>Ga0351878_1001_pt1 | contig 126654 bp, 90 predicted proteins | sample BONcelFGM3001D14_FD_206781 | JGI IMG/M metagenome (GOLD analysis project Ga0351878, IMG submission 206781) | Enriched cells from coal bed in the Powder River Basin, Montana, United States - BONCAT cells FGM rep3 HSBNCT.FGM.300.1.D14 ...
GAGCCCACATAAACAATCCCGTTGGCCACGGCCGGGGATGAATACACCATTTGCTGCGTGTCCACTTTCCATTTGAGCGTGCCGTTGGAATTAATGGCAAACACGGATTTATTGGGGTAGCCCGAGCCGAAATAAATGACTCCGCCGGAGACCGCGGGCGAAGAGATGTCCGTGCCCCCGGTTTCATATTTCCACACAAGAGCGCCGGACGCCTTGTCGAGTGCATAGAGGAATCCGTCGCGGGACGTGAAATACACGGCTGCGCCGGCCACGGCCGGGGAGCTGTCCACCCATCCGCCGGTCTGGAATTCCCACAGCTTGGCGCCGGTGCTTGCATTGAGCGCATAGAGTTTGTTGTCGCGCGCGCCCACGTAAACCACGCCCGCGGCCACAGAGGGCGAAGACACGATTTCCTTGCCCGCCTGGAATGACCAGTGCAGGGACAGGGGCGGGGCCACATTATCGGCAGTGGCCGCGGCATGCGTCAGGCTTCCGCGGAACATGGGCCAGTCCGCGCAGCGCGCGGGCAGGGCGCAGGCGGCCAGAATCAGCAAAGCGGCCGCGCCCGGGGCCAGTGTTTTTTTGAGCAAAGAGCAGGTTTTGGACAGAGTCATAGGGATCACCGGTTTTTTGATATGAGTCGGTTTGCCAGTTTGCGCGGCAGCCATTCCGCGGCGCGCCGGGCCCGGGAAAGAGGCCGCTGGGAATCAAAGGGTTCGGCGCGCGGCCCGCGCAGGGCGCGCCCTGCGGCCAGGGCCAGAGACAGCGGAAACATGTACAGCAGAAGAAAACGGTTTGTCCTGCGCGCGGCCCGGGTTGAGAGGTTCATGGCGCCGCGCTCTGTTTCCACGCGATGCACGCGGCCGAAGATGAGGCCGTGGGGCATGGGCGGATCGGGGCCGGGCAGGGTGTCTCCTTTGAGCCAGACGCGGGTGCGGGATTTCCACACCACGCGGTGCACCACCAGGCCGGCGTTGCGGATGCAGGCCACGATGTCTCCGATGCGCACAGACGAAGGGCTGCACGTGCGGATGTGGACCACATCGCCGCTGTGAATGGCCGGGCGCATGCTGGCGCCGTACACGCGCACGCGCACATGGCCCGTGCGGGCCAGAGACTCGGCCATGAGTTCCAGGCGCGGGTCCGGCGAATCAATTCGTTGCCACTCAGTTTGCTTCAAATGCGAACACCTGTCCGGTATTGGATCCGATGATGATGCGGTCATTGATGCCGTCCACGTAGAACAGGCCCGGTGATGAGAAGACCACGTCCGTTGTGTCGTACGGCCAGCCGGGCAGGATGGCGCCCGTGTCCGCATTGATGGCGTATACTTTGCCGTCGTCGGAGCCGACATACACCACATCATTCCACACCAGCGGCGATGACCGCACGGAATTGCCGGTCTGGTACGGGGTGAACCCGGCCAGGGGCAGGCCCGTGGTGGTATTCAGAGCGTACACTTTGCCGTCGTTGGAGCCGAAGTACACCGCGGTTTTGCTTGCTTCCACCCAGGGGGAAGACACGATGGCGCCCACCGAGCCGGAGGTCGGCCACACCCAGTTCTGCGTGAAATTGGATGCGTTCAGAGAATAGAACTTGCCGCTGGAACTGCCGATGAACAGCTTGCCGGTCCAGTCCACCCAGGCCGAGCCTTCGACCGTGCCGCCTGTGTTAAATTCGCGCAGATACGTGCCGTCGGATTTGTTCAAGGCGTAGAGCTTGCCGTTGGTGCTGCCTATGTACATCTCGGTGTCGCCCACCGAGGGGCTTGAAATCAGAGAGCCGCCAAGGGCGGGTGAGGTCCATACGATGCTGCCGTTGGCGATATCCACGGCGTAAACCTTCTGGTCGAAGCTGCCCAGGAAGATGTTGTAGCCGTCCACCACTGTTGTGGACACAATGGTATTGCCGATGTTTACGCCCACACCGGGCCAGCCCGCGGCCTGGGCGTTGTTTTCCGTGACCGCGTAGACATAGTTGCTGTAGGAGCCGAAATAGATGATATACTGGCTGCCGTCGTACACGGGGTAGGGCGTGGATACAATGTCGCCGCCCGTGTTACGGGTCCATTTGAGGGCGCCGGTGGTGGCGTTGATAGCATAGAGATTGTCATCGTCCGATCCCACGAAAACCGTGTTGTTGCGGATGGACGGCGACGAGCGCACCGGGCCGATGGTGCCTGCGGCCGGGTAGACCCACAGGGGGCCGTGGGCCGTGATGTTTACGTTGTTGCTGGTGGACGCGGCCGAGGCCACGGGGTTGCCCGAGTTCGCATCCGTGCCTGTTGTGCTGCCCGTGAAATTCACGGTTCCGAACCCTGCGCCGGCCGTATAAGTCCACGTGAAATCCTTGCTGGCGCCGCCAGCGATGTCGGCGCTGGACGGAGACGGGCCCGACGCATAGTTGGCCGTGCTTGCGCCGCCCAGAGTGAGGCTCGACGGCGCCACGCTGTTGGCCTGGGCGCCGCCCGTGTTAGACACGGTCATGGTGACCGTAATAACGCCCGTGGGCGTCGGGTTGGACGGCGATGCCTGGATGCTGGATGTCAGGGCCGCGGGGCCCTGAATCTGCGTGTCATTGGATGTTTTAACCGCCGCGGTGACCGGGTTGCCGGAGTTGGCGTCTGTGCCCACGGCATTGCCCGTGAAGTTCACGGTTCCAGCTATGGCCCCGGCCTTGTAGTGCCAGATGAATTGCTTGGTGCCGGCCCCGGCGATGTCCGCGGAAGCCGGGTTGGGCCCGTCCACGAGCGTGGCGCTTGCACTGGTTCCGCCCAGGGTGAGCGCCGAAGGCGCGACACCGTTGGCCGTGGCGCCGCCGGTATTGTTCACTGTCATGGTAACGGTAATTGTGTCGTTTTCCCCCACGCCGGCCGGCGAGGAATTGATGGACACGGTCAGGTTGGCCGGGGTTTTTATGAGGATGACATTGGATGTGTCGCTGTTGCTGGAAACGCTGAGGCCCGTGTTGGCGTCCGTGCCCGCGGCGCTGCCTGTGAAATACACGGCCCCGGAAATGCTTCCGGCGGTGTAGGTCCATACGAACGAGCGGCTCTGGCCGCCCGGGATGCTCACGCTGCCCGGCGTTGGGCCTGTGGCCAGTGTCACGTCGCCGCTGTTGCCCGAGATTGTGAGTGCGGCCGGCGCCACCACATTGGCCTGCACCGCTCCGCTATTGGTTACTGTCATGGTCACGGTCACGGTTTGGCCGCTGCTTACCTGGCCGGGCGTTGCGGCGATGGAAGCCGAAAGGTCGGCGCCCCGCGTGATGGTGATATTGGGCGTGGTGGCCGTGTCAGCAGTCACGGCCAGGGCCGAGTTGTTGCCTGTGCCCGATGCGCCGGCATTGTAACTGACCAAGCCCGCTCCGGTGGCTGAAAGGGTCCACGTGAATGTTTGCGTGGCGTTGCCTGGAAGCGACGCATTCGAGGGGGTGGGGCCGCTGAGAATGGTTGCGGTTCCCGCGCCTGTTTTGACAAGCGCGGACGGCACGAGCGCGTTCACGGTTTCCTGGCCCGCGTTGAACACCGAGGCCGTGATTGTGAATGTCTGGCCCACATTGACCACGGACTTGTTGCTGGTTATGGAGGAAACCGCAATGCTGGCGGGCGACTGGATGGTGCAGTTCGGCGATGTGTTGCTGCCCGAAGACACGGGCAGGCCGCTGATGGAGTCCGTGCCGCTGGCGCTGCCCGTGAAGTTCACGGCGCCGGACACGGTGCCTGCCATGTAAGTCCAGGAGAAGGATTGCTGTGCGCCGCCCGGGATATTGGCGCTGGCGGGCGTGGGGCCGCTGATTTTCGCGGCCGAACCCGCGCCGCCCAGTGTGAGCGCGGTCGGCGTGACATTATTGATTTGAGATGTGCCGTTGTTGGTCACAGTCATGGTGACGGTGAATGACTGTCTGTAATTGACCGTGCTGCGCAGAGAGATGCTGGATGCGTCCAATGTGCCTGCGGCCTGCACGGTCTGGTCCGCGGACGTGGTATTGCCGGTTGCGATGGCCGCGCCGTTGTTGGCGTCTGTGCCGGATGCACTGCCCGTGAAATGGACGGTTCCGGGCGTTGCGCCGGCCGTATAGGTCCAAGTGAAGATTTTCTGCCCGCCGCCGGGAATGCTTGCCGCCGGGGGCGTGGGCCCGTTCACCTTGATCGCGCTGCTGGTGCCGCCCACCACAAGGGCCGACTGCGCCACAGTGTTGGCGTAGGCCTCGCCCGTGTTCTGCACGGTCATTGTCACGGTAAACGACTGGCCCGTGTTGACCGTGGCCGGCGCGCCGGAGATGGTCGCCGTGATGGCCGCGGGTTTCTGAATGGCCACGTTATCCGATGTTGTGGCGCCCGAGGAAACCGCGAGCTGGGAATTGGCGTCTTTGCCCGTGGCGTTGCCTGTGAAATTCACCGTTCCCGACGTGGCGTTGGCGGTGTACGTCCAGGTGAACGCCTGCTGGCCGCCGCCGGAGATAACCGCGGTGGCGGGCGAGGGTCCGGAAACCTTGACAGCGCCGCTTGTGCCGCCCAGGGTGAGCGCCGACGGCGCCACGGCCTGGGCCGCAGCCTGGCCGTTGTTGTTAACCGTCATGGTTACGGTGAACGTCTGAGCCCAGTCCACAGGATTGGGCGACGCGGTGATGCTCGAAGAAAGCGCCGCTTTTGTCTGAATTGTGGCTGTGTTGGATGTTGCGGGCGCGGACGCAATGGGCGCGCCGTTTGTGGCGTCATATCCCGCGGCATTGCCCGTGAATGTCACGGTGCCCGCCGCGCCCCCGGCCGTGTAGCCGAAGGTGTATTCCTTGGACGCCCCGGGGGCGATATCCGCAGTGCCGGGCAGGGGACCGGTCACGAAATTCGCACTGCCCGCGCCGCCTATAGTGAGGCTTGACGGCACCACATTGGAGGCCGCAGATTCCCCGGTGTTGGTTACCGTAACCTTGACGAGCATGTTCTGGCCTGTGCTTACAGGCGTGGGCGATACGATGCTCACGGACAGGCCCGCGCCGAGTTGCACGGTCACATCATTGGATGCGGCGGGCGCGGCGCTTACCGGATTGCCGCTGGACGCGTCCGCGCCGTCTGCTCCGGCTGTGAAATTCACCGTGCCGTTCTGGGATCCCGCCTGGTAATTCCAAACATAATCTATATAGCCGCTGCCCGGTATTGAGGCGCTGGCAGGGGCCGGGCCGCTCACAAGGGTGGCGGTGCTCGCGCCGCCCAGGGTGGGCGCGGTGGGTGTTACATTGTTGGCCGCGGTGGTGCCGCTGTTGGATACGCGCATAGTCAGGACAATATTCTGCCCCTGGTTCACCGCGGTGGGCGCGGCCTGGATGGATGTGACGCTGAGATTGGCCGCGGTTTTAATGAGCACGTCGTTGGAAGTGCTCGGCGTGCTGCTGACCGGAGAGCCTGTGATTGCGTCTGAACCGGATGCGCCGCCCGTGAAATTCACGGTGCCAGCGGTCAGGGCCGTAGTGTATGTCCATGTGAAATCCTGGCTTCCGCCGGCCGGGATATCCGCCGACACCGGAGACGGGCCGCTCGCATAGGCTGCGGAACTGGTGCCGCCCAGAGTGAGGGCCGAAGGCGTGGCGCCGTTCACCGTGTTGCCGCCGGGGTTGTTCATGGTCATGGTGATTGTGATGATCTGTCCGGTGGAAGCGGGCGAGGGCGCTGCCTCCATAGTCGTGGTGAGGCTGCCGGGCGCGCGCACTTCCCATTGATACGTGGTTACGGCGCCTGTATCCGAGCAGTTTGCGCCTGTGATGTTGTCCGTTGCCGTGATCGTTGCGTCCAGGGTATCCATGCCCAGCACGGCTGTGGATTTCACAGCCACGGTGAATGTGAAGAGCACATTCTGCGCTCCGCCCGCGATCTGCGCGGGATTGCCCGCGGACGGGGTTACGGTGAAATCGTTGTTATTGGTGAAAGAGAGTCCGGCTGCGGATATATTGGCCGCGGCCGTGCCGTTGTTGTCCACGGTGAATGTGACGGTGATGCCGGTCTGGCCGCGGTTCACAATGGCCGGGGCCGCGCTCACCGTGTCCAAAGAGAGCACGGCTGGCGTGTCCACGGTCACGGTATCCGTGCGCGCCGGATTCGCAACCGAAGCGATGGTAATGATCTCGTTGGTGGCCGCGCCCATGGCGTCGGTCACGTCATTGCTGGCCGCGGCCACTGTGGCGGTGCCGCGGAAAATGCCGGATCCAATGGCCGTTTCCGTAAGAGTGACGCTGATCCCGGCCGGGTCCGTGATGCTGCTCTTCAGGGTCACGTCTGTGGTGTTGAGCGTATACGGGTCGCCGTCCGTGCCCTGGAGCTGTATATAAAGCGTATTGCCTATTTGCACATTGGTGATCAGGTCGGAAGCATAGGTCCCGTCCGTTTTCAGAATCACGGACGCCACGGGAGAAGGCTGGGTGTTGGGAACGATCACCGTATCCACCGGGGTGAGTGTGGCCGGGGTGCTGCCGTAGCCCGTGGGCGCGCTGGCCGTGGTGCGCAGCACGCCCTTGTCCAGGCGCGTGGCGTCATTGGCTTCGGCTGTGTTGCGAATACGGAACACGTGCGCGCCCTGGGCCAGGCTGAACGAATTGCCGGCCACCCAGGGATCGCGCCACGTCGTGTAGGGCGGGCCAACGGTCCACCAGGCTTCTCCGGCATTGTCCATGCGCGTGAGGAACTGCTGGCCTCCCGCATTCTCCGCATAGGTGCGGCCGTACAAATAGTAAGTGGATGTGCCCGCGGATTGCTTATAGACAACATATTCGGCGGCGCCGGTATAAGAGCCCTGGGGCACGTATACATACTGGCCGCCGGATGTGCCTGCGCCTGCATTGGCGGACATGTTCGGGGTCAGCCGGTTCGCGGCCTCGCCCTCGAACCAGAAATTGCCCGACCCGTCCACAATGTACACGAAATACTGCGATGTGATGGTCACGGTATCCCCGACCGCGACCTTGATTGTGCCCAGGACCTGGCTGGATGCACTGCCGAGCGTGAGTGTTCCGCGGAAAGGCCGGTTGAACTCTGTGCCCGTGCCCTGCTCATTGAGGTACACGGCAATGCCCACGGGGTCGGACGTGCTTGTGACCGTGGTCACCATTTTATCCGTGGTGCCCGTGTTGCCGTCCACGCCGCGGGCCTGGACATAAAGGGTTGTCCCGCCCTTTGCCTGGGTGATTGGCGTTGTGTAATCAGCCTGGTAAATATCCAGAGCGAACACGCCCCGGGGCGGTGAGCCCTGCACACTGACCGTGTCCAGCCGGGCCTGGTTCACCGTGGACTTGGCCGTAACCGTATCCCCGGTGACGCCTTTGATTTCTGCGGTGGTTTCATTGGAGATGGAAGACACCGTGGCCACACCGTCGAATTCGCCGGTATTGATTCCGCTTTCCGTGAGGGTCACGGTGATGCCTGTGGGGTCGGATGTGCTGATCACGTAGACCGTGGTCTGGTCTCTGGATTCGGGGTTGAGGTCCACAGCCACCACTTCAATGTACAGATTGTCGCCCACGGCAACGCTGCCCGGCAGGGGCGCGCTGAACGTGTCATTGGTCATGAATGTGAGCGAAGTGATGCTTGTGGGGTTGGTGGAAACCACGTTTACGATATCGGATTTTGTGGGATCGGTTACTGAGGCAATGGTAATGGTTTCACCGGCGTTGGCGCCGATTTGGCGCGCGGAGGCATTGCTCGCAGGCTTGATGGTTGCCGTGCCCCGGAATGTGGTGGACGTGGGCGAGGTCTGTGTCAGGGTTATCGAGATGCCCCCCGGGTCCGTGGCCGAGCTTTTCAGGGTTACGACCGTGGTGTCCATGGTTTGCGGGTTGGCGTCCGGGGCCGTGATTTCCATATAAATCGTCTGGCCCACTTTGAGCCCGTAGGACAGGCTGGTGGAATAAGTGGCGTCTGTTTTTACATCCAGGCCCGTGATGGAGGGCGGAGGAGTATTCTGCACAGTAAGGGTTTTGAACTTGGTGGGGTCGTCATCGGAAGTGGCCGTGATGATTTCTCCGGGACTGGCTGCGCCAACTTCGCGCAGCACCGAGTTGCTGGCTGCTTTGAGGGTCACGCTGCCCCGGAACACGCCCGAATATGCGCTGGTTTCCACAACCTGCACGCCGATGCCCAACGGGTCCGTGATCGAACTTTTCACGTTGACAGTTGTGCGGTCCTGGGAATAGGAATTGCCGTCCTGGCCCACCACTTCAATGTAAACCGTGGTGCCCCCGGGCGCTGTGGTGAGCGGCGTTGTGTAATTGCTCTGGTACAGGGTGAGGGAATAGATGGCGGTCGGCGGCTGGTTCTTGATCTGGCAGGTGTCAAAGAAAGCCGGGTTGGTGTTGGACCTGACCGTAATGGTGTCGGCGTTGACCGCTGCGATGTAGTCCAGGGAGTTATTCGATGAATTGGACACCGTGGCCGTGCCGCGGAAGATGCCTGTATTGCGCCCGGTTTCGTACAGGTTCACGTCGATGCCCGCGGCGTCCGTGGTGCTGGTGATATGCACGGTCGTGATATCCGTACTCAGAGGGTTGGCGTCTGCGGCCAGCACCTGGAGGTAAAGCGTGCTGCCGATGTCCACAGTGTCCGTGAGGCTTGTGGTGTACGTGTTGTCGGATTTGATATCGAGTTCGGTAATGGTGGCGGGTGCGCTTGGGGCCACGGTGAGTGTTGCGGTTTTTACGAGCTTGGTAATCGAAGAAACCGTGATGGTTCCGCCCACATCGGCCTTGAGCTGGCGCGCGGGTCCGTTGGTGGCCGTGGCCAGGGTGGCGGTGCCGCGCAGGATGCCGGTTGTGGCCCCGGTTTCGGTGAGCGTCATGGTGAAGCCCGCGGGATCGCTTGTGCTGGTAAGAGTCACGCTTACCGCGCCCACGGCGCCGCTGTTGATGTCGTCCCCGTTCATCTGAATGTACAGGGTTCCACCCACCTGCGCGGTTGTCATGGGTGTGGAATAATCACTTTGAAGGAACGCCATGGCGTCCGGTGTGTACCATTCCGGTGCGCCCACAACCGTGGACAGCGGGGTTTGCCGCCAGCGCCACGCCCAGTAAATCGAGTTTTCAAAGTAGTTGCGTCCGGTGTTGGAAAGGGCCAGGTTGCGCGCATCCACGGACGAAAGCAGGTATATGCCCGCGCCCCAGTATTTGCGCAGATACAGCTTGCGCGCTGTGGTGCCCGAATCCTGGGCCATGATCTCCCACCCGCCGCCGGTATTCACATTGCGGTAGTCCTCGTCCTCGGTCACACCGTTGAGGGCGTTGGCGTTGGGGTAATTGAAAATCTCAGTGGTGAATGGAGCGTACTGTGTGGGGTTTGCATCGCCTGTGTCGTACACGGTGATGGCGCCCGGGTCGGTCAGCCACCCGCTTTGCCATCCGGCGTTGTCGCTGGCCGCGCACAGGATGCGACCGCCGCTGCTCACATAATTTTTCAAGTCATCTTCATATCCTGACAGCTGGTACGTCGCGTCATTGGATATGGCGTTCCATCCAAAGTACAGCATGTCGTAATTCACCAGATTGCCGTACACCAGGGCGCCCAGGCCCGGGGCTTCATACACCGTCACGTTCAGTTCGGCGATGGCCGCGTAACTGGCCATGGCCTCGCATGTCTGGGATTCATTGTCATTGTCCAGGCACAAAATTTTGAGCGTGGCCACGGGCGCTGCGCCGGGCGCGGCCTTGGGCCCGTTGGATGTGATGTCGTAATAGAGATAATACACGACGGCTGTCTGCAGGCTGCTTTTGAGATCATCCTTGTCCACCGCGAACGTGATGTTGGCGCGGTCATACTGGCCGTCGGTGTCACCGTCCCACCACTGGTTTACTTTCACGGGCAGCACAGTCCACGTGGATCCGTTATAGCGCACCATGCGCAGGCTGTTCTGGTCGATGGCGTCGAATCCGGCCGCGGCAAAGTCCACGGTCGTGTTCACGTAGCCGTTGTTGAAGCGCGCGGATTCAAAGCCCCCGGGCTTGGAGACCTGCACGGGCATGCGGTAGGCCCAGGACGGGTTCCACCACTCGTCGCCCAGAGGCTCGTATTCGTCGATGGTGTAGCTGATGTTTTCATTGGTGGCGGCTGTGTCCGAGCCCCCGCACGTGCTGCGGCAGGATACGTACACCACGGCCGCGCCCTGGGGCAGGCCCGAGGTGGCGCACGCCATGCTGGTGGTTCCGTCCCCGGTGCAGTCGCCGGCCATGCTGCTGTACGCCAGGTCATTGAGCGACCATTTGCAGTCCCCGGCCGTATCCAGGTCGAACGTGATCGTGGGCGCGGTGGTTAGGATGGAAGCAAACTTGGGCGGGTTCCAGTTGGACTGCGCCGGGGGCGTGGTGTCGAACAGGGCGCCGCCCGCGGCCAGGGAGTTGCTGGTCACAGTGACATCCCCGGTTTGCGTTCCCACGGGCGCGGTCACGTCGATCTGTGTGTGGCCCCACGCGGTCACAGCCAGGTCAGCGACTACGAGGCCGCTGAAAAACGTGACATTGTTGGCGGCCGTGGCGCGGCTGCCCTCGGCGGGGCAGGCCCCGCCCTGGCACAGGTGGTCGCCCTGCACGGACACGGCCGTGCCAGCGGCCCCGCACGCCGGGCTCAGGCCCGTGACGCGCGGATAGACCAGGAAATTCAGAGGCGTGGTGTCGTCCATGGCATTGGCGCGCACCACAAGCGCGCCCAGGCCTCCGTACACATTGCCGATTGCGGTATTGAGGGTGAATGTTATTGTGGTGTTATTCCACGTGGCGACATCCGCGCAGCTTACGGTGTACGCGCCGATTTTCACCACATTGCCAGGGGCCGCGCACGAAGCGCCGAACCCGGTTCCTGTGATGGTGACCGTCTGCGTGGTGCGCGCGCCCAGGTTATTGAGGGCCGGTTCGGTTCCATTGGTGAAAGCCGTGGCATTGGGCGGGCCCGTGAACACGGTCATGGTGTTTCCGGCGGCCGTGCCCGTGGCATTCGATGGTTGTCCCGAATCAGCGCCTGTGGCGGTTCCGGCGCCCAGGGCCGCAGCGAATGTTTCGCCGCTCAGGGCCGTGCCCGCGAGTTGTTTGTATACGAGCAGCCAGTTCTCGGTTGCGCCCGCATTTATGGTTTCGGCCAGGCCCGTGAACGTTGCGGTCCCGTTGTCCGCGCTGTAATTGGTGCAGGCCCCCATGGCCGCGTCGCCCGCGTCCCATGCGCCCGGTGTTGTTCCGGTGTCATTGTACAGGCACACCTGGGTGGCGCTGATGTCGCCGCCCGAGGCTGCGCTGCGGTCATCGGCGCTTCCCGAAGCTGTGAACTGCACCTCGGAAATTATGACCCCCTCGTGGCCGCCGGTTTCCTGGATGGCGACCTGGAGCATGGCCGCATTGGTTGCGGCCGGGTCCACATTCGCGGCTGCGGGGTTATTTGCGCCCGGTGCGATATTCAAGGCGCCGGCATTATAAATGCGCAAATTATCCACATAAATATTCGCGGAATTATTGCTTGACGCGAAAAACATGGCTTTGTTGATATTCGCACGGTTGGCCACGTAGTTCAGCCCGGTTCCGCTGCAGAACGATGTTCCGCCGGTGTCGATGGAAATGTCAAACGTGTCTGTGGTCTGGGACGGATCCGTGATGATGCGGACCGTATACCAGGTGGTTCCTGAAAACAGTGAGCCGCAGATTTGCGTCCATGCGCCGCGGTTGTTGTATTCAAAGCGCCGGCTGCTGTTCATGCGTATGCCAATGGCGTCGTTGCCCGTGCTGTCCTTGAGAATGACTCCCTTTTCGCCCCGGTTATTGCGGATTGCGTAGATGTTGAATTCAATGACGATTTTCTGGGCCAGGGGGCCCAATGCAATGGATTCTGCGGAAGCGTCCGTTCCATTTCTGTTGAGCAGGGCGCTGTTGGGCGCGCTCACGGACTGGCCGTTGTTCACGGTTTCATTGCCCGTGGCGCACACGCCCCATTTCGCGGACGAGCATAGGACGCTGCCGTTGGTGTATGAGTCGAAATTGTCCTCAAACGACGATTGCGCCCGCGCTGCGGCTGCGGACAGGAAAAGCAGCAAAACCCCCAGTGCCGCGGTGGCCATTCTGCCGGTCAAATTCTGTTTGAATCGTGACATAATGTATCCCCTGGGAAAAGAGTCATGGTGCAAGCCAAAACTCGATTGTCTCTACTGCGCGTACTGGTTATGTAACCAGCATATTTTATTCTTTGTTTCTTATCTAAAAAAAACACACCACAGAAAATGGTATTCCCCTTTTTTTATCAAATCAAACATTTTATTTATTAATGGTTAAGCCCCCGGATCTCAAGAAATCCGGTTTGGAAGGAGATTCAACAAAACAGCCATATTTTATGGGACTTGAAAGTGTGGCACTATAATAAAAATGAATTAATTTAATTGGACGATATCGACATTGTTGATTTTGATCTATTTGTACCATGGCTTAACTATAATGACCTCGAAAATATTATACCACAAAAAATGGGTAGCGGATCGCTTTTTCAGCCAATTATCTGGAAACGGGAGCCGGGCGTTATCGGCCCCGCGCCCAGCAGGTGTTTTTTATGAAAAATGCTATAAACGCTTGGGTTTTTATCCCGAAACGAAATCGGGCATGGCTTTGAGAATGATTCCGGCCTGGGAAATCATGCTGTTGATCAAATCTCCCACCCTGGGCACATCATTAATACGGCCACACGCCTCGCCGCCCAGGATGAGGGATCCGTCGGGGTCATTCTCGATGAGCTTTGCGAAGCCCTGTTTTTCGATTTCCAGTATTTCCGGGGCCAGGTCCACGGGCATGCCCTTGAAGAATTCGGGGATCAATTCCGTGGTTTTGTCTACGAGTTTTTCGGACATTTCATTTTTAATGAAGCGCATGGGCCCGAACATGCCGCGGCCCACGAGTGTGTCGCGGTCCGAGCCGCGCACCACGCCCTGTTTCCACACATCCCAGAAATCGCATTCCCGGGTGGCGATGAAGCGTGTGCCCATCTGCACGCCCACCGCGCCCAGGGCCAGGGCCGCGGCCAGGGTGCGGCCGTCGCAGATGCCCCCGGCTGCGATCACCGGGCGCTTTGTGGCTTCCACCACGCCCGGAATCAGCACCATGGAGTGCACGGGCTGCCACGAAATGTGCGCGCCGCCTTCATGGCCCGATGCAATAACCGCGTCCACACCGGCCTTGTCCGCGCGCGATGCGTGGTAAATAGAAGGCACCACATGGAACCAGATCATGTCGGTTTTGCGGATGTGCTCGGCCCAGGGCACGGGGTCGCCCGCGGATGTGATGATCACGCGCAGACGTTGTTTGAGGTCCGGGTCTTTTTCGCGCTCCGCGAACACGCTGCCCACCAGGAGCCTGGCCGCGTCCATGAATTCCAGGGATACGGGGCAGTTGACACCGAAGATGCCGCCTGTTGCCGCGGTTTCGTTTTTTACAAATTCCAGGCTGCGGGCTACATACTCTTCGGTGGTGCCTTCGCCGAATACAATGGTGGGGTCCACGGGCGTGGCCTCGCTGTGCTGCACGCCCATGCCGATGAGGCTGACAATGCCCAGGCCTCCGGCGTTGGACACGGCCGCGCACAGTTTGTTGGTGCTGTAGGGCCCCATGGCGCCCTGAATCACAGGGTGTGCAATGCCCAGTTTCTTGGTGAGCCACGTTTTGATCATTGCGCTGTTCCTCCCGCGGAGCCCGCATTGAATTTTGGTGCGTTGACTAATAATTTCGAATTGCTTTTTCAAAGTATAGCAGGAGCGCGCGGCGCTGTCACACGTTCATATCCGGAGCGGCCTGGGCCACAAGGTCGAACAGGTAATATTGAAGCGCGCCCGCGGCCACGATTTTTGAATCGTACCTGATGCCGCGCACCAGGGGTTCCAGGCGGCGGCGCAGGGCCGCGCGTTCGGATTCCGGGGCGCGCGCCAGGCCGTGCGCCAGAACAATGGCCTGGGCCAGGCGCTCGAGTTTGACGGCGTGCGCGCGTAAGTCTTTCACAAGGTTGGGATTGGCGACGGTTTCACGCAGGGCGCCCGAGATGTTCTGCATCTTGCGCATGGCGGCCAGCAGGGATTGGGGCCTGCCGTTTTTGGCCTTGTCAATGCGTTCCCATGCGCAGGAGTGGGGCTCGTCCGGGAACACGTGGTTGGAGCAGTATTCCGCGATGGTTTTAAGCGTGGCTTCCCCTTTGGGGCCGCCCCCGGCCGCGCGCAATGCTTTCTTCCATGATTTGTCCGCATCGTAGCCCACGGGGTCGTTCATGTAATCGGCCATGGTGCGCAGGGGGATTTTGGACGCCTCGTCTTCATTCATGGGGTTGGCGAAGGAGCCGGCCAAAAGGGCGCCGAGCTGCGGGTCCCGGTTGCGCATGGGCCCGAGGTTGAGCACGTTGCGATTGTAATCGTTCACCGGGTAATTGTCCCAGAGCAGGGGTTTGCGTTTCAGCACCTTGCCCATGGCGCGCGCGTCTTTTGCCGAAATATCCCGGCTCACCACTTTGGGGCCTGTCCAGAACACGGGGATCTCGGGTTTGAGGTCTGCGGACAAAGCTTCCAGGTAGGGTGTGGACGCGGTTCCGATGTAGTCCGTGGGGCAGAAAAACAGGGTGCATCCGGGAATGGATTTAATAAGGCGATCGTGCAGGCGGTTGGCATAGTCCGCATGTGCGTGGCCCAGGGAGGGATACCGGTTTTTGTCCGCTTTGGACTGCAACTCCGGCGGGATATCGTCCAGGAGCAGGGCGAATGTTTTAACGCCCTTTCCCGCCACGGACAGCATTTTATCCGCGAGCACTTTGAAGAGTTTTGCGTTGGAATAGGCCACGGACAGGCCCGGGCTCACGGCCCAGCAGAAATCGATGCCGCGCTCATTGCACCGGTTGATGAGCTGGGCCAGCTTCTGAAACGCGGGTTTGGGATAGGGTTCGCGCCAGCGTTCGCGGTGATAGGGGTCGTCTTTGGGTGCGTAGCAGTAGGCGTTGAACCCGGCATCGGCCATGAAGTCGATCATGCGCAGCCGCGCCGCGTGGGTCCACGGCGGACCGTAAAAACCTTCGATCACGCCCCGGATGGGAAATGCCTGGAGAGGGGGTTTCGCTGTCACTGTGTGTTCCCGCCTTTGTGTGTAAATATTCGTGTTGATTTTAAATCTTAAGCGCGGGCCGCGGGCGCAGTCAACACATACGCCGCATCAGGCGCGGCCGCAATGAATGAGGGGATTAAATTTATTGCATGATTTATGTCACATTGACACCATAATATGAGATGATAGAATTAATAATGTGTTTCGGGCGCATGCTCCGATGCGCCCGCATCAATGCATAAGAGGATTTTATGGCGGCCAAGTTCGGACCCGGCAACGAACAGAATTTATCCCAGGACAATTCCGGCAAGGACCCGGATAAGCAGCGCGCGCCTTTTGGTTTTTCCACGTATCAGACACAGGAAGTGTCCGCACCCAAGCTGGCGCATGAGCTGCGCACGCGCCTGGCCATTATCCGCGGCTCCGTGGACAATGTGCGCGACGGCGTGTTCGGGGAGCTTAACAACAATCAGAAAAAGTACCTGGATATTGCCGCCGAGAGCGTGGAGCGCATGAGCGAGCTGGTCGAAGACATCATGGCCTCCATGGCGCCGGGCCGCGCGCCCATGCGCGTGAACCGTGAGCCCGTGTCCATTATCGACGTGGTGCGCACGGCCGTGGAAAGCATGCATTCGCTGGCCTACAAGGAAGGCATCAACATCCTCGCGAATTTTCCCAAGGGTTCTCCCACGGTCCTGTGCGACCGGGTCAAGATTGAGCAGGTGCTGCTCAACCTGTTCCGCAATTCCATCAAGTTCACATCGCGCGGCGGCGCCATCACCATCTCCGTGGCCGACCATGGCGCGGCCGTGGAAGTCAAGGTCAGCGATACGGGCGTGGGCATTCCCAAGGACAAGCTTGATATTCTGTTCGAGGAAAAAGACCCCGCGCAGATGCGCACCGCGGACGGCGGCTACCGCACCAGCGGACTGGGCCTCATCATTGTCAAGAACATCCTCGACGCGCACAACAGCAAGATTTCCGTGAACAGCGAAATCAGCAAGGGTACTCAATTCTCATTCACTTTGCCCGTTGTGAAATGACACGGCAGGGCAGCCGGACAGCGCTTTTTCTAAAAAATACAATAATGGCAGAACTGTGGCGGGCCTGCACGGTTCGGGCATTTCGCTTTACCGTGGTGGAAAAAGCATGATGCTGTGATAAAATAAGAAGCTGGCCCGGCCTCGGGCCGGGCAGTGGGGAACAGCCATGGCGTACAAAGTGACACACCTTGACGGCGATGCGTGGGAACTGGGCCACGTGCGGCCCGGGCGCGGCCTGGATGATGTTGACAAATGGCATCAAGCATCCGTGCCGGGAAATGTGCGCGTGGACCTGCTGCGCAACCGCCTCATCGAAGATCCCTTTATCGGCCTGCAGAACGAGTCCTCCCGCTGGGTGGAGAAATTCGACTGGTGGTACCGCCGGGAATTCCACCTGGACCCCAAAGCCGGGGCACGCACGTTTTTGATCATGAAAGGCGTGGACTACGAGTGCGAGGTGTACGTGAACGGCATGATAGCCGCCGAGCACGTGGGCATGTTCTCGCCCATCATCGTGGACATCTCCCGGCGCGTGGCGCGCGAAAATATTATTTACGTGCGCATCCGCAACACAGGCCGGCTCACGGACCGCGCGGCCACCACCAAGTGCCAGATGAGTTTCGGCTGGGATTTCGCGCCGCCCATCCGCGCCATGGGCATCTGGGACAGCGTGTCCGTGGTTCAGTGCGGCGATGCGTTCATCCCCGCGCTCCATGTGGACCCCATCGAGGTCAGCGATTCCTACTGGGAAGCGCACCTCAGCGCGCGCATCAACGCGGCCACGCGCGGCGAGGCCGAGGTGCGATACACAATTAAACCCGACAACTTTGCGAGCGAGCAGGAAATCATACGCAATGAATTAATCGTGCTTGAAGCGGGCGCCAACCTGGTGCGCACCTCCATTCCCGTGGACGACCCGCACCTGTGGCAGCCGTGGGAAGAAGGCCCGCCCCACATGTACACAGTGGACATGCAGATTATGCGGGACGACCAAGTCCTGCACGCCAGCGCCGCGCGGTTCGGACTGCGCTCCATCGAGTTATTCTGGAACGAGAACCGGCCCGAGCACGAGTGGACATTTGAAATCAACGGAAAGCGCAAATTCATCCGCGGCGCCAACTGGGTTCCTGCGGATTCATTCCCCGGGTGCGTGGACCGCGCGCGGTACCAGTCACTGCTGCAGCGCGCGCGCGTCGCCAACATCAATATGCTGCGCGTGTGGGGCGGCGGCCTGTGCGAGAAACAGGATTTCTACGACCTGTGTGACGACCTGGGCCTGCTCGTGTGGCAGGAGTTCCCCCTGGCGTGCCCCAACAGGCCGTACCCGCGTTTCCGCGGGTTCCGCAGCCTATTGCGCCAGGAAGCCAAGGCCATCGTGCACTCCTGCAAGAACCACCCCTCGGTGGCCATGTTCTGCGGGGGCAATGAATTGAGCCAGGCCTGGAACCGGCGCATCCTCGAGGACCTGGAGCGTATTGTGCTGCTGCACGGCGGCGGCCGCCCGTTCAAGCAGGCGTCTCCCACCCTGGGCGAGCGCCACAACTGGATTGTGCACCATTCCAAGGGCAACATCGCCGAGTACCGCGAGGAAACCGCGTCCATTCTCAGCGAGTTCGGGCTCCAGGCCCCGCCCGTGCGCGAGTCCCTGGAGAAGTTCATCCCCGAAGAAAACCTGTGGCCCGTGGCCCCGGTCATGCCTTACATCATCGGCGAATACGCCATGGACCTGGCCGACAAGGTGCGCATGCTGGACCGCTTTTATCCAGAAACGCCCGAAGCGCGCAACGCCCGCGTGTGGACCTATCACCACGCGCAACTGTCCAAAATCATCCGTTACGCCGAGCAGGCCGGGTACGAGAACCTGGATGCGTTTATTGACGCGTCCCAGCGCATGCAGGCCCTGGGCCTGCAAGTGGCCGTGGAGCACATGCGCCGCCGCCGCTACACAGCCTCGGGCGTGCTGTTCTGGCAGTTCAACGAGCCGTGGCCGGCCATCTGCTGGAGCGTGCTCGATTATTACGGTCGTCCCAAGCTCGCGTACCACACCATCCGCGACGTGTTCAACCCGCTTCTCGTGAGCCTGGATTATCCGCTCAGGGAATATCAGCAGGGCGATCCGTTCGAGGCAAAGGCGTGGATCATCAACGACAGGCACACCGAGTACCACGGTCTGTCCGTGGAAATCAACCACGTGGCCGACGGGCGCGTGGCCGCGCACACGCGGATCGACGTGCCCGTTGTGGCGCCGGATTCGGGCGTGCTGCTCGACCTGCCCGTGGCGTTTGAAGTGGACGGCTCCGACTCCCGCCTTGTGGAATGCGCGGTCCTGCAATCCGAAAAGGTGCTGAGCCGCAACCTGTACGATCTCTCTCTTTTCGATGCGGGAGAAACGCCCGCCGCCCAGAAATTTGCGCACCAGGTCATGCAAAAGGTTTTCTGGTCGTAACGCGGTAGCAGGATAATGGCGATGCGGAATTGGGGTTTTGTAAGAATTTCTTTCCATGTTTCAATGAGGCAATTGCCCGATATGTTTTCTATCGGGGGATTGCCCGGTGAAAGTTTTGGGAGGATTCTCAAGGAACCTTTTTTCAAAAAGGTTCCTTGAGTCGTCGAAGACATGTTAATGCCTTGAACGGCTACACAAAAAGAAAGGGCCGCCCGGGCAACGGGCGGTGCGTAGAGATAATGAAGGGACTTATCCTCAGCGGTGGGCGCGGCACGCGGCTGCGGCCCCTGACCTACACCCGAGCCAAGCAGCTTATTCCCGTGGGCAACAAGCCCATCCTTTTCTATGGCATCGAAGCCATTGTCAAAGCCGGCATCAAGGACATCGGTATCATCGTGGGCGACACCAAGGACGAAGTCATGGCCGCCGCGGGCGACGGCAAGCAGTTCGGGTGCAAAATCACCTACATACACCAGGCGCAGCCCCTGGGCCTGGCCCACGCCGTGCTCACGGCCGAAAAGTTCCTGGGCAAAAGCCGCTTTGTCATGTACCTGGGCGACAACGTGATCCAGCACGGCATCACCGAACTGGTCAATGATTTTGACACCAAGAAGCCCAACGCCCAGATCCTGCTCGCGCATGTGTCCAACCCGTCGCAGTTCGGCGTGGCCGAGCTCAAGGCGGGCAAGGTCGTGCGCCTTGAGGAAAAGCCCAAGAAGCCGCGCACCGATCTGGCCCTGGTGGGCGTGTACATGTTTGACAACAGCATCATCACAGCCGCCAAGTCCATCAAGCCCTCGGGCCGCGGCGAACTGGAAATCACAGACGCCATTTCGTGGCTCATCGACAACGGACGCCGCGTGGATCCATATATCATCCAGGGCTGGTGGAAGGATACGGGAAAAATCGAGGACCTGCTGTGGGCCAACCGCATCCTGTTGGATGAACTCGAATACAACGTCCAGGGCCGCGTGGACGGCAAGTCCCTGGTCGAAGGCAAAGTCGTTGTGGAAAAGGGTGCGATCATAAAGAACAGCACCGTGCGCGGCCCGGCCGTGATCGGCGCAGGCGCGGTGATTGAAGATTCCTATATCGGCCCGTTTACCTCCATTGGCCGCAAAGTCCAGGTGTGCCGCTGCGAAATCGAGCACTCCATTCTTCTGGATGAATGCGAGGTGCGCGAGGTGGATGCGCGCATCATTGACAGCTTGATTGGCAAAAAAGCGCGCGTGGCGCGCCGCGACGCCAAACCCCGCGCCTACCGCTTCATGCTCGGGGATCAGAGCGAAGTAGGCATTTAGCAACACATTTCGACCACACACCGGAGAACTCCATGGCACAAGGCATGCACACGTTGAAGGAAATTGCAGAGCAGTTCGACACCTGGGAAGGCCTGCTCGAAGACATGGACCTGCTTGAAAAAGATGTGCAGGCCAATTTCGCGGTGCGCGAATACGACGACGTTCTGTTCATCGGCGCGGGCTCATCCTATCACCTGGCCACGGCCGCGGCCTCCACGTTCCGCCGCATCACCGGCGAAATGGCCCACGCGTGGCCGTCTTCGGAGTTGCTGTTCTTTCACCAATATATGCTCAAAAGCGAACGCAAATATTTAGTCGTGGTTTTTTCCCGCTCGGGCCGCACCACGGAAACAATTGAAGCCATCAACCTGCTGAGGCAGCGCTACCGCGTGGCCGTTGTGGGCATTACCTGCGACCCGGCCAGCCCGCTTTCCAGCATCGCGGATCTCTCGTTCCCTGTTAAAAACTGCATGGAACAGAGCCTGATTATGACCAAGTCGTTCAGCTCCATGCTTCTTCTGAGCGTGATGTTCGCGGCCGCGTACGCCGACAAGTTTACGTATATGAACTACCTGGAGCACCTGCCCGAGGAAGGGCGCATGGCCTTTGAAATGAACCGGCGCGTGGTGGACGACCTGCTCAAGGACCGCGACCCCGAGCGCGCCACCTACCTGGGCGGCGGCCCGTTTCTGGGACTGGCGCGCGAGGGCGCGCTCAAGCTTGATGAAATGGCGCTCACCCGCAGCCAGGCCATGACCCCGCTCGAAATGCGCCACGGCCCCAAGGCCGGCGTCAGGCCCGGGGATCTCATCGTGATGCTTTTAAGCAATGCAATGCGCCAGCACGAGATGCAGCTTCTTGATGAATTGCACGAGCAGGGCGCGTGTTCCGTGATCCTCGCGGACCGCCGGGACAAGGATTTCGATTATCTGGCCGAGGCCGCGCTGCTCACCGGCCGCGGCATCAGCGATGATTTCCGCGGCATTCTCTACATGCCGTTTCTGCAATACCTGGGCTGCCGGGCAGCCCTCAACCGCGGGCTGGATCCTGATGCGCCCGCCAACATGACCCGGATTGTCACACTGTGACCCAGAACCCGTCCGTATTCACATCAGGCGAAAGCGATGAAGACAAGCTCGGTCGCTTTATCGGCGGCAGTTCCGTGTCCGTGGTGTCTTCATTTGTCGCGGGCCTGTTCGCCCTGGGCTGGGCCGCGCTCATGACCCGCGTACTGGGCAAGGACGATTACGCCATCGTGGGCCCGTACATGCAGGCCTTCTGGATCCTGTCCACCCTGGTGTCCATGGGCGTGCCCCACACGCTTGTCACATTTATCTCGCACAACGTGGAAACCGATTTTGACGCGGCCTGTGACATTGCGCGCCAGGGCACCCGCCTGCTTCTGTTTTTCGCCCTGGGCTTTTGCATCCCTGCGGTTGCGGCCATTGTGTTCATGCACTTCACGGGCGTCGCGGATCTTTACGTCTGGCTCTGCGCCATCATGATTGTGTGCGTGTTCACGCGCCAGATGTTCTTTTCCAACTACGCCACCCTGGCGGGCCTGCAGCGCATGGACCTGCTGTCCCTGTCCAACATCGTTTTTTCCATATCCCTGCCGTTTCTCTCCCTGGGATATATCGTGCTGGCGCGCGCCATGGCCCCGGGGGATTCCCGGTTTGAAGTGCTGGCCGGTGTCGGAGGCATCGGCACCGCATCCCTGATGTCCTATCTGGTTTCATTTCTGATTGTCAACAAGACCCGCCTGCCGGCGCGCATGCTGCTGTCCTTCAGGGGCCGGCTCACGCGGGGCCGGGAAATTCTCACATTCGGCTGGGTGGCGAATGTGGCGCTCATGGGCAACACCGTGGTGGGCCTCATGCCGCCCATTTATACATCCTACGCCATGGCCCAGGGCCTGCGCTGGTACGGCCCCACCCTGGCCGCCAACAAGATCCAGGCCGGAATTTTCAGTTGCGCGTTCACCTACGCCATGGCGCCCATGCTGGTCATGGGCCTCACGTTCGCGCTTATTCCCGCCATGTCCGAAGCCGAGGCCCAGGGCAACAAAACTTTGCTCAACCGGTACTTTAATACTTCCGTCAAATACTGCTTTTCGATATGCGCCATGCTCACGGCCATCTACGCCGTGGTTATCGGCCAGTTCGTGCATTTCTTCACCGGCGGGGAGTATGCCGTGGCCGCGGTTCACTCGCTCACCCTTGTTCTGGAATCTGGCATGGCGGCCGCGGCTCTGTTCTTCCTTTTCCTCAGCATGCTCATCGGGCTCAAGCGGCCCGCGGTGGCCGCCAAAACCGTGGTGTTTGTGATTCTGCTCGAAGTCGCTGCCATGACCCTTGCAGGCCGGTTTACCGGGGACCTTGTGATCACGGCCGCGGCCGTGGCCGTGTCCCTGGCCGTGGGCGACGCCATCCTCCTCTATTATCTCATCACGCAGGCGCGGCTCCGCATGGACTGGGGCCTGTTCTTTCCTCCGGTGGTTTCCGCGCTCGCAGTCTGGGCCGCGTGCCGCGCAGCTATGCCGGAAGGGATTCTCGGATTCTTTGTGGCCTGTTTCCTGGGCATCCCCCTGTTTTTCCTGGTGGACGGACTGCTCGGCGGCATTAGCCGCTCCGACCTGGTCACCGTGCGCAGCACGCTTCAGTCTCTCAGGCTCGGGTTCCTCACAAGCCTGGTGGACCTTGCGGAACGTATCTTCAATCTCAGCCCTTTTTATCACAAGGAGGCAAAGCCATCATGATGGATTACCACGAACTCACCTCAAAATTGTCAATCAAGACGGACAGCAAAATCGTCATGATTATCATGGACGGGCTCGGCGGGTGCGAGCGCGAGCCCGGCGGCCCCACCGAACTCGAAGCCGCCAGAACGCCCAACCTGGACGCATTGGCCGCGGCCGGCGTAACCGGCCTGTCCGACCCCATAGCGCCAGGGTTCACGCCCGGCAGCGGGCCCGCGCATCTGTCTCTTTTCGGATATGATCCCGTGAAGTACGAAATCGGGCGTGGCGCACTGGCTGCGGCCGGCATCGGGTTCGAGCACCAAAAAGGCGATGTGGCCGCGCGCGGGAATTTCTGCACAATGGATGAAAACGGGCTTGTCACGGACCGCCGCGCCGGGCGCATCCCCACGGAAAAGTGCGCGGAACTGACAAAGTTGCTCGATGGCATGGAGATCGACGGGGTCAAATTGTTTGTGCAGCCGGTCAAGGATTACCGGTTCGTGATCGTGTTCCGCGGCGCGGGTCTGGGCGGCGACTGCGCGGATTCGGATCCGCAACAGGTCGGAAAGAAACCGCTTTCTGTAACAGGCGCGGACCCGGCGTCGCAGAAAACCGCGGATATCGCCAACAAGTTCATCGCCGAAGCGTGCAAGCGGCTCAAAGGCCTGGAACCCGCCAACGGTGTGCTCACCCGCGGCTACGACGTGTTCCCGGACATGCCGCAGATGCCGGATATCTATAAGCTCAATCCCGCGTGCATCGCCGTGTACCCGGACTACAAGGGCGTGTCCCGGCTCCTGGGAATGAAAGTCCACGACCAGGGACAGGACAGCGTGGCCCAGGAATTCGATCTCCTGGAAAAAGTTTACAAAGATCACGATTATTTTTTTGTGCATATCAAGAAGACGGACAGCTACGGCGAGGATGGCAACTTCGACGGCAAAGTGCATGTGATCGAAGAACTGGACGCGCAGATTCCGCGGGTCCTGGCCCTGGATCCCGATGTCATTGTGGTCACCGGCGACCACTCCACGCCAGCGTTGCTTAAGAGCCATTCGTGGCACCCGCTGCCCCTGCTTTTGCATTCGAAATACTGCCGCCGCGACACCGTGGAAACGTTCTCGGAAAAAGCGTGCCTTGCCGGCGGGCTCGGCCGCATCGCGCACGTGTCCATCATGCCCCTGGCCATGGCCAATGCGCTCAAGCTGCTTAAGTTCGGCGCGTGAGCTTGGAAATTCTTTTTACACAACGGGCAATCGGGTTTAGAATGGAATTACTATGAAGAACACACACATTCTTTTAATGGTATTGATTCTGGCGCTCGGGATTGGCCTGCTTGCCGGGTGTCCCAAAAAGAAACCCGAAGCAATCAAGAGCAAACCAGCGGCGACTGCGCAAAAGCCCAGGCCCGCCGCGGGCGGGCCCGCGGCGCCCGAGGTATCGGTCAAGCCGCCGGAGCATGGAACCCCCGGAGAACATCAGCCGCCGCCGGTGAGCCCTGACGAATCCGGTCCTCTGTTCCCCGATGATATTGATGAACCTTACCATGCGCCCGATTACCAGTACGAAAGCCAGGGCGCAAAGGGCGTTCCGCCCGCGGACGCTCCCGGCTCGGTTTCCGGCAAAATCCTGCTTGGCGAGGCCACGCAGAAAAACGGAAACCTGTTCGTGTACATACCGGACGTGGCGAGTGTGAACAAGGCGCAGCCGCGCTCCGTGGCTTCGCAGGTCATCACCGCAGACCGCATCACCGATTCCATTGCCGAATTCACCCTCACAGGCGTGCCCCCGGGCGAGTACCTGATCCTGGCTGTCTGGGATATCAGCGAACCGCACTGCGATGTCACCGACGATTTCTGCGCCATCTTCGCGGGCCGCGACCGTTTGGGGCAGTCCGACCTCGTGGAAGTGCGCCCGGGCCTCAAAACCCAGGGCGTGACCATTGTCTTGACTTCCAATGAAATGATGTAGTTTTTATCTGAGAATAATTTGATATCAGTTTGAATCGCCCGTGGGATCCGCATCATCGCGTGGTGCGGATTTTCGCATTTTGCGGATACGGTTGATGTATTCGGCCGCGCGCTTTTCGTGGCCCTGGTCCGAGGGATGGTAATATACGCTGCCCTCCAGGCCCGGGGGCAGGTATTCCTGGTCCACCCAGTGGCCGGGGTAATCGTGGGGATATTTGTATGCGTCTTTATCGCCCTGTTTTTCATCCGTGAAATCGTAATTGCGCAGGTGCAGGGGCACAGGGCCCAGGGGCTTGTCGCGCAGGTCGCGCTGGGCGCGGTGCAGGGCTTTGTACGCGGTGTTGCTCTTGGGGCTCGTGGCCAGGAACACGCAGCAGTTTGCGAGCGGGATTTCCGCCTCGGGCATGCCGGTGAAAGCCACGGCGTCCACGGTGGCCGTGGCCACGGTCATGGCGTTGGGCTGGGCCAGGCCCACGTCTTCGGCCGCGAAAATCACGAAACGGCGCGCAATAAACTCCGGGGCTTCTCCGCCCTGGAGCAGGCGCGCCATCCAGTACAGGGCCGCGTCCGGGTCGGACCCGCGCAGGCTCTTGATCATGGCGCTCACCATGTCGAACCGGTCCGTGCCGAGCCGCGCATAATCCAGGTTGCGCTGGCACGCGGTTTCGCGGATATGCTCGGGCGTGAGGGGCGCGTTGTCCGGCAGGGTGGCCGCGGACATCTCCAGAAGATTCAGCAGCACGCGCGCGTCTCCGTTGCTGATATGCACCATCTCGTCCTGGGCGTCATCGGATATGTCTGCGGGCACCGGGTACTGCATATCGCGCGCGCGCCGGGCGGCGTGGCGCAGCAGAGCGCGCATGGCGTCGTCGTCCAGGCGGTTGAAGCGGAAGATGCTCACACGCGAGCGCAGCGCCGGGTTCAGGGCGAAATAAGGATTTTCCGTGGTGGCGCCGATGAGGGTGAGAAGGCCGCTTTCCAGGTGGGGCAGGAACGCGTCCTGCTGCATTTTGTTAAAACGGTGGAACTCGTCCACGAACACGATGGTCCGGTTGCTTTTGTTGGCCAGGCGGTGTTTGGCGGCTTCGACCACGGCGCGGATGTCGCTGACCTTGCTCGTGACCGCGCTGTACTCCTCGAACTGGGCGTCCGCGCGTTTGGCGATGATGCGCGCCAGCGTGGTTTTGCCGATGCCGGGCGGGCCCCAGAACACGAGGTTGGCGAGCATGTGCTTGTCCAGGATGGCGCGCAGGGGTTTGCCCTGGGCCAGGAGATGCTGCTGGCCTGCGAAATCGTCCAGGCTTTCGGGGCGCAGGCGCGCGGCAAGGTTGCGGCCCTTTTCCATGGCGTCATCGAGCTGGTGGCTGAACAGGTCCGTCATGCGGGCGGCGTCCGTTGTCTTTCTGCGAATTTAAGGAGAGGGGCAGGGGGCTTCACACTGCGCCCTTTTTGATAAGCTCAATCATGGCCTGGATGGTCGCGTGATCTTTTTCCATGCTTTTTTTGAAACCGGATGCAATGGCTTTTTCGAGCTGGCCGCCGATGATTGGCGCCTTGACCTTGACCGTGCAATCGATGATGCGCTTGCTTTTGCCATCGGCGCGGTCCACGAACCGGCTCACGCCTTTCCATGTGAGATTGTCTTTTTGCGCTGCGGGCTCCATGCGCCAGGCCATGGTGTTCGTGGCGCTGTCGAACGCCAGGTGCTCCACAAAGGAAAACATATCGGGCGAAAGCATTTTCTTGACCGCGTTGGGCACGGCGTTTTCTCCGGCCTCAAAAGCGCGGCGGGACTGCCAGCCCGCAGCGGTTTCCTTGCGCTCCAGAATATTGCGCGGCTTGAGGCCCGGGATTTTTTCCATGTGGTCGAAGCGCTCGTCGCGCGCGCGCAGCACCATGTCCACGGGCGCGTCAAAGACCTGCGTGAGTTGAACCTTCATGTGCGGATTCTCCTTGTGAATTCAGGGCGTCACCCCTGTTTCAAATCCTTTGGCTTAAGCATCCATTGGAACGAGCCCTTGCCGGCCTGTGGCTTTCCGGGGAAAGAGATTTTTGCCAGGCCGCCTTTTTTAATCGCGTAAGCGTCCTGCGCACCGCTGAGGAATTCGGCCAGTTCGCCCATGAGCGGCGTGTGCCCCACGCACATGACAGAGCAATCCGAAGGCAGTTGTTCGATGCGTTCAAGCAACTCCTGGTTTCCGTTGGTCATGGCCAGGGCGTGGATTTCCTCGACCTTGTCTTCCAACCCGAAGGCGCTGGCCGCGATGCGCGCGGTCTGGGCTGCGCGCGGAAAGGGACTCGTGAGAACGTGATCCAGCCTGGGAATATTGTTTTTGATTCCGGGCAGTTCCTCTTTCATGGACGCTGCACCTTCGGGTGTGAGTTCGCGATCCCGGTCAGACATTCCAGGCGCGCCGGATTCGGCTTTGCCGTGCCGCAACAGATAGATATCCATTTCATTACTCCCTGATTCTTTGTATTTTAACTTATTCCATTATACAACGGCGCGGCATGCGCCCGGGAATAAAAAAGCCGGAAAACCGCAAAGGGATTTCCGGCCGGATTGCAGGGTCATTTCAATGCGGGCGCGCGCGCCCTTACTGCTGTGCGCCGCCTGTGGTTGCGGGCACGGATTCCGGAGCGTCCGTTGTGTCGGCATTGCCAGCGGTTTCGGGTGCGCCCGCAGCGCCGTCCGGAGCAGCCTGCTGGTTTTTAAGCATTTCCTGCAGGGCTTTCAGGTCTTCCTCGTTCAACTCAACGGGTTCGCCGTCTTCGCCGTCGATGGTCACGGAGTGCGGGTCGCCTTCCCCGCCTCCCACATTGAACTGGTTTATGTCGCCTTGCTGCCCCATGCCCATTTCTTCCTCAATGTCGGCGATGGCCGTGTCAAGGTCCTTGATGGTCTTGGGGTCGCCGTCGAGTTCCATGAGCGCATCGCGGATTTCCCTCAACCGGTAGAGTGTGGCCACGGTGAGGTCCAGGGAAAAGTCGAACGCCTCGGTGTAATAGGCGCGCGCCTGCTTCTTGTATTTCGCAACATCCTTTTTCCCGTACAGGCCCAGCATGCGGGACACGCGCGCCAGGCCGATGATGATGTCCGGGTTGTCGTCTCCAGCGTCGCGCGCCATGTCATAGGCTTTCTTATAGGACTCGTAAGAGGAGTCCAGGTGCTTGACGGTTTTTTCCGGTTCTTTGTCTTTCTTGGAATCGTCCTTGTTCTCTGCGCTGTCATCAGATGCGTAGGGGTCCGAGAAATCCTTGCCGTCATCTTTCTTATCGCCCTGCGCAACATCGAGTTCCTTGTTCAGAAGATCATTTTTCTGTTCATAGATGAAACCGAGCTGGTAGTAGAGCTGATAATTTTCTTTTTCCTCTTTGAGGGCCTTGTTGTAGGCATCCAGAGCGCCGTCCAGGCCCTTTTGCGTGAAACCGCCCTTTTCCGGATCCAGGGCGTCCTGCAGGGCCATGAAGGCTTTGATTTCCGGGTCCATGACTTCGTATTTGAAACTCTTGTCCGCGATGCGCTTGTCCGCCCACTGGGTGATGAGTGTGCGGGTGTCGGGCAGTTTCAGCAGGATGTGTTTGAGCAGCACGCTTTCGTACAGGCGCTGCATCTCGCGTTCGGAAGGCATCTGCACCTTCTGTCCATCGGCCTGCTGTTTCTGGATTTCCGCGAGTTTGTCCTGGCGGAATTTTTCATATTCCTCGCCGCTGGGTTTCTTGACTGCTTCGACCATGATGATCTGGAATCCCAGGCTGCTGCGGATGGGTTCGGAATAGGCGCCGGGTTTTAGGCGGAACGCCATATCGGCAACGGCCTGGTCCAATTCGCTGCGGTTTTTCCAGCCGAGCATGCCTTCGGTTTCGGCCGTGGCTTCATCCTCGGAATACTCTTTGGCGATGCTTGCGAAGGATTCGCCGGCATCGAGTTTGCGCCATGCATCGCGGGCCTTCTGCTCCACCTTCTTGGCTTCGGCTTCGAGCTGCTCCTGGGCGATCACGTTGCGCGCCTTTTCGGCCAGCAGTTCGCGCCTGATGGCTTCCTTGTAGATTTTATAGGAAATTCCCGCAGTGGCGATTTCCTGTTTGTATTCCTTGGTTTTGCGGTTTTCAGCGAACCAGGTTTTAACCCGGTCCGCCAGGCCCGGATTTTTGGGCTCGTCCAGGGGGCCGAGCATGCGGTCCATGTCGCTCTTGATGCGGGTCTTGATCTCGCTGCTCGAAACCTTGAGCCCGCGCTTGCCCGCTTCCTTGATAAGCACTTCCTGCTGCAGAATCTGCCGCACGGTTGTGGCGGCCACAGCCATTTTCATCTGGTAATTGGTGATCCGCTGCTGGGAGCTGTTCATGAACTGTGTGTAATAATAATCATACATCTCCCGGGGTATGGTCTCTTTGCCGATCTTCAGGATGACCTTGTTTTTCTTGGACTGTTCTTTGCGGTCAAGCTCGCCGCCCATGCCGAAGTACAGGAAGATACTGCCGAAGAAAAGCACAGTGATGATCCAGATGCCGATGTGCATCTTTTTGCGGATCTTTGACATTAACATAACAGGTTCACCTCGAACAATTAAGTTTCTCGAAATCGGGCTTGCTCACGTACCAGTCCGCGGCCGGCGGGTTTGCGACCGGTTTGAGATCGGACCACACGATACGGCGTGCGAGCCAATACTGCTGCGATTCGGTCTTGCCTTTTTTGTTGTATTTATACATCTCGTGCATTTCCAGAGCCCCTGTCTGCACGTTCACAGCCGCCACTTCGCGGACTTCGTTTCCGCTGGTGATGGTCAAAATAAAGTAATCCGCGGATTTGTCTTTGCCGGGAAGGCGCATGGACTCCTTCTTCATCTCCACCTTGGTCTCGGAGAAGGCCAGCAGTTGTTGCAGATGCCGGGCCACAATATGCACCCCGGTCTGGAACAGATCATTCATGCGCGTGTCTCCGGCGGGCACTGTGACCGGGTTGCCGTGGGGATGGAAAACCGTGAATTTCTGTTTGTCCGGCGAGTACGCCGCCACCGTGCACTTGTTAAACCCATCCACGCCCGTGAGCCTGAAGGAATCTTTTTCAGGCGCGTCAGGGGTGTTCTTCTTCCAGTCCATGTGGAACTTTTCGCGCAGGCTTTCCACCACCTCGGGTTTTGTCGACTCCTTAATATTACGGGGCTGTGTGAGGAAGAAATCCACGGCATACGCATCCAGGGTGTCGTACATATCCACAGCCTGGGTGATTACGAACTGGGGGGTGTTTGTGGCGGTTTCCGAAGAAGCCGCCGGGTCCTGTGAAGATGCTGCGCCGTCCGTCGCGGCCACCGCGGCCGGTTGTTCACTTGCCGCGGGCGCGGGGTTTTGTCTGTCCGCGGCTTCTTTTTTATCCGCCTTGTCCGCGGCTGCGGGTTTGTCGGGCAGGGCGCTCTGGCGCTTTGACATGAAATTCATGGCGGCCCAGGACGTGACTCCGATAAGCAAAGCCATGATGACCATCTGTTTCCAATCAATCGGTTGTTTCTCTTCCATTAAAGCCTCCGTGCGGCGGTTCGGTTCAGGACCAGAAATCGGCTTGTGTTCCGGCGGGTGCAATGCCGAAATGGGCGAAAGCGGCCTGCGTAACCGTGCGGCCGCGGGGTGTGCGCTGCAGGAACCCTATTTTTGCGAGGTACGGCTCGTACACATCGTTGATGGTGTCGGTTTCCTCGCTGATCATGGCGGCCAGCGTGTCCAGGCCCACGGGGCCGCCGTTGAATTTTTCAATTATTGTGAGCAGAATTTTGCGGTCCATTCGTTCCAGGCCCAGGTGGTCCACCTCGAGCATGGCCAGGCCCTGGCGCGCCAGTTCCAGGGTGATGCGTCCGTCGCCTTCGACCTGCGCGAAATCGCGCACGCGCTTGAGCAGGCGGTTGGCCACGCGCGGGGTGCCGCGCGCCCGGCGCCCGATTTCAAGCGCGGCTTCGGAGTCCATGTCCACGTGCAGCACAGCCGCGGCCCGGGTCACGATTTCCACCAGTTCCTCGTGGTCGTAAAACTCCAGGCGGTGCGATATGCCGAACCGGTCGCGCAGGGGCGACGTGAGCAGGGCCGCGCGCGTGGTGGCGCCCACCAGGGTGAAGCGCGGCAGGTCGATTTTTATGGACCGCGCGCTGGGGCCTTCTCCGATGACGATATCCAGCTTAAAATCCTCAAGCGCCGGGTACAGGGTTTCCTCCACGATGCGGTTCAAGCGGTGCACCTCGTCGATGAAGAAAACGTCGCCCTCGTTCAGGTTGGTGAGGATGGCGGCCAGATCGCCGCTGCGCTCAATGGCGGGGCCGCTTGTGGCCGTGATATTTGTGTTCATTTCATTGGCGATGATATTGGCGAGCGTGGTTTTGCCCAGGCCCGGGGGCCCGTGCAGAAGCACATGGTCCAGGGCCTCGTTGCGCTGAATCGCGGCCTTGATGGAAATCTCCAGGTTCTTTTTAACCTGGGATTGTCCGATATAGTCCGCGAGGCGGTGGGGGCGCAGCCCGGGTTCGGAGCCGCGCTCCTCGTCGGTTGTGGCCCCGTTCACCAGGCGTTCGTTTGTGTCGTCGTTCGGCTGCAAATTAATCTCCGCAAAGCAACGTAAGCACAGCCTTCTGCGCGTGGAGCCGGTTCTCGGCCTGATCGAAAATAACGGACTGCGGGCTTTCCATCACATCCTCATGCACTTCTTCGCCGCGGTGCGCGGGCAGGTCGTGCATGAAGATGGCGTCCGGTTTTGCCAGGGCCATGAGTTCGGGCGTGACAAAGAATCCTTTAAACGCCTTGCGGCGCTGGGCCTCTTCCTTTTCCATGCCCATGCTGACCCACACATCCGTGTATACCACATCCGCGTCCCGGACCGCGTCCGCGGGCCGGCGCACGATCTGGAAATTCGCGCCCGCGGCCGCCGCATCCTGCCGGCCACGGGCCACCACATCCTTATCCGGGTCGTACCCCTTGGGGACGGCGATGGTGAGGTCGATACCCACGCGGGTCAGCGTATAGATCAGCGAGTGGGCCACATTGTTGCCGTCGCCCACATACGCCACCTTGATATGCTTCTTTTTACCTTTTTTCTCATAGATCGTCAACAAATCGGCCATGGCCTGGCACGGGTGCGAGAAGTCGGACAGGGCGTTAATCACGGGCACGGACGCGGCGTCGGCCATGAGCTGCACCTGATCGTGCGCATAGGCGCGGTAGATGATGCCGTCCGCGTAGCGGGACAGCACCCGGCCCGTGTCCTCCATGGGTTCGCCGCGCGTGGCGTGCGTGTCCTCGCTGCTGAGGTACAGGCTCGCGCCCCCGAGTTGCGCGATGCCAACCTGAAATGAAACGCGCGTGCGCAGCGACGGCTTCTCGAAATACAGCACGAACGACTTGCCGGCCAGCGCGGGCTTGCCTTTGCCGGATTTCCATTCGCGTTTCTGCTTGCGCGCCAGGGTGATGATGCGCTGGATATCGGCTGCGCTCAGCGAGTCCACTGAGATGAGATCTTTTCCCTTGAGATTTGTGGCCATGGCCAACCTCCTCCCCGGGCAGGGTGGTTATTTGCTTTCGACAAGATATTGTCTGAAAAGTTTCAGGAACATGTCCGCGTGCGTTTTCTGGATGATGAGCGGCGGCAGCAGGCGGATAACCGTGTCCCGGATGGCGTTCACGAGCACGCCGTGCTCCTGCAGGAACGCGAGTGCGCCGGGCGCGCCCTTGTCGATTTCCACAGCCATCATGAGCCCCATGCCGCGGATATCCGTGATGCGGCCCGTTTGCTGCGCGATGTCTCTCAAGCCGTGTTTCAGGTAATCGCCCATTTCCAGGGCGTGAGCGAGCAGGTTTTGTTCCTGGACGATTTTGATAAACTCGTTGGCTGCGGCGCACACCACGGGGTTTGCGCCGAATGTGCTGGCGTGCGAACCCGGGGTGAAGCCGCTTGCGATTTTGTTCGTGGCCAGGAGCGCGCCCAGGGGCAGGCCGCCGCCGAGCGGCTTGGCCAGGGTCATGATGTCCGGCTTTACGCCGTGGTGCTGGAACGCAAACCACTTGCCCGTGCGGCCTAGGCCGCACTGCACTTCGTCGAACATGAGCAGCAGCCCGTGCCGGCGCCGCAGCCCCGCCAGGTTTTTCATGAACGCTTTTGAGGCCGGGTAGATTCCGCCTTCGCCCTGCACCGGCTCCACCAGAATGGCTGCGGTTTTTTTGGTCACGAGTTTTTCCACGGACGCGATATCGTTTAACTCCGCGTACTGGAAGCCAGGCACCAGCGGGTCGTAGTGCTGCTGGTAAAAGGGCTGGCCCGTGGCCGTGAGCGTGGCCATGGTGCGGCCGTGGAACGACATTTTCATGGAAATGATCTCGTGGCGCTTTTCGCCCTTGAGCGAAAAATATTTGCGCGCCAGTTTAATCGCGCCCTCGTTGGCTTCGGCCCCGCTGTTGCAGAAGAACGCCTTGCCCAGGCCGCTGAGTTCGCACAGGCTCTGGGCCAGGTGCAGCATGGGCTCGGTGTAATACAGGTTGGACACATGGTTCAGCGTGCGCGCCTGCTGCGCAATGGCCTTGGCAATGCGCGGGTGCGCGTGCCCGAGCGAATTCACGGCCAGGCCGCTTAGAAAATCCAGGTAGCGCTTGCCCGTGTCGTCGTATACGTATGCGCCACGGCCGCGCACCAGCAGAATGGGCAGACGTTTGTACGTCTGAAATACATACTTGGAATCGAGAATTCTTGCCTGGTCAAAGTTCATGGCGCGGCCGCTCCTTTCAAAAGCTTGTTATGTTGTATACTCCGCGTTGATTTTCACGTAGTCAATGGACAGGTCGCCGGTCCAGCGGCGGGCCGAGGCTTTGCCGGCGTTGGCGTTGAGCCGGATGTGAACGTCCTTGCCCTGCATGATTGGCTCCCGGCATTCCACGGGCTCGCCTTTTTCAAAAACCGTGTGGCCGTCGATTTTCAGGACCGCTTTGGCGGGGTCGATGTCCGCGCCGCACGAGCAGGCCGCGCTGAGGATGCGGCCCCAGTTCGGGTCGCTGCCGAAGATCGCTGTTTTCACGAGTTGCGAATTGGCAATGGCGCGCGCCATGGTTTCGGCGTCGGCCCGGGTTTTCGCTTTCACGGTTTCGATGGTCACGACCTTGGTGACCCCTTCGCCGTACAGCACCATGCGCCGGGCCAGTTCCGCACACACGAATTCCAGGGCTTCCTCGAACTCGGCCTGGGGCCGGCCCTTGGGTCCGATGCGGATGCCGGACAGCCCGTTGGCGAACACCGCGAACGTGTCGTTGGGGCTCATGTCGTTATCGATAGAAATGCAGTTGAATGTTTTGTCCATAACGCGGCGCGCGATGGGTTCAAGGGCTTTTGCGCTGATGCGCGCATCCGTGTAAATAAACGAAAGCATGGTGGCCATGTTGGGATGGATCATGCCGGCGCCCTTGGCCATGCCGCCGATGTTATAGCAGTTTTTTTGCGGGCCCACGCGGATGCACATGCTTTTGGGAGCCGCGTCCGTGGTCATAATGGCGCGCGCCGCCAGGTCGCCGCCGTCCGGGCTCAGGGCATTGCACAGGGCGGGCAGGGCCGCGGCAATCCGGTCCACAGGCAGGCGCCGGCCAATCACGCCCGTGGATGCGTGCAGCACCTGCTCCGCGGGCACGCCCAGGTCCAGGGCCAGGCGGTTGCACAGGAAATTGGAATCGCGCACGCCTTTGACACCGGTGGAGCAGTTTGCGATTTTAGCGTTCACCAGCAGGGCGATCACATTGTTGCCGCTGATGGCGAGGCGTTTTTTGAACACGCTGATATGCGCGCCCTGAAGTTTGTTGGTTGTGTAGAACGCGGCGGCGTTGCACTCGGCCTCGGACACCACCAGGGCCAGGTCCGGCTCATCGCCGGCTTTCATGCCGCAGGAGATTCCCGAAGCGGTTACGCCCCGGACCCCGCACACGCCGCCGGGCGTTTCTTTGAATTTTGGTTTTGCCATGATCCCCTCCGCGGCTTCGCGTGAGAGTTGGCCGGTTCCTACGAACCGGGTTTGCCTACGGCACAATCGGCACAGAGGCCAGGCCCATGGTTTCTTTTGCGCCGAACATGATATTCATGTTCTGCACGGCCTGTCCCGCCGCGCCCTTGATCAGGTTGTCGATGGCGGACACGATTTTAATGAGCCCGTTGTCCACGTCTACAAACGCGTTGACCAGGCACAGGTTGGTGCCGTTGACCTGCTTGATGGACGGGACCGCGCCCGGGTCCGCCAGGCGCAGGAACGGGTGCTTTGCGCATTCGGATTCGTACGCCGCGCGCAGTTGCTTTTCGGAAACCGGCCCGGTCATGCGCACGTACAGGGTGCTGAGAATGCCGCGCGGGGCCGGAATCAGGTGCGGGGTGAACGCGACGCGCACATCCCCGCCCAGGGTGATTGCGGCTTCCTGCTGCATTTCCGAGATATGGTTGTGGCGCACGATCTTGTACGCCATGAAATCGCCGTAGCCTTCGCTGAGCAGCAGATTGGTTTTGGCCGAGCGGCCCGCGCCGCTGTAACCGGACTTGGCATCCACAATGATATCGCGGCTGAGGCGGTCCTGGAACGCTTTGAGGGGCAGCAGGCCCAGAAGCACGCTTGTGGGATAGCATCCCGGGTTGGCCACGATCTGCGCGTTGCGGATGTCCCGCTTGTACACTTCGGGCAGGCCGTACACCGCGGATTGTACCAGTGCGGGATACGGATGCTTGAAGTGGTACCATTTTTCATAGTCCGCGGGATTTCGCAGGCGGAAGTCCGCGCTGATATCGATGACCCTGCCGCGGGCCGCGAGTTTTTTCACGAACGGGTGCGCTTTGCCGTGCGGGAACGCCACGAAATACAGGTCCGCGGCCGTGGCGGCGCCTTTGTTGTGGGACACGAATGCAACGTCATCGGCCACGGGCGCGGCCGGGAACACATCGCGAACCCGCGCGCCGCTGTATGTGTCGCTGGACAGCGCGGCCAGTTCGGCGCGCGGGTGCGCGGCCAGCAGGCGCGCCAGTTCCATGCCCGCATACCCGGACGCGCCCAGGATGACACATTGGATCGTGTTTTTCGTTGTTTTGGCCATCAGATTGTACCTGTCCTGCAAAGTTATTAATAAAATAAACGTACTTTATAGTTATCGCGAATCTTTGCCAAAAAATGACCCAAAAAGGAAAATCCAAGCCGTTTATACAACGAGCTTGGATTTGAATTGCGACGCATTCTTGTGCGGCGAAAAGCCGCAGGCGACGTTGCGCCGCGGTTGTCGCGGCTTTAACGTTTGGAGAACTGGTACCTTTTGCGGGCGCCAGGCTGGCCGTACTTTTTGCGCTCTTTCATGCGTGGGTCGCGGGTCAGGTGCCCGCCGACGCGCAGAGCCTTTCGGTTTTCTTCGTTCATGGTGACCAGGGCGCGCGCCAGGCCCAGGCGCAGTGCGCCGGCCTGTCCGGTGATGCCGCCGCCCTTGGTGAACGCTTTAACATCCACCGTGCCCTCGAGACCTGTGTCCTTGAGGGGGCCGTAAATGAGCTGTTGATACGCTACGCGCGTAATCACCTCATTGGCGTCTTTGCGGTTGATGGTGTATTTGCCGGTGCCGGGTTGAATCCACACGCGGGCCACGGCTTCTTTTCGCCGTCCTGTTCCGTAAAAGATCTGAACCTCTTCTGCCACGGTGCCGTCTCCTCGCTTTACAGTGATACTTTAACCGGCTTCTGTGCTTCATGCGGATGCTTGTCGCCGGCGTACACTTTGAGTTTTTTAATGACTTGATCGCCGAGCCTGTTGTGAGGGATCATGCCGCGGACGGCCTTTTCGATCACGCGCTCGGGGAATTTCTGTCTCATCACCAGAAACGGGGTTTCCTTGATGCCGCCGGGATAGCCCGAATGCCTGTAGTACACCTTCTGGGTTTCTTTCTTGCCGGTGAGGCGCACTTTGTCGGCATTGATGATGATGACGTAGTCGCCTGCATCCATAGCGGGATGGAACTCGGGTTTGTGCTTGCCCCGAAGCAGGGTGGCTGCTTTGGCGGCCAGGCGTCCGAGCACCTGATCCTCAGCATCCAGCAGCAGGAACTGCCTTTCTACGTCTTCCTTTTTTGTGTATGTGGTTTTCATTGTTACCAACTCCGATTTTTCTTGACCGGTTTGCGGACACGCCTATGCAATGTCCTCACAAGAGATTCATATTATAACAATTCACATTGCAATGTCAATTTGCGAACACAGAAAGATTCGCGGCGTCCGCTTCACCGGGAAAAGTATAGCCAGCGCAGGGCAAGGGATCCATAGAAATTCAAAAAACCTTTGGCGCCAGCCGTTATAATGAAACCAGCAATGGGGCGGGTGACACGTGGTTTGCACTGATACGAACATGGCTGAATGCCTGCGTTTTCTGGCGCACGGGGGTGCGGATCCCCAGGCGGCGCCCGGTGTTTTCCTCTGTAAACAATGTGAAGAGGCCCTTGCGTGCGAGCGCCTTGCGCCTATTGCATTTTATTTATTCAAAGGGTTCGCGCCCACGGATTTGATGGCCCGCGCATACAAGGTTGCGCTGGGCGCGCAAATGGTTTATCAGCAGTTTTTTCTGGAAATCACGCAAGCCTGCGCTGCGCGGGGCGTTCCCGTGCTGCCGCTCAAGGGCCTGTATCTGGCGGAAAAAATATATCCCGCGCCGGGCGCGCGGCCCATGTCCGACCTGGATTTGCTCGTGCCCCAGGAGCAATTTCACGACGCAGCGCAAATCCTGCGCGCATTGGGGTTTTCATGTGATTTGGATTTTATGCGCGGCAGCGAGTTGCCCAGCGGGGTCACATTTCAGCACGCGGGCCGCCATGTTAATGTGGATTTGCATTTCAGCCTGCTCAATGGCCAGGGCATCCGCGGCCTGCTTCTGCAGCCCGGCCAGGTGCGCATCCTGGATACGCGGGCCTTTGAAACCTCTGTGCGCGAGCCCTATCTGGACCAAACAATCTCCGCGCTGTCCAGGCCGTATTTCCTGTTGTCCCTGCTGCTGCACCATTACACGCATAATTTCACAGGGCTCATGTGGTTTCTGGACGCCATATACACGAGCCGCGCCATGGAACAGGCCGGGTGGGAGGAATTTGAAAGAATCATTAAAGATAACGGGCTTGAAACCGCGGCCGGGCTGTGGCTGCGCCTGGCAGCCGTGAATTTTCACTGCCCCGAGTCCACGTTTCTGCCCGAATCCATGCAAACCCTGTGCCGGGCCGCGGAGCGCGCGCATCCGCTGTTCGCGGATGCGGTGCGGCGCGGGCGGCTCACCCCGCGTAGCGCCCTGGCCCTTGTGCCCACGCGCGCGCGCCGCGCCCGCGCCGTGGCCCGCGCCCTGTTTCCTTCGCGCGCCTACCTCCAAGGCGTAAGCCACAAGCCCATTCGCGGCCCGTACTATTACTTAAAGGAACTATTTCTTTTTCAAAAACGTCTGCTCCTGCGCTGACGCGCCGCCGCACGCATTCCTGTTTTCCCCGTATTGCTGTTATAATATCCCGGTTGCAATGCCGGGCCGCGGCCCGGGGTTTCAAAACTTGCTCAGGATGTTTTTTCCCATGAAGCTGCTTTTTATCACGGTCTCGTTTCCCCCGGACATCGGGCCCAATGCGCGCATCGTAAACGAGATCGTGCAGGATCAGGCTGCTTACGGCCACGACGTGACCGTGCTGTGCGGCATGCCCCACCACCCGCACATGGTGATTCCGCCCGAGTACCGCGGCAAACTGTTCGCCCGCGAAAAACACGGGGCCGCGGATGTGCTGCGCACGTGGCTGTACGCGCACCCCGCCAAAACCGCCGTGGGCAAAATCCTCAGCTACACCTCTTTCATGTTTACCGCCGTGCTGGGCGGGCTCAAGCTGCGCCTGGGCGGAAGAAAATTTGATTTCATTTTTGTGATTTCCCCGCCCCTGCTCGAGGGCATGTCGGGCTGGGCCCTGGGCGTGCTGTTCCGCGCACCGTTCCTGTTTAACGTGCAGGACATTTATCCGGACATCGCCGTGGACCACGGGGTCATCACCAGCCCCGCACTCATCAAAGCCCTTTCCTGGGTTGAGCGCTTCATCTACCGCAAAGCAGCCGTGGTTTCTGTGATCTGCGAAGGCTTCCGCCAGACCCTGATGCGCAAGGGCGTGCCCGAGAGCAAACTGGTGATCGTGTCCAACTGGGTCAACACCGAGTTCTACAAACCCGGGGACCGCATGACCGGATTCCGCACGGAAAACGGGCTGGTCGAAAAAGATTTCGTGGTTCTGTTCGCCGGAACCATCGGTTACTCCCAGGGCCTGACTTTCATGCTCGAAGCCGCCCGGGAACTTCAAGACACCCCGGATATAAAATTTCTCATTGTTGGCACGGGCGCGGACAAGCAGACGCTCGTGGATTATGTCCAGGAGCATGGGTTGAAAAACGTGGTGTTTCACGACCCCGTGCCCCAGGCGCGCATGCCCGAAGTCATTGCCACGGCCGACGCGTCTCTCGTGTCCCTGCGCAAGGGCAAATCCACGACCACGATTCCGTGCAAGACCTACGAGGTCATGGCTTCGGGCCGGCCCATCCTGGCCGCCGTGGACGAGGAGGGCGACAACTGGGAACTCATCCGCACTGCGGGCGGCGGCGTTCACGTGGAACCCGAAAACAGCCGCGCCCTGGCAAGCGCCGTGCGCGGGCTGCACGCGGACAGGGCCGCGGCCGCGCAATACGGAACCAATGGCCGCGCGCACGCGGCCGCGCATTACAGCCGCTCGCAATGGACACGGTTTTATCATGACCTGTTCGAACGCATGGCCAGGCCGGGGAGGGCCGGTTTATGAAACTGTCACTGCTGCCTTTGCTGGCGTGTCCCGAGTGCCGGGGCGACCTGCTGCTTGCACCGGATTTCCCGGCGCCGCAGAGCGGGGATGTGGAAATCGACGATGTGCTGCTGTGCTGCCAGGGGTGCGGGCGCCACTTCCCGGTGATCCAGGAGATTCCGCGCATGCTGCCGGACAATCTCATGGACACGGTGCGCGCGAATTACCCGGACGTATTCAAAAAATATGCGCAATACAATATCGGCGCGCCGCGCGGCCAGGTGTCCCGCCACCTCGCGGACACGCGCCGCACCAGCCGCAGCTTCGGCTACCAGTGGAATGTGTTCTCGGCCATGTACGAGGATTGGGAAGAAAATTTCAAGGATTACGTGCAGCCCCTGGCGCCGGAGTTTTTCAAGGGCAGGCTGGGCCTGGATATGGGTTGCGGATTCGGGCGGCATTTATACTGGGCCGGCACATACGGCGCGCGCATGGTTGGCGTGGACCTCAGCCAGGCCGTGCTGTCCGCGCACAGAAACACCGCGCACCTTCCCAACGTGAATGTGGTGCAGGGCGACATCTACAATCTGCCCCTCAAGGATGCGGCTTTTGATTTCGGATACAGCATCGGCGTGCTGCACCACTTGCCCGACCCGCGCGGCGGGTTCGGCCGACTCGTGCGCAAAGTGCGGCCCGGGGGCGCGGCCTTCGCCTGGGTGTACGGCGTGCGGCGCGGGCCCGTGGAATGGCTGTCCGTGGCCCTGCGCAAAATCACAACCCGCATGCCGCTCCGCATGCTCAATGTACTGTGCTGGATCATCGCCGTGATTCTGCGCATCTTTTCCCACTATCCCTACCGGGTGCTGAGCCGGTTCGGCCCCACAAAAGCCCTGGCTGAAAAGCTTCCCATCAAGGACCACGCGCGCTACCCGTTTTCCGTGACCGTGGCCGACGCGTTCGACCGCCTGTCCGTGCCCCTGGTTCAGTACTATAACGAGCCCGAGTTCCGGCAGTGGTTTGAAGAAGAGGGGCTTCAGGACATCCGCATTCTGCGCCGGTTCAAGAACAATGAGAGCTGGCGCGGCGTGGGCATCGTGCCCCCGCGCACCTGACGCAGTTTTTTTGCATTCAAATTCAGGGGCTTCCCAATGGAAGCCGTGGTGTGAATGAGTACGTCCGCTTTGTGAATGTGCTGGCCGATTACGCTGTTTTCAATCATTTCCACACAAGCCTGCGGAACGGCAAAAGGACGCCCTGAGTCATCGAAGACGCCGTAAATTTTCTTGTGTCAGAATAATTCAAGCTGGTCGCCCGCGGGTTTGCCCTGCGGTTTGAGCCTGGCTGTGTCTGCGGCGATGACCTGGTGGGCGACCGTGGATCCGTCGCCGCGGATGTGCCACACATCCAGGCCGCATGCGGCCAGTTTGGGTGCGATGAGGAAGGTTCTGTGGCATTTGGCCGGGTCTTCTTCGCTGCACATGATTGCGGTCACGCGTTCCCGGGCCAGGGCGGCCAGGCGCGCTACACCCTCGTTGAATCTGGGGTCGGCGCCGAGTTTTTCGTAGTCTGTGCCCCCGGATTCCAGGTGGAACTGCGCATCCGCGGGCCGCCCGCCCAGGGCGTTGCCCATGTATTTGTAATACATGTAGTAGCGCACGAGCGCGGGTTCGAGTTCTCCGTAATTGAAGTGCGGGGCCATGCGCGAGTAGGGCGCGCTGCGCACATCCACGACCAGCTTAATATTGTATCGCTTAAGCAGGCCCACGAACCGGGGCAGCTTGTGGCGGCTGTGTCCTATGGTGAATATTGATGATTCAGGCATATGGGTTTTTCACCAAACAATTAATAACTCGCGGCATAGCCACAGTATAGCATGAAAAACGCGGGGCAATGAGTCCCGTCATTCCGGGGGCGGGGGCGCCACATTGCGCAGGAACTCGGCGGTTTCCTCGGGCTTGGCCGTGGAGATGTAGATGCCGCTTGAGAGTTCAAAGCCAACGGAAGGGGCCACGCGCGGGATGATCTGCGCGTACCAGTGATATTTTTCACGGTAGCGCGTGTTGGTGGGCGAGGCCTGGATGAGGTAATTGTAGTCCGGGTCTCCCAGGGATTCGTACATGCGCCACAGCATGTCGCGCATGATGGCGGCCAGTTCGCGGCACTCGTTGTTTGTGATTTCCCCGAACGAGCAGCAGTGGCGCTTGGGCACGATCCATGTTTCAAAGGGCGACTGGGACGCGAACGGCTGGAACACCACATAGCGCTTGGTGTTGAGGATGACCCGTTCATTAACCTGCAGGGTGCGCTCAAGCATGTCGCAGGTGATGCACTTGTTGTGGATCTGGTAGTACTCTTTGGCCATATTGAGGCGGTGCTGAATGCGTGTGGGGATAATGGGCGTGCCCAGCACCTGCGAGTGCGGGTGCTCCAGGGATGCGCCCGCCTTGCGCCCGTAGTTGCGGAACACGTTGATAAGCAGGATGTGCTCATTTTTTTCAAGCTGCCGGTAGCGTTCGCGGTAAATGAAGAACAAGCGTTCCACATCTTTTTCCGGCATGGTGGCGATCGTGAGATCGTGGCGCGGGTGGTCGATGATCACGTCGTGCACGCCGAAACCCTGCACGGCATTGAAAAAATTGACTTCATTGAACCAGGTGGCCTCGGCGCGCGGGTCCAGGGCCGGATATTTGTTGGGTATGACGCGCACCTGCCAGCCCTCGGTGTTGGCCGCTGTGTCTTCGCGGTCCGCCAGGGACTCGGGCGGGGTCATTTTTTCATTGCCCGGACAAAAAGGGCATGAGTCTTTTCGCTCGGGAATGGGCGGTTTTTCCTCATGGGTGTGGAAATCCTCGGGCCGGCTCGCGCGCTCGGATGCGATGATGACCCATTCTCCGGTAATTCTGTTTTGCCGCAGTTCGGACATATGTGTTTTTCGGTGTAACCTCTCATCACAACTGTTTTGACAATGATAATGTCAGGGGCGTATCCAGTCAATAAGCACGGTCGATGACAAAAATTTCTGAAAAATTCCAATCACACAAAGCAATCCCGTGAAGCGCCGTGTTTGGCGGCCCGCCCCTGTATAATAGGAATTATCATAATTAATTAAAAGAAATGGGCATGGTGTATGTTTGAATATACGGCTTGATTTTTTCGATAACTTTTTATATATTCTCCATGTTTGTGAAAGATTGCACGTTTTTTAGCGTGTCAATTTTCCGAATCCCGGCCGAGGTGCATAATCGCACTGGTCTTCGAGATAAACCGCAATCCATAGAGATTGCCGGGTAAAGGACACGGGACAATCCCTAAGTCCCGCGAATCCTTCAGCAAGGGGGGAAAACCTGCACATGGACGTATCACAGTACAGAGAACTATCGATTTATGTTATTCCCGTTTTCGGCGTGCTGGCGTTGATCTTCGCCTTCATGAAGGCAAGCTACGTCAAGAGCCAGCCCGAAGGCGATGCAAACATGGCAACCATCGCTAAGTACATCAACGAAGGCGCCATGGCATTCCTGAAAAAAGAATATTCAATGATCGCGATTTTCGTGGTAGTTGTGGCCGTGGCCCTGGCATTCCTGGGCAGCAGCCAGGGAAATCCCCTGGTATTCGTGGCCTTCATCTACGGCGCGGTTTCATCCGCCACTGCCGGCTGGATCGGCATGGGCATCGCCACCAAAGCCAATGTGCGCACGGCCCAGGCCGCCCGCACCGGTCTGCCCAAGGCTCTTGACGTAGCCTTCAGCGGCGGCACAGTCATGGGCATGTGCGTTGTAGGCCTTGGCCTCCTTGGCATCGGCGTTATGATGATCATCTCCGAAACCATGGGCCCCGGCCTCCTGGTATTCGACCCCATGCCCACCATCAGCGGCTTCGGCCTGGGCGCCAGCTCTGTGGCGCTTTTCGCACGTGTGGGCGGCGGCATCTACACCAAAGCAGCCGACGTGGGCGCAGACCTCGTAGGTAAAGTTGAAGCCGGCATTCCCGAAGACGACCCGCGCAACCCCGCAGTCATCGCCGACCTGGTTGGCGACAACGTGGGCGACGTGGCCGGCATGGGCGCCGACCTGTTTGAATCCTACGTCGGCTCCATCATCGCCGCCATGGTCCTTGGCCTCACCATTGAGAGCCATCCGTACCGCGGCGCCATGATTGGCCCGATCCTCGCAGCAGTCGGTATCATTGCCTCCATTATCGGAACCTTCTTCGTTAAGACTAAAGAAGGCGCCAACCCGCAAAAAGCTCTGAACCTCGGTTCCATCTGGGTGTCCGGCACCCTGATGCTCATCGGAACATTCGCAGCCATCAAGGTGGTCATGCCCGATACATTCAACTTCGTGGGCGTTGACAAGATCTTCACATGGTACGGCACGGCTATCGCCACCATCGCCGGCCTGGCCGCTGGTATCGCCATCGGCACCATCACCGAGTTCTACACAGCCGAGAGCAAGGGCCCGGCTCAGGAAATCGCCAAGCAGTCCGTGACCGGCGCAGCCACCAACATCATCGCCGGCCTTGGCACAGGCATGAAATCCGTGGCGTGGCCCACAGTGTGTCTGGCCGTTGCCATCATCGTGGCCTTCCACTTCTGCGGCCTGCTGGGCATCGCGCTCGCCGGCCTGGGCATGCTGAGCACCACCGGCATCATCCTCGCAGTCGACGCTTACGGCCCCATCGCAGACAACAGCGGCGGCATCGCCGAAATGTGCCTGGGCGAAAAAGAACCCGAAGTCCGCAAACGCACCGACAAACTGGATGCCGTGGGTAATACCACCGCCGCCATCGGCAAGGGCTTCGCCATCGGTTCCGCAGCACTTACCGCTCTGGCCCTGTTCGCCGCCTTCACCAAGGTGGCCAAGATTGACAACATCAACATCCTCAACCCCTTCGTCACAGCCGGCCTGCTCATCGGCGCCATGCTTCCCTTCCTGTTCGCAGCCATGACCATGAAGGCTGTGGGCGACGCCGCATTTGAGATGATCGAAGAAGTGCGCCGACAGTTCAAGTCCATTCCCGAACTGGCCGCCGTCCTCAAGATCTTCAAGCGCGAGCATGAAGGCGAAAAGATTTCCGATGCCGAAAAAGACGCTGCATTCCGCGCTGCGGAAGGCAAACCCGAATACGGCAAATGCGTGGAAATCAGCACCCAGGCTTCCGTCAAGCGCATGATCGTCCCCGGCGTCATGGCGGTTGTTGTGCCCATCGCCATCGGCATCATCGGCAAGATCGTGAATCCCGAAACACCCGCAGCCATGCTCGGCGGCCTTCTCGCCGGCGTAACCTCCAGCGGCGTTATGATGGCCATCTTCATGGCCAACACAGGCGGCGCTTGGGACAATGCCAAGAAGTTCATCGAAGCCGGCGGCGGCAACCTCGGCGGCAAGGGCTCTGACGCCCACAAAGCCGCTGTTGTCGGCGACACAGTCGGCGACCCGTTCAAAGACACCTCCGGCCCCGCGCTCAACATTCTCATCAAGCTCATGAGCCTCGTGTCCCTGGTGTTCGCTCCGTTCATTTTCTAATCACTCGGAGCTACCGCCACATACCCCGCACGGGCAGCCTCGCGGCCGCCCCCACAGGGAGCATTTAAAAACATTACCCGGACCGCCTGAAAACGGCAGTCCGGGTTTTTCTATGTTTGAATTGCGTCCGCAAATTCACTGCCGCACCCGATTGTTCCAAATTTTCGCGTGTCTCCGCATGGCTGCGGGGTTATAATAATTCCCTGACAACATCGGGAAGGGCCCGTGCAATTCATGCCACACAACAATTCCTTGTCCGCAGCCGACCGAACCCGCATTTATGATCAAACCCTCGAACACCTCAAGAACCTGATACGCATCGACACCACCAACCCGCCGGGCAATGAACTGGCCGCATGCGAGTACGTGCGCGCGGCCCTGGCAGCCGAGGGCATTGACAGTGAAATTCTGGAATCCGCGCCCGGGCGCGGCAACATCATCGCCCGCCTGCACGGCGACGGCAGCAAGCGGCCCCTGCTCCTTGGCGCGCACCTGGATGTGGTGCCGGCCAAGGCTGAAAACTGGAGCGTGCCCCCGTTCGACGCCGTGGAAAAAGACGGGTTCCTGTGGGGCCGCGGCGCCATCGACTGCAAGCACCAGGTCGCGTTCATGCTCCAGACTTTTCTGGAAATCAAGCGCCGCGGCGCGCCTCTCAAGCGCGACATCATCCTGTGCTTCACAGCGGACGAAGAGGGCACCTGCACCTACGGCATGGGCTGGATGGTGAGACACCATCTGGATAAAATTCAGTGCGAATTCGCCCTCAACGAAGGCGGGGGCTACGCCATTCCCATAGAGGGAAAAAACCTCTATTTCTGCCAGAACGCGGAAAAAGGCGTGTTCTGGCTCAAACTCATCACCGAGGGCGAATCCGGGCACAGCTCAGTGCCGCACAAAAACAACCCCATTGCGCGCATGGGCGCGGCCCTGTACGAACTCAACAAACCGCGTTCTATCCGCAAAACCGCGATTATGCAAACTCTGCTCGACGATCTCGCGGCCCTGCTGCCGTTTCCCAAAAACAAGGCCGTGCAGCAGCTCCTCAACCCCGTGCTCAGCGATGTGGTGCTCACCGCCATCAAAGCCGAGCAGCCGCAGATTGCCGACGTGATTTCGTCCCTGCTGCGCAACACAACATCCCCCACCCGGGTCAACGCCGGATACAAGGAAAATGTGATTCCCGAAAAGTGCGAAGCCATCATCGACTGCCGCATCCTGCCCGGCATGACCGCCGGCAAATTCACGAAAAAAATCATGCGCCAGGTGGACGTGGACCGCATCGAGCCCCTGGACGCGCCCCAGCCCAACCCCTCGGAAAGCCCAATCAACACGGAAATGTTCGACGTGATTCGCAACGTGGTACTGCGCCATGACCCCGACGCCGTGGTCACCCCGTTCCTGTTCTTCGGCGGCACAGATAACGGATTCCTGCGCGACAAAGGTATTACCGCCTATGGGTTCTGCCCCATGAAAAGCGCGGTGCATCCCGGCGAATACCTGGACACCGCCCACGGCGAGGACGAGCGCATCCCCCTGGACACCATCGAGTACGGCGTGGTGGTCTACTACGACATCGTGACCGCGCTGTGTTCGTAGTGAGGCAGTAGCTCGCTGTATTAGCTCCTCTGAGTAAAACCGATAACCCCCGTGCAATAAATAATGTGACATTCTTATTTTGCTGTGCTATACTGTTTTCAGTGAAAGCGCTCAACATTGACAACAAATCCGTGGACACGGACGCGCTGCTGCGCAAGGCCAAGGAGATTCCGGGTGCGTGGACCGGGCTCAAGATCGCGATTCTGATCCTGCTCAAAGAGGGCCACCGGCCCACGGATCTGAACAAGGTGTTCGGGCTCAGCCGCCAGACCATGACGCGCTGGGTGCACCAGGTGAACGAAGAAGGCCTGGAAGCTCTGGAAAAAACCCCGCCCCCGGGCCGTCCGAGCCAGTTGTCCGAAGAGGTCAAGTGCCAGATCGAGGTGGATCTGCTCGAAGACCCGCGCGTGTTCGGCCTGCCCCGCGGCAAATGGAATGCGCACAAGCTCCAGCTTCACCTCCAGCGCCGCTACGGCATCAAGGTCAAAACCCGCCAGGCGCGCAACTATCTCAACGAATTCAAACTTGACCCGGGCAAACAGCGAGGCACGCCCCTTTTCGCCGGCCCGTCAAGCCAGGAGTAACCGCTTCATGGCCCAGTTTTTCCACCCCTCTGTTTCCCCTGAAAAATTTGTCACAATTAATAATGCAAACATCTCAGGAAAGAAGGTTCTAATTTGCCCACTCCCCAGAATTTCAAGAATTGCAATGAATTGACCCAGCTTCCCTATTTTGAAATGAACCCCGCTGGCAAACCCGTGCTGGCCGTGGATGACGCCCCGCCCATCGTGGATTTCCACACGCACCTGGGCTCTTATTATTTTCTGTCGCGGCCCATTGATTTATTTCAACATACGGAAACCGTGGATCACTGCTTCCGCCACGACGAGCTGCCCATCGACCTGTCTCTGTACTCGGGCGTGAACCTGCGCAACACGCGCCGCAACGGCACGTTCAGCGACCACGCGCACACGATTCTCACCAACAAGGGCTCCAACGCCACATACACCATCCCTAACCTGATTGAGGAAATGGACCGCATGGGCGTGGAGAAATCCATTGTCCTGGCCATCGACATGCCCGGCGGGTCCCAGAATTCCCTGCACCAGGCCAAGTACTTGCAGGGCAACCCGCGGCTTATTCCCTTTTGCGCCGTGAATGTGCAGTCCCGGCGCTGGGAAGAGGATATGGACCGCTGCGTGGCCATGGGCGCGCGCGGACTCAAGGTGCATCCCTACGCCCAGTTCCTGCCTCCCAACCATTCCAGAATGATGAAGCTCTACAAACGCTGGAGCAAAACCGGGCTGCCCGTGCTGTTCCACACCGCCAACAACGGCCTGGAACCCAGCTTCCTGCGCAAGCTGTCCGACATGGAGCTTTATGAAGAACCCCTCAAAAAATTTCCGGAAATTCCGTTCATCATGGGCCACGCGGGCATGCTGTTCTATGAACTCGCTGTGAAATACGCCAAAGCCCACGGCAACACATACCTGGAAATCGGCGGCCAGCCCCCGCAGAATATCCGCCACATGATTGAGATTCTGGGCAACGACAAAATTCTGTTCGGCACGGACTGGCCGTTCTATCCCTTGATTCTGCCCCTGGCCAAAGTGCTGGTGGCAACCGAAACCGATCGCGAGTCCCGGGACCTGATTCTGTCCGGCAACGCGTTCCGCCTTATCGAGCAGTACAACCTGTGCGGCAACATGCCAATGGGGCAGGCCGTGTAACGGGGCGTTGCAGGGAATCAGGAAAATGACTGCGAGGAATCGAGTTTTTTAAGATGATCTTTCGCAATAATCCATGAGGCAATTGCCCGCGGAGAGTTTTGGAAAGATTCTCAAGAAACACCTTTTCAAAAGGGTTTCTTGAGTCGTCGAACATGCTTTGAGATTTTCTCGCAATAAAGGAGCCTCTTAATGCAGATACTGGAACTGGCGGGCACAGCATACGAGCGCGGGGCCATGCAGGGCATGGAAATGCGCGAGCGCGCGCGGGACATGCTTGATACATTTTTTTCCTCGGAAATGTGGCTGGACAACCGGCCCGCTGCCATTCCCCAGTTCGTGGTCAATGGAGCATTGGGTTTTATCGGCAACCGGATCACGCGCAAAGCCGTGATGCAGCACCTGCCCGCACAGGCGCAGCGCACAGACGGATTGGCCGACGGCCTGGGCATGAAGCGCGGCTTTGTGTGGGGACTCCAGTTCATGGAGATCATGTTCTGCGAAGCCGGCAAATCCCTCAAAGCACCGGGCGGCTGCACCCAGGTGCATGCGCAGCCCCACGCCACAACACTTGGCAAACCCCTTATTGCGAGAAATTATGATTTTCCCAACCTGCTGCGCGATTTCCAGACCGTGCGCCGCATGAAACCCTCGGAGCCCGACCGCCTGGCCACGCTCACCGTGACTCAGGTGGCCAGCACGGGATGCCACATGGGCATGAACGAAGCCGGCCTGGTGGTGGGCGCCAACAACGCGCGCCTGTGGAAGGGCCCGGACCTGGTTTACACCGGCTCGCCCTACATGCTCATCCTCAATGAAATCCTCGAAACCTGCCGCACCACGGCCCAGGCCATGGAATTTCTCCAGCAATTCCCGGCGCGCGCCAATGCCGGATTCTTCGGCATGATGGACGAAACCGGGGATGACGCCATCGTGGAATTCACGGCCTGCCGCACCATGGTGCGCCGCCCCGGGCCCGAGGGGGTTCTGGCCCAGACCAACCACTACCTCAACATGACAGACGCCAATCTGCCAGAAGGCACCTACTGGACCGTCAAAGGCATGGAAGGCCTGGAATACGCCACCTCCTCGCACAAGCGATACGAGGCCGCAGACCGGCTCATCAAGCAGGCCGCGGGCAGCGTGACCATAGAAACCATTCAGAGCATCCTCAGCGATCACAGCGGCGACGACCCCGCGGGCAGCGACTACACCATCTGCTGCCACGGCCACAGCGGCAGCACTCTGTCCGGCATGGTTTTCGACATCGCCGAGCGCACCATGTGGTTTGCCGAAGGCAACCCATGCCAGGCAAAATGGGTCCCGGTGGGCCTGGATGCTTCGAGTGATGAAAAGAATAAACTGAAGTCAACGGCTGTGTGATTTTTCCGGTCGCAGAGTTGAATATTTGTGTTAACCTTAATACAACCAACAAGATAAAATTTCATCAAATGTGAAATATGAATTTTCCAGGCCATGGGCCGAGAGCGGGCTCCGTCTTACGCGCATAAGCCAAACGTAATCATTACGGCAATTCTGAAAATAGTGGATATGCGCAAGAAGAAGTCTGAAAAGAATTTTAAACCATACCGAATCATCATCGCCGATACATGCGAATAATCGGGACTGAGAATGGCATGGATATCTCAAAATGAACCGAACAGGGGGGCGAACGGCGTTACCCGAGTCCTTCGTAAGCCAACGCGCGCTCCATTTTTTGAAAGCCTCAACCAGTCTGTCAGCCATCATTGCTGCGCCGTTTTCAGAGCCACAGCTTTAATCAGCAAATTTTTTTAAGTATTCAAGCGATTTTTTGGAAATATTGACAGGGTTGCCTGTTTTTGGTAAAATTGGTCATACCATTAGATGAGGTGATGAATATGTTGGCCCCTGTGAAGCAAAACAAACTCTCGGAGCAGGTCTTTGAACAATTGCGTGACGAGATTCTCGCAAAACAATACAAGGCAGGCGACAGGCTCCCGGCAGAGCGTGAATTGTGCGACGTTCTCCAGGTGAATCGGGGCGCGGTGCGTGAAGCACTGAAAAAACTCGAACAGGCGCGGCTTATTAAGATTCAGCACGGCAGCGGCAGTGTGGTTCTCGACTTCAGCACGCATGCGGGATTCGATATGCTGGGAGAAATGATTATGCCGGGCGGGGAGATGGATTTCATTGCTGTTCGAGGAATTTTCGAGTTTCGCGCATTGATTGCTCCGGAGGCGGCACGGCTTGCGGCGCGGCGTATCCAGGATTCGGACCTTGAAAAACTGGCTGAAATCATTGATCGCATTGAGGTCTGCCCTGCAGCGGACGCCAGGGATTTCCAGGAACTGGATTACGAGTTCTATGAAATAATTGTCCAGGCAAGCGAGAATCTTCCCATCATATTAATCACGAATTCCGTGCGGGATTTGTATTTACGGTATAAGGAAAACTTCCAGATAATTTTCGAGCGCTCAATTGAGATGCGGGATGAGATATACCGCCCCCTGATGGAAGCTCTCGGCGCACGCGATGAAGAACGCTGCCGGGAATTGATGCACCGGTTGATAAGCCAAGGCAATCGGGCGTTTTTTGAAAAGTATTTTGATATGAGCGGCACACAGGTGTGAAAATCGAGGTGATTTGGAATGTCGGTTTCAATACCAGACGGCATGCAGGAACAGTATCGGTCCCAGGGCGCTCTGGCGCCGGATGACATCGACTCATTTTCACTGAATCAATTCCCCCGGCTTGCCAGGCTGCGCGAGCAGTTGCTCGGCGCAATGCCGGCGCTTTGCATTGAGCGCGCGAGGTTTTTCACTGAATATTATCGGCGCGAGGGATTTGACGAAACGCAACCCATGATGCGCCAGGCGCGGGCCCTGGCATACACGCTGGACAACCTGCCGGCCCCGGTTTTCGATGACGAGCTAATCGCCGGCTCCACCACAAGCCACCGGCATGGCGTACCCCTTTTCCCCGAGTTCACTGGCATGGCCGTCTGGCCCGAACTGCCCACCATCAGCCGCCGTGACGAGTCTCCCGTTTTCATCAGTGACGAAGATGCGGATACGCTCGCCAACGAAATTTTCCCCTTCTGGCAAGATTTAAATATTCACGAATATGTGCGCCGTGAGGGCAATAACCCGTTTTTCCTGCAGGTATTCGAGCGGCTGGTGTTTTTTCTCAGTCCGAAATCAAATGGCATTTCGCATCTGATTCCCGATTACCAGTCCCTGGTCCGCAGGGGACTCTTGAATATGATCGATGAAGCAGAAGAGCGGGAACGCAAATCCGATACCCGGGAAGCCGCGGAATTTTTCCAGGCCGTTGGCGTCTCCCTTAAAGCCGTGATCCGGTTCGCCTCGCGCTATGCCCGGGCCTGCAGGATAAAAGCAACAGGCGCAGACCCCGGCCGCGCCGGAGAATTGCATGAGATTGCGTGTATCCTGGAAAGAGTTCCGGCAAATCCCTGCACCACATTCCACGAAGCAGTCCAGGCCATATGGATTATGAAGGTGGCCCTGCACCAGGAAAACACGAATGCCGCGCTCAGCTTTGGGCGCCTCGACCAGATTTTCTATCCGTACTACAGGGAAGACAGGGCAAGGGGTGCGATAGATGAAAAGCGCGCCTGTGAATTGCTGGGCTCCCTGTATATCAAGCTGGGCGATCACACGGTATTAAAGCCCCGCGCCGCGCAAAAGGTGCTCGGCGGCGCTTCCATGAACCAGGCAATCACCATTGGCGGCTTGACGCCCGACGGCGCCGACGGCGTCAACGATATGACATATCTCATGTTGAAGACCGCGGAGTTCATGGCGCTGCGCGAGCCTAATCTGGGCGCGCGGTGGAACGCGAAAGCACCGCCGGAATACAGGCGCGCCCTCATTAAATCCATCTACCGCACGGGCGCCGCCCCAGCCCTTTATAACGATGAGGAAATCGTCGCCTCTCTCACAAGTAACGGCGTCTGCCTTGAACACGCCAGAGATTATGGCATTATCGGATGCGTCGAAACAAACAGCGCGGGCCGCACCATGGGCATGACAGGGGCCATCCTGCTGAATATCGCTTCGGTTTTGGAACTGTCCCTTTTTGGCGGCATGCATCCCGGCTCCAAATCGCGCGTCGGCCCGGAAACCGGACTGCTTACGGATTTCAGCTCATACGAAGATTTTCTTGAAGCATTTCATATGCAGATAGATCATATGGTTGATCTTTCCGTGGAATCGAACCTCAAATTTGCCGAAGCGCATGCGGTTTTGCACCCCACGCCTCTGCTATCCGCCCTTATTCAGGGAACGTTGGAATCGGGCAAGGATGTCACCCGGGGAGGCGCCATGTACAACTCGTCCGGCGTCTCCATCACAGGGCTGGCGGATGTTGTTGACTCGCTTGCGGCTTTGAAGCGGCTCGTGTTCGGCCAGCGGGTTGTCTCTCTTCCGGAACTGTTCGAAGCGCTGAAAAATGACTTCGTGAATCACGAACGAACCCGGGCTCTTCTTGTAAACAAGGCGCCTAAATACGGCACAGACGACCCCGCGGCGGACGATATCGCAGTCGCCCTCGTTGAACGCATTGGCAAATCGTTCGCACGGCACACCAATCCCCGTGGCGGCAGATACCATGTGGGCTACTGGAGCATGACAATGCACGCGGGTAATTTCTCTTTCGTGGGGAGCCTGCCCAACGGGAGAAAGAAAAACACGCCGCTTGCATCCGGGGCAACCCCGGTTTCCGGCGTGGCGCGCAAAGGCCCCACGGCGTCTTTGCTGTCCACCGCCAAGCTTCCATCGGAACACATGGCGAATTGTATCGCGAACAATCATAAATTCTCTCGCAACATGTTCGATCAGCCCGGCAAACTGGAGCTGTTCCAGACACTGGTTGACAGCTATTTCAAAGCCGGCGGCATGCAGCTCCAGTTTAACATTCACGACAAAAAAACACTTGAAGAAGCGCGCGACAACCCCGATAAACACAAGGATCTGCTTGTCCGGGTTTCCGGATACTCTGCATATTTCTGCGACCTGAACCTCGAAATGCAGAATGAAATTATTGCGCGCACCGAGGACAGCATATGAAAACAGCCATTCGCACTTTCCGCGACGCGCTCCTGTTGCATGTTGCAATCATTGGCCTGTCCCTTGTTTTCAAACTGGCCCGGCTGCTGGATGCCCGGTTCAGAAAAGCGGTCGCCTCTTATTGCGCGGTATATCAGTTCCGGTCTGAAAACTCGGCAAGGCAAATCGTATTCAAACAAGGAAGGATCGCATCCCGGCGTGGAGAATGCCAGGCGCCCGATTTCGTGATCACGTTCATCGATCTCCCGGGTGCTCTTTCCTACATGGCAAAGTATTCCAACGATCCGATCACGCTTCTCATGGAAAATAAAATCGATCAAATCGGCAACCTGTATTTTCTTTACAAGTTCGGATACCTGTGCGGCCTGTGTGAGGACTATTTCAGCAACATCTTCAAGCGCAAAAACACTGTGCGCGAGCCGTTGCCGTAGCGCGCGCCGTATCCTTTTCCCACCTGCCGCATGCCGGCTCCTGTGATTATTCAGCATTATTTCAAACTCCACATTTCATTTTGCGATTGTTATAGCAGGCCATTGCCCGGCGCCAATTTCGCCGCCAAACGGCCCGCCAAATAGCTTGAGAGATTCTCAGGAGAACTTTTCAAAGCTCCCGTCAAATCGTTGAAGACGCATTTAAGCTCTTGCATTAGCCTTTGCTTTTGCCTTTGTCCTTGCCTTAGCATTTCCTCATTCACGGCGTCACGCCGGGGAGGCGGGGACACGGATTCACGAATTGTCGAAAAGCTACGTCGAAGTTGTAACGGATTGCGGCGTTGAAAATATTCTGCGGCCCGCCCGTCTCATCAGGGATATTGCTTCGGCGCTGTGCCTGCGGGTGCGCCTCACTGGCAGTTTTACGCGTCATCACCCGCGCACTATATTACGCCCGGACGTACACAGCGGCCCAGCCGCATTACAGGCCGGCGTGAGGCCCACCTCCTTCCCGAAAAAAAACAAGAATCGGGGGTTTTGTAAAACCCCGGCGCCCAGGCCCGCCGGGTGCAGCAAATGCGGAAGGAGATCGCATCGAATTGGCCGGGGGGCAAAACAGATTCAGCGTGCGCCGCGGCTGGCGCACTTTGGACGCGTTTAAATGCCGCAGAAAAACCGCGCACCGGAATCCCCGGCGTAGCGGCCGTATCCCCGCCTCCCCCGCGCGCCCGGCGCACACCGCCGGGTCTTGTAGCGTGAATGAGGCAATAAATGTATGTAAAGCGCCAAGTGGCGCGGAAATGTAAAAAAGAGAAAAAGCAAAGGCAAAGGAATAACGCAGAGGCGCGCAGAGGCGCGCGGAGGACACAGGGTAAAGACTGTTTTGAGAATGGGTCCACAGGCGGTCCATAAAATGAAACGCTTTTCCTCAGCGACTCCCCGGGCCAGAATCGCTTCGTGAATAAAAAAGAGAGAGTTTTATTCGGTTTTTTGCCTCAATCAGCACCCCAAACAAAACCCGCAGCGTGAAAAATCCCTATTAAACGGTAACGATTAGAGTCCGGACGCACCCCGGCTTGCGCGTATAACGTGAAAAAACGTGTAATCCGATACCCTTCCGAACAGCGTCCAACCCACCCCGGATTGAAGTTTGCTCAGAACAGAGAGTGCATGAAATTGCAGTTGTCGTTAAAAACAGTGGTGGAAATCCACGGCTGTTAACCTGCGGATGGTTTTCTTGGGGGCCATAAATTAAAAAGTGGCTTAATATCAGTGGTTTTTGTCTACGGAATTTTTTGTCTCTAATGCCTCTAAATGTACTCTTTTTCATCGTTCCGACTATAATATACCCGCCCGCAGGGGCAGAAATCAATGCAGAATTCATTAACGGAGGCGGAAGATGTCAAAACTGATTTTTCATCCATTCCTCATATTCCTTGCCCAGATTGTAAATTCACACCTGGTGGAGGAAATCCAATATCTCAAGGTAGAAAACCGGATACTGCGCTCGAAGCTCGGAAAGCGGGTAGTTACGACGAAAGAAGAAAAGGCGCAGTTGCTTCGTTTCGGAGTGCCCCTTGGCGACCGGCTCAAGGACCTCATCACCATAGTCACGTATGAAACGTTCCGCAATTGGGCACGCGGGAAATTCTACAAGGGAAACGGCAAAGTTGGCCGACCGGGGCTGATGGACGATATCAAGGCGCTGGTTATCCTCATGGCCAGGGAAAACCCGTCCTGGGGGTACCCGAAGATTCGAGATGAACTGAAAAAGCTGGGGATAAAAATAGGCCGGACATCAATCCAGAATATCCTTAAAAAAGAGGGGCTTGAACCCGCGCCCTTGCGCCGGGATTCAAAGTGGACGGAATTTATCAAAACCCACATGGATACCCTTATCGCATGTGATTTCTTTACAAAGGAAATATGGACGCTGAAAGGCAGGATTACGATATATGTTTTCTTCTTTATTGAGATCGGCACGCGCCGGGTTCATCTGGCGGGCATTACGAGGTATCCGAATCAAAGATGGGTGGAACTGAGAACTCAGGAAGTGATTTGTAAAATGGAGAACAACGGATTCCATCCCAGGTATATGATCCGGGACAGGGATGGGAAGTTCTCGGAAGATTACGACAAACAGATGAAGGATGTGGGCATAGAAGTGGTGAAAACGCCTGTGAAAAACCCGAGCTGCAAGAGCTATGTTTCATACTGCACCTCGTTTGAACGATCAGATAGGAATGCCGCTTGAGGGCGGCGTTCTGAGAATTTCCGGCCCTGTTCTTTCACTGGCGGGTTGGGGCCGGGATCTTCGTACAGGCATTCGTTTTTGTCGTTGCAGGCGTGAGCCTTGAGCAGTCCGTGGTCACGCCAGATTCTGACTGTGACGGGCAGCACTCCAAGTTTGGCCGCGATTTCCTCCTGTGTCAACAGTCCTCTTTCTCGCAGTCTTTCGTAGCGTGTCTTCAGGTTGTATGTGCGGCGGATGTTCTGGATCATTCTGGAGTTGAATGGTTTTCCCGTGCCGGATTTGACGCCTCGGGTATTGAGGATGTCGGCGATTTCGCCTTCGGTGTGGCGGTCGAGCAGGCGGTTGATTTCTGTGACGGTTTTCCTTTCGGTCTGGTTGAGCAGGGGAGCGGGCAGCGGCAGTGGAATCGTGATGGTTTGCGTGGCGCCTCCTTTGAATCGTATGTGGGCGGTAACTTGCTCTCCCTTGATGAGGGTTACGTCTTCGAGAAGGAGTCGGACCATGCGTTTTCGCTCGCGCTGCGGGGTTTTGGGGTCTTTCCACAGTCGCGGAAAATCGGTGGCGAGGGCGAGGATGCGGGCGCGCTGTTCCTCATTGAGTTGCGATTTGTCTTCCAGGCATTTTTGTTCATACTCCTCCTGCGCGGCGGAGAGGGCGCGCAATTTGTTGTTCCAGTCGGCTTCGAGCTGGTCGGCGACGAGGCGGTTGTTGGGGTCGACGCGCATGTAGCGTACTCGTGAGAGTTCGGCTTCGTAGCGGGCGCGCTCGACCTGGCGGCGGCGCAGGGCGTCGGCTTCGTCTATGCGGCTTTGCAGCTCAGACTGAACGGCGAGCGATACCTCCAGCGCCGCCGGGGTGATTGTTTCCACGAGCAGGCGTCCGATGGTGTCGTCGATGCTTTTGCCCTGGATGTTCTGACAAAGGGGCTGAGAGCGTTGGATTCTTGCTTTCTGGCAGACGTATTCCGGAACCAGTTTCCCGAACCGGCTGTGGTAGCGAATAGTCATGCGGTTGCCGCATTTGCCGCACACGACAATGCCCTGAAGAAGGGCCGGTCCTTCGCGCGGCGGGCTCTTTCTGCGATCTTTGCCGTGAGCGGCGGCGTTTTCGCTCAGGCGCTGAAGGTTTTCATTGTATTCCTGCCAGGTGATGTAGTCGGGGTGCGCGTCGGGGATGAATGTGAACCATTGATCCTGAGGCAGTTTTTCGATGTATGTGCCGCCGTCGGCTTTGTGGCGGCTGCGGGTTCTGCCGAATACGTAGGCGCCCGCATAGCGCGGATTGTGAAGCATGCGTCGCGCGTCGCTGTGGCAGATGTCCCCCATGACGATTTCGCCTTTGCGCGGCCCGGAGCGCAACTGCCTGGGAATGAGCAGTCCCTGTTCTCGGAAGTATTTCACGGTGGCAGACGCCGAACCGATGCGCTGGAACGTGCGGAAGAAAAGCGCGATGCTCTCGCGCACCTGTTTATCCGGGTGCAGCGCCACTTGCCCGGTGTCGTCGTACACCAGGCCCACGGGCAACCGACATTGAAATTCCCCACGGGCCGCCTTGTTGCGGATGCCGCCGCGAAGCCGGGCCTGGAGCACGTGAATCTCCGCCTCACTCATTGTTCCCTTGAGTCCAAGCACAAGCCGGTCGTTGAAGTGCGCCGGGTCGTACACGCCGTCTTCGTCCAGGATCAGCGTGTCCGAAAGCGCGCAGATTTCGAGCAGGCGATGCCAGTCGGCATTGTTACGCGCCAGGCGGGACACCTCGAGGCCCATCACGATTCCGGCGCGGCCCATGCCCACATCGGCCACAAGGCGCTTGAACCCCTCGCGGTCGACTGCCGAAGTGCCCGACTGCCCCAGGTCGCTGTCAATCACGACCACGTCTTCCCCGGTCCATCCCATAGCCACCGCGCGGCGGCGCAGGGCATATTGCCTGTCCGTGCTCTCGGTGTTCTCCATCACCTGTTTGAGAGTGCTCTGGCGCACGTACAGGTACGCATCCCTCTTCAGATGATCGGCCCGTACTTTCTGATTCGATTGGTCAAACATGCAATCACCTCCAAAGTAAATTCATTTCGGCGGCGCGCTGCGGTTTCACTACATCGCCGCGCCCAGCGCCATCCCGGCCAGGATCGTCACAGCCTCCGAGCGCACAAGCGCCGGAATCGACACTACGGCGGTGTGGTCGGCATGCGGCGTCTGCTCGCAGCCGGGCGCGCATTCCAGCCAGGCCCGCGTCCAGGCCGTCATTCCCCGGCGCATGAAAAGAACCAGTCCCATCCCCTCGCAACCGCGCTTGCCCAGCGCCTGCCCGCGCAACTCCTCGTAGCGGACCGCAAGCTCCGCGCGGCACAGGGGCGGCGATGGCTGCGCCGCGCCGTTCATCGCCGTTTTTTTTCCGCCGCCGCCGCAGCGAGCCGCCGCTCGATAGTTCGCGGATGCACCGCCACCCCGAACCGCTCCGCAACCAGCCGCGCCAGTTCCGGCGGCCTTGCAGAGGCATCGTCCGACAGCGTTGCGGCAATAAAATCCATCACCTCGTCCGTCAGCTTGTGAGCTCCGCGCGGACCGCGCTTTCGCGGCAGCAGCCCCGCCAGGCCGTCCTCCTCGAACGCGCTTTGCGCCTGGTAAAACGTCAGGCGCGACAACCCGAACGCCGCCGCCGCCCGCGCCACAGGCCAGCCGTCCGTACGCACCCGGCGCAGCATCTCGTACTTCATCTGGACTCCGTCGCGCGGGTCGAAAAAATCGCTTTCCACAAACTGCGAATCCTTCACATGCCGCCAGCGGCGATTGAAAGCCCCCTCCCGCCGTAGCGATTCAGCCTTCACACCGTCATCTTTTTCCTTCATAAGCGCCTCCGAGCCACAATGATTGTTAATGTAATTATATCCATTGTGCACGGCCTGTCAATCTAATTATGCCGGAAAACGCTTTTGCAAAAGGCTTTATTCCTACAAAGAACCCTGGCGGCCTGTCTTGCCGCAATCGCTGGACGGCATATTTTGCTTAACATTAGCGACGTAATTTGCTTTACACATCTCCTTTGGCGTTTTTCTTGTCCGCAGCACTTTCACCTCCCTTCAAATCCCGTATCATCCCCGACAGCCGCGCCAGGTCCTCCACCCGGAAATGGGCGCGCCCCCGCGCCATCTCCACAAAAGGATCGGCGGGCGCAAGGCTCGTCCACGCAGTGGGAATTGCCTTCAGCCGCATTTCCTCATCATGAAAAAACACACGGTCATCCGACCAGCTGCGGATACGTGACACAAACTCGATCTCACGACCTCGCATTGGATGAAAAGGATGCGTAACAATGAATGTTTGTGCTTGACTGTCTATACAGGGTGTATTTGAAGACTTATTCCAACGTGTACGCGGAACGCTGGGTCTGGAGCATAAAACATGAGTGTCTGAACTATTTTATGGTGTTTGGTGAGGAGCACCTGAAATATCTCGTGGAATCTTACCTTGATTATTACAACAGGTTCCGTCCTCATCAGGGGATTGGAAACGTGACGATAGAACCGTTGCCGCCCGCGCCTCCGGACGGCGAAATTGAGAGTGTCAGCATTCTCGGGGGATTACACCATCACTACCGTCGGAAGGCGGCTTAAAAGAAAACAGAAACTGGCTTGATCTTCTTTCCATGTGGCTCGAAGCTTGACGCATGAAAACGAACAACAAAACAAGTGACGCAAAGACTTATGTCCCTCCCGCGCCGATGATGAAATCCTGTCCCTGTCAGCAGGAGCAGCTTTCGCCAGAGGATAGGCTTCATGAAATTGGTGAGATTTTCGCGATAGGATATCGTAGAATGAAGGCCGAGCAAAAAAACAGAGAATATTCGTATTAAAACGTATGATCGCAATAAAACACCCCGCCCGAACTGAGCACACTGTCAGCTTCTGACAATCAGTTTCTTACAGTTTTCCCTGACGCTTTTATTGAAACAAACCAAAATCACCAGTAAATAAGGCTTTTCCAAGTCTGGCATGGAATTTGCAAAATAGAATTGGCATGAAAGACTTCAAATGGATTGGAAAAAGGATAAAGGCTGCAAGGAAAGCCAGCAACCTCACTCAAGAATATCTTGCCGAAAAAGCCGGTCTTTCCCCGACCTATATCGGCCAGATTGAACGAGGAGAACGAGTACCCACGCTACAGTCACTCATACAACTGATCGAAGCTCTTGGTGTTGATATTACCGATATCATCCGGAAGGAAGCGATAGTCCGAATAGGCGATGAAACGCTCAAATCTGGAATGAGCCGTGTGGTATTTGATGAAAAGAAAAAAGAATTTCTCAGAGAAGTTGCCGAATTGGTTGAAAGCCACTTCGCAACTTAAATAACGCTGTGAGCGTGATTCCAGGCGAATAACGCTCATGGCTGCTTAAATAATGCGCTAATCGTGTAATAAGATAACGAAACGAGGAGATACAAACATGAAAACCAGACTTCTGATAGCTTCCATCACCATGGCTGTGATTTTATTCCAGGGAGGCCTCTGCCTTGCTGCGGCTAAAAAGAACCCGGCAAAACCGAAAGCAATCGTTCTAAAGAGTCTTGAAGTTATACCGTTCAAGGATTTTCCTGATGGCATAAATGAAAAGTTAAATGAGCAGGTTCGTGACTTTGAGCCGGACAGAGAAATATCCATCGAAGAGTATATTGAGATAATCGGCGATGAACCGGTTGGATATAACATCGATCTGAATGGTGACAAAACAATTGAATTCGTGGTTCTGCTCCCTGAACCCGAAACTCAGATCATTCTCATTTTCAAAAAGAGTGACGACAAACACTTCCTTGTCGGTGAATTCTGGGGCGAACTCCAGAAATTCGGATCGTCAAAAACAAAGGGATACCTCGATATCTTCGGGCAGGAGTTCAATCAGGACACAGGTGAGCCAGACCCATGGCAGCTTGTATGGGACGGCGAAAAATATATCCAGAAAGAAAAATAAGGCCGGGGTGATAAAAACTGAACCCAATAAATTAAGGAGATGATAATGAACAATACAACAATCAAATCAGAGCGCACATTGTATTCGTGGAACAGTTTCCTGGAAGCGTTCCTCTTCCCGGCGATATACCGAGCCTTCTGTGTCGGCGAGGATGTTGTACTCGTAAAAGTGGGAAATATGTTCTGGTTCATGCTGGCGGGGTGTTTGTGCTTCTGTCCAATTATTATTCCTGTGCTTGCAACTATGGGAAAGATCTCCAAGGCGAGGCGTACCGTTCAGGCCGGGAACTTATCCGCACTTACAGCCGATCCTGACAACCTTGCTTTGAAAATAACAAAAGGACAGAAACCGGTTATGGAGAAAGGCATGATGGGGCAGGAATGTATCACTGTGCAGAACAAAAAAATTTACTCGCACTTCATGCTCGACAAAGCTGGTCTCAAGAAATTCGTTGATGCAAGCTGGTCATGAAATGTTGTAAATAAACTTCGAGGAGGCGTTGATGAAAAAGTGTATTCTTTTATTACTGGTGGTTTTAGTGATTCCCGCGTTCACAGGCTGCTCGGACACTTCCCCAACGAACAGCGAGGCAACGATCACGAAAGCTGAATTCGATAAGCTTCAGAATGGAATGACCTACGAGCAGGTCGTGGAGATTATCGGCGGCGAATGCACGCTTGAATCCGAGTCTGGAGATAAGGGCACGGAGCTATACACAGTCATGTACGGCTGTGATGGCGAAGGCGACCTTGGCGCAAATGTCCAGATCATGTTTCAGGGTGGCAAGATGCAGAGCAAAACGCAGATGGGATTGAAATGACGCGACCGTCATTTTAGATTGCGGTTTCCCGGAGTAACCGTGCGAGCAATGAAAACAGATGAAGGACAGAACCGTTTTTCTTGTCAGCTTTTTGTTAATCGCCCTTTTGGTTGTGTGCCTTTATTTTTATGGTCCACGTCAGGGTGGAATTTATCCGCCCTGTCTTTTCCATAAAATAACCGGACTGTATTGTCCAGGCTGCGGGGCAACAAGAGCCCTTCATGAGTTGTTGCATTTACACATATCGGCTTCCCTTGATTACAACCTGCTCTTCGTCATTCTGATTCCATTCTTGATCGGGTGGTATTTATCGTATGGGCTTTCAACCCTCGGAATAAGAATGAATCACGGGATTCTGTTCCATCCTTCACTTTTAAAGGCTCTTCTTCTGTTTTCATGTCTATTCGCCATCGCAAGAAATATCCCGGTAGAGCCGTTTTACCGGCTTGCCCCATGAGACCTTGAAAAGCGGGAAGCATTGAACATCAAAGCCGTTTTCTTATAGAATTCGTTAAAAACAAGAGAATGGGGATGGAAATTGATTGTCATAGCCTGTAACAGCATGGAAAGCATTACAGCCGCGGCAGCGCTGATTCGCATTCACCCCGATGCTGAAATACATATAACGAGCGCCGGAAAAATCGAATGGTCTCTCAGCAGGATCAAAAACAGGAGAGAGAAAGAACTTCACATAATCGGTCCGGGAATCTACTGCGAACCAATGGATGTGTTCAATGAACTCAGACGTCTCCACGGCAAAGGATGGAAGGTTCACTGGTATTTCACTGGCCCATATCTTGAGCCATATCAAGATGAAATCAGGAAGTACGCTAATTTTGTTCAGCATAACAGCCTGAGCCTCATTTCTCTCGTTATCGAAGAGAACAATATAAACGATTCGTTATCGTCCGCTCTTCTTGACATTATGGAGAAGCGAGAAGGAGAAAAATACGAATTTTATGCCGACCTGATTCATTCGAGCATACAGAGATATTTCAAATTTCTTGATTACGACGCCGTTCCCGGAATAATCGGAAAGATCGCCAACCCGGAGCTGATTTCCGAAACAGACCGGGCTGAGGCATCTAGGCATCGCCGATATGGTGCAAGGAATCTCGTAGGCAAAAGCCTTCTTGTGAAGGAATTGAAGCGGATGATCGGAAAGGTGGGAGAAGACCCTTACTGTCGCGTTTTAATTATGGGTGAAACAGGAACGGGTAAAGAAACCGTCGCCAGGCTTATCCACGAGTGCAGTCCGAGAAAAGACGGGCCTTTTTTTGCAATTAGTTGCGCGAATCTCGATGAAAACCTCCTTGAGACAAAACTCTTTGGCCATGAAAAAGGGGCTTTCACAGGCGCTTCCGAAAGGCGACCGGGGGTTTTTGAGATGGCAGCCGGTGGCACACTGTTCCTCGATGAGATTGCAGAAATGCCTCTTCAGTTGCAGCCGAGACTCCTTCGTGTTCTCCAGGAAGGAGCTTTCATTCGAGTCGGAGGTTCGGAGGAAATCAAGGTAAATGTCCGGGTAATATCCGCGACCAACAAAGATATCCTGAAAGAAGTGAAAAATGGTCGATTCAGAGAAGACCTCTATTATCGCATTAACGAGATAACCATGAAAACCCCGGCCTTGAGGGAGCACTCTGAGGATGTAAAGCCAATCGCAGAGGATATTCTTTACCGACTGTCTTTGGAAAGAAGCAAAGAAATACCGAGGCTTAAAAAGGGCCAAATTGAAACGTTGATAAAATATTCTTGGCCTGGGAATGTCAGAGAACTGGAAGGTGTTTTGTTAAGAGCCATAGTGCTCTGGGAATGGAACTTCGACAACATACTCAGTCATTCCATGCTGGGACCATTGCCTGAAATCGACAAGGACCGGATAAAGCCTCTCGCGGAACATGAAAAAGAATATGTTTTGAGCATCTTCAACGCGCTTGGTGGAAACAAGACAAGAACAGCAAAGGCTCTCGGCATTTCCCTGAATACGTTAAAATTGAAACTCCAGCAGTACCAGTCTTTGCCAAAGGAGAACAAGTGAGATGTCTGAAAGAGAACGGAAAGCATTTGTGCTTCGAGTTGCGCCAAGTGGTATTGACCGCGTGCCTGAAGCCCTTGAGACGAATGAGATCATAATCGGATGGAGCGACGCGGCGGAATTGATTGATGAGAACCTTTCATGGGAGAAATTCCGCGATATCATTCAAAGATATTATTACTCTGAAGAGAAGACATTCCGAAGATCAGGCGGTGCGGCGGGCAATATCTGGAAGTTCATAAGGGACATGGGAGAAGGCGATCTTGTGGTCGTTCCACACGGGCCGGAATTCTATGTCGCAATGGTAAAAGGAAGTGCGTATCATGACCCTGACAGGGTAAAAGACGACACCGCATTCCGGCGTCCCGTGGAATGGCTGAACGCAAAGAACCCGATCCCCCGGAAAAATGCGAGACTCGCGCTCAGATTGAGGATGAACATTCAGAACACTTGTGCCGCAGCGGACGATCTGATTAATGAGATTGAAGAGGTTTTGAAACCCGGTGAAGATGGAAAAACAACAACATTCGAACAAGACCTCCAGCGGGGAATGGTTGAGAGGGTTTTGAAGGAAATAAGGGAAGGGAAAATAAGTGACCGCGGCTTTGAGGAACTCGTGGCGACGGTTCTCAAGAGACTTGGGGCGAAAGACGTCCACATAATACCGAGGAATCTGGATAAGGGTGCCGATGTCATCGGGACATTTTCCATTGCCGACACATTCAAGTTTGTGCTCGCAGTTCAGGCAAAACATTATCAGCCTGTCCCTCCTGTAGGGAAATGGGTTGTGGACCAGCTCATCAATGGCATGCAGGCGGAATCAGCCGATCTCGGATGGATCGTAACATCTGGCTCTTATTCTGAAGAAACAATCAGCTATGTTGCCGAAGTCTGTGAACGAGATGGAATAAGAATAGAACTCATTGACGGAGAGCAGCTTGCGGCACTGATAGTCGCTAACGGTTTGATAAACAGCGCAGGGGAATAAGAAGTGATGAAAAGGAGCAATGAATGAATTACAGTGACCTTTTTGAATTGATAGCAGACAGGAAAGAAGCTGTTTTAGCATTCGATCAGCTCCTTAGAAAAGATACCACGTGGCTTGAAGCACCGGCATCGACTCGGTTCCATCTTTCAAGAAGCGGTGGCCTTCTCGAACACTCCGTAAGCGTTGCCAGAATACTTCTGAAAATCAAGAATTTGCTTGCCCCCTACATATCAGATGAAAGCTGCGTCATAACTGGTCTATACCATGATGTCGGGAAAGTTGGGCTTCCGGGTAAAGCATTCTACATTCCCAACACAGACAAATGGCAGATTCAGCACAGGGGTATTCGATACATTGTGAACAAAGACCTCGCGTACATGGATATTGCGTCCCGAAGTCTCATGCTTGTATCCACTCACGTAACGTTAAGCGAAGACGAAGCGCAGGCAATCCGGTACCACGATGGACAGTATATTCCGGAGAATCAGGGAGTCGCACATAGAGAAACGAAACTTACCCGGCTTCTTCAGTACGCTGACAACTGGAGTGGGTGTGCCCTTGAAGACGAGAATGAATTAAACCATGCCAACGAGCAGGCCGAAAAAGGAGAGATTTAATGGTTTTTCGTGATAGAGAAAAAAAACGTCTGGTTCCCTTGAAGCCAAGTCTATTCAGCCCTGAAGCATGTATTCCAGGAACATATCAAAAAAAGGAACGGGATTTTTGCCTGAGCGATGATCTTTCACATGAAAATATTCACCCTATCATCAGGGAAAATGCCATCCGTTATTTCTCAGAGCGGGACATCCCCTGGCACAAGGGAATAAATGGTTGCCCCAGCAATCATCTCTGTTGTTCGCAGAGCTTCTGTGTAAATGTGTGGTTTCCATTCATCGATAAACCAGATGTACTCCTGAATATTCTCAAGGGCATTGGGTATCCTGCGAAAGAAGTCCTTCCATTCACATCCGACTCGATTATCCATACAGGCGATAACCCATTTTTATCTTTCGAGTGGATCGGGGATAAAAACTACCTTGGCGAACTTCGATGGGGTGTTCCGGCTGGAGATTCTGACAGGTCACGAGGCAAAAATTTCACAAGTGCGGACTTCGCGTTTCGTTTCCTAAGGGACGACGGTAAAATACAGGTTGTTCTTGGAGAATGGAAATACACCGAGAATTACACACGGGGCAGGAGCATCAGAATCAGCGGTAGCGGAAAAGACAGACTGACGATCTACATCCCCCATCTTGAGCATCCGTCATGCCAGATGAAACTCGATGGAGTTGATCCCGATTGGCTTTTTTATGATCCATTTGACCAGTTAATGCGGTTGCAACTGCTCGCTTCAATGATGGAGCATTATCGTGAGATGGATGCGGATATTGTGTCTGTACTTCACATAGCTCCCATGGCAAACAAAGAGTTGACAGAAAGAATCACATCTCCTTGTCTCAGGGATTTTGCTTCGGATATTCATTTGCTCTGGAATAAACTAGTCACAGATAAGAGATTTCAGGGATTCCATGCCGAACAACTTATTCCAATCCTCACACAAAGCTTAGGTGATAAAAACTGGGGGCAATACATGGAATTAAGGTACGGTGGAATGAAATGATCCATTTGTTTTTGAGCATGAATAGAAGGATATTTTGTTTTTCGGTATAATCTGCTATACCCAAGGGGGCGGACATGGCTGACAGAACATATCTCGACCTGGCGGTTTCGGAATTTCCGGGACCAATTGCGAGGTCAGTTGATAAAATATTACTTCCAGCAAATGAAAAACGTAAGCACGAGTTTATCAGGCTCGCGTTCGAGATCACGTTGAGTTTTATTGCCTCTATCGAACTGGTAAATTATGTTAGAACGACCCGTTCAGAAAAGTCACCGGATGAACAAGTAAATAAGTTGATCCAGGATTGTGGAACGGAGATGACCCTGGGGAAATGGGCTTCAATACTGCAGTCACTGGCAAAAAATTACTCAAAAAAACTGTTTTTCAAAGAGCTGGGCACTCTGTATGCATCAAAAAGCAATGAATTCCTTTCAGGGGTCGACTTTCTGATTCGTGAACGAAACAGTGATGCACATGGAACCCCTATCCCCGATGATAAGTACGATGAGATAATTGCGAAAAGACAGGATGCCCTTTCTGCTGTTTTGAAGGCGCTGTCATTCCTCAAAAACTTTGATTTAATTTGTCCCATGGCTGCGAAAGTTCTGGAAAGCGGTATTGAATACACTGTAAATCACCAGAGAGGGACACAAAGCACAATTACAAATGATATATTTGATATGAAGGATTCAGATGTCGATATTCAGATTAACTCTGCGTATCTTATCCCGTCTGACGGCACTTCCAAGGTTTTTAACACACATCCGTTTATTGTTTCGTTCAGGAACCAGGACAACGACAGAATTCGAATGGGCGTTTTCAGTAGATCTGCCGGGGCTCAAATGGGGATTAAGTTTATTGGTTCTGATGGCGCATGGGAAGTAAATGAATCCGGGAGTAACTCCAGACCTGAACTGATAAAAGAATACAGAAGCTTTCTTGAATGGGTTGGCATTGTTGATAAAAAACGTCCTGCGGTTTCTGTTGTCCGCCATTTCCCCAAAGATGTATATCAAATGAAAAAAGGTGTTGCCGAAGATATCCGGGGGGCGCTGAAAATATGTAACAACGGAGAAATCGAGGCATGCAATGTGACGGTTCGATTTCCACTTCCACCGGGCTTTTTAGATATGGAATCAGGTAGAAACGAAATTGCATGTGTTATTGAGTCGCTCCCTGTAACGAAGAAACCCAGAGAAGTGCCTTTTTCGATAAAGTCGGTAAATGCCGGTCAAGCGCCCCTACCCGATGGGTTTGTCAAATACACATATTTGTCTGAAACAACAGATGATGAATCCCCCGAAGACGGGCGAGAGGACAATGCGGAAGAAGTTGAACTGAGCATATTATCAAATGAAGTTATTACAATTAAGGACCCGGAAAGTAAAGACCCTATAAGACCTCTTTTGACTGTTTCGATAACGATTGATAAGAATCCGATTCGTCTTGGTGAATCATTCAGTACAAATATCTGTATTGCGAATGTTGGAATTGCTCGTGCCCAAAACATTCAGTTCAGAATGATTGCCCCGGAATCATTGAAGCTAATCGGAGGCGCAATCAGTTATGCAGGCATGTTGAATCCTGGTGAAAGAGAAAACATCACCGCTGTTTTTCAGTCCGTGAGACATGGAATAGTCGAACTCATTTGTACTGACATAACGTATTCAGACAGCGAAAACAATTTCTTTGTTTGCGATGATCCGGGAAGGGTTCCGATATTCATTTCACACAACGAAAAGGATGAGATAAAACTTCATTTGAAAGAAATTTGGGAAGACATGGGGCTGGATCAGGATGAGAGAGAAACGATCAAGAATCTACGATCCCATGCTCTCGATAAGAAGCTGTTCAGTGAGGAAGAGTTTGATTCATTTATCAGAAATCTCAAAATTGAGAATCTTCAATCTATCATTGAGGAACCGGCAAGACGGAGTGGTTATGAGATTTTATCGAAACCAATAAAAAATGCTATTGCTTTTGAACTCGGTGGTATTAGCCTGCCATTTGCCCTTATTGACGTATCTGACAAGGAACATCTGTTTTTATGGCTCGCATGCGAGTTCGACAAGAAGCAGATCGAGAATGCACCTCACATGAAGGTTATTTTAAGTCCATTTGGATTTAGAAATTACCCGTTAAACACAAGAATTGATATCAACATGATGGCTGAAACGCAGAAGGCCGGAAGAGCCGTCTCATCGATTCTGACCGGCTGGATTGAAAAATCGATTAGTCACATGACCGAATACATACATCCTTTGAAATCTTGTGCTGAAAGGACAGTGAGCGCCGTCTGGAGCAAGTTTTCACCGGCTCCAGGGGTTCAATATGATTACAATGGTATCGAATTGTATTTTCATGTGAATGAAAAGGCAATGGAATACACAGGTCTCCGATGTCTGTACTTTATTCTCGACAATAAGGATAAGAGTAGGGCTCATTTTCTATCATATCCCGGAACCATTCAAGGCCTTAAATATTATCTTAAAGATTGGTGGAACATAAAAGCTGAAGACTTTTTGAGAAACGCCTCCCCCATACCTACGGGAGCGGACGTTGGTGGTTATCAGATTGAAACGGCTGCAAAGGGAGGCTTCTTTATTGCTGAGAGCGATATTCTTGTCGAAGATATTCCCAAACTGATTGAAAAGAAAATCATCAAGGCAATAAACCAGATACAGCTTTTCAAAGCATTCGGCTGGATCGATAAATTTGATCTCGTTGAATCAGAGTATTATACGAAAGAGCATGCAAAGAAGACTCTACTCGACATTCTCTTATTAGACACTGATATTGTTCTCTATTGTAATGAATGGGGTATCAACTTCTTTCCTAACCTTACTGCTTTTGCCAGCAAATCCACTGACAAGGAAAGTGTCGAACCAATACATATCGGTTCAGACAAAAAGGCCTATTTTAGATTCACAGACATTTCATTGCTTCCTGAAAACATTCTCAAAGACGATGATCTAATCGATTACCATTATTTATCGCGAATGTGGACGCATGAAAAACGGATGGAGACTTTTAAGGACTTTGAGTGGTTAAAGGATTACACAATGCGCTCAGTTGAATCGATGCGTATGAAATCCGAAGCTGAATGGTCGCAAAAAGCAATAGAAATCCTTTTGAAAGGTCCTTTGAAAGGGCATCCTGCATACCACCTTATTTTGAAATATTTGTCTGATATACCAGATGATTCCTATGTTTCTGTTGAAGAAATGGAAATTGAATTAAGAAAAAGCAATTCGGATATATTTACTGAGAAAAAAGGAACAAAAGGCGAGCGAAGATATTTCTCAAGGGCATGTAACCAGCCATGCCGCAGGCAATTTCTTGAATATGACTACTCTGAATGGCCGGTGGTTAAAATACGGCTTGCGCCGCAAATGAAGTTATGGTTTGCTGAAGTGGTTGCCACAATTCTATGAAATAGAGAGGACGGACATGGAAGATAAAATAGAATATCCGATTTTGAAGAATCACTATACAAGACTGTGCTACCCATTTCTTTTCGACAAGCAGAATTTCAAGACGCTCAGAGCTTCTGTGTTGAAGGTGCCTGGAATCAAGGAAATCTGCAACGACAAAAATGTTGAATCATGGAAAAGCGAATACTTTCTGCCACCGCTGCGACGTGTGTGGTACCCGCATTATCTGCCGGAAGGGCACCTGAAGAAAGAACTTAAACCCGAAGATATAATCGGGCATTTCGAGTTACCCATAATGTCAGTTGATATGGTTAAAAGCGGTAGCGGAACGATTGTTTTCAATAACAGCCCAATTGAAATTCAATTTGAAAACATACTCCTCGACATTTCATATCTTGGTATCGGTTTCATAACAATCGAGATCAAGCTGAAGGAGGAAAGAAGCACATTCGACAAGCTTCTTATTATGAACAGTGCATTGAGGATGACTTCAAGAAGCACAGATATTGATGTCGATGGTAAGAAGGTAACCATTGGCGGAATATTTGATAGCATTCTTGATTCCTTCCGAGGTGCTATGGGCTGGAGTGATAGAAGTGCTGAAACCAAGGACATCGTCTTGTATGGCGATTTGAATGATATCTTTTATGATCGTGTTCTTTGTTTTTCATATTCATGCATCGAGGGAAGCATATACGACCACGAGGATGACCTTTTCATAAAATATTGGCAACTTTGGAATCCGGAAGTGAATTCAATATTGAGCGACATAGGTACGGAAAAAGACTATGGCTTCGACAGATCTAAATATCATTTGTCTATGTGGAAACATGCAATTTATGGTTTTTCAAAAGAAGGAATGGTCGTTTTTTCAGACGGGAATGATTCCTTCAATGAAAAGATACTACCGATTTACTTCGGCTCATATTACTACGACATATTTTTGATTGCGGTTGTCCAGAGAATGGTTCTCCTCAGAATAAACAGGCAATTATCACATACGGAGAAAATGAGCGGTATAGATAGAAAGAACTACAATGCGGTCATTCAAATCAGAAGAGACTTGCTGGAGTTTGCAAACAAATGTGTTTTTACCCAGGCTTCGAATTATGAACTCGGTCAATTGATATGGAGAAAATTGAAAGATGTTTTTGAAATGGAAGATCTCCTGTCAGAGGTCAAAAGCCAATGCGATGAGCTTTCAGGATACATGGAAGCAAGCAGGCAGGCTTTAATAAATGACTTCATGAACATTCTGTCTTACATAGTGATCCCGGCGTCGCTCATTCTCGCCATATTTAGCTCGAATTTTCTTGAACTGCAGAATGTTTCATTGAAAAGCAACTGGGTCAGCTTCGCTTTTATCGCAGCATTTATACTCGCTTTTGTTGTATGGCAGGTCCTGAAGAGAAAAGAAAAGAAGGATTGAGGCAATGCATTATTACAGGAGGGACTGCGATTGATTTGTATAAACTGTGGGCAACAGGTTTCACCGGAAGATAGATTCTGCCAGTCATGTGGGGCTGGACAAACCGGTGAGAACAGCGGCGTTCCTCAGCCTCGTGATGGTGTATGTAATTCTTGTGGTGCTGATATTGGCCCTGAACATAGATTCTGCATGCATTGTGGAGCCGATCAGGATGCAACACTATCAGATTCCAATGTAAGCGGTACAGGGAACCAGACAACACCGATTCAGGGTACTTCAGAACAATTATTATTCATATTGTCAGATAGACTCATACGGAATGCTCCTCCACCCACCCGGATGTCGTATGTGAACAAATATCCAGACATTTCAATTCTTGCTCCAGGAGCCGCCGTCATGCTTAATGCGGCTTGCAGAGACAGGATTTTATCCCAATTGAGGAGTACTGATATATTTGATTACGGTAAAATCTGTCTTATTACGTGGTCTGTAGGAACAACTAGTCAACTTGATGATCTGTTAATTGCAACAGAACAGTATATATTGATTTACGAACGCAGCGTTCAGGCGGATATTCTGAACCCCAATGTGGTAATAACCTTGTCTGGAATCAGAGAGATAACACTTGATAAGAAAATGCTCTCTTTTAACAAGATTGCATTCAAAACAAATTCTTCTGAAACAGTGATACATGTTGGTTTCGGCCCACCTTTTGATGAAATTGCTTTTTTCCTTTCCATCCTGGGAGGACACGCATGTCAGCAGCCAATATCTGAACCTCAACCAACAGGTCATGAAACCATTAATGCTCAGCATCTTGTGCAGCAAACATCCTTACAACCCCCTGTACAAACAGCGATTACTGATGCTTACTCCAGCAAATATCCTGATATTCAGGTTTTATCAGAAGACGCGGTTGTTTTGCTTGACATCTGGTGCAGGGATAAGATGCTTAATCAACTGAAACTTCTTGGCTCATTTCGCTTTGGGAAAATCTTTTTGTTGATTTGGAATGTCGGCATCAATGAACTGGAAGGCGGGTGTCTCACGGGCACTGAATCTCACATCTTATACTACAAGGATAGAAAATCAGCGGAACTGAGTTTGCCAAGCAGGATATTTCCGTTGAGCGAGTTTCATGGTTGGACTGATAACGGGACAGACAAAATATCTCTCTTCATGGCTGATCTGAAACTGGTTTTTAAGACTGGTGCGCAAGATTGCTTTAAAGCGTTCACCTATTACCTGTCCAGATTTAAGGCAGACTTTGAGAAGCGAAAAAATAGTTTTGAAATACTGGAAAAGACAGTTAATGCGATATGCCAGTTGACGGCAAAGTCGGAGCAGACAACACAGAAGGAAGATGCCTTCCTGAAAGAATCGTTGAAAAATATAATTGACTTGCACGCCACGACATACCCTCAGGATGTAATTCTCAAGAAGGCACTAACCCTCGCGGTCAAAAATATATTTGATGACAAAGAAATATCACCAGGAGAATTGAAGATCATTGTTACACTCTTGACGGAGAACGCAAAACAGCCCTACAGCAACCTTGATTTTATCCGTGAAGTGTTCCGAATATGGGAGCTTGCCCTGATCAACAATGGATATATTCGTGCATACAGTGATGTTGATATAGAAACCCATGGTGAGCCCGTGTATGGTATTGCGAACTGCAAGATAATCGAACACAAGATCATCACGGAAAGGGTTACTGGACACGCTGGTATTTCCATACCACTGACAAAGAGAAGAGGCCCAAGAGTTTATCTTGGGGGTTCGAAGCCATTTTACAGTGAAAAAGAGGTTGATGTTGTATATGGAGTGGGAAAGTTATTGATTACGAACAAGAAAATTTTATTTGTCGCAAGAGACAAGACGTTTGATTTGAGGCTGAGTTATATACACGAGATAATGGCCTATAGTGATGGTTTCAGATTATCTACTTCAAAGAAACAAAGAGATTTTGTTTATGTTCTTGGCGATACAGAAATCACGGAGGAATTCTTGACGGTTCTGAGGAGAGTATTGTCTGGTAACTACTGTACGGATAGATCAGAACTCGCTGCTGTTTATGATGAATGGAGTATGTTCAGATACCTGTTCACCAAAGCAGAAACTCAGAAAAAGCTGGGTAAATGGGTAGATATGGATAGAACTTCTATCAAATACGATGAACTCGAACCTGTACCGGGTACCCCAGAACAGCGAGCCGAGTCTATTGGGGAAAAACTCATAGAAGAAATGGCTGGGATGAGAGAATCGGAGAGTGATGATGAATCAGGTCGTTCGGATATATCCGAGGAAGGAAATTCTGATGCTGAAGAGGCAGGGGAAACAGTTTCTCTCGAAACAAATGTCCTGCGCCAGATAATTGCAGATCATTTATGCGGCCAGATAAAGAAGCATCCTGAAATCGCTATTGCCGAAGCAAAATACAAAGAGTGCATTGTTGACTCTCTTCTCCCACGATTAAAGCAAATCAATGCAGACCGGGACTGGGAAAAGGAATTATCGGAATACCGGAAAACATGCTTCTCTTTTATCGATGGAAAACTTCAGTTTTCGCAGGACAGTCTTGGTTATTGGACAATTTAATTTAATCAAATCAGACAATTGGTTTACAGGCTTGGTTCATCCATCCAAACTTGGGCATGTCCAAGCCGTTTCATTAGGTTTGCTGCCTCATTAATTGTTTTTCCATTGTAATTTCTTATCTCCGTTATGCCGCCTCTGAGCTGGTAAAGCGTCTCAAGAACCTTAACCGACTGCCAGAATTTCTCCTGCGGGACGTCCCGCATTTCCATAATCGAGTGTTTCGAGTCGCAAGTGCGGTCGGCTCCGACCTTGCCGACGTATGTCACGGCGAAGATGTTACCGTTGCCCAGCTTCTTGGAAATGATGCGCCGGACGTGGTCTGTTCCAGGAAGCGAGAAATCAACTATCGCAAAGAGGCATTCGCCTGAGCTTTCATCGATTGTTATGATCGGATTCAATTTTTCTTTCAAATCATTCAGATTCGATTTCTTCATTTTCTTTCTTTTCATAATCCCTCCCGTTGTTGTGTTCCCTCTGGGTTGTCAGACCGACTTTCTGATTCATGAACGTAAGCCACTCGGCCCGGGTCATCTTCATTGCCGCTTCCAGATCGGCGCTGGAAAGAACGTCCAGCTTGCGAAGCTGCCCCATGACCTCAAAACAATTAGATGTTTCGATCCACTTCCCGATATCTTTCACATTTCCACTCATCTGCCATTTCCCCCGTAATTCAGGCCAACCCAATCGGATGTGCCGCATGATGGCGGTCGAGGTCGATCATTCCTTCGAGAAGATCGCCTTTTTCAAAACACGCGCCGCAGACGGGGACATCGACCACATTTCCCGCATATTCGATACGAAGGAAGAAGCCGCCTTTGCTGAAGCGGCTCCCGCAGTGGGAACACGTGAATTCGTTTGAATATGGATTCTTTCCGAACTTGAGTCTGATTCTCATGGAATCATATCCTTTCCTTATCCTTAAGCAGTCCACATTAAGCGGTGACATCAAAATGAAGTCAAGTGAGGACACGGCCCCATCTTTCGCTGAAATGAAAACGCCGCACGGAAGAGGACAGCATTGATATCGGATGAATCGTCCCACTAATTTTTCGGCTTAAAATCAAGGGGAATTATCTTGAATCCGACAGTAAGAGAGGTCATCTATATACATTTAACGTAAAATGCAGGATAATGAATCAAGCAAGCTGCGCTGAGATTTCTCCGTATGAATTGATTTCCGAATTGAAATGAGCTATTCCAGTTTACTGGAGTTTGTTTTTAAGGGAGTTCTAATGCCAGATAAAGTACCTGAAGTGGAACGTCTGCAAGTGCCTTTGAGCGCCATTGCGCCATTTCTCTTCATTACATTTGCGCTGTCATGGGGAGTATTAGGACTGTTTATTTACCTTCCGGAACAGATGAAAGGGCTATTTGGCGAATTGACCGGTCAACATCCGCTTTTCTATTTATGTGTTTATTCACCGGCAATTGCCGCTTTCATCCTCGTCTTCCGTCACGGTGGACAAAGTGGATTGAGAAGTTTTCTGGGCCGATTGGGACTCTGGCGCTGCTCATGGTACTGGTATGTTTTCCTGCTTGTGTGTGTGCCGCTGGTTTTCTATGTTGGCGCTGCATTGAAGGGAACTCTCCGGGAGGCGCCGTTTCCGTTTGCCTCATTCGGGGCGATGGCATATGCGTTGGCATACGCTGTAATCAAAGGCCCAGTCGAGGAGTTCGGCTGGCGGGGCTTCGCACTACCGCTTTTGCAGAGAAAGCTTGCTCCTGTCTGGGCTGCTGTTATTCTGGGGGTGATCTGGGGATTCTGGCATACGCCTGCGTTTCTGTTAAGCGGCACTCAGCAAAGCGCCTGGTCGTTCCCTCCTTTTTTCATCGGGTGCATTGCAATAAGCGTTGTTGCAACAGCCTTGTTCAATGCATCGAAAGGCAGTATTCTGCTTGTCGCATTGTTCCATTTTCAGTTGATGAACCCCATATGGCCTGATGCTCAGCCTTACGACACGTATATTCTTGTGATCGTCGCAGCTGTACTCATGTGGATTTCCCGAAAAGCCATGTTCACCGTATCCGGCAGTGTTACAGAAGTCATCCCCTCCGGATATGTTAAAGAGGCTTCCTGTATTCGGGGTTGAAACCTGTGCGTATTTGTGAACAGCTGGAAGACAAAGGATGAAGCGGAATGTTGAGAAATGCGAAAAATCCATGAAACGCTGGGGCTGTGGGCGTATTGTTATATCGGTCACACTTGCTCTGATATTGTTGGGTAATTCTGCATATGTAATGCAGGGTGAGGCCCTCCCGGATGCGACAAACGAATCTGACTGTACCGCTGAGTTTCAATCCGCACTCGACGCATTTCAGAAGAAGTATGGCTTCCCTGGAGCAACGGCGGCTTACGTTTTGAAAGACGGCACAACCGGTGTTGCCGCAACCGGGTTTGCAGATGTAGAGACAGGGATGCCGATGACGGTCACATCGCGCATGCTTGCAGCCAGCATTGGCAAATCTTTTGTCGGCGCCACGGCAGTGGCGCTTTCTCAGGAGGGCGTGCTGGATCTAGACGCCCCTCTGTCTCACTGGCTTGGTGACAGGCCATGGTTCGGTCGTTTGCCCAATCACGATAAGATTACGATACGTCACCTTCTGACACACAGTTCGGGGTTGCCCGACCATGTTTACCTCGAGAATTTTACAAACGAGGTTTCTCGCAAGTGGCGCGAAATGCAGAACCCTTTTACTCCTGAAGAATTGATCGAATTCGTCCTGGATCAGCCTCCGCTTTTCGAGCCAGGCGAAGCGTGGTCATACTCAGACACAGGATACATTTTAATGGGGCTTGTTATAGAGGAAGTCACAGGCAGAAGCTACTATGAAGAGATTACGAAGCGATTCCTTAAACCACTTGATCTGACATTGACGTCGCCGTCCGACCGGCGATATTTGCCGGGGCTTGCCGCTGGCTACATGGCGGCAAAAAACGCTTTCGGGTTTCCCCGGAAAACAATCCAGGCAGACGGTTTGATGGTATGGCATCCCGGTTTCGAATGGACAGGTGGCGGTCTTGTGAGCAATTCGCTCGACCTTGCAAAGTGGGGGGCATTGCTCTTCGGCGGCGAGGCGATGTCTGGCGACTATCTGCCCGAACTTCTGCAAGCAGTTCCAATCAGCCCCGAAAATCCGAACGTCCATTACGGAGCAGGAGTCGGCATATACAGATCAGGGCCCTTTGGACCAGTCTTCGGACATGGCGGCTGGATACCGGGCTATAGTTCAAGTCTTCGTTACTACCCGGATCATGGAGTCTCTATTGCCTTTCAAATCAACACTGATATCGGCATAGTGGATGACACAACTCCCGTGGTGCGTGAAATGGAAGAACGCCTGGCGCAGATTGTCATATCGGCTAATAAACATTTATCGACAGAACAACCGATAGAAAACACACAATCAGCCGGGAGGGGCAAGCCCCTGATCCCCTTCATCTTTATGTTTGTGGGTTTTCTGCTATTTTGGATTCTCATCTTTTTTTATAAACTCAAGAAAAGGTGAGAATTTTAGCCCCAACCACGGAAAAGAATATTGTCGTATTTATTTTGTAAGCTGGCCCAATCGAATTTTTGATAAACCGAAGCTATGGATCACGAAATAACTTGAATGAATTTCCACTACACATTTCGTAAATATTCGGAACCGCTTTAATTCATCATGTGTACCATTAAGTGATACCTGCGTAAACAGAAGAACGCCGCCCTGGAAGAGGACGGCGTTCGTGAATGGATGTTGGCTGCGACAAGCGATCAGAAAATCTTGATCCCGGCTTTCTTCTTCAGCCATTTGTTTACCTTGTGGGCGCTCTTGTTGAGAACGCCGCTGGCGTCGACGCTGAAATTGCCACCGGAATCAACGGACACCCCGACTCCGGGGATCACGTTGTCTTTGTAAACGGACAGATTCTTTCCATCGAGCCGAAGCTGGACTTCTCCGAGCATGCGTTCGATCTTATTATCTGACACCGCGCCCGTGGCCAGAACGATTTCCTTGGCGTGGGAAGCATCGATTTCACCGGCGCGCAGGCGCTCCAGGACTGCGAAAAGCGCGTGAGCGACCTCTTCGCGTTTATCCTGTCCGATTTTGAAGAGAACGCCGAACAGCAGGACAGCCAGAGGCACGAGAGCCTCGATAAAGCGGATGGTTTCCTCGTTGATGTTGAACATGAAAATTCCTACCTTTCTCCGGGCATGGCCCGGTTCATTTTTTCGCCGCAGTTTTTCTGGTCGCGCGGACCGGCTTCGGGGTTTTCCCGTTCCGCAGAAGATTCAGGATTTCGACGTGGTTCTCGTGCTGCATCACATGATCGTCGGCCATGGCATACGACGGTGTCGTTCCACACGGGTCCACCCCGGTCCAGGATCATCGCGTGCGCGTAGATCGGTTTCTCGCCGGAGATCATACGGCTGCGCATGGCTGGCGGCTTCGCCACCTTTCTCTGTGCGTCTGGCGCGAGAAGCGGGAACTGAAACCCGGACTCACGGAATGGACAGAACAGTCCTCCCGTGTCGCCGAACACATTCTCCTGCCCGTCCTCCAGATCAGTCACTGAAACTTTCGGGATACCGACATCGTAGTCACCGGTATCCGCGTTGAAGACGGCAAAAAACGAACCTTCAACAGTCTGCATATTCAAACCTCCTTTCGGCTCAGATCACCGAGCCGTTGATGATGTTGTGCGCGATTTCATTTGTGTTGTCGGGATTGCCGACAAAGGGATATGCCTTGGGCCAGCCGGGCTGCACGGCTTTTGAGTTCGTGAAGATGTTACCAATCACCGCATTCTTTTTCGCGGCGGCGGTTGTGACCATCATGCCGAGAACGCGGTTGCCATTCACAACACACGACGATCCCACGAACGTGCATGACAAGTTCACGCCGCCTGTGACATTGATATCCCCACACACAAAGTTACCGGTGACCACCGAGAGAGATGACACGCCGTCGATGTGCGCGAGATTCGTGTACGCCCAACCTTGCTCTGGTTCAACAGAGTCTGGGCCATCGCCACATTTCGACTACCACCAACGGCGAGAGCGGCCAGATCATTGCCGGACGGCTCGCGGAGATGGAGGGAAACCTCGATGTGATGAACCGGCGGCTGACGGAGTTAAAAGAGGAACTGATACAACTTGAAATGGAAACCGTTGACCGCCGGGACATTACGCGGGCGCTCGAATATTTCAATCCCGTCTGGGACGTGCTTTATCCTCGCGAGAAAGCACGCATCCTGCAACTTCTCCTTGAAAGCGTCACATACGATGCGCAGGAAGGAACCGTCGAGATCGCTCTTAATCCGGGTGGGGTTAAACAACTCGCGGCGGAAATGAAGGGTACTGCGGGGAAAAAGAAATGACCGGAGGGAAAGGGAATGACCGATTCTATGGGAATCAACTTGAATGACGGCGCGGAAACGCCTGCGCCTAAGATGCTGTTGAAGTTCGATGTCCACAAAACACGGAAACGAGGCCGCAAAAAGCTGGCGCAGGGGGCCGCTACGGAACCGGAGAACGGTGGACCCGGTCGTGTGCCTCGCATTTCAAAGCTCATGGCACTCGCCATCCATCTCCAGAATCTCGTTGACCAGGGTGCGATCCGCGATTATGCCGAGATCGCCCGGCTGACTGGTCTGACCCGTGCGCGGGTGACTCAGATCATGAACCTGAACTTGCTGGCTCCCCGAATCCAGGAAGAAATACTCTTCCTGCCAAGAATACACAGCGGTCAAGACCCGATTACCGAACGCGACATCCGCTCAATCGCACTGGAACCGCGCTGGGATAAGCAGTTAAATGCTTGGCAGTCACTTTCTGAAAAATGCAGCAATAATGGTGAAACAGTTCGATAACAGGAGGAAATAGGTTATGATAATAGTCTTAAAGAAGGAGTATGACTTGGGCAGGAAAAAGCTGAAATTACCGATTCCCGTCGTTGATTTATTCGCGGGCCCTGGTGGTCTTGGAGAGGGGTTTTCTGCGGTTGGCCGAGAGACAGGTGAGGAATCCTTCAGAATATGTTTATCAATTGAAAAAGACTTCCATGCACATCAGACTCTTGAACTCAGAAGTTTTTTCAGCCAATTCCCTTTAAATAGCATCCCCGATGAATATTATGAGCATATTCGTGGACAAATAACTCGAGAGGAACTGTACTCAAAATACCTGAAGGAAACTGAAGCAGCAAAAAAACGAGCTCGCCGTGCCGAACTCGGTAAAGAGAGATTTGAAAAGATCGACGGATGGATAGCCGAATCACTGAAAGGAGCGCGTACCTGGGTTCTGATCGGTGGACCTCCATGCCAGGCATATTCAATTGTGGGAAGATCGAGAACAGGAAATCTGAACGGGGAAGACCCAAGGCATTTTCTTTATAAAGAATATCTGCGTATAATTGCCGAATACTGGCCACCTGTATTTGTTTTGGAGAATGTAAAAGGCCTTTTGTCGGCAAAAGTTAAAGGGGAAAATATATTTAACAAGATAATGCATGATCTCAGAAATCCTTCAGAAGCCCTGAAAAAATCCAGTGAACAAAGGTCATACAAATATAGCATCTATTCAATTGTCAAAAGAACGCCTTTTGAAGACAGTGATCCAAAAGACTACGTTGTCAAATCGGAAATGTATGGAATTCCGCAGGCGCGGCATCGAATAATTCTGCTCGGCGTCAGGGACGATCTTGATTCAGTGGTTCCAGGACTGCTGAATAAAACAAATGTCGTGAATCTGTCAGATGTAATCACAGGTCTTCCAATGCTTAGAAGTGGTATGACTCAACTATACGACGATCCTCAGACATGGACAGAATTTCTGAAAGATTCACATAACCGAAGATGGGTAAAAAGCATTACCACTTATGCAGATGAAAGGGTCCAGAAACACCTCCTCTCAATTTTGAATAAACTGGTTCCTCCTGTATCTGATCGCGGAGGTGAATATATTTCCTGCAATACTACAATTAACTTCAGACCAGAATGGTATCTCGACAAAAAAACCAACGGTGTCTGTAACCATTCCACACGTGCTCATATTTCAAAAGACCTTTACCGTTACCTTTATGCTTCATGTTTTGCCGAGATAAATGAACGCTCACCCAACTTGAGAGACTTTCCACCAGATTTGTATCCTGAGCACAGGAATATTAACAGAGCTCTGACAGGAAACATGTTCTCTGATCGTTTCAGAGTTCAAGTATGGAACAGGCCGGCAACTACAATTACTAGTCATATCTCAAAAGATGGTCATTATTATATCCACCCCGATCCTGGACAATGTAGAAGCCTGACAGTTAGAGAAGCTGCCCGCCTGCAGACTTTCCCGGATAATTATTTTTTCTGTGGTCCGAGAACCGCCCAGTATAGTCAGGTTGGGAATGCCGTTCCTCCGCTTCTGGCAAAACAGATTGGTGAGATTGTCTATGATATTCTGGTTCAGGCTGGAGTAGATTGATGATGGACAGGTTAACAAAAGAACATCGCAGCTGGAACATGTCCCGGATAAAGGGAAAGAATACAAAGCCTGAAATGATAGTGCGAAAAATGATGCACGAAAGGGGATACCGGTTTCGTCTTCATTGCAAGGATTTACCAGGGTGCCCTGACATTGTGCTTCCTAAATACAGGACAGTTATTTTTGTTCATGGGTGCTACTGGCACAGGCATAAAGGTTGCAGGCTGGCCTATATTCCAAAATCCCGTGTTGCATTCTGGACAGATAAATTTTCAGGTAATGTTGAACGTGATCGAAAGCATAAGGCTAAACTGAAGAAGCTTGGATGGAACGTTGGGGTAATATGGGAATGTGAAACACAGGACCGTGACATTTTATATGGGTGCATAAAAGAGATAATGAATGGAGGCAAAGTGGTGAAGAAATGAAAACAGTTAAAGCCGAACCCATAGCATCAATGTTGATAGAGAGTATGAGAGACTTTGGGTATTCTATAGAGACCGCTATGGCAGACGTGATTGACAATGCGATAACCGCACAGGCAAGAAGTATTAAAATATTTGCAGAAATTGAAGACTCCGGGGCAAGAATTGGGATTGTTGATGATGGCGAGGGAATGTCCGAAAATGACTTATTCATGGCAATGCGACTCGGAAGTAATAATCCTCTTGAAAAGAGAACCGTTTCTGATCTTGGAAGATTTGGTCTGGGCCTCAAGACAGCTTCATTCTCTCAGTGCCGACGACTTACTGTAATTTCTCGAAATAAGGGGAAAACATGTGCCGCAATCTGGGATCTGGATCATGTTGCAGCTACAAACGAATGGCAGGTCATTATACCAGATAAGCCAGCCGACATTCCCTGGTATGATGAAATAGAGGATAGTGGAACCTTGGTTGTATGGGAAATTCTGGATCGGCTGACAGAGAAGGCAAGTGGAGATATCGCAAGAAATCACTTTAACCAGAGGCTTGTTGATGCAGGAGAACATATTGAACTTGTTTTCCATAGATTTCTCACGGGAGAACCCGGAATTAAAAAAATAAAGATGTTCCTCAATAACCGTGCACTTGAGGCTTTTGATCCGTTTCATTCAAATCATCCCGCAACCATTCACGGACCTAAAGAAAGGATACCCGTAGGCGATCAGGAAGTTATAGTTCAGGCATTCACACTTCCCCATCACAAAAAGGCAACACGTAATGACTGGGAAAAATATGCCGGGAAAGCTGGTTATCTAAAAAATCAGGGCTTTTATGTATATCGAGAGAAAAGGCTGATTATCTATGGTACATGGTTTCGCCTTGCGAGGCAGATGGAGTTAACAAAACTGACACGAGTCCGTATTGATATCAGTAACAGCCTCGACTCTGAATGGAAGATTGATGTAAAAAAGTCATCAGCACAGTTACCCTATCAGGTTAGAGAGCGGCTTCGGAAGATAATTGAAACGATTGGAGCCGATTCAAAGCGTGTTTACAAAGGAAGGGGAAGAATACTCGCAACGGACAAACGGCTTCCATTCTGGAACAGAGTATTGGATAAGGGAGAAATTGTATACAGAGTGAATCCAGTTCATCCCATGATTATAGATTTTGCCTCAAGATTGTCGGATGAAATGAAAAACGATTTTTTGCGTTTTCTGGAGCTGGCTGGGACAACTCTCCCCCTGGACTCACTTCTTGCAGATTTGAGTGGTGTGCCAGAGAAAGTAAAAACCGATAAAACATCAGATGATACATTGCAGCACAACCTGAATATCGCCTATGAAACCTTGAGCAGGACAGTTAAAAACAATGAAGATATTTCGGATATGTTAAGATTGATTGAGCCTTTTCGATCAAACTGGCCGCGAACAGAGCAGTTGTTAAGGGAGATATTTGAGAAGGAGAATGCCAGTGAGTGATAACCTTAAAAACCTTGAAGCGGCCATAGCAGGAATCCTTGCTAATGAAAGAACTCCCACTCCAGAGATGATCCGAAAATGGATTAACGATTTCCGGAAAATACCTTCCTGTGCCATTGATGATGATACTGCTGAAAGACTTGCACGTGATCTGGAGATGCGCCACGGAGTAACGATGAGAATTGGATCTCTTCTTGTCGAAAATGAGTTTAAACCGTGGCTTGATTCTGCAAAAAAAAGCCAGATTGACCCATTTTATTGGGATAGATACAGGAAACTGCTTGCCCAGCAGGGTTTTTCCAGTCAAGTTGTTGCAACGATGGATGATGTTACAGACAGAACACTTGGTTTGCTGGAAGACCCCAGAAAGGAAGGTCCGTGGGATCGGCGCGGTCTTGTAGTGGGCCATGTTCAATCTGGTAAAACAGCCAACTATATAGGCCTTATTTCCAAAGCTGCGGATGCAGGGTACAAACTCATTGTAGTAATTGCAGGTATTCACAATAACCTGCGGAACCAGACTCAGGTTCGTATTGACGAAGGGTTCGTTGGCCGTGACAGCGCCAGGCTGCTATCGAAAAAGAGTGACAGATTCATTGGAGTGGGTCGCATAGACCCAAGCAGACGTCCGGTAACTTTTACCAATTCTATCAGAGACTTTAATAGAGTTATCGCAACAGGATTTGGTATGGCCTTGCAAGACTTAATGGAGCCTGCTGTATTTATCATAAAGAAGAATACAAATACCTTGAAAAACCTGTTCGAATGGATGAAAGAGCACAGCGCAAGCCGTGGTACCACTTCAATAAATGTTCCCATGTTGTTGATCGATGATGAGGCAGACAATGCATCAATTAATATCAGCCATGGGAAAGACGAGGTTTCAAGGATAAATGGTCAGATACGTTCCCTGTTAAGAATGTTCGATAGGAGCTGCTACATTGGTTATACCGCAACTCCATTTGCCAATATTTTTATTGATCCTGACAGTGATGATGAAATGGTTGGCGAAGACTTATTTCCGAGAAGCTTCATTATAAGTCTTGACCCTCCTACAAATTATTTCGGCGCTACAAGAGTGTTTCTTGATTCCCCAGACCAGATAATCAAACACATCGAAGACAACGAAGACCTTTTGCCGGTAAAGCACAAAATAGATTTCACGATAACAGCGTTACCGCAAAGTCTGATAAAAGCTATCAGGACGTTTGTTATAGCAAGAGCAATACGTCTCGCAAGAGGGCATGAAAAAGCGCATTGCTCCATGCTTGTTAATGCATCCAGGTTTACCGGAATTCAGGGACAGTTAAGAAACGAAATACATATAAAAATGACGTATATTCAATCCAGCATAAAAATAAATTCGAACCTGAAAATCGAAAGTGCCTTGAGAGACCCTGAAATGATGGCTCTTTTTAATGTGTGGAAAGAGGAATACTCAGATACCGGATTTGAATGGCCGGTTGTTCAAAAGTTTTTATTTGAAGCCTCTGCACCGATAAAAGTTGTTGAAGTAAACAGCGCATCCCCTGGCACACTAAATTACAATGACTATGAAGAAACAGGACTTAATATTATTGCTGTTGGAGGTTTTTCACTTTCCCGTGGACTTACGCTTGAAGGCCTGATGGTCAGCTATTTTCTCCGTAATTCAATGATGTACGACACATTGATGCAAATGGGAAGATGGTTTGGTTACAGACCCGGTTATGACGACCTGTGCAGAATCTGGATGCCGGAAGAAGCAGAGGGATGGTATAGTCATATTTCAGAGTCGATAGAAATGCTCCGTGACGAACTGAGAAGTATGGAGGCAGCTAATGCAACACCAGAGGAATTCGGGCTTAAAATCAGAAGTTCTCCTGATACACTTATTGTTACTGCAAGAAATAAAATGGGTTCTGCTGAAAAGGTAGTGGTTCGAGTTGGGCTGGCAAACAGTTTTATTGAGACAGCAATACTCAAAAGGGATACAAAAACACTGGATGAAAACAGAGAAGCTGTCGTAAGGCTTGGAGAAAGATTATCTGAAGCTGGATTGTCAGGCTCCGGATTAACGATGGTATCTGGTGGCTACCTTATTCGAAAAGCTCCAGTACAAATAATTATGGACTTTATCTCTGAATTTAAGAACCACATGGGATCGATTCTCACCGACCCAGGACCGGTAAAAAGATATATTGAAGATAGAATAGACGGAGAGCTTGCCGAATGGGATATACTGTTCACCAGCAAAACCAGAGGTAAAGATATATTGACATGGAATTTGCCAGACTTCGAAATAAATTGCACAGAACGCACCGCTGGCAGGAAAAGTGATGCATCTACACTGAGAGTCACTAACAAGCAGAGGGTAGCGTCTCGAGGAATCGAAAAAACAGGCCTTGCAAACGAAGTGATTGCTGAAGCGGAATTAGAATACAGAACAGAAAAAGGAATAAAGGGCGAAGCTGCAAATTACCCAGACTGGATTTACAGGAAAAAAAGGAAGTACCCATTATTGATCGTTCATCTGTTAAAGATACTCCCGGAAGACGGAGGCATAGAATGTAATAAGCCAGTTACTGCTTGGGGCATAAGTTTCCCAACAACCACTATGGAAGAAAAACGTGTTGAGTATGTTGTGAATACCATATGGTTGAGGGAAAACTACCGGTTCGATATTGATGAAGAAGAAATGGGAGGTGATGATGAATAACGATCCGTGGAAAGATTTAAAATCTCCTAATGCTGCTGATGCAATTAATGCAAAAAGAGTTGATGTAAATATCCCGTGGGGGTTTTTCTGGGCGAGAGGCGTTGACCACAAGTGTCTCCTTGTTTTACGTCATTCCGAGAAATCTTCACCAAGGAATCGTCTTCCCAGACTTAAGGGGGTTGATGTTTTTGCGTCGGAATATGGCCCTGATGGAGATCGTATGCTCGTCCTGAAGCTTGTTGACTCTGCTCACAGGGATATTTTTCACAGGCTTTGTAAAGATATTGTTGAAAGTGCCTCACGGGCAACTTTAGAAATTGAAGCAGTAGAGGTAACCCTTGCAAGGACATGGCGGTGGCATCATCTTCTTCGAGGGGGAAGTGATGGGAGATTAACTCCTGAGGAGCAAAAGGGGCTAATAGGAGAACTGTTGTTTCTTGAAAGGTATTTACTGGAAGAAATGCAGACTGTTGATGCCGTTTCTTCCTGGCGAGGGCCACTGGATTCACCCAAGGATTTCGAAGTCGGAAGAGTCTGCATAGAAGCAAAGGCAAGAAGGGGTGCTTCAAAACCATACATTTCAATTAATTCTGAACACCAGCTTGATGACAACGGGACTGACCATCTGTTTCTTTTTGTTGTTGAACTGGATAAGGCCCCTTCGGATTTAAAAGAAGGCTTTAATGTAAATGATGTTTCAATACGAGTCAGGAATAAAATCGAATCTATAGACAGCGGAGCGCTCAATCCTTTTGAAGACCTGCTTGCTGCAACTGGTTTTAGATGGGAAGACGATTATTCTGATTATTACTGGACTGAAGGACTTACCCACCTGTATCAGGTTATTGGCAATTTTCCTCGGATTACATCTGAAAAGCTGAAATCCGGGGTTTCAAATGTAAAATACTCTATATCGCTGACAGAATGTGAGCCGTTTGTTACAGAGGAAGAAAAATTAAAAGATCTTTTGGGGTGATTTCCCGTGCCGATAGAAATTGATGAATTTCACAAGGAATTTTTTCAGGAAGTCCTTAACTCTGCGGACGTTGATGGTAATTATGTTGAGGATTCGTTTTTTGAGGTCTATTGTGGCTATTTGATAGACGCTGGAGAGCTTGAGTCAGCGGACAGGTCCCACTATCAGGCAGCAAGAGGAGTAAGAATTGATGGTTATGGGGGAGACCCGATAACAACAGATGGAGTCCTCAGTCTGATTATTGCTGATTATGACCAGACTCCAGACATATCTACACTTACTGCAACTGATATGAATGCTATTTTCAAGCGTGCCGAAAATTTCATAGCAAAATCACTGGATTCATCATTTCGTGAACAGCTTGAGGAAACAGCCCCTGCTTTTGGGCTGGCAGATCTTATTGCACAACGTTGGCAAAGAATAGAAAAAATACGGCTTTTTTTGATCAGTAACAGAGTCCTGAGCTCCAGGGTAGACAGGCTTGAAGCCGGATCAGTGAATGAAGTACCACTAACGTACAATGTCTGGGACATAGGTCGTCTTCATCGGTATGCAACATCCGGAAAGGAAAATGAGGAAATTGAAGTAGACATGGTGAAGGATTTTGGAGGGCCATTACCCGCTTTGCCAGCACACCTTAATAAAGCCGAATATGAAGCATATCTAGTGGTTGTGCCAGGGAAGACACTGGCAGATATTTATGACCGCTGGGGCGTCAGATTGCTTGAGCAGAATGTAAGGGTGTTCCTTCAGGCCAGAAGCAAAGTAAATAAAGGAATCAGAAACACAATTGAAAATGATCCTGAAATGTTTTTCGCATATAACAATGGGATCACCGCGACTGCGGAAAGCATAATAACCGAATCCACCAGTGATGGTTTGCTAATAACAAATTTCAAGAACCTTCAAATTGTTAATGGTGGTCAGACTACAGCCTCCATTCACGCGGCAAGTAGAAAAAAAGACATTGATCTTTCAAATGTTTTTGTTCAGATGAAACTCTCAATTATTGAATCCTCAATGACCATGGAGGTTGTTCCCAAAATATCAGAATACGCAAATAGCCAGAATCGAGTTAGCGCTGCGGATTTCTTTTCAAACCACCCGTTTCACATACGGATGGAGAATTTCTCACGCCGTATATACGCCCCATCTCCTGATGGTACATTCAGAGAGTCCAAATGGTTCTACGAGAGAGCCCGTGGGCAATATAACGATGCTCGCGCCTATCTCACTCCGTCGGAGAGGAAAAAGCAGGACCTTGAGTTTCCTCGAAATCAATCATTTACGAAAACTGATCTAGCGAAATTCTTGAATGTCTGGAATTGTCATCCAGATGTGGTAAGTAAAGGAGCCCAGAAAAACTTTGCTGAATTCGCAAAATGGATTGGACAGGAATGGGATAAATCCCCTGATGTGTTCAATGAGATGTTTTACCGCCACGCTATTGCGAAGGTAATTATTTTCCGAAGTGTTGAGAAGCTTGTGACTGATGCACCATGGTATCAGGGTGGATACAGAGCTAATATTGTTGCTTACGCTATATCAAAACTCGCATACGATTTGAATCAAAAAAGTATTAACATAGATTTTGAAAAGGCATGGAAAGCTCAGAGTATTCCAGTCGGACTGGCAGAAGCGCTTGCAATATCTGCAAAAGAGGTTCATGAAGTTCTGGTAAGAACGCCGTCTACACTAAGTAATGTAACTGAATGGGCGAAACAGCAGGCGTGCTGGGAAAGTGTCAAATCACTTAAAATTGCCTGGCCTGCATCTCTGAAAGAGGTTTTGATCACTACTGAAGATGAACAATCCACCCGTAGGTCTGGAGTCAAAGAGCAGAAGATGATTAATGGAATTGAAGCCCAGGCGGCAGTTGTTCAGGCTGGCGGCCGCCTGTGGGAAGATGTTATAAAATGGGGTTCCCAGAAAGGGCTCCTTACACAAAAAGAAATAAGTATTCTTACGGTTGCAACAAAGGCAGGTAAAATACCGAGTGAAAAGCAAAGTATTCTTATCATGAATACTCTCGCAAAACTGCACGAAGAAGGCTGTCAGCTTGGGTTGGATATTATATAGAGTGTGCTTATAAGTGTTTTACATTACTCAGAGAATCGGACATCGCAGTTAACAGCAGTTTTGAATTCAGGTACAATTCTCCGTTGAGGAGGAATTATGGAAAAACACAGATCAGAGAAATTACCCTTCAAACCCAGATCAAGGATGCTTTTGTTGCTTGGGGATCAACTCATAAGAGACTCAGGAATAGCAGTATTTGAGCTGGTCAAAAATGCTTATGATGCTGACTCCCCTAATGCGAATAAACAAGATTTATCTACAGAAAATATCGACCCTGGGGCTGTAATCGAAATGCTGGATATCGAACAGCCTGAGAAAGGAATGATCATTATCGAGGACAGTGGCACCGGGATGGACTGGAAAACTATTACTGAGGTGTGGTTAGAACCTGGTACTGATTTCCGGCATAAGCAGTTTGAAAAAATGGAAAGAACTCCCAAATACCACAGATTACCTCTGGGTGCAAAGGGAATAGGGAGATTTGCCTCTCATAAGTTAGGTGAAAAGATCAAACTGATTACGAGGAAAAAAGATAATCCCGAAATTGTTGTTGAAATTGATTGGAACGATTTTAAAGAAAAAAGGTATCTTGAAGATTATCCAGTTCTTATAGTAGAAAGAGATCCACAACATTTCACTGATGACAGCACAGGAACAAGAATTGAAATATCCGGATTGAGAGAGAAATGGACGAGAGGCATGGTTAGAGACCTCCATCGTGCTGTCATGTCTATTTGCTCTCCTTTCAGAGGCCCTGGTGAATTCAAGGTAAAGCTATCAATTAAGCCAGATTTAGGGTGGACTGAACATCTTCTGGAGATTTCTGATGTTCTGGAAAAGGCGTTATTCCGGGCTTCATGCATTCTTGATGGTAAAAAAATGATATATGATTACGAATTTCGACCTCTCCAGGGAATGGATCGTGTCGATGGTCGCAAGTTTATGAATAAGGAAATGTTCCTTAATGTTGATCTGAAATATGATGATGAAACAGGACGGGACCCTTCAATAGGAATGTTGTACGCTGATTTTTATATATTTGACCTCGACCCCAGGATTATGGATCTGGGCATATCGGATAAAAAGGGGTTCAAGCAATTCCTCAGCGAAAATGGTGGCATCAGAGTTTATCGTGATGGCATACGGGTTTACGACTATGGCGAACCGGGAAATGACTGGCTTAATCTTGGGGGGGCCAGAGTAAATGATCCATCTGTTAGAATCAGCAATAATATAGTGATTGGTGCTGTTGCGTTGAAATCTGAGGAAAGCACAGGTCTTCTTGAAAAAACAAATAGAGAGGGATTTGTAGAAAATCGAAGCACAGAGAGATTCAGGGAAGTGGTTAAATTTGCCCTTCAACAGATAGTTGAAGAACGAAACATAGACAAGGATCGTATTCGAAAAGCATATTCAAAAGCGAAACAAAAAGAACCAGTTCTTGACGATTTGAATCAGTTAAGATTCGAGCTTGAAAAACGAGGAATAATTGAAGATCTTGGGATATACCTTGACCGAATCGAAAATCAATTTAGGGATGTTCGTGATCGACTTATGACCGCTGCTGGTGCTGGATTGAGTCTTTCAGTTGTAATACACGAGGTGGAAAAAGGCATCGGAGAATTGAATAAAGCGGTTGATAGAGATGTCAGCATAGAGCAGGTAAAGAGTATGGCTGAACATTTATATGAATTAATCGAAGGCTTAACCTATCTAATCAGAAAATCGGGCGTAACAAACGAAAAAGCCAGCGTCTTAATAAAGCAAGCTTTGTTTAATACAGAATACCGACTTCGTTATCACAATGCGAGATCAATAAATGGATTAGAAATTGGTTGTTCTGATTTCAGTGCAAGATGTACTAGACGACTAATTATTGCTTGCCTCATGAATCTGATTGATAATGCAATATATTGGCTCGACAATAAAGGTGCCGAAGAAAAAAAGGTTTATATTGGTACTTCTCAATCGTTTAAGGCTGGTCCAGCAATCGTGGTAGCAGATAATGGTCCGGGCTTTGCAGACCCTCCTGAATATCTTGTTCAACCTTTTTTTACCAGAAAACCTGATGGTATGGGACTTGGTTTGCATCTTGCAAGTGAGGTAATGAAAATTCAGGGGGGGCGTCTCGAGTTTCCCGAAAAAGGAGATATCGATATTCCTGAAATATTCGGTGGAGCAGTCGTAGCGTTGGTTTTTGGAGGAGTGAAATGAACGGATTAAAGACTTCTCGCGTAGTGATACTCGATGACAATGTAAATGAAGGTGCTGCATTAATAAAGGCATTTTCTCAAGTGGGAATTGGAGCTTCATATTTCACTGGAAGCTCTGACGAATTGCCCGCGAAAAAGTGTAAAGGGATACGATTAATTGCACTTGATATGGACTTGGGATCGGGGACAGAGGACAGAGAGAAGATCGGGCATCTTATGAGTTGCATTAATTCTATCCTTGATGAAACATGCGTGCCATTTTTAATTATTGCATGGACTGGTAGAAAAGACCTTGTTAAGGAATTTAGAGAGGCTCTTTTAAAAGAGAGGCCTGGACTCTACAACAGTCATTTTGTTGTATTGCTCAAAGACGAAATGCGTAATGAAAGAGATTTTGACATACAAAGAATATTGGACAAACTCAACTCCATTATCGCGGAGCTTTACCCCTTGAATCTTTTCTTGGACTGGGAACAGAGGGTCCATGACGCAGCCACTCATACTACTTCCCTATTATCATCACTAGTCACTTATAACAGAAGTACAGATGACAAATCAGATCATGCTGGTAGGATTTGGCGTGATGAAATGTCGGGTATTTTGGCTATTCTTTCTCAAGAAGCTAGAGACCATAAGTATAATAATGGCAGTGAGGCATTTATTGCACTATTAGAAATATTGAATTCAATACATTACGATAGGTTGGAATACTTTACACAGTTTGATATTGATTCAGTAACAAATACTGACAGGTTACTGTCACCACCCAGAAATAGAAATATTTCACAAGTTTCTCAGTTGAATAGAATTCTTTTGCTTCCCGATGTTAGTGATTCTCTTAGCACATTACGTTCTGGCAATATTTACTTCTTTTTTCAGAACGAAGGTAAAAACGTATTGCCTGGTTTTCATGATTGCACTTTCCCAAAATCACTTATTGACGATATATATCAATTTAATGACAGACAAGCTAGAAAAGAGATTGAGAAGGAAATATCAGATGAATCACATCCTGTATCAATCGAGATAAATCCATCTTGCGACTATGCCCAAAGCAAGGCAAGATATTCCAGACTTATTCCAGGGCTATTCGTCAAGAGTGAGCATTATAATTTGGAGGGAGTGACAACTCATGAAATAAGGTCTGAAACTAACTACATTAAGACTGTGGGGCCTTTCTGTTTTGATGATAATGATAAAACACCAATGAATGGAACCTACTATCTTATCCTAAACGCTCACTATGTATCTGGGATGAAAATTAAGGACATGAACACAAAGCAACCATTATTGAGAATGAGAAAACAGCTTTTAACTGATGTTCAGGCATGGTTTTCGGGCCATGCGGCTAGACCTGGATATACATGCGTTAATTTCTTTCCTAAAAAAGTTGTTGAAAGTACTGCTTCATGTGTTGAAACGAACCATTTTGAAGAGAATAGCTTTATTGACAGCATGGTCCAGGATGATGCATCTGTAGATAAGAATAATGGTGGTAATCCAATAAATAAGGCTCTGTACCGATGGTGCGAAAAACTAAGAAAACTGCTGAGTATTATTAGACAATAAATTCAGTTAATTCTTGTTTTTCCGTCACGAGCGACATCCTCAATGGACTTCTTCTCCAAAAACTATTCTTTTCGATAGACCTATTAAATAATGTATTAAAAGCATCAAATAAATTGAGGGTCGTTTATGAAACAGCTCTTAAACTATGGAAACCAAAGGCAAACTTTCTTCTGTGCATTTTGTGGAGGAAACACTGAGACCAAAGACCACGTTCCGTCTAAAGTGTTTTTGGATACGCAGTACCCAGAAAACCTCCCCTGCTTTCTGCGTGTAATTATGCAACTAATCTACCTCTTTGGATGAGAGTATCCGTAGATATGATTTGCGAGTATTGGCTTGTGAAATCTATTGGGACTCATAGTCTTTCCCGTATTTTTACTTCAGAAAGATCGAAAGACCTGAAGTTTTGCTGTTAACCCGGTTAATGGGACTCTCGACCGGTTTTTGAGAGTTCGAGAGCGTATCATTTGGGGTTGCGAGATGAACCATGGGAGTTCGGTTCGAGGATGAGAGCGGACGGTTTCAGAAGTGAGAGTGTTATCGTAAATTGCATAAGCTAAAAAAAACCCAAAATAAACGCAGATTTACATAAAGCCCCCGTCTTGGGGGCCAAAAAGGGCTGTTAACCAAAAACAGCCGTTCTGTTCCGTATTCTGTTTCAGAAAACTCCCCGGGCCGGACTCGAACCAAACCGATTTCATTAGTGAAAAATCTGGTTTTAACAACTCTCGCGATGTCCCCTCGGACTGTAAAGCAAAAATCCCTGAAAAATTGCCATCATCCTCAACCTTCACAGTCCCCAAACATAAAAAAAAAGATAATCTAACCTCAGCTTCCATCTTATCGGATGTAACGCACGATGTCCAGACTTCGGACACAGGAACGGATGCTCCGGCGGAAATCGCCACGGCCAAACCCCGCCGCCACAGGAACAAATACAGGCCCGGGGACTTGAAGGTCGAAATCATCTACGTGCCCACGAAAGATTACGAAGAGCGCAAAAAACGGGTCATAGACATCATGGCTGAATGCATCCTTAGGGACTTGGACCGCGAGGCAATGAAAAAGCTCAAAGAGCAAGAATCGGCTGAAGAAGCGGGGCTGGATCAGAAAAAAGCTGATGAAAAGAAGGCGGCGCCTGCGACAAATCAGGCGAAGCCTGTGTCAAAGACGAAAAAAGTGCCGGCGGCACCTGATGTGAATGTGGACAAGGACTTCATCCAGGAAACCATTGACTTCTGGGAGAAGAAAACGGGCAAAATATTTACAAGGGAGGATGCTCGGCAAATGATTGAAAACGTCTACGGGTACTTCAATACCCTTCACCGGTGGGATATGCAAGAAAAGGAAAAGAAAAAGAAGAACCCAACATAAGCCATTGTACAGAGCCTAACGCTTGAAATCGATAGAAGAGTGAATCATTTATTGTAGACTGACTGGCAGTCAGAAAGCCGGGGGCGAATCCCCATATCCCCATCCTAAATTCCGCATAAATACTGGCCTTTATAGATTTACATATTTCGGATATGCGGAATAAAGTGGGAACATAGGCCGAAATAACATCGCGCCAGAAGGTGTCGCATTTGATAAGCAATGCGCGTTGAGGTGTAGTCCTTATGGTGATACAATATCATGATAAGCGAGTGCGTTGAGAAAATCATTTCAGGGGATTGTCCTTGTCCAATAAATCATTCAAGAAGAAGTACGCGCCTTTTGCTCAGCAGCATTTGGAACAGATTGCCCGTATCCTTGGTGATACGGCCAATGGACTGACAGGCTCCCAGATCGGACATGTGCTCGCAAGCTGTAATATAAGTGATGTTGATCCAAGCATTACAAAGTGGAATCGTCTTTATAACGCTTTTGTCGCTTTTCAGAATGAGCACCAAGTCGGCAATCATGTGATCGTTTTTATCCACCATGTAATGAATCCGGCCTCGTATACCGATATGCCTGAGGTGTTTGCCGAACGAAAGGACCGTTTGAATAAAGTACTGGCCTTCTCTGGAATGGAGTTGCGCGATACAGGAAAGCTTCATTTTGTAATTAAAGCAAAGAATCTCGAAGATGCCCTTCAGCGTGCAACTCGATTAAAAACCATTTTAGAACAGAGAAAAGTCCATTCGCAATTACTGAAACATTGCCGTGCCGAGGTGCTCCAAAACAACTACTTCCATGCCGTCCTAGAGGCTATGAAAAGCATCACGACCCGAATCCGTTCACTTTCAGGATTGGATGGAGACGGCGCAGAACTTGTAGATTCGGCATTCGGCGGAAAAATCCCTGTATTGACTATCAATGTCTTCGATACAGAATCGCGAAAGGGAGAACAGCGAGGCTTTGTCAGTCTTCTCAAGGGACTGTATGGCATGGTCCGCAATCCTATTGCCCACGAAGCCAAGATTGAATGGGATATGTCCGAACAGGATGCGGTCGACATTCTGACAACCATTTCACTCGTTCACCGTAAGATTGACAATTCCGAGTCTAAGGTTGAATCTTGAATTATGTTCTGCAAAAAACAGATTCAATGACTGTGTTTAAAACGTAAAGGCGGGGTACTTATGGAAGAGAGCATCAATAACAGTAAAGCAAAAGGTGACATGCCTACAGCTTCTGGAATGAATTTTCAGTATTCAACGGCAGCGTGGGCAGTGGTTCTCATCCTTTCAGAAAAATCCGCACAAATACCGAATGAATTTCCTCAAGATACGGTTTTATCGGCAATAAAATGCGAAACTGGATTTGGCATTGATGACGTTGTCGTAGAGGCAGCATCCGGCGAGTGTATGTATTTAAATATCAAAACGAGCCTCAGTCTGAGCGATGATAAAGATAGCATTTTCTCATCGGTCATGGCTCAGTTTGTGAAACAATACCTTTCGAACAAAATCAAGTACAAAGACACTCCTGCAGAAAAAGGGGTTAAAGACCGCTTTGTCTTAGCAGTTAGCGAAGAAAGTCCGGGAACAATAAAAAATGATTTTGCCACGGTACTTAAGAACTTGTCTGGAGAATGGGCTGGATATTCACTTGTAGATGCACCAATGAACAAAGACCAGCGACATGCCTGTAATATCGCCGTATTGCACATAAAAGATGTTTTGTGTGAAATGGTTGGAGTAACTCCTAATGAAATAGAGATTAGGAATCTTTTGAATTTAATGAGGGTTCTTACTCTGGATTTCGATGGAAGTCGCCAACATAGCAAATTGCAGGCATGTAATCTACTCAGGAGCGTGATTTTAAGGGATAGTTCACAAACGGATAATGCATGGGGTACTCTTTTTAATCTTGGAGCCCAACTCTCTCAACGACGTGGACGTCTGGAGAGAAGGGATATTGTACGGTATCTATTAGACAAAAAATATGATCTGATAAACACCTACAGTTATAACGAGGATGTAGCGGAACTGAAAAAACATTCTTTAAGAACACTGGAGAGTATAAAAGAGCATTCCTTCATCGCTATAGGGGGCAAAGTATTTCCTGTAAAAAGGCCGGTCTCTGACGAATTGAGACGAGCTATTGAAGAAGGGTCAATCCTTGTAACAGGCGAGCCTGGCTCAGGCAAATCCGGTGTTTTATATAACCTCGCGAACGGTTTGATAGTAGAAGGCCGGGCTGTTGTATTACTATCTGCCGACAGTCTTGCGGTATCGAGCTCAAGCAATCTCAAAAATGAGCTTGGTCTCGATCATGGAATCACGGATGTTCTTGAAAACTGGCCTGGACTGAAATCCGGATTTCTAATCATTGATGCTTTTGATGCGGCGCGCGATGAATATTCACAGAAAACTCTCATGGATATAATCAAACAAACTGTTGGTTTGGAAAGCAGATGGAAAGTAGTTGTTTCCATAAGAGAATACGATCTCAGGCACAACCGGATGATTCGGGGTCTTTTTAGTGGGCAGCCGCCGGCACCGGCTTTCTGCAATCCAGACTCATATTTCAAATCCCACAGACACATAAATATTCCACTGTTTGAGGACAGTGAGATCAATGTGTTTTTCGGCACAAAACTCGCTGGCCTTTTGGAAAATGCAGGAAGTGAGATGAAGAAGCTTTTGCACAATCCGTTCAACCTCAGACTTGCCGCCGAATTGTTGGATGGGGGACTTGATGAATCAAGAATTACCATGATCGAAACAAGAATACAACTTCTTGATATTTACTGGGAAGAGAGAGTATTGCGCTCTGACGGAAAAGGAGATTCCCGTGAAAAGTTTCTGAGGGACATTGTTTATTGCATGGTCAAAAATAAAAAGCTCACAGCCGACCCACTGAACGATCTGCCTCCCGGTACCGATCCGGGATCTTCAAGCCGTGATGTAAAGAGTAGCAATGTTCTTTCAGAGATACCAGATACAAACCTTGTAAGGTTCTCACACCATGTGCTGTTCGACTATGCGGTCTTCCGACTCTTGTTCCGTGGCCTTCCCGAAGATTTCATAAAGAAACTCGGCGATGACCCGGAAATAGTAATCACTGTAAGCCCAAGCATCTTTATGAAATTTCAGCATGAGTGGCAACATGATACAAAGCACACTACCTTCTGGAACCTTGTTTTCATGTTGATGAAAGATAACGGTGTTCCCCAGGTGGCAAAAACAATTGGTATTTCAGTCGCAACGGACCTTTTCAGGAACATCCATGATGTGGAAATATTTATATCGGCCTTGAAGAACTCAGCAAGTATGCCGGAGGCAGCCCAGGCATTTGTCCATTTCGTAAGCTCTGCAGTATCATCACCAGTTTCTACAGGGCATTTTATCGGAATGGAGGCAAAACCTTGGTGTGAGTTTATAGATGAGTGCTCAAAAGAGATCGACTCGGACATTGTTGGAGCGGTGCTCTTTTTTATTAGATTCTTATGTGAGGATATAAAAAATAGACCTGAAGGAATGGAACCGGTTCAGTTGGCCTCCGCAGGTAGAGCTTCAAGACGCGCTCTCGAGTTTGTGTGGTCTCAAACGACTGTGAATGCCGATCTTTCATGGAGAGCACTTTATCTCACGGCGCTGACATTCAACAGCGATGCTGCCGCATCGGCGTCTCTTATCAGAAAAAGCCTTGAGTGCGACCACATGGCTCAGTTTGGGGCTGACGAAATGCCGTGGCTTACAAGAGAAATACGACGTATGTATTCCACCGATCCTGAACTCGCGCGGGACATTTACAAGGCAGTTTTTAAATATGAAGAAAAAGATATTGCTGATACGCGAATGGGAAGCGGGAACATCCTTCCCCTGATTTCCAATCGCAGGCAGGATTACAATCTTGCAAGATTCGAACTCGCGGATAATTTTGAAGGATTTATCAGGTTAAATCCCCTTCAAGCGACTGAAGCTGTCATCGCAATTACAGAGGCATATATCCAAGAGAGGCATCATCTTGAACATGAAGAACCTGAAGAACATTTCGACTTCAACGGAATTAATGCAACCATCCGTCGTGATCTCAGCGAAATATGGGATAAGGGAACTGCGTACAAACAGGACGAACAGATGCGGATACTGGATGTCTTCGATCATTTCTTCCATGAAATTGGAGGAAACGAAGATGATGGAGAACTTTGCAGTGAGATTTTGTGTCTTATTGCCAATCAAAACAAATCAGCATGTATCTGGAGAAGAATAATCGCCTGCGGAGCGGATCAGCCCAATACAACCGGTATTAGGATGAGATGCCTCTCATGGACGCCACCGATACTAACCAGTTACGATACTTCACACGTGATCCGGCGATTTATCCACAGTATGTATCCAATTCTCAATACTGACGAACGCTGCATGGTCGAGACTGCTGTTCTCACTATACCAGATAGTTATCCCTCTGAAAGTCAGGAAATGGCAGTTTTCATAAGAGATGAACTACTAAGATCGATACCCCCCAATATTGTGGCGACGAAGGAAGCAAAAGATAAGTTGGCTGAAATTGGGGAAGGAAAGAAGAGAGAAATTACAGATGATTACGTTTTTGAGTATGACGATGACGATGACGAACTTTCGGAAATACTCAATCAGAACCTTGCCTCCAAAGAAAAAATAGAAGAAAACGGTGGAAAGCCCGATACCGATTCCGACAAAACGATTTTTGTGAAAATAAAGGCAGTTTCGGATTACTCCGAGGCATTTTTCAATGAGACTCCACCGGATGATAGGGTTGATGTAATTATCCCTTCAATAAAGGAAATGTACGAAACACTTAATAGTACATATTTTATTGGGGTCAGTGAGAATGCTCTGACTAAAGCATGGGACATACTCGCCAAGGCTTGTACAGTAACAGCGAAGGCGAATAAATCGACATGTGATGCAGAATCGGGAATACTCATTCGTGAAGTTCTACTCTCCTCAGCCGAACATTGTCGTCCCGAATTCAACGAGGAAAGCAATAACAACTTCGACAAAACCCCAGCATGGGGCACTCCTGCACCTCGCATACAGGCTGCTGAGGGAATAATGATTCTATCCAGATTCCCATCATGCATGAATGAACGATTGGCTGCGATTATAAAGATACTGAGTTCCGATAGTGTGAACGCGGTAAGATACCAAGTTGCATCATATTTATGTAATTTGTACAACTCTGCCCCTTCGTTAATGTGGGAAGTAGTTGAGAGGATGTGCAGGGAAGATAAAAGTGCTGGAGTTCTTGATGCTCTTGTAACAAACACTCTTTACAAACTGTCCTCTGTGCACCCAGATAAAATATTCAATCTTTTAAAATTGCTCTTTTCTCGCATTCCTATGGACGAATCCACTACCGTCGGAAGTTTGCGCGAAAATGCCGCAACAATTCTCTTTTGGCTTTATATAGCTAAAGACCACAAACAAAGCAAGGATGAATTAATATTAATTGTATCCTCACTGCTTTCACGTTCAAAAGAAGTTCATGCAATAATTACTCAATCTCGTAGTTATATTATGAATGACGATGAAACGCGAAGATTAAAAGTCTTTGAACTTATAAACCAAATATCTAAAAATGTAAGTGAAGCCATTCAAAACATCCTGAAAAGTCGTGTTGGTTCTTCACCTTTAAAAGAAGAAGACACTGAGATTATTAAAACATTAGGTATTATGGCTGATTCAATCGCAATGCAAATATATTTTGGCTCAGGTGCGTATGATGCTAATGCAGCCAAAAGAAAAGGCGATCAAACATCCTATGATGAAATAAAACTGAAACAACTATTGAATGATGTTCTCCCTATTTATACAAACCTATGCGAAATGCCTTTTCCGCACATGATACATTCCATTTGCGAAACAATAGAATATTTAGTTGATGCCGATCCCATCAATGCCTTCATGACTCTTGCGAAGGTTGTAAACGCTGGGAAGCGAGGAAGCTACCAATATGAATCGCTTGCGGCGGATTTGATAGTACGCATCGTTGAAAATTATCTTTCAGAATATCGATATATATTCAGAGAAAGAGAGGATTGCAGAAAAGCCCTTGTCGGGATTCTTGATTCGTTTGTTGAAGCTGGTTGGCCATCAGCGAGAGGACTCGTGTATCGTTTGGAGGATATTTACAGATGAGACGAGTCAGGAATCACGAGGACTTCTTATACCATTTAAAAAACGCAAGATACAAGTATGAAGATAAAATAAGGCCCTATCATTTAAATAAATTTGTTGAGTTCAAGGAATATTTCTTCGCAGAAGGTGAAGACGCCACGGCATTTGAAAAAGATTGCGATGAGTGTCTTGAGATACATTTAAGAGAATACTTTATTAATAATCTTCTGGTGTATTTGAACTGGAACGTTAATTATGATAATGATGGTGCAATAAATATAAAGATAGAACAAAAAACTAAAAAGCCAATCATAGAAGGCAAGTATTTTCGTTTTATGGATTATTATGGCTTTGAACAAAAAACCGAACTTCCTTTGCTTATTGTAGAAACCAAGCCACCAACATTTACTCTACCGATTAGAATAATTAGGAAGAGACAAATTGATGCTAAAACGGCGTTAATTGATATTCTCAGAGAAGAAGAAAAGAATATTGAATGGATAAAGTTGTTCGAACAACTGACTAAATATGTAAAAGCGTCGAAGGACAATACGGGATCATATCCGAAGAGAGCATTGATAACAAATGGCTCGTGGTCGATTCTATTTTTAAACCCCGGTAGTACATTGGTTGAACGGAAATGCGAAGTAAATGAGATACTTATCTGCGAGAATCCTGACGAATTTAACATCATGGCACCTGAGATATTTATGCACCTTGATTATTATCATTTGACCGATTATATACCTGCTATTATACCAGAAGAGATTAATTATTATGGTCATAAGAACGGAATAGATACAGCCGTACGTGCTATGGTTGTTATTATAAACAGGATTCGCACGTACCCAACTGATGATGTTGTAATCGATTTTATGCCAGCACTCTGCATAAGAACAAAGATGAACACATGGATACCAATTCAAGATAGACGAAGAATTGTTAAGCTCACATGCAGACTGTACAAAGATTGCCTGAAAACAATCTGTGATGCTTCAGATAAACTGCTAAATGACATAGAAACAATTCTCGGAATGCGAATCAACATTGAATCACTACAAGAGTATTTTGAAAAAGGTGAGGCCCTTAAAACATTTGATTGGGTTGAAAGTGTAAATGCAGATAGGTTGGGCCGATATTCAGAATATAGAATAATCACAGGTCAGCACCCTTTTTTCGTTACTGAAAACTCTGCCTTGCCTGATTGTTCATTGCACAAGGAAGGAGATGAAACAATCAGAGAGGTTCCCTCAGAATTATATGATTATGTTGTTAGAAGGATTGGCGATAATACATCTTCAATATTCTGTTATTGTAAAACGAATAGTATAATAAAAACCACTCCGATAAATGATTTGGAATTAAAGAAAAAGTGCGGATGTATTTATACTTCAGAAGTCCCGGCCGTTTTTTGCAAAGTGAATAAGTTTGAAAAACACCTTTGCTGCAAAGCATGTGTATTTGAACACATCTGTTGGGACGGACTAATATTTTCACTAACATGCTGATGCAATCATAACAAGAGAGAGTGGATATCAAACTGCTCTTACTAACCACGTTTTCTTCACAAACATCAAATTGATATAAGGCTACACAGCTTCACAGCTCGGTCTATGAACTTGATGTAGTTCTTGTATAATGTGCCGGTCTGAACGAACACCTTCTCGTATCTCGAATCTTCAAAAACGCTCATCGTTTACCTTCCGAGATTCTGGCGGCGCGTCTGGTGCATCCGCTGGCTTGTCGCGTTTTTCCACATGTCCAGCACGAACGTGACCTGTGCTTTCACATAAACCGGTTCCATGCGGACGTTGAACCGCTCCTCCGTGAACTGAATCTGTGAGACGTATCCTTCCCAGATACGGGCGCCGATACCGAGCAGAGCCCGTGGCGGCGGTACGAACTGCGCGTTGACCAGATCGTTCGTGTCCGGGTAGGTGAACGCTTCGAGGATCGCGATCTCCCGCTGGACGCCGCCTTGACCGGCCTTGGTTCCTATGGCGTCGAGGACGAGTTCGAACGTCACGTTCCGTTCCCCGCCGCCCGTGTATTGCACGAACGCGCCCGGCGCTCCGGGTGAAAGGCTTGTGTTGAACGTCGCCTGTTCCTGCCGCTGGAGCTGCGCCGGATTCACGGAGAAGTCCAGGACAACGCCGCCCTCCGAGGAATAGAGGAAACCCTTGTCCGGCGTCGGTATCGAGCTGATCGTTCCGTTCATGAGCGTGCCACCGCCAGACTTGGATTAAAATCATTCGAGAATCCGGCTTCGCGTTTTCGCTTCTGCATATATTCGAGTTTCTTGATGATCAGTTCCGCGAGTTCCTCGACGGACTGCCGGTCGATTTCTTTCACATTAGGAAGACTGATCGAGATATGGTTGCTCACGGTCGTCGCCGCAGGCGCGTTCGGCTGTGTGCGGGCAATGCCGGAAGCGGGGATCATGTCCGCGAACCGGACGATCTTCTGAACAGCCGGAGCGGGGGTGATGACCTCGCCCTCGTGGAGCGTCGCCGAGATTCCGCCTGTCTTCGCCACATAACCACCGGTCGCGTATCCTTTCCCTTTTTCTTTCGGCGGCGAAGGAATATTTATGCCGATGTAACTCAGAGCGGTGCGAAGCCAGTCGGGAATCATGCCGATGAGTTTCGCCCTGATTCTGGCGACCGCCCCGCTGATTTGTCCGACGATGAAATTCCACACACCGGCGACGGCGGCTTTCAATCCGTTCCACAAGCCGGTGATGAAAGTAATCACCGCCTGGACGCGGGACTGTATGCCCGTGATCACGCCGGACACCGTCGCGGAGATGGCGTTCCAAACGGCGGCGACCGCTCCCCGGAACTGTTGCCAGCGGAATTGGATAGAAGTAATCACGCCGGACACGACGTTGCGGATGGTGTTTATCACCCAGGACACCGCGTTCTGGATGGACTGCCAGATAAATATTACGGCCATCTTGAGAGCATCCCAACGCATCCTGATCCAGTTCACCACGCCGTTTATCCAGTTGGAAATTGCCATGCCGATTCCCTGAAGGAACGCCATGATCTTGCCCCAGTTCTGAATGATGAGTCCGATGAGAAGCCCGATGCCGCCGGTGAACACGCCGAGGATGAACGGCCACCATTTGATAATAAAAGCCTTTAGCCAGACCCACGCGCGGGAGAACGCGTCCACGACCGCCTGATAGATGCCGATAAAAAACGTCTTGATCTTCGCAACCGCGCCTCTGATCCATTCCACGACGATGTTCCACACGCGGATAACGACCGCTTTCACCTTGTCCCAGTTTTTTACGAGCAGAATGATGATGACGATCAGCGCGACAATGGCGAGAACAATCCATGTAATCGGGTTTGCGAGAAGCGCGGCGGTGAAAGCCCATGCCCCGGCGATGGCGGGAACGAGCGCGGCGGCAAACGAACTGATTGCCGTGACCGCGCCGGTAATAAGGGATGTGGCGAACGATGCGACCGCCGCGACAGCCTGACGTGCAAGAGACACCGCGAAGAGAGCCGCCTGCCGGACTGCGGACGCGAGTGAAAGCGCGAACCGTTTTAACCCCTGAACGGCGGATGCGACGGCGCTCCGTGCAAACGCCAGCGTGTTGCGCATTGCGGAAAGAATCGCCTGCCCGTAATAAGATGCATAAGCTCGCGCCATCTGGAAACTGAAATAAAGGAAACGAACGGCCATCGCGCCGGTGCGCCACACGGTTGTCGCCATCGAGACCACACCGCGAACGATACGAATTGCACCGGATATCGCCATGACTGCAAAGACGACTTTCCCCGCGACGCCCACGAACGCTTTCACTGTGTCTCCATGCTCTTTCATGAATGAAGAAAATCCCGCTTTCAGTTTTTGAAGAATCGGTAAAACAATGTCCCGGATTCCCATGAAGTTGGTCGTCCAGGCTTTGTAGAGCAGATACCCGATGGCGATCACAGCCGCGACAACAGTAATGACGGGCCAGATGGCGGCAACCACACCGCCGAGCGCGCCAGCCGCCATGGGTAATGAAGCGAGACCCACCGACAGCATTCCGAGCGCGCCGAGAAAGGTAAGAATCGCGCCGCCGACAAGAAGCAGTCCGCCGAGGGCAGCGACAACCAACACAATGCCGCGCAACGCCCCCGGGTGTTCCTTTGACCACTTCTTTATTCCCTGAACGAACGATGAAACCGCTTTTGCCGCTTTCGTTATGTAAGGCACCATCTCCTGTCCGATCTCGATAGCAAGCGCGACGACCGAGTTCCACGCGATCTTGAGCTGCGCGTTCATGCCCTTGAGAGAGTTGTCATATTCCCTCTGAAGCGATGTCCCCTCGGCGAATGCTTTGTTGGACGTATCCACGAACCGTCCCAGAAGCGACTGCTGACCATTGACGGACTTGTTTGCCTCTACCAGCTTGAGCAGCACGTCCGTTCCGCGCGCCCCGCCGATGCCGAGGTCGGTCAGCATGTCCGCAACCTGAAATTTGTCGAACTTCTGCAATCCCGACGCGAATTTCGTCAACGCGCCGTAAGCGTCCTTTTCAATGAGTTGCTTGAACTCGGCTGTGGAGACGCCCGCGACTTTTGCATACTGGTCCGTGCGTTTCATCATCTCCATGAACATGTCCGACATTGCCGTGCCGCCGACCTCGGAACTGACGCCCATGTCCGTGAGCGCCGCGCCGATGGCGGAAATCTGCGGCATTGTCAGGCCGAGCGATGATCCCGCTCCCGCCATGCGGGATGTCAACTCAGCAATCGTCGGCGCGGTGGCGGTCGAGATGTTGGAAAGCTCGTTCAGAACCGAGCCCATGTTCTTTGCCTGTTTGATGGGAATCTTGAACTGGTTGGCGATCTTGGCGAGCGCCGCGCCGCCTTCCTCTGCGGAGAACTCCGACACTGACGCGAGTTTCGCCACCGTGTCCGTGAAAGAGGACAGGTTCTCGACACCGACGATGCCGAGTTGCCCGCCGATCTCGCCGATGTTGGCGAGTTCCTTGGCGCTGTTCGGCATCTTCGATGACATCTCGACAAACCGGTCGCCGAGCTTTTTGATCTCCGCGTCCGTCATGCCTGAAGTTTTTTGCACACCGATCATGGCTTCCTGAAAATCCCCGGCCACCTTGATCGTCGCGGCGACGCCGCCGAGCATGGTCGCGCCCGCGCCCATCATCCCGATCCCGGCATAGAACGCTTTCGAGGACGCCTGCATGCGCGAAGCGAGCAGGTCGCTTTTCTTTGAAAGCGAGTCGAAGTTGCGCTCCACCTTCTGGAAGACGGCGGACGCCTGATCCTTCGCCTGAATGAGTATGCCGAGACCGTAGTTGTTCATCGTTTCCTTCTCGCCGCGTTCTTCACCTGGCGTTCTTCTTCACGGTACTGGTCGGAGAGCCGCTCAACAAACCACCGCCGGACGCGGGTCGGGAGCCGCAGGACTTCCTCAGGCGACTTGAACGGCCCGCGTCCGTAGCAGAGGAAGAACGATTCCTCTATGATTTGCTCTTCCGGGTACCGGGGAAGAAAAAATATTCATTGATCGGAAGCTGCACATCGAATTCGTCATCGCACTCCGGGCAGGTCGTCTCGACGACGGTGTCCACGCCGCACGTGACGGCATCGATCTCCTTCCGGTAGAACTGCGAGTCCGCGCCCGGCAGCGTCTCGAAGAATTTCTCCGAGAAGTTCTCGTCTCCGTCCACGGCGATGGTGTGCAGGAGAAGCGACAGCCGGATAATCTCCTGCGGGCTTTTGCGGAGCGTTGTGGAGATTTTCTTCTCGTCGCGGCCGCGAAGCAGCCGGAACGTGACTTTCTTTCCGGTGCGGGGCAGCGTAATCGTGTGCGTGGCGTCCGGTTCGCCGTCGATTTTCTTCACGGGCAGTTCCGCGAGATTGATGTCCACGTTGAACGTGTGTCCGCACGAGCCGCATCGGGCTTTGAAGTCGTAGGAATCGCCGAACGTAAGGCGTCGGATGGCGAGCATCAGATAATAGCGGTCGCCCACGAGCAGGTTGTCGAGGTCGATGTCTTTCTCGACCACGCAGTTGCGGAGAATCTTCTCGAACGCTTCGCCGGATTTGAGCATCTTCGGGCTTGCGAGAAATCCTTCCTCGGTGGCGGTCATCTCGCGGATGGTGCATTCAAGCCCGGACGGGAGTGTTACTTTTTCGGTATAGAGTTCCATGTTTCACCTCATTCTTTCTCGAACCCCTCGTGCGCCAGCGTCAGCTTCGTGATCTGGTGCTCGGAGGACTCGTTAAGGGAGTTGCGAATAAACTGTCTGACCGCACCCGCGGTTTTGCAGATTCCGCTGGCGACAATGTTCAAAACCAGTGTGCCGAGGTCACTGTCCAGAAGGTGCGTTTCCAACTCTTCGATTTCGCTTTCGATATATCTCTGCTTGTTTGAGGCGAATTCAAACTCGGATGCGGCGACAACAATCGCGCGCCCGAATTCAGTTTCAAGCGAGAACCGCCCGGCGCGGCCACCCATGTTTTCAAACTCGGCTTTCGTAATCGGGGAGTTGTATGGCCGGTTGAATCTTTTGTTTGTGTGCCATTTCTGTGTCTCAAGGAATACGTTCCTCGCCGGAAGATTCACTCCCATGGCGAGTGTCGACGTGGAGCAGAGAACACGGATGGCGCCGGCGCGGAAGTGCCGCTCCACGACTTCGCGCTCTTCGATATTCATATCGGCATTGTGGAACGCGACTCCCTTTTTCAGGCAGTCCACGAGCTGATGCTTCGATGACGTATCCTCCAGATGCGCAAGTTCCTCAATCGCTGTTTCCGCCGGTGGCAGTTTTGATTTCACGGCAAAAGTCGCCGCGACGGTGCGTGTTGACCCTTTATCTTTGAGAAAAACGATGCTCTGTTCGCCGATCTCGGCAAACCGCATGACGTTGGCTGTAAGGCTGTCAGTTGAATCGCTTTCATCGGGACTCACAAGTTTTTCCTCGCCGGTCTCGCCGGTGTTGAATGTCTCGTAATGAAAGACGCCTTTGTAAAGAATCCCGCGCCGCAGTTCCACGGGACGCTGGAAGTATTCGAGAAATTTGGCGTTAAGCCATTCAGGCACGATCTGGCAGTTTTTCATGACCGCGGACAAACCGAGAATTTTGAAATTCCCTTTGAAAAGTTTCAATTTCGTTAGCAACAGTTCGAGTTCCGCGCCTCTGGTGTCGTCGGCGAGCATCTGCAGTTCATCGATGACGACAATGCCGATTTCATCGAGCAGCCCGAAATTCTGCGTCAGCAGTTGCTGGAGCTTTTCGTAAATCACAACGGCGATACCGAACTCACCGGCATTGATTCTCTCGTCGTACTCCCGGCGATCCCGCGTCGATACGGCGACCCTGATGCCGTACTGTTCGTACTTCCTTTTAAATTCATGATATTTTTCCTCGGCGAGCGCTTTGAGGGGCACGCAGTAAAACCCCTTTTTGCCTTCAAGCGCGTTCTTGACCGCCGCCATTTCTCCTATGAAGGTTTTACCTGACGATGTCGGCGCGGAGACAATCAGGTTGTCCGGCCCGAAAAGGCCATATTTCCTGACGGCCATTGCCTGCACAGGCAACAATGATTTCAGACCGGATTTTTCCCAGACTTCTATGATGGTAGATGAAATCCCGTATCGAATGAGGTCGCTCGTATTCATGATCGTTTTCTCCTTCTCTGTCTGATTTTAGTCATGGCGTGTGACACTTCTGTCCCAGAGAAACCAGCCACGCGCGTTTACGAAAATGAAAATGATGTTGACGATTGTGATGCTGGGAATACCTGTCCTCAAGCCAAAGATTGCCCACAACACGCAGCCGACGATGCTAAGGAGAAATCCTATGCGTTTTTTGCTGCCGATGAGCCAGAGGCCCGTGAGGATAAAGGCTGTTCCGCACCAGTCCATGCTATCACCCCATTTCAACTTCTTTTTCGCCGAGGCGTTGTGTCTCCGGAGGCGGGGATGCCTTCTTGGATTCACAATCGTCCGGCGGGGCTTGGGGTGGTGCATGGGCCGTGGGAACCGGCCCTACAGGGGAACCCGCGAGGTACTTTTGCTTCAATCTTATTGTACCTAACGTATGTACAGTAGTCAATCCCCCCAAACACCCGAAAGATGTCGATTATCGAAAAACAGGCCGTTTCATACCGCTTTTTCCGACAAAAAATATTTTTTTGATTTTTCCCGACCAAAATCGGCTTTTCCCGGTAGGTAACGCTTTGAACAGGAGAAATAACGAGCCTGAGGGAGGAATGGCATGAACACATTAAATGAAGGAATAAACCCAATTGATGAAGTCGCTTACTTCTTCGCGGTCGGCTACCTGCGCCTGCGCGGCATAAGTAAACGCTGCGGAGAGCCGATGCTGGTGGAGAAGCAAATCTCTGCGCCCCAAGAAACCTCTCTGAATAGCCTTGATATTCCTGAGATGTCGAGCAACCTGTGACTCAGCCGGTTAACAGCGGCAAGAAAAAACAACGAAAAGGAGGTCACGGGAATGACAGACTCAATGGTCGCGCAGATTGAATCTCTGCGCAACATGACGGTCACCCAACTACGTGAGAAATATCGTCAGGTTTATGGCGAGGACTCACGGTCGGGGAACAAGGACTGGCTCTGGAAGCGCATCGCATGGCGCATCCAGGAACTAAAGCATGGCGGGCTGTCGGAACGGGCAAAGCGGCGGGCCGCGGAACTCGCGAACGAGGCGGACTTACGATTGAGAGTTCCGCAGAATGCTTTCACCGGGCTGGTAAATGGAAATCCAGAGAAGACAAAGCGGGTTGTTAGAAGGATTACGACATCCGACAATCGACTGCCCATGCCGGGAACCGTCCTGAGAAGGAAGTACAAGGGAAAAATGTACTCGGTCACGGTGCTCGAAGACGGCTTCTCTTATGATGGCCGCCTGTACCGCTCGCTTTCCGCGCTCGCTGGAGAAATCACGGGCTCACACTGGAACGGATTCACGTTCTTCAACATCTAATCGGAGGATACCTAAATGGCAAGAAGAAACAATTTGCAGTTGGCACAGCAGCCCGCGCCATCAGTAAGGTGCGCGGTATACACCCGAAAGTCGACGACCGAGGGACTCGACATGGACTTCAACACGCTGGATGCGCAGCGCGAAGCATGTGAGGCATACATAAAAAGCCAGATGCACGAGGGCTGGGTCGCGCTCCCGGAGATGTACGATGACGGCGGTTTTACCGGCGGGAACATGGATCGACCGGCGTTCAAGCGGCTCATGGCCGAAGTGGAGGCGGGGCGCGTCGACTGCGTGGTGGTTTATAAAGTCGACCGGCTCAGCCGCTCGTTGATGGACTTCACAAAAATAATGGGAAAATTCGAGGCGAACAACGTCAGCTTCGTTTCGATCACTCAGCAGTTCAACACGGCCACATCGATGGGACGGCTCATGATGAACGTCCTTCTATCGTTCGCCCAGTTCGAGCGGGAGCTTGTTTCCGAAAGAACGCGGGACAAAATCGCCGCTTCAAGAAAGAAAGGGAAATGGGCGGGCGGCTCTCCGGTTCTGGGGTATGACATCGATCACCTGACGCACCGCCTTGGAGTGAACGCGGAGGAATCGGTTCAAGTCCATGAGATATTTGAATTGTATCTGCGGAAGCAGACGCTGCGGGAAACCGCCGAGGAGCTGAACCAACGTGGATGGAAAACGAAGACGTGGACCACGAAGGGCGGGAAGCTGAATCCCGGACAGCCGTTCGACAAGAATAAACTGCACCGGCTTCTGACTAACGTCGCTTACATCGGAAAGGTGCCGCACAAGGAAGAAGTTTACGAAGGAGAGCATGATGCAATCGTCGATGATGGACTTTGGGGAAAGGTTCAGCATCTGTTGGAATTCAACGGGAGGACAAAGGGGAGCAGACAGAAAAACAAACACGGGGCCCTGCTGATGGGGTTGGTCCGATGCGCTTCCTGCGATTGCCCGATGACGCATACGTTCACGAACAAGAAGAATAAGCAGTACCGTTATTACACCTGCACGAACGCTCATAATAAAGGATGGAAAGCCTGCGCGACAAAATGCATATCCGCGCCGCAGATCGAGAACGCGGTTGTTGAACAGATCAAAGAATTCAGCAAAGCCCCGGAGATGATTGAGAAAACCATCCGGGCGGTCAATGAGCAATATAAGAGCAAACTCCCGCTGCTTCTTTCAGAAAAGAAACGCCTTCAGAATGACACAATCCATTTACAGGCTGAAGCAAAACGGCTTGTTGCGGCCATTTCGAGCGGAAGTGGTGAGTCGGGCCGCATTGTTTCTGAACGGCTGGCAGAAATTGAGAAAGAAATTGAATCGATGAATCAGCGTCTGGCCGCCGTAAAAGATGAGATGATAAAAATCGACTTGCAGACTGTTGACCAGGCGGATGTGAAAAAAGCGCTCGCCATGTTCGATCCGATCTGGGATGTCCTTTATCCCAAGGAGCAGGCACGGATAATGCATCTTCTGGTGGAAAAGGTCATCTATGATGGCGCGCAGGGAACCATCGCTATTACATTCCGACCAATGGGAATGAAATCACTTGCTTCGGAATTTGAGCAGACGAAAAATGAATCTGGAGGCAAACATGGAATTGAACAATCCGCAGTCAACGAGTGAGACGACCGGTCCATCCATCGTCATTACATCGAGAATCACGCCGAGGACGCCTCGGGCACGGAAAGAAGAAAATCAATCAGAGGATACGACAGAGGTTGATAAGGGCCGTACACCAAGAATCACGAAGCTCATGGCGCTCGCCATCCACTTGCAGCGGCTTATAAACGATGGAGTCGTCCACGACTGCGCTGATATCGCCCGTCTTGCCGGTCTGACCCGTGCGCGGATTTCACAGATAATGAATCTGACGCTCCTCGCCCCAAGTATTCAGGAAGACATCCTCTTAATGCCCAGAATCCACAAAGGCCATGATCCGATCACGGAACGCCATCTCAGAATAATCGCTCTGATTCCGGATTGGGATAAGCAAGCATACGGTTGGAAATCTCTAACAGAGAAAAACAACCTTGTTTAAGGCTGATAATTTCACTTTCTCGCTTGCATCAATTTTACTTTTCCTTCTCGCGAGAAAAAATTATTGACATTGCTTCCCACCATCATTTGATATATCATTTGCCAAGTTGTTTTATATGAGTTACGGTTCGATCAGATTCCCTTTCGGATCTGAAAAAGGAGAGCATCTTTGAATACTGGAGCAGTCGGCACGACTCCTCTTCAAAGTGTGGTTTGTCCGCCTTCACTTTTTAACCACGAGCACGTCATGATCAACAAAGGCATATCGATGTTTGTTGGCTTTTTTCAGCCCCTGAGAAGACAAATCAATGCGCTAATGGATCATTTCGCTGGACTGAGGAAGGCCCGCGACCTTCTCCTATCTCGCTTGATGAACTGGGAGGTCGCATTATAGTGGAGCCGGAGCTGACGACCATCAGATATGAGGAGCAAGACCGTCAGGTTTCTTGGCACGGCGTAAGCATGGCTGATGGGGACGTTTTTGGTGCTTTCATGACGAATAACGTTGCATCCCGTCTTCATGATGAGGAAGGCACGAAGGAGTTCGAATCTCATTTGCGTGGACTCGCGACCACCGGCTTTGCTCGTGATAGCCTAAACGAAATCCTTGCGGCAGAAGTTTTAGAGGAACGAGACTGGGCCGTCGGCGAAGCTGTAGCGGAGGCATATCTCTCCCAAGAACACAAGATTACTTGGCCGTGGAATATGGCGCGTGACAAGCGGACTCCCAAGGCAAGTCTGCCTGGTGCGGACTTGGTCGGATTCAAAGTCAGCGGAGTGGATGTGCACCTTGCGATAGGGGAAGTAAAAACATCGAGCGATAGTGACACTCCCCCTAACGTCATGTATGGCCGAAGTGGCATGACACACCAAATCGACAATCTGGCGAATAACCTTGCGCTTATAAACCAGTTGCTCAGGTGGCTTCAGCCCCGCTGTAAAGGCACAGTTCACGAGGCCTTATTCAACGCGGCGATTGTGCTTTTTCTGGATTCCGGCAACAAGGCTATTGCATTATTTGGCGTACTTGTTCGTGATACCCAACCTGATGTGCTTGATCTGCAAGGTAGGGGGCAGTTTTTGGCAGGCTCCTTGCAAGACCCAACGACATGTAAGTTGATAGCGATCTATCTGCCTTGCGCCATCACCGACCTTCCGGCGCGTGTTTCGGGAGGTGGGTCATGAGTCATTGGCTGTTGGACAAATTGAATGACACAAGGAAAGAGGCTCTGAAGCAGGTAAGCCACGCGCAAATCCATCATGAACTTCTGAACGAGCCTTTCAGCGAAGACACAGAACTAATCCGCCGAACCGCTGAAGCGCTGGAATTGGTTGTCCTCGACCTGATTCTTGAAGGAAATGTGGATGACAGAAGTAAGCAGAAAGATCTTAGGTCCAGCGCGGCCGATGCTTTCCGGCTTTTGCGTGTAATTCCGAGGCCCGACGATTCTATAGAAGCGGCGATGTTTATGTTGCGAGCCGGCACGCTGGCTGTGCTGGGTGATATGGGATCGGATGCAGCTCGATGGTTCCGTGAAGATGGTTGGCCCGAGTTGCCCTTGGAATCGGAGGACTGGAGCAAGCGCACTTGGTCAACCATTCTCGACATCTGGTTGCGCCTCATTCGGAAAAACGGCTGGGCGGATCGAGACGCGGTTCTGGAACGTATATCCAGCCTGCGCGATTCCCAAGCTTTATTTGAAAAGAATTATTTGGAGGGTCAAGACCCTGTAAATGCCAAGGCATCTGCATTGGAACTGATCGGACTCTATCATCTTGCCAAAGCTGCCGAGGTATTTGCTCATTACATGACCGATGGTGTCGTGGATGGGAAATTCCAGATTCACCAATTGCTCGAAATGCACTTCGACCGAACGATTGCTGTTTGCGAGCACGCCCAGATGCTGGAACTTGAGCCACTTAGTCGATTGCTATCAGCAAGTGCTTCTCAGATGGCGGAAAACTCCATCTGGACTGTAACAAGAGCCGTTAATACGCGAGTAACACAGTTTGTAAAAACCCTTGTTGATCGAGGCCGAGGCGACCGTGCAATCTTCGATGTATTGCCACCGCAACGTCGAACATTAGCAGAGAAAGGTTTGCTCGGTTCCAGTCGCCGAGCGGTTGTCGTCAGTCTGCCTACATCCAGCGGCAAGACGCTTATTGCGCAATTTCGCATTCTACAGGCGTTAAATCAGTTTGAGCATGAGCGAGGCTGGGTGGCCTATCTTGCGCCGACTCGAACACTTGTGAATCAAATCGCACGACAATTGCGTCGGGATTTCGAGCCACTAAATATAACAGTTGAACAGGTGAGCCCTGCATTGGAAGTAGACAGCATTGAGGCTGATTTGCTTCATGTGCAAGACCATGAGAATGAATTTCGCGTGCTCGTTACCACTCCGGAAAAGCTTGATTTGATGTTGCGTCAAGGCTTGGAGGAGGAAATTCGTCGTCCATTGACGCTCGTCGTTGTAGACGAAGCCCACAACATACAGAGCACTCGCCGTGGTTTAAAGCTGGAACTGCTGCTCTCAACAATCAATAACGAATGCCAAAGAGCGCAGTTTCTTCTCCTTACGCCCTTCATAAACAACGCACGCGAGGTCGCACGCTGGTTGGGTGGACAAAACTCAGATGATGTCAGTCTGGAACTGGACTGGCAGCCTAACGACCGAGTCATAGGAATCGTTCATGCTGAAAAGGGAGCACATCTGACCAAGAAGAGCTTCGACTATCATCTGAACTTGGAAACAATACATACAACAAGGAACACTCTCGCCGTCGATGATTTCCTCTCTCTTCCTAAAAACCAAGATATTGCGTCAACTTATAGCAAGGTCTCTGACCCAACCACCTTGGCTGCTGTTGCTGCCCAGAACCTGCAGAAGCGTGGACCAGTTATCGTAATGCATGCACGACCAGACTGGGTGTGGACGTTGGCAGATAGATTTAAAATCACGGCGAATAAGACGCAGTTAACGGACAAAATAAAACTTGTTCAACAGTTCCTGAATATGGAGTTCGGCCAAGATTTCCCCTTAGTAGACCTCTTGTCGTATGGGACTGGGGTTCACCATGCAGGACTTTCAGATGATGTCCGCACGCTTATGGAGTGGCTGTTTGAGGAAAACGAATTGAAGTTTCTCGTTGCAACCACCACCATTGCCCAAGGGGTGAACTTCCCGGTTACCGGTGTGATCATGGCTTCTCACCAATACCCAACGAGCCAATCGCCTTTTTGGATTGACATGCCCCCTGAGGATTTTTGGAACATCGCGGGTCGGGCCGGACGAATCGGTCAAGGCAGTCTTGGTGTTGTGACATTGGTCGCGGAGGACGAATCCAAGGCGGCAACTCTTAGAAAGTTTATCAATAATCAGACGAATGAACTGAATTCAGCACTCATTGCCTTAGCGAAAGAGGCTGGAGATATGCTGAGCGATCTTGGGCGTATAGTTTACAAGTATCCCGAATGGTCTTCCTTTGTTCAGTACCTTGCGCACACCTATCGACAAATGGGCCAACCTGAAGGGTTTGCTGATGAAATCGAACAAGTCTTGCGGGGAACATTTGGATTCGATAAGCTTCGAAGTCAGGATTCCGTTCTGGCGAATCGGCTTCTTGATGGCATCCACACTTATACACAATATCTTAAAGAGCCTGGTCAACCATTAAAATTGGTTGATAGCACAGGTTTTTCCCTGCAAAGTATCCGCTCCGTTTTTAGCGCTGCACATAATGAAGGCATTAGTGGCTCGACGTGGAATTCGGAATCGTTATTTAGTAGCAATAACGAGGATCTTCAGGGAATGATGGGTATCTTGCTCAAGGTTCCAGAACTCCGTGAAAATCTGGAAGCGGTTACCGGTGGCGGAATGCCTGATGGAAACAAATTGGCATTGATTGTTAAGGATTGGGTAAACGGAGTTTCTGTCCATGAAATCTCTAACCGTCACTTCAAAAATGAAAAAGACGACGATATAAAGGCGATGACGAAATGTGGTAAAAACCTGTTCGGCAAGTTGACTCAGACTGCCGCATGGGGTTTAGGTGCGCTGCTCTCTATTACAGGAAGTGAATTATCCGAAGATCAACTCCGGTCTTTGAGAAACCTTCCTTCACGCGTTTACTATGGCGTGAATGACGACGAGGCAATAGCCCTCCGGTTGCTTGGCGTACCGCGAACCGCAGCACCGAGGCTTGCAACATCCATGGGGAATATCACTGAGCAACCACTAACAAGTGTAAGGTCACGTTTAAGAAGTATGGATGAGGCAGGCTGGCAGCAAGCCCTTGGGCAACGCGAAGGCGTCGTGTATCGGGAAATATGGCGTGTATTGGAAGGTATAAAGTAGAACGATAAAAACAAATGTCATTACATTATCCGCTTATGAATGATGCATTGAAATGATCAATAAATATGAGGTTTTTGATTATTGTAATCTATCCGTTTTTCTTAGAGCCCAAGATAGAAATGTCCAAGACCTGCTCTATAAACTTAACAGGTGTCAGTTTAATTGCCTCCAAAATGTAAGCAGGCAACCCTTGCGCTTCCTGAAGATTGTCTTCCGGCAGCAGAACCTCTTTTATCCCGGCATCGTAGGCAGCTCGCACTTTTTGCTGAATGCCACCTACAGCTAATATTTTTCCCATAATTGTTATTTCCCCTGTCATCGCCAAATCATTCCTTATAGGCAATCCTTTTAGTGCGGAAACAATTCCGGTTACAATTGTTATTCCTGCTGAAGGGCCTTCTTTCGGCACTCCCATGAATGTGGCCAGAACAGCGATATCGTAATTTTTCCGCCATTCAGCACCGATGCCAATGTCTTCGTGTTTCGCTTTTATATATTGCGCTGCGGCTTCGATACTTTCTCTCATTACACGGTGTATGGAACCAAGTGGCACTATCCTCCCACTGCCCTTGGTCGCCTGCATCTCAAACCGGAGTATGCATCCATGATCCGCTTCCACAGCAAGTCCTATAACTTCTCCTATCGCTGGGTTTTCCGGTAGTGTTATTTTCTGCACCCTGTTTGCATCCGGAAGCGACGGGACCGCTATTTTACCGGTTGAGGTGAGTTTTATTCCCAATTTAACCCGGTCGTATTCACCGGGAGCTATGAAATGAAGTTGCTCACGCACCCTCTGCCGCAACTCGCATGAAATCAGTAATATTTCTTCAAGTTCTTCATCGGAGATTGCACCATTGGGATACAACAGCTTTAGCAGAGCAGACGATGTTTTAATCACAGCCCTTTGATCTCTTCCGGACAGCCCCTGCGCTGTTCTCGCATTATCGATCAACTCGAACCTTGACCGCACTGCTCCCAGAAGGTCAATCTTCCTCAATTCATGCATTATCTCGCAGAAATAGTCAGTTATAAAACCGTAATCTTTGGAGTAACTGTCCGGTCTCAGTTTCGGTATCTCCCAACCGGGCAGATATGCATGAATTCTGTCCAGGAAAGCGATTACCTGCAAAAAGTCGGGTAGGGGTTCAAAAAGATGATAGTATTTCTCGTGTGGCAGAGTTCCCTGCACATCTATATTGCCCACAAAAACAAGGCTGGCGAAAGCCAATATCTCTTTTTTTCCTCGGCTGAACTTAGCATCCTGCATGTATCCCTGCATTATGCTCACAAATGCTTTGGGATCTGTAAAGTCCGTGTTCGCAATTTCATCGAATACAACAGCGTCACGGACACCCACCTCGCCGATCTTACCGGAGTTCAGGTTTATAAACAGTTGCGCTGGGGTTGCTTTTCCTCCGGACAATACATGGGCGTAATATGAAACATTTCGGTACAGATATGTTTTTCCCGTTTCCCTTGGCGCAAGTTCTATCATGTTCACATTTGTTTCTACAAGGGGAATACAACGGCATAGATACAAAAGTTTCTGCCGGCGATTCATTTTTTCCGGGTCCAGCCCACAGGAGTTCACAAGAATATCTATCCACTCGTCTGTTTTTAATTCAGCACGTTTCTGAATGTACTCATCTAAATTAATGATGCTGACCTGAAATGGTGTAAATGCTGTAATTTTGAAAGGACGTATTTTCTTGTTGAATATCTCAGTCTCGTCATAAGTAAGATCAATGGTGCCCCACATACCGCCGGACAGCAGCATGGGATATTGCCTCACTATGGTTTCTGGAATGTTCACAAATATCTCATTTAGAGCGGAGATTGTAGCCCAGTATTTATCTTCTGTTTCCACAAGCCGTACATCCAAGCTGGCTATCACGGAATGTTTTCTGTTTTCCCTGATGTAATGCCGTATCTTCTCTGCTTCCGCACCATACACAAATGTTTCCTTTAGCCGTCGTACAACCTTCTCCATATCTTCATGAAAGGTGTCTTCGTCGCAGTAATTATCTATCAGATATTCCAACACATAGCGCGGAAACTCGTCCACGCCTGTATTGATAGTGTGTGCCTTGTTAACGACTTTTCCTTTAAATATTTCTTTCAGCTTCTCGTTCATGATTGAAACTCCGGTTCCTGATGCCCAAAAACTCATTATTTATTTTCTTATTTAACGAACAAAATCATCTGTGCAATCACCTCATGCTTTTTGGTGTCAGGCCAAGGATGTTGCCAAGGTGCGTAGGAACACGCCGGACGACCTGCTCTGAATTAAGCTGTATGGCAAAATCCTTCCTAACCGTTTTTCTTCGTGTCCTATGCCCCTCGCGATACGTAGCGGTTACTGTTAGAGTACGCTTCATTATCCCTTCACGCCTCTCGTCGGGCGTTGCGCCTGAAGTATCGGGATTGAAGTTTATAATACAATCTGTACCTTTTGAAGCCACAAATAAAACTTGAGTCGGTTGCTGTACCGGCTCAGGCTCGCTGTTATAGCTTGCATCAACATCAACCCTAATATCCTCGGCTTGTCCATCTCCCTTTTTCATACGATACATCTTTACAATAAAAGATATTTCTTCGCCCTCTACGGCTTCATTTGGACCAATGATTTCCTCGATATTCAAAAGGCCCTCTTCTTGCGGTTTAACTTTCATAACCGCCATAGGAATAAGTAGCTCCTGAATGGAAATACCCCCATGTGAAAACGCATCAGGATTGAAAGGTGAATTGGGACGACTAAATGCATATCCTGTTTTTGGAAAAATGACAGAGACAAACTTTTTGATGGGTTTGTTTGCAGCCTGATACTTGTTTTCAGTATTGGGAAGCCGCAAATCAGACACTGAATACTCCCAAACATTATCGCGCACTCTCGTGGGAGCTCCTAAATTCGTCAAAGTGTCTTTCAAATAGGTGTACTGATAGAAACAATCAAATTTATCGTTTACCCACGTCTCGTCTATCCATAGACTCTGTCTCCCGACGATTGTGAATCCATGATCGGCGGTGACAAAGACTTTCGTACCGGGTGTCAGGCTGCGGACAATAGACATAACTTCGTTGTCTATAACGTTTTTCAGCAGTTGTTGATATATAAAAGAAAGAGGTCTTGACGGCAATTCACGCCCGTCAGGATACTTTTTCATTCTTATATCATGCAATTCGCTGTCACACAGCTCGAATATGTAAACATCGAGGTTCCCCGCTCTGTACCGCACGGTTTCGCCTGTTCCATGCCCTTCAGGAGATAAAACATCAACGTCACCGGACAATCCCATTTCCTTAGATAAAGCTTCTTTAAGCAACGCATTCTCAGCATTACCTGAATTGAAAGAATCCGCATAGGTTCCCGCGCATATTGCTTTTCTTGTAATATGTGTCTCTGAAGGTAAAAGGGAAAGACCGTCGTATTCATTTAACAATACAAGTCGTTCCTCGAATGCAGGTCGAACCATCTCATCCCAGATGTCATATCGCATCCCATCGAAAACAAAAACAACGGCCTTTTCGTTCTTGGCATCCCAATTCGGTTTCAGGCATCGCCTTATGAATTGGCTTGTGAGTATCGGCCCATCTTCCTTAGCGACCCATCCTGGATACTGCTTTGCGATCATTCCCTGGAACTGGAGGTTCAATTCATCAAGCGATTTTCTGGTGTCAATTCCAATCTTACTCGTTTTTTCTTTGATGCGTTGTAAAGCATTGCTGAATATAGAGGGCAATTCATCTTCTGCCCTGGGTAAAAGATCACTGCTTTGAACTAATCTTTCGAGTGAAGAAACATAATACTCAAGTCGGTTAATTTTCTTTGAATTCCATAATTCCCTGAAAGGTGCCAGTGACAATTGATCCGGTTTCAGCACTTTGAGATTTTTTACTGCTTTGGACAGCTCATTTTGAAGGGGCGTGATATTTAAGGCAAGATCAAACGCTTCCTTTAAATTCACCCAGCTTGATGATGGCCTTTTTTCGACAAAGATCAGTTGATCGGAATATTCTGCGGAAATCTTCTGTTTAACAACTTCGAGCCCTTTGGCATCGATCCTTCCGGATAAAAAACCATCCAAAGCCATAAGAAGTGCCAGAGAACGTATCAACGTCGAATATTTCTCATTTTCAAGAGCTTTCGTAAAACCCTCTTCGGTGCCCAGCTTTATTTGGTCTATAAGGATTAGCTTAAGGGCGTCTTTCCCCAAAGATTGTTCAACACTATCAAGATCACGGCCCGCTTGATCAGGATCGAGAAGAACCAGTTTGGGCGCGGATTCGTTCAGAACATCTTCTTTTATATCTGAAAATGGCTTGAGTGCCGGATCGATATTTGCCAATAAAAGATTCCAGTTATCAATGTGTTGAGACAATATTACGGAAAGGTAAAACGCCCTTATCACAGTTTCGGGATCATTTTCCGCAAGCCAGCGGAACGGAGGCTTTGCTTTCTTTAGCTTTTCTTTTATCTGGTTGGTTATTTCCGGGGCGAGTGACTTCAGTCTTTCAAGGGAATCATATCCAAAAAGACCAATCTTCCAATATTCTTCATCGTTGAGTTTTTTGAAAGCTGCATCGGCAACACCAAGCGCAGCATACGATACTATTTCCTTAAAGTCAGGGTCGGTAAATCGTGATGAATTAGCATTACGAAGATTCTTATGCGCCTTCAACACACCACCTAAATATCGAACTATTAGTCGCGAATACTGCGGATCGTTTGCCTGATATGGCCAATTCGGGTCTCCTGTTTCCTCACGTAAGAAAGAGCACAGGTCAAGGTCAATTATCGCTTCCCCCGGCAACCCCTGTATAAAATCCGGATAGAAAGGCGGCGGCGCCTTGGCGTCAGCGGGTCCATCATTTCTTTTTGCCGTGGCCCTATCAATTACAAGTATTTTTTTGGCATCCGGGGATTCTTGTATTTTTTCATATAGTTCACGAAAAACAAGATTGGTCGAAGCAACGATGACGGTATAATTATTCTCACGTGCGAACCTGTGAATAACGCTGTCCGCATCCTGAAGCAATCGAATGGGATCGCGCAGAAGGACGCGTGTCCTGTCTTTGACAGCCTCCAGTTTCGCAAGTGTCCATTCACGTATCATTAAGGCACCTCATTCAAGCTGGAGCATGGGAAGCGTATCATCATCACCGCCCATACTTTCAAACTGCTCCTCGACGTATTTCTGGAACTCCTGCACAAGAGCCGGAATCTTTTCCTTTTCAATTGTAGAGGCGCTGGGTTTGAAATCCGAAATTCTGATCTTCTTTACTTCGATCTTTTTTAAATATTTGTTTATTACATCAACAAGAGACTCATCTGCAAGGCACTCTTTTACAAGAAGCGCTCTCGCATCCTGAACATTCTTACAATTGAGAAGTTCCTTTATGCGTTTGTCTGCTGCTCCCTGTTCCAGCCGTTTTCTGATTTGTTCATTAAGAAGTATTTCGATCTTACCATTAATTGCAGAGTCGAAGTAATCCGTCGAAAACGATCCTGCATCTCTTGTTTTTTTGATATTTGAAGCAGCGTTTATAAACGTCAGCTTACACTCTTCGTGATAAGGTCGTAGTTTTAAGCTCTTTTCAATAGATTCCCTTGATGGCGTGGAACACTGTGGTATCTCATCCTTTAAATCTTCAAGCTTCTTTTTAACATCATCTGAAACAGCCGGTTTAAGTGCATTTATTCCCTCGATAATTCTCAGCGCTTTAAGTTCATCGCCTCCAATTATGTCATCTATTACAATTACCGCTTTCCCTTCTTCGCCATGCACATTGTCATGCATATTGATATAGACACTCGTGTACTCTTCAATCAGGGCGGCCAGTGTTCCTTTGTCACCGGCCCCTATGCCGACGTTTCCGATAAATTCCGTTTTCAATTTGACCTCGGAATCTATAAAGGGCTGAATATTTGCCAGCTTGCTTTTCAGTTTTCCTTGTATCTTCTTTGTATCTTTAAGTTCCGCCACGTTATCGGGCAATTCAAGTCGGCAATAACTGTGAGCGGTTCTCACATCACTTTCATAATTCATAAAGACTTTTAAATCACCGTAGCTCTTCAGGCGATTCGCAAGATCGTCCACTTCGTTCTGTGCCGGTACGTTTTTGTCGAAAGCCTCGTACCCCATGGCCTTTTTCAGCGCGAAAAGAATCATGTTGATATCATCCGCGCCCTCTATGCTCTCCGAGAACAACCCGGCTACTTTATCAAGGTCGGCAGAATATGGATTTGCTACTTCAAGCACATCGAAAAGGACTTTCGTTTTATCAAGCAGCCTTTTGGAATTATCCTTTTCCCCTTTGAACAACTCATTCAATCTGGATCGGCATTCATTGATTTTTGCGTCATCTGCTGTTGGCGGTATTAATTGCCCCAGCAGCTTCTCGGCATAAGGCCGCAGTATCTCCCAGTTTTCTGGCTTAGCCATCTTCTGGAGTTCGGTGAATGAGTCCAGAATTTTTACGGAGAAATCAATTTCTTCAATATTTGAATAATCAATTGCCGATGATTGCAGCCCGGATTTTGCATTGATTCCGATTTTGATTTTTCCTTCTCTGACAAGGCAAAGCATGAATATTTGGATCATTCTGCGCATCAGTCCGTAATCTTTAGGGCCGCCGATACCCATGAAATTCTTGTAAATGGCGTCTATCTTCATGGTCTGGCCGGCATCGGTCAGCTTTTCATCGATGAAATTCTCAATATCCTTCACAAACTGATTGTCGGATGTATCAAGCTGCTTCTCAGCTTTCTTTTTCATGATTTGCATGCCAAAGCCGAAATTCTGAGCGGCGCTGATATTCTGATTCGGCTTAGCGCCTTTGGGGATGTTCCCGCTACGCACGATTCCGTTAATTAGTTTTACTCCTTCCTCTCTACGGAAATAAAATTGATCGAATTTGATTTCCCGCGATTCATAAACCGAGTTCAAAACTCTGTCCACGATAGGTGTTAGAATATTTGCCAGTTCTCCGGCAATGCTGAACGACATTTCCGAATTGTCTATGGCGTCCATTCTGCCGCGCGCATAGCTGTTGTCGATAATCTTTGCAATTTTACCCAGATCGGTTTTCAGAGTATCCGCCACCCAACTGATTACTGCCATCGCGTCTTCGGTGTCCTTGCCTTGCCATTCGAAAATCAACTTCCGGTATGCAGCGAAATCAAACAGCCGATCTTTTTCATCCGATGTCAGGTTACCCGGAGTCCACAATATAACGCGCGGGTCCTTGCGCCTTGCCAATATTCTGTCGATGACCTCTTTCTTTACCTCTGAGGCCCCTATAAATACCGCGTAATCCTGATCGTTCTGATCACTTTCCACGGCGGGAAGCGGTGTGTTTTCAGCGTTTATGCGCAATAAATCCCTCATCCCGACAAGCCCGAGAGTCTGGCGCCCCAGCCAGTTAATCTCCAAGACCTGATCACCGGACACAGATGACGCCGGGTCTTCCCACGGTGCGACAAAGCTTGAAACATCCCTGAAAATTGATTTAACCCCGCCGGACAGGTCCATGGTAATCTGCCGTGTCTTCACAGGCCATTCGTCCAGCGCGAGAAGGTGATCCCACGCCTCGCGTTGCATTTGCTGGTTGGATTCCGCTTCATCCCGCGCTTTCTTGAACTCGTCCCTGGGGTCAACACCCGTGAAAACGGGATCGAATCTGTATCTCGACCGCTTATCCTCGTCAAAGGTCTGAACGATCTGGCGTAGTTCCTTTTTCAGGCTGTCCGCCATGGTCTCATAATGCTGAATATTTTCCTCGGGTGTGGAATCAGGCTCCCGTTCAATCAGTACAGAGTTCGATATCTCTTCAGGTGTCAGACCCTGCTGGCGGGTTTTTGCGATGTGATACAGGAACATTGTCTGAATCGTTTTTACAACCTTATCCCTGTTAACCTTGAGGTAGCCTTTTGTCAGTCCGTCGATTTGCCGCTTGCATGCCTCGTATGCCTTATATTCCGTCTCCTTCTTGGTTTTGATAGCAGTCAGCCCCGCGTGTACGCCGCTCGGGTCCTCTTCATATTTCACCGCCTCGTCAAACAGCTCCCACAACCGGATCAGTTCGTTGCCTTTGTTTTTTATCTGATTCTTGAGTGTCTGATGCATGAAATGAATTGCCGATCTTGCCGTGGTTAATTCATACGTGATCGCGCGAAGCACTTCCAGCGCGGGTTTATGAAACGGGAAAAATTCAGCAAACTCTTTCTCTCCGACACTCGCGGGCCATGTAAAGCCTTTTTTGTAATGCAGGAAATAATTGCCCACGGCTGATTCGTCTTTGATCTCGCGCACACGGGCCAGTACGATGTCGTAATAATCCTTGTCCTCGCCCAACAGCTTCACGAGTTTCAGTCGGTCGTCCGCTATGATGTTTTTTACGCCCATCTTGCTTTCGATTGCCTGCTGCGCCGCGCACACTGTCCATATAGGTAGGTTCTCTATTTTCGCCAGCCGGTTAGACAACACAACCAGCGTTTTTTCATCGTCCACTCTCTGGCTGTCGTCGCGGTTTTTCATGAACAACGACAACTCATCCAGCACCAGAAGAACGCCGCTGTAACCCTCGTCCAGAATCGTTTTCACAAGATGCTTGAGTATGTCTTCGGTCTCGGCTTCCACCTGCGGCTGTACTTTCAGGTATTCCGTGTAAAACCGCCACAGTTTGTTCCCGCAACTGCGTTTGTATTCCGGTGATTTGTCCTGTTGAATGTCCCGGATAAAATCGTTGATGTCTTCAAACTGATCTTCATCAAAATATTTGGGATCGTTCAGAAACTTTTTGAGGTCCGTTTTATAGCGGTCCAGATCATCATTAATAAATCTGTCCGCCAGTAGTTCAGATGGATACAATGACAGATTTTTGCCAAGCTCGATTTCGATCTGCTCCTTGGCTGCATCTATGATATATTCCGCCAGCCGCCTTCCTTTACTGCTTACACCGACGGTTCCGTCGCCAACGCCAACAAGAGTCTTTACGATGACGAAAATACCTTTGCTTCCTTTTCCGCTCTTGTCCTTAAGCCCGTCCTCCCAGAACCGATACAGAGTTTCGCGTTTTCCGCGACCAGACTTCTTTTCTTTTTCCGATACGATGTCCCACGCTTTAGGGCTACCAAGCGCAAGCGCCGCCAGCAGGCACAACAGATGCGATTTACCCGAACCAAATTCCGCTTGTATCCAATAGCCCTGTCCTACAGGGTCATCCTTCTTTTCCGGTTTCCACGGCGCAGACATCTTTCTAAGAATATCCATGAGAAACGGCCTGACCGGATCGAGTTGGAATTCTTCCACAGTTCGGAGTTCGGGTTTACGTGCTTTACGCGCATCCAGTGAATTGGAATCCGCCCATATATGCTTCTCAAGCGAATAAACGGAAATGATTTTATCCGGAACGGTACATATTTCATCGAGAGTTTTTCTCTGTGCAAAAAGGTCTTCCGTTTTCGCCATATCAGTTCCCCTTGTTTCGCTGTTTCATTTATTGAGCGATTAAAATAATTCTTCCTGCTTCTTTTTGGGCTTTTTTTCTTTTTTATTCTGTGCCGCCCTGTCCAGCATTCGGGCGCACACCTGATAGTCCTCTTCCACATTTGCGAGCACTTCGTCCGAAAGCGATTCTTCTTTCAATCCACCTTTTTCATACAGCAGCTTGCCCTGTTCGTACATTCCCGACATTTTGCAGTGGCGAATCCACTGTGCTAGTGTGGCGTCGCTTGGACGCTCTTTTTCCGGTAAGGCCGCGCCATGCGCAATCAGCGAAAGGAACCTCTTGATCTTTCGGCCTGTCCCCCGGGCGCGCCCGTCGGCTTTGAGTTTTTCCTCTTTCTCGTCCGCTGAAGACCTCCATGTGCCGGTCTCTGTTTTGAAAAAATAGTCCGGCAGCCATTCCGCCAGTTGCCGCCTCGGCTTGTCTTTCACCGAATACACGTAATGCTCGAACAGGTTGCTGTAATGCACACCTTCATCCTCGGGTCTCTGCTTAAGGTGTTTTTCCATGAATTTCCGAACACTCGCCGCCGCCGCGTCTTCTTTTGCGCTTTCCGCCTCGTCCATCACTTCCAACTCGGATTCCTTGAGGTACCAGCGGCTGATCTCGTGTGCGCCAAAAATGTCAGGGTCTTTGTCTTTGAAAAGGTCTTTCTTTACCGGTTCTTTGACTTCATCCGCAACCTGGCGCAGCAGTTCGTCGAAATTGTGTGCCTCCATGTCCCCTGTGCGCACCATCCGGCTTACCACTTCATCGTAAATATGGTCCTTTGTGCTTCCGGGGCGCGCCTCAAGGTATTCTCTGATGATTGCCCGCAATTTCTCACTGAACGTACTTTTATCCTCGTCGCCCGTGATGGCAATCTTCACAGCATCTTCTCCCGGTTTCGGCTTACGAAAGTTGATAACGAGGTCACGTTTGTTGACTTTGTCAGCAACAAGCTGATTATAGGACTTTTGACCGGTATCGATATAAAGAGCGGTATCTGATTTTTCGACAATAAATCCGGCTTCGGCCATGATGTCTTGTACCAGAGACCATGTTCCTTCAGAAGTATCATGATAACAAAGTGAAATACATCGTCCAGGTTTAAGAACGCGATAACATTCAGTCATAGCCTGGCGCATCATATCAGACCAATATTCTTCAGTTTTGCCACGAACCTCGTTAATTATAATTTCTTCGTCATGCCAATTAGTGTCGAAGTCAAGCCAGGCTTCCCAAATGAAGTTGAGTTCACCATATTGGACTTTTGCTGCGTAAGGAGGGTCAGTGAATATATAATCAATTGAATTATTTATCACATTATTCAAACTAGTGGCTGATTCGTTTGAAAAAAAGATATTTGTTTCGCTAATTCCAATCTCTTGCCACCCTTGGATAGCTACTTCCAATTTGCTTTGAAATGAGAGCGGCACTTTTACTTCTTTTGATATTTGCGGTAGATAATAT
>Ga0351878_1002_pt2 | contig 94753 bp, 88 predicted proteins | sample BONcelFGM3001D14_FD_206781 | JGI IMG/M metagenome (GOLD analysis project Ga0351878, IMG submission 206781) | Enriched cells from coal bed in the Powder River Basin, Montana, United States - BONCAT cells FGM rep3 HSBNCT.FGM.300.1.D14 ...
GTGTAGTGAACTCCCTCTGCATGCTCGTCCAATTCAGCGCGGCCGGTGCGGCGTCCAGTGGAAATGACCTCAGGCACGCCCAAGAGCAGGTTCTCGGCGATCTGGCCGATGTGGTTGGATTGCTGGAGCGAGGTGCCCGGTGCCGAGATGACGGTGATGGTCGAGGTGCCCTCGTTGAACTCGGGCAGAAATTCCTTGCCCATCATCGGGTAGAGCGCGAAGGCGCCGGCAACGAGCACGACGGCGACGCCAATGACGGCCATGGGATGGCGCAAGGTCGTTTTGAGCACTACGGAGCGGTCGAAGTCCTTGAGCTTGCGGACGAGCCAGCCATCCTTCTCGTGGCCCATGCGCTTCATGCTGGGTAGCAAATAGGACGAAAGCGCGGGAATGACAGTGAGCGAGACGACGAAGCTGGCGATCATCGCGACGATTGTGGCGACGCCGATGGGCGCGAAAAGTCGGCCCTCAATGCCGCCGAGACCGAAGAGCGGAATGAAGACGAGAATGATGAGGAGCGTCGCGAAGAGAATGGAATTTCGAACCTCGGCCGAGGCTTCCGCGATGACACGGAGCGGAGGACGAGGGATGGCTGCGTGACGGTTTTCGCGCAGACGTCGATAGACATTTTCCACGTCCACGATGGCATCATCGACGACCATGCCGATGGCAACGGCGAGGCCGCCGAGCGTCATGGTGTTGATCGTAATGCCCGCCCACTTGAAATAGAGAATCGTGACGACGAAGGAGAGCGGGATGGCGGTGAGGGTGATGAACGTCGTGCGGAAGTTGAGCAGAAAGAGGAAGAGGATGATGACGACCATGATCGTGCCGTCGCGGATGGCTTCCTCGACATTGGCGATGGCGGCTTCGATGAAAGTTGCCTGCTTGAAGAGCGGGGTGATCTTGATGTCGGGAGGAAGGCCCTTTTCGATGTCCTTCATTGCTTCCTCGACCTGACGCGTGAGCATGATGGTATCGGCCCCAGGTTGCTTCTGAACCGAGACAATGACGGCGGGCTGGGCGTTCACGCCAGCGTCACCGCGCATGACCTGCTTGCCAAACTGCACGTCGGCAACGTCCTTGAGGAGAATCGGCACGCCGTCCCGGGACTCGACGACGGAGTTGGCGATGTCGTCAATGGATGTGGTGCGGCCGATGTTGCGGACGAGCGCTTCCTGATTCGCGCCTTCGAGGAAACCGCCGGCGGTGTTCATCTGAGATTTTTCCGCAGTCTCGGTGACCTGAGCAAGGGTCACTCCGTAGGCCGCCATTTTTTCGGGCGAGGCGAGGACCTGATATTGTTTTACGCCACCACCAATCGGGATGACCTGCGAGACGCCGGGAATGGTGAGCAGTCGCCGGCGCACGGTCCAATCCGCGATACTGCGGATGTCCATCGGGGCGGTTTTTCCGCCTTCACTGGAGAGACCAATGAGCATGATCTCACCCATGATCGAGGAGATCGGTCCCATGATCGGAGTGACCCCCTTGGGCAACTTTTCCGCAGCGAGTTGGAGACGCTCTTGGATAAGTTGGCGAGCGCGGTAGATGTCCATGCCCCAGTCGAACTCGACGAAGATGATGGAGAGGCCGATGCCGGAGTTCGAGCGGACACGTTTCACGCCGGGAGCGCCGTTAAGCGAGGTTTCCATCGGCCAGGTGACAAGCGTTTCCACCTCCTCGGGTGCGAGACCGGGGGCTTCGGCCAGGATGGTGACGGTAGGCCGGTTCAGGTCGGGAAAGACATCGACCGGAAGTTGCAGAGCAACCCACCCTCCGTAGATGAGAATGAGGATGCTGGCGGCAACCACGAACAGGCGGTTGCGCAGGGAAAATTCGATGAGGCGGTTTAGCATGGAAACAAGCCTTACTTGGAGATCGGTGTGAGCGAACGGGTTCTGCGGCGCACGAGGAAGGCGAGAAGGTTGAGGGCAAGCAAACCGGCGACGGTCCAGCCCATCACCGCGAGCGGCCCGACCCAAGCCGGCTTGGGATTGGTGGATGCTGCGGGCGTGGCAGCTTCGTCGTGTCCAGCCGAAGCCTCGCCCTTGGCCGCCGGTTTGCGCGTGGTGACGTATTGAAGTTGGTAGTTGCCGAGCGTCACGACTTTGTCGCCGGGAAAGACGCCTTCGATAAGTTCGACGTAGCGGTCGTCCGACATGCCGGTGACGACGGGTCTCCGTTCGTAAACAAGGCCCGCGTCGTCATCCTGGACAAAAACGAAGAGGTTTCCGGCGTCGCCGAGAACCGCGCTGTGCGGGACGGCGGTGACGGAGTCGGCTTCGCCGGTGACGATGCGGAGTGTCGCCCGCATGTTTGGCCGGAGCCGGTTGCCGGGATTTTTGACCCGCACCCAGACTTTGAGAGTGCGGGTATCAGGATCGAGGGAGCCGCTGATGACATCGACGGTGCCGGTGAAAGTCTCGTCAGGAAACGACTCGACGGCGACGCGAACGGGCTGGCCTTTTTTTACGGCGGCGACCTGGCCTTCAAAGATCTGGCCCTCGGCGTAAACTTCGGAGAGATCGACGATTTCGAGGAGATGTTTGTCGGGTTCCACGTTTTCGTTGAGCACGACATGCCGGTCGGTGACGATGCCGTCGATGGGCGCGTTGTAGGTCACGCGCGGTGGTGGATCGCCGAGCTGGCGGCTCTCGACTTCGACCACAGGCTGGCCTTTTTTCACGGTATCGCCCTCGCTGGCTTTGAGTTGATAGACGCGGCCTGGAATCCGGCTGGTGACGGCGGCGGAGTTGTTGGGAATGGCCTCGATGCGGCCAATGGCTAGCAGCGTGGTTTCGAGCGTACGAATTTCGGCGTCGGCAACGGTGACGCCAAGATTCGCCTTTGCTTCGGCACTGATCGTGATGGGGCCGGAGGTGATTTCCGCGCCGTCCTCTCCGGGTGCCTTGTCGTGCCCGGCATGGGCGAGAAGGGACTGCTGGGCAGTGAGCAGAAACAGGGCACCGAACGCAGCGAGTGCCTGGTGTGAGAAGGAAATAGGTCGTGCTGTCATGGCGATTATTTACGGGGATTGGGTTGGGCGCTGGGGGCGGTCGTTTTGCCGGAGCGCACGCGGCCGTCGGGGATTTCGAGGTATTCCTTTTTCAGGAATGGCGACGCCCCGGCCGCCGTGTCGAGATCGACGAGCGCCTGGATGTAGTCGTTGGTAACGTCGAGGTAAGAGGTGAGCAGGAGCGCGCGTTGCTGCTGTCCCTGAATTACCTGCGTGGCATCAGTCAGGCCGGACGCATAGCCGTTCTTCAGCAAGTCAGTCGTCTTGGTCATGGCCGGCAGCAGACGATCCTGATAGCTGCCGACGACCTCGCGGAGCTTGCGGGCGCGGATGAGGGCCGTGGCGATCTGGGTGCGAATGGTGAGCCGAAGGGCATCGACTTCGCCCTTCGACTGCGCGGAGGCCGCCTGCTGCTCCTGTACGCGGCCCTGATTGCGATTCCAGAAAGGGAACGGGATGGCAACCTTCACACCGAAAAAGCTGTCGCGATTGAGACCCCCCGGCTCGTCCACCGCGTTGTCCGTCTCGAAGTCGAACCCGACGTCCCAGTCGCCCCACGCCTCGGCGCGGGCGAGCCGGATCTCGGCCTGGGCGCGATCGATGCCGAGTTCCGTGAGCCGTAAATCCGGTCGGTTCGGAATGATTTTATCCGAGTATTTCTCGGGACTGAATCGATTCGCGAGCGTCATGACATCGCCCGCAAGCGTCAAAGGAGCATCAGGGGGAAGGCCGAGCCGCTGTTTGAGCGCAAGCTCGCTCGCGGCACGACTGACTTGCAGGGTCTCGATTTCGAGTTCGAGGCGCTGGGCCTCGACGGAGGCCAGGGTCACATCGGCCTGGGAAACTTCGGCTTTTTCCAGTCGTTTTTCCACGACCTGCACAAACTCGCGATTGATTTTGAGAAAATCACCCCGGGTCGCGATCTGCTGATCGAGGACGAGAACGGTGAGAAATTCGCGCTGGGTTTCCCCGATGAGGAGACGCTCACGATTGCGGATCTCGGCGATGGCCTGTGCCACATCCACAAGCCCTACCTGTTTGGCAAATCGCAGTCGACCGGCGATTGGAAACGGCTGGGAGAATCCCGCGCTATTAAAGCCCTGGCCTTCGTTGTTGAACGCTCGGTCCGTCGTGGCGGCGATCTCGACGCGAGGGTTCGGCCAGAGACCCGCCTGGAGTAGTCGGCCCCGGGCCTTTTCGACTTCAAAGTAGGCGGCGCGGAGGTCAAGATTGTTGGCCAACGCCCCTTTGACCGCATCGTCAAGCGTGAGCGCGGAGACGCGAATCATTCCCAAGCCGAAGACAGTGAAGATGCAAAAGAACGTTTTCCAATTGGACCGCAGATTCGGGAGATTCACTATTGGGTGAAACGGGATCGCCACGGAAAACCCTCAGATTTTTTGGACTATTTTCCCGAAGCGATGATTGCGATGCCGACTTCATTCTTCAATCGGGCACGGACGAAGCTGTCCGTATCCGGGATCGAATCGAACGCGTCGTGGGGCGAAGTTATGACGTGCCCGGACGGACGCAATCATCTGAACGGAATAATCGCACGGCGATCAAACCGGGTCGCGAGAAGCTGTCTGGCCCGCCGGATGCGGGTCTCGACGGCCTTGGGCGAGATTCCCAGCATGTGCGCGACCTCTTTCGCAGGTCGGCCATCCACTGCGCCAAGAAGGAAGGATTCCCGCAACTTGACCGGGAGAGCACCGATTTCCCGGTCGAGAGCGGCCACATCTTCCACGCTCGCCGCCCGCTGGTCGGGTGTTGGCCCGGGGGAAACCAGGTCGCTAGCGCCGGAGGCCACACCGGGAGTACCGACATCGAGCGAAGACGTGAGGCGCAAATTACGCGCGGCCTTGGACCGCGCGTAATCGCGGCAAAGGTTGACCGCGATTTGAAAGAGCCAGGTTGTGAACCGGCCGCGCCGTTTGGCTTTCGCCAGCGCAAACCATGCTTTGACGAAGACCTCCTGTGCCAGATCACGCGCAGTTTCTTCGTCTTGAACGGACCGAAAGACGAAACGGTGAATGGGCGTCTGGTATTTTGCGATCAGTCGTCCGTAGGCGTCTTCATCGCCTTGCACGGCGCGCTCCGCGAGTTCCCAATTTTCGCTATCGTCCGGGACATCCTCGTCGGGCTCATTTTTCCACATTCCCAGAGTCAAGATGGCGCAGGGCATCCGCAGTGAGGTGCAGGAGCTTGTCGTATTGGTCGGCGGTGAGGACGGTTCGCATCTCGAAAACGTGGTTGATGGTGACGTTCTGCAACTCTCCCATCGCGGCGTGAATTTTTTCGATGGCGGCGCGGACTTCCGCAGAGTCCTGGCCTTTTGCCAGGATGGCATCCGCGAGTTCCGCATTGGCAACTCGCATGCGGTCCTCCAGTTCCCGGCTTCCGATTTTATAGCGGTCCTCGATGGGGTGAAGAGCCGTTTCCTGCGCCGGAGTCAACCGAAGCTGGGTATGAATCCAGGAGTGGGCATCCCGAGGACCTGCCTTCACCCGGGCCGAATAGATCGCGATGGAGATGATCGAGGCCGCCGCTGCGATGAGAAAAACCGCCACCAATGCGACAAAAACCGCTGGGGCCTTCTTCATTCCAGTCGAGAGAGGAGTCCGGAGGGCAGGTTCGGGCTGGAGGTCGCGAAGACGTGCAGGCCGAGGCTAGCCGTGGTCGCGGCAGTCTCCGACGCCGCGCGTAGCGTGACGGGAACAGCCACTCCCACGGTAATGGCGATCGCGAAGCTGGCGGAGAGAAATATCGGTCGAAACAAGGCGCTAAAATAATCAGCAAACCAGCCGCCGGGCGCGGGGGCCGCCGCCTTCCGAATACGAATTTCGCGAAGCACATCCTGAGCGAAGTGACCAGGTAGCGGCGGAACCGGGGCTTCGGCGAGCTGTTTCAGTATTTTATCCAAATCGCGATGTTCCATGCCTCGTTGAACGAAATGTCGTGGGGTTTCCCTCAGATTATTTGAGGGATTTCGCAAAATCTTTCGTTTTACCGTGTATGAAAGCAAAGTTTTTTTCTCTTCCTGTCCTTTCGGTTCTTTTCGCTGTGGTCGCTTTCGCGGGAACGCCTGCATCTTTCGCCAGCATTTCCGCGTCCTCTGCGTTGCCCTCCTTGCGGCTCGACGACGTGCGCTTCGATGCCAAGGCGGGGAAAATCCGCGGCACGGCGCGAGTGAACTCCGGCTACGCCGCGCCAATCGCCTCGCATGTGAGCATATACGCCCTGGATTCCAGCGGCAAAATCCTGTTCAAGGGGTGCGATAGCCTAAGCCGGCAATCGCTCACAGGCCACCCGCGACTTCCGGGATACCGCACGCGGGGAGACGCCTTCTCCGTGCGCCTGCCTGTCGGCCTGACGGGGGTGCGTAGCGTGCAGGTGATCGCGGAAACTGGTCATGGCGAGGGCTGCAATCCGAAGGAAAACCGGATTTGGAATTTGTTCAAATAACAAAGCCGCGAATCCGTTTGCGGAACCTTTCAAATTTTAGGCGCTCCCGCATCACGATCGGAAAAGATTCGATTTGCACTATACCCCATGGGGGTATATGAGAAGAACAGATGAAATCAACACTTCGCGCTAAATCTCAAGCCCGCATCAAGCGTATTGCCGGGCAAGTCAGCGGCATCCAGCGTATGATCGAGGACGATCGGTACTGCGTGGATATTTTGAACCAAATCTCTGCCGTGCGATCCGCACTCGATGCGCTAGGAGTCGAGCTACTGACCGGGCACATCGAATGTTGCGTCGTGGGGCATGGCACCGCCACGTCCCACGCCAAGGCGAAACCCTTAAACCCCGACGAACTTCTCTCCGAACTCCGGACTGCGCTCTCGAGATTCCTTAAATAAGCCCAATTACCATGAAAACTTCCAACGCTGCTCCATCTTCTCGTGATCCTGTCTGCGGGATGAGTGTGAACCCCAAATCCGCCGCCGGCAGCCGCGAATTCCGCAGTGAAACTTACTATTTTTGTTCGACGCACTGCCTGCAAAAATTCACCGCCGATCCCCCGTCGTTCGTCGATCAAAAGCTTCCCGCCGCGCCCCCGAAAGCGAAGGCTTCCTGCTGTCAATCCGAATCCAAAGCCGCACCGGAAGCAACGGCGTCTCCAGTCGCGAAATACACCTGTCCCATGCACCCCGAGGTCGCGTCTGATAAACCGGGCGATTGTCCGATTTGTGGCATGGGCTTGGAACGCAATGCCGCATGGAAGCCTTCATCCGCCAAGACCATTTACACCTGTCCCATGCACCCCGAGATCGAGCAGGATCATCCCGGCGACTGTCCGATTTGCGGGATGGCGCTCGAGCCAAAGGGCGTGCCTGCGGCCGATGCAGACGACGACAACCCCGAGTTGCACGATATGTCTCGTCGGCTCTGGGTGGCCGCGCCGCTGGCGGTGATCGTCATGGCGCTCTCCATGGGCGGAATGATCCCCGGCGCAGAGATTTTGCGTGGGGAAATCTCCCGCTGGGCGCAGTTCGCCCTTGCCAGCGTGGTCACACTCTGGGCGGGCTTCCCGTTTTTCCAGCGCGGTTGGCGCTCGGTGCGGACGGGAAATCTGAACATGTTCACGCTTATCGCCATCGGCACCGGTGCAGCGTGGCTCTACAGCGCCGTAGCGATGATCGTGCCCGACATCTTTCCCGATTCCTTCCGCGAGCACGGCCACGTCGCGGTGTATTTCGAAGCCGCCGCGATGATCACGGCACTTGTCCTCATCGGACAGGTCATCGAGCTGCGTGCCCGCGCCCGGACCGGCCAGGCAATCAAGGCCCTGCTCAATCTCGCGCCGAAGACGGCGCGTATCGTCCACAACGACACCGAGGAGGAAATCCCGCTCGATCAAGTACAGTCCGGCGACACTCTCCGGGTCCGGCCCGGTGAAAGCATCCCGGTCGATGGCGAGATCACCGACGGCAAAAGCACGATCGACGAATCGATGCTCACCGGCGAGCCCGCCCCGGTCGAGAAATCCTCCGGCGACCCCGTGAGTGGCGGGACATTGAACACCACGGGCAGCTTCCTCATGCGGGCTGATCGCGTCGGCGAGGACACCCTGCTCGCGAAGATCGTTGAGATGGTCGCCAGCGCCCAGCGAAGCCGCGCTCCGATCCAGAGCCTCGCCGACAAATTCGCCGCGATCTTCGTTCCGACCGTCCTCGCAATCGCCGTGGTGACGTTCGCAATCTGGATGATCTTCGGCCCCGAGCCCCGCTTCGCCCATGCATTGGCTAACGCCGTTGCCGTCCTCATCATCGCGTGCCCCTGTGCACTCGGCCTCGCGACGCCCATGTCCATCATGGTCGGCGTCGGTCGCGGCGCCGGCGAGGGCGTCCTCGTTCGCGACGCCGCCGCGTTGGAAACGATGGAGAAAATTGATACACTCGTGATCGACAAGACTGGCACGCTCACCGAGGGCAAACCCACCGTCACGGACATCCTCGTTTTCGACGGGAGCACGGACGACGAACTCTTGCGCGTCGCCGCGTCCATCGAACAAAACAGCGAACATCCCCTCGCCGCCTCCATCGTCAACGCGGCGCGCGAACGGGAATTGAAAATTACCAAAACCGAGGAGTTTGAATCCGTCACCGGCGGAGGCGTCACCGGGCTCGTGGACGGTCGGAAAGTCGTCATTGGCAAACCAGAATTGCTCACCGAGCACGGCATCGCCATTTCCATCGAACAAACCGATGCCCTGACCAAACTCCGCAAAGAAGCCAAGACCGCCATGCTCGTCGGCATCGACGGTAAGGCCGCCGGGATCGTCGCTGTTGCCGACCCGATTAAACAGACAACACCCGCCGCCATCGAGGCGCTTCACGCCGCCGGGCTGAAGGTCCTGATGTTCACCGGCGACAACGCCGAAACCGCCAAAGCCGTCGCGGAAAAACTCGCCCTCGACGGCTTCGAGGCCGGCCTCAGCCCGCAGGACAAACACGACCGCATTGAGGCTCTGCGCAAGGGCGGTGCGACCGTTGCGATGGCCGGCGACGGCATCAACGACGCCCCCGCATTGGCAGCAGCCGATGCGGGGATTGCCATGGGCACCGGCACCGATGTCGCAATCGAGAGCGCCGGCATCACGCTGGTCAAAGGCGACCTCGGCGGCATCGTCCGCGCCATCCACCTGAGTCGCGCAGTTCTGCGCAACATCCGGCAAAATCTCTTTTTCGCCTTCGCCTACAACATCCTCGGCATCCCAATCGCGGCAGGCATTCTCTATCCGTTCACGGGCCTGCTCCTCAGCCCCATCATCGCCGCCGCCGCCATGAGTCTCAGCTCGGTTTCCGTGATCACCAACGCGCTGCGATTGCGAAAACACGATTAGGACGCCGTCCTGATTATCCGACAGCCCCGCAAGCGCGAGCGCCACAAGCAACTTAAAAAACAGGACCAAATTGCATGAGCCAGTCGATAAAGTGCGGGAAACCCAGTTAAACACCGATTTCTACGATTCTCCGTCATGGCAAAACGAAGTTATTTTAATCTCCGTCACGTAGCTCTCCTTCTCGTCGTATTCGGGAGCAGCCCCCTAGTGGCAGCGACGGTGGAATACAATCTTACGATTGCGGAGAAGGAGGTGAATTTCACCGGAAAGGTGCGTCATGCCATTGCCGTGAATGGAAGCATTCCGGCACCGACACTTACCTTTCACGAGGGTGATCTGGCGCGTATTCATGTCACAAATGCCCTTGATGTGCCCTCATCCATTCATTGGCATGGTCTGTTGCTGCCAAATCGGATGGACGGTGTACCGTTCGTGACATTCCCGCCGATTCAGCCCGGTGCGACGTTCGATTACGAGTTTCCCATACGGCAGAAGGGGACCTACTGGTATCATTCCCATACGAAGCTCCAGGAGCAGAAGGGGCTATACGGGGCAATTCGTATTCTTCCACGGCAAGGCAAAGTAAAAGGCGATCTCGACCGCACTGTTGTTCTCTCGGACTGGATGGATGGGAGTCCCCACGAGGCCCTGCGGTGGCTGAAACGCGGCAGCGAATGGCCGGCGCTGGAGCGGGGTACGTCGCAGTCGGTGTTCGGGGCAATCCGCGCAGGAAAACTTGGCGACTATTGGAAACGGGAGCTTCTGCGTATGCCTCCGATGGATCTCTCTGACTTGGCCTATGATCGTTTTCTTGCCAACGGCGAGGCGGAGCACCAAATCCCGGCGAAACCAGGAGAACTCGTGCGCGTGCGCATTGTGGACGGATCCGCCTCCACTTTTTTTCATCTCCAGTTTGCGGGCGGTCCGTTAAAGATCGTTTCGGCGGACGGACAGGATGTGCAGCCGCTTGAAAAGCCGCGCCTTCTCATCGGCGTAGCGGAGACCTACGACGTCCTCGTGGGCGTTCCAGGTCAGGGCGCGTATGAACTGCGAGCAACGGCACACGACAGTTCGGCGTGGGCGTCCATCTGGATCGGCGATGGCGTGAAACATCCAGCGCCGGACGTGCCCCACGCGAATCTCTACAACGCAATGGGAAAGCTGACGTTCGAAAACATCTTCGCGCTGACTCCCGGCGGCACAATGGGAATGCCTGATCGTGAGGTGAAGGCCGGAAAATTCGACAAGCCGGGCTTAATGGGCGGAATGATGACGATGCAGGAGATGATGGGCGGAGGAATGAAGCCCGGTATGAAGATGGATGGCATGGACGACATGCCAATGGACGAAGGAATGAAAGGCATGGCGATGAATCAGGCCGCTCCCGCCGATCCGCATAACGGCAAAAAGCACACTTGGGATTTCTTGCCGCTCGGGCCGGACGTTTCGTCACGGAAGCCCCTTACGATGGACGGTATGGCGGAGCGTCCCGGACCGCCATACGAGGAACTGCGTTCGACGAAAAACACCTCACTGGCGCCGAATCGTCCGGTCCGTGAAGTGCGTCTCACACTGGAAGGCGACATGGAGCGCTATGTCTGGTCACTTAACAACAAGACCCTCTACGCAAGCGATTCCATCAAGATCCGCAAGGGTGAGACCGTGCGCTTCATCATGATCAATCGCTCGATGATGCATCACCCGATGCACCTGCATGGGCATTTCTTCCGCGTCATCAATGGCCAGGGCAACTACTCGCCCCTCAAACACACGGTTGATGTTGCCCCAATGAAAACCACCGTGATCGAATTCGCAGCCGAGGAAGTGGGCGACTGGTTTTTCCACTGCCATCTGCTCTACCACCTCGATAGCGGCATGGCGCGCGTCGTGCATTACGAGGGCTTCGAGCCCTATCCGGACACAGAAGCTATTCGTGGAAACCTCTACCGCGACCCATTCTACTTTTGGGGCGTCGCGGATGTGATGAGCAACATGACGCAAGGTCATCTCGAACTATCAAACGCACAGAATATCTTCCGCCTCGAATGGGAGGATGGCTGGCAGAATGTTCCCGGCGCAGAGCTGGAGACGACTTTCCTCTACGAGCGCTATTTCAACCGTTTTTTCCGTCTCATTGCTGGCGTTGATGCGTTCGACTCGATCAGCGGTCGCCCCGCCGAATTCGAAAGCGAGAGCATCCGCGGCGTGTTCGGGTTCATGTATAAACTTCCGCTTAATATTGACCTCACAGTCTGGGGCGACACAGGTGGCGGCGCCCGCGTGCAAATCAGCAAGGACATCCCGCTCACGCCGCGGCTGAGCATCGGCGGCGAGGTGCGATACGATACGCACGAGAAATGGGAGGAACGCGTGCATCTCGACTATATTCTCACCCGTGAGATCTCTCTCATTGGCCAATGGCACTCCGAATATGGCTGGGGCGGAGGACTGCGGGTGCGCTTCTGAGCGGAAGGCAGTAACAACAAACAAGAAGGAACAACACCATGAATACGACGAAAACCGATGCCATCGACCCCATCTGCGGTATGACCGTGGATACCGCCACCGCCCTCCACGCCGAACGCGACGGAAAGACGTTCTACTTTTGCTGCGACCACTGTCGCGAAAAGTTCCTCTCCGCATCGACCGATTCCAAACCGGACAGCAAGTCCGGAGGCTGCTGCTGTGGATGACCCTACATCGGCGTCCCCTGGCTGCGAAGCTTCGGGCAGACCGAAAACCTTGCCCGTGAAAAAGGCGAAGCCTACAGCCAGGTCGCGTTCGTCGCGGATCTCTAGTTTTGGTGGTGAACGCATCCAAAAAATCGACGCCCCCTGAAAAATAGTTCGAGGGATTTCCCGAGATCCGGCGTTTCACTCTTTGTATGAAAACAAAACTCACTCTTGCGATGGCATTGTTCGGACTTCTGACTCTGCCCGTTATGGCCCAAAACGCCGACAACCTCCTGAAAACCTACGACACCGTCTCCACGGCGCTCGCCAACGACGATCTGGCTGCGGCCAAGACCTCTGCGGCGGCATTGGCCGAACAGGCGACGACCGACAAAAACGCGGCCCTCGCCGAACAGGCGGACAAACTGGCAAAAAGCGATTCGCTCGACGCTGCGCGTGAGGATTTCAAGGCCATGAGCACCACCGCCATCGCCCTTGCCAAAGGCAGCGAGACCTATCACGTGATGAATTGCCCCATGGCCAAAGCAAGCTGGGTGCAATCCGGCACCAAGGTCATGAATCCCTACATGGGCAAGCAAATGCAGCAATGCGGCTCCATGGTGAGCGACGAAAAAGGTGCTACTACCAGCATGTCGTGCTGCGGTGCAATGGGCTAACCAAACGGCCCCTATTGGCAAAGCCTCGCTGATCGATAGGGATCCGCGACGGCTCGGCTCGAAATCCCGTCAAAATCCGGCATCAATCTGTGTGAGTTCGATAAACGAAGACATCACTGCGCGCATTGAATTCCTGCATGAAACCGAGAGGCTAAAATCGGTTCTTCGCCGGATCCCCGGCTCATCTCGATCGACCGGAGAACTCGGCCGAGCACAGTTGGAGTCTCGCGATCATGGCAATTTTATTCGCCGATCTCGCCGACGGACCCCTTCACATGGAAAGGGTTCTTCACCTCTTCGCAGTGCATGATGTGGTCGAGATCGACGCGGGCGACACGTTATGCTACGATGAAGGTGCCAATGTGGGTCAAGCGGGCGGTAGTCAATGGGCGTGTGTTCCGGTTTGAGGTCAGCCCGGCACTTCTCGCCACTGGCGTGGGCCTGAGTGCGCTGATTGGAATCTAATGAAGCGGTGGAGTTGAAAATTCCCGAAAACGCCGAATATCCGCGTCGCCAGTGGAAGGAGACTCGCCTTCCCCGTGTGTTCGGGTCGCACGCTCACTCCTCACCGCAGTCGAACGATGCGCACGGTTCGTCTGTGAGTTCCACGTCGACGGTAACGTGCTTGAATTCTTCCGCGTCGAGTGCCTCTCGCACCTTGCGCTTGGTTTCGACAATCTCCTCGCGCGAGGCGTTGGATGTCATTTGCAGATGGAGCGACAGCACGTGGCTTTCGCCGTCGAGCGACCAGACGTGAACGTGATGGGTGCGCTCGACTTTCGGAAATTTCCCGACCTTCTCCTGGAACTCCTCCAGGTCGAACGACGCAGGCGCGGTTTGTAGAAAGACCTTCATCACGTTCGTCAGGTTGCGACCGACGTTCCAGAGGACGAAGAGCGAGATGCCGATGGAGAGGATCGGGTCGATAATTGGCACGTCCCAGATGGCCATGATGCCCGCGCCGAGGAGCACCGCGCTCCAGCCGAGCGTGTCTTCGAGCAGGTGCCAGCTCACGACTTTTTCGGTGAGCGAAGTCCCCTTCTTCACGCGAAGCACCGCCGCGCCATTCACGACGATGCCGACGACCGCGAGGATCATCATGCCCGGTGCGTTCACGGGCTCCGGAGAGACAAGTCGCTGAACGGCCTGCCACAGGATGAACGCCAGACCGGCGATGAGCACAAGGCCGGTGATGAGGCCGCCGAGCAGCCGGTAGCGTTTGTAGCCGTAGGTGTGCTGCGGCGTGCGCCCACGCTCGGAGAGCTTGTCGAAATACCACGCGAGTCCGAGCGACGCGCAGTCGCCGGAGTCGTGAAGCGCGTCCGTCAGAATGGCGATACTGTTCGTCCACAGCCCGCCGATGATCTCGAGGATCGTGAAGCCAAGATTGAGGAAGAACGCAACCTTGAGGTTCCCCTGGCTCCCGTGATCGTGGCCCTCGTGCGACTGGCTCATTGCTCCGCTGGCTGCTCGACCCAACGGAGTGCGTCATCGAGATCGGTCGTCTCGAAGAAGCGCACCTCGGCGGACGTGAATGGCGACATGAGCTTGGTCATCATCTCCTGCCACTTCGTTTCGCCGACAAGGGCGACGCGGCTGAAATCTCCCGCGTGGCGGACATCGAACTTCGTGTCGGCCCAGAGACCTTCAGCCGACCAGCCGTGGAAGTCGCGCATCTCCCAGACGAGCGCGATCTTGCCGTGAGCGGCTATGCGGGCTTCGAGAGTGGGGACGAGATCGTCGTAATCGGCGGCGACGAGTTTTTCGCTGACGCGGACGTGAACGGTCTTCGGATCAGTGTTGGTGATGAACGCGTGCATGTGATTGTTATCGGTTGGAAGGTCGTCAATGGATGGGCAGGTCGCCCCGCGCCGAAGCCGGGGCCTGCCCCGGTTGGTGATCACACGGCGGCTTCTCCCGTTTGTTGGGTGCTGATGCGCACAGCGGAATCGACGGGGGCAACGTAGACCTTGGCGCTCGTTTTTTTGCCGCGGCTCTTGGAGACGACGGAATGCATGGGCGTGTAGGTGGTGCTGACCTGCTTCGACTCGATCTTTTGCACGCCGCCGGAGAAATCGACTTTGAACTCACCGGATTCGATCACCACGATGTCGTTGCCTTTGAAGCTGCGACCATACACCGTCCATGTTCCCATGCGGGTTTCCGGGCTCTTCGCCTTTCCGCTTAGGGCAATGTTCAACGTCTCGTGCTGCGTCACCGTGTCGGCTGTGGATTGTGCAATGTCTTTGCGATCCTGCCGGGACTGGACGCGCACCTCGATGCGGACGCGATCATTGAGGGGGATCGTCTGCGCGGAAGCGAGCGACGCAGCGTAGAGCGCCATGCCACAGAACGTTGCGAGCAAGGTGCGCCGTGCCACGAGGCTCACGAGACCAGCGCCATTTTCGACGGGGAGAGGATATTGCTTGAGTGAATCCATCATCTCAGGATTGGTCGGTGGACGTCTCCCTCGCATCTTTCGCCGCCTCGAAACCTTCCCAGGCGACGTAGGTGTCGATCGCGTCATACTTGAGCGTGGGCGAGTCGAGCTTCTTGCCATAGCGGCGCGGGGCCTGTCTTGGTTGGTGATCACACGGCGGCTTCTCCCGTTTGCTGGGTACTGATGCGCAGGGCGGAATCGACGGGGGCAACGTAGACCTTGCCGTCACCGGGGCATCCGGTCCGGGCGGCTTTGACGATGACCTCGACCGCTTCGCGAGCCACCGCGTCGCTCGCCATTATTTCGACGCGCACTTTGGGCAACGTGCCTAGGATCGCCTCGGTTTCGGCGGCTTCGGAACGCCCGCGGCCCCGACCGAAGCCGCGGACATCCGCGAATGTCGCCCCCGAGAGTCCTTTCACCGTATGGAGAGCGTCGCGAACGGCGTCTTCTTTGAAGGGCTGGATGAATGCAATGATGGATTTCATGCCTCGGTCCTCAGTGGCCGTGTCCGTCGTGACCGCCACCAGCTTCTTCGGTGCAGATGCAGGCGTACTCCGGGCGATTGCATTTGCCGCACACTTCTGTGTGATAGTCGATGCGGATATTCTGCGGTTTCGCGTCGGCGGTGGATTTGATCTGGAGGACGACGCGGTAGTCGTCGCCTTTGGGCAGGGGAGAGGTGGAGACGAAAGCGTCGCCAGATTTCTCAAATTCGAGCTTCTCACGACCGGACGGAGCTTCGGCAACAACGGCGACGACTTGCTCCGCAGGAGCGACGGGCTTCATGGCTCCGTCATAAAAGGTGACGCTGACTTTTGCGTCGGGCTGAACGAAGAACTCGACGTGTCCGCTGTCGGTCTCGATGACTTTGCCGCCCTTGGGACCCGGGATAGGTTTGTCGTGATGGTCCTGGGCCGACGCGAACGTGGCCAGGGAAATGAGGGTGATGGTAGTTGCGAGGATGTGTTTTTTCATGGTTTTGGGCTCGTTGGTTTGGGTTGAGGTGTGAGGTTGATCAGGGTGTCGGCAAGAGACTATCGCGACCGTCTAGGTCGGCCAGGAAGCGTTTCACGGTGTCCGCCGGAATCTGCTCGCTTATGAGCTGGCGATGGGCCGCGTGTTCGGCGAAGGTGGGGGCTGGCCTGGTGAAAATACTGCCCGTGCCGTGGTAGTCGATCTCGATTTCCCGGATGCGGAAGCGCTGGGTCTCGGTGACGCCATAGCGCGCCGCCAGCATGTCGAGCCACGCTTCCCGCGTCTGCCGTCCCTGCCATTCGCCGACGAAGTGCGCGCTTAGCGCGGCTCCAATCACAAGCAAAATCGCGGCGCAGAAAAGCACCCCCCGCTCCTTGCGGGACAGTTCGGACGGGCCAGCAGGGCGTTTTCTGCGCCATTGTTTGCGGCGGTGTTTCGGCGGGCGGTGCATCGGTCATTTGCGGGTTGTTCGGAGTAGGCGAAGCGAGTTGGCGATGACGAGAAGAGTGGCGCCAGTGTCGGCGAGGATGGCGAGCCAGAGGCTCGTCATTCCCAGCACGGCGAGGACTAGGAAGATCGCTTTGATCCCGAGCGCGAACGCGATGTTGAAGCGGATCATATTGAGCGTGCGGCGTCCGAGGCGAATCGCTTCGGCGACCATTGAGAGGTCGTCCCGCATGAGCGCGATGTCCGCAGTCTCGATGGCTGTGTCGGTGCCCGCCGCGCCCATGGCAATGCCGACGGTCGCGGCGGCGAGAGCCGGAGCGTCGTTCACACCATCTCCGATCATGCCGACGCTGCCGAATTCCTTGGCCATGGCCTTGACGCGCTCGATCTTGTCCTCGGGAAGGAGGTCGCCGTAGGCTTCGTCGATCCCGGCTTCGCGGGCGATGGCCTGGGCGGTCTTTGTGTTGTCGCCGCTGAGCATGACGACTTTCTGCAAACCCGCTTCGTGCATCTGCTGGATCGCCGCCTTCGCGCCGGGACGAATGGTGTCGGCGATGGCAAGCACACCGATCACTTCGCCCTTGCAGTCATCGTGGGGTTTGTGACCGACCACGACGACGGAGCGGGCCGCTTCTTCGATTTTCGCGAGGCGGGCTTCCAGTTCTTCGGAACAGACTGCGAGTTCGTGCGCGAATCGGTGGTTGCCGACAAAGTAGGCATGGCCGTCAATCCGACCCTCGGCTCCTCTCCCCTTGACGCCCTGATAGTCGTCGCACGGACTGAAGGAAATTCCCTTCTTCTCCGCGTGCCGGACGATGGCCTGGGCCAGCGGATGCGTCGAGTGGGTGTCAATGGCGGCGGCGATGCGGAGGACTTCTTTCGCGCTGGCGTCGGTGACGCGCTGGATTTCGACGACCTTCGGTTTGCCCTCGGTGATGGTACCGGTCTTGTCGAGGGCGAGCGATTTGAGGCTGCCAAGGGCTTCAAGGTAGGCTCCGCCTTTGACGAGCACGCCGCGCCGGGCCAGCGCGGTTAGGCCGGAGACCACGCTCACTGGCGTCGCGATAACCAACGCGCAGGGGCAGGCGATGACGAGGAGCACGAGCGCCCGGTAAATCCAATCCATCCACGGCTGGCCGAAGAGTAGCGGCGGCGCGACGGCGAGGACGAGGGCGAGCACCATCACCGCGGGGGTGTAAATTTTGGCGAAGGCATCAACGAAGCGTTGCGCGGGGGCTTTGGAGGATTGCGCGTCTTCGACCATCTGAATGATGCGCGAAAGCGTCGTATCGTTTGCGGCCTTGGTCGTCTCGATTTCCAGCGAGCCGTCGCCGTTGATTGTTCCGGCGAAGACGGTATCACCGACCGACTTCTCAACTGGCATCGACTCGCCGGTGATCGGAGATTGGTCGATGGCGGAGTCGCCCGAAGTGACCTTGCCATCGAGCGGGACACGCTGGCCGGATTTCACGAGCACGGTCTCGCCGACCTCGACGGTGGCGGCCTCGACTTCGGTGACGGCCCCGTCGCGTTTCACGAGCGCAGTCTCGGGAGCGAGCTTCATGAGCGCGCGGATGGCCTGGCGGGCGCGTCCGACGCTCCAGGATTCCAGCAACTCCGACAGCGCAAAGAGGAAAACCACCGCCGCGCCTTCGGCGTGCTCGCCGATGGCGACCGCGCCGACGACGGCAACGGTCATGAGCACGTTCATGTCGAGTGAGAGGGAACGCAGGGAGCGCACAGCCTTGGGAAGGATCAACCACCCGCCCGCGACAATCGCGACGAAGAAGGCCGCATCCGAGATCCAGCCCGGTTCGACGTCCAACCATTGGAGGAGAAGGCCGAGTCCGGTCGCGGTCCCGGAGACTCCCACGAGAATCGTGGGGAGCATCGGACGACCGGCTTCGCCGTCTCCTTCCGAGACGGTCACACCCGACCGATTGATGGCTGTCGTGATTTCTGCGCGTTGCAGCGAACCGTCGTGATAGACGGTCACCTTCGACGAAACGATCTCGGCGCGGATGCCGAGCACGCCGTCGAGCGGCTCGAGCGCACGCTCGATGGCGGCGACTTCCTCCGAGCAATCCATCCCGGTGACGCGGAAGATCTCGTTGGCGGGAGCATCCGGGGCCGGGGCGGCGGCTGGCTCGGGGTCGTCGTGATGGTGGTGATCGTGGTCGGTGCTCATAATTGCTGGTCGGTCTGATTAACTGCGCCTGGTTCGATGCGGCCTCCGGCTCTGGCGGGTCGGAGTTCTTGATGAAAGCAAGCGATGGATCGAGGGTGTAGCCCGTGGCATTGTCGGAGTCGCGGGCCGACTCCGGGGAATGCGCAGGCGCAGCCGCCGAACGGGCACCCGGTGTCGGCGGGGATCGTCCGCGCGGAAAGCTTGGGCCCAACTTTCGTAAATGAGGCGCCGACGCCCCAACGCGTGCTCCGCCTTTCGCCCGACCAGATGGAACACCCCGCCCCACGACAGCACGAGAAGCGCGACAAGAAGCCAGAGCGACCAGTTCGCGAGAACTTCGGCGAAGGCGGCCCAGAGGATATTGTCGATCATCGTCATGGTTCGGGTTTGGTCGGCGCGGACGAAGGGCTGGTGGCCTCGGACGGACCGGTGAGCCCGATGAGGTTGATCTGCTCGCGGACGAGTTGATTGCCATCGAGCCGCACGACGTGAAGAGTTCGCGGGCCGTCGAAGCGAAGCGTGTCCTTGATGAAACTCCGTCCGGTCGCCATCTCGACGCCATCGACGATGATGGACATTGACTGCTCGAACATCGCGACGTAGGCGAAGTGCTTGCCGTTCGGGCTGAACGTGAATCCGGCGACATTGCGGTAGCGCGGACCCGGCTTGCCATCGACGATCACGCGGCCGACATCGCCGTCCTTCGCGACGAAAGCGAATCGCGAGCTGTCGGGCGAAAAAACGAAGCTTTCCCGGATCACGGAATCCCACGACTCGCCGGGTTGGCCATCCACGACGGCGGCGAGCTTCCCGTCGTCGGTCGCCGCAAAATAGGCGAAACGCTGGCTGTCAGGACTCCAAACGGGCATGCCCTCAGCGCTGCCGTTGAGGGCGGAGTATTCCTTGCCATCAACGACGACGACTTTGTTGCCATCGCGCAGGGCTCCCCACCCAACGCGCTGCGAATCGGGACTGAAGCTGAGGCTGTCGTTGACGATGCCGCCGTATTTCGGACTTTGCTCGTCGTTGACGAAGACGGCCTCGCCGCCACCCTCCAGCGTCGCCATGTAGGCGATCCGCTGACCGTCCGCGCTCACTCGCAGGGTGCTGCTGACGACGCCCAGTTTCAGCGTGGCGATGGGTGTCGCCTGTTTGAAGACTTGATTGGGTGCGGCTGCGGGCGGTGCCTCCGCTCGCACGAGAGACGCCAGCAGCAGCGATCGCCCGAGGGCGATCATCATGGCGACGCGGAGGGGCGATCCGGTCCTCATGCCTTTCCCCCTTGGATCCACGCGAGAGCGATCTCGCGTTCTGAAAAGCCGAACCGCCGCACCGCGACCGGAAGCAAGTCACGCTCCAGATCGCTGATGATTCCCTCCTCCGCATCGATCACCAGGGCCACACGTTCGATTCCTGAAAGCGTGTGCTCGTCGAAGAGCGTCTGGCTCCAAGTCATTGCGCTCGTCGCGGGAGGATCGAATTGGAGCAGGATCGAGATGCGGTTGTGTTCGGCTAGGCGGTTCTCCAACAAATACCGCACGCTTTCGCGGTCCACGGCGTCCGGGACTCCGCTGACCAGCAGGATGACCAGCCAGTCGATGGGATGGGGATAGTAGGAGTGCATGGCTTTTTGAAAAAGGCTCAGACTTTGGAGGTGTCGGCGTGACACATCAGGTTAAGGAGCGAGGATTCGAGGCGCGTGAGTGAGCGCATGACCGGGACCTTCCGCTCGGCGTCGGTGACGGCGAGACCGCCCAGCCGGACGCGCAGTTCCTGCACGGCGGTTAGGGCCGCCGTCAGGTCATCGGAGCCGCCAGTTTGCAGGCGTTCGACGAGTTGATTGATCCCGTCGATGATGATCTCCATCTCGGCGTTGGCACTGCGGTAGGCCAGCTTTTCGAAGCGTCCTTTTCGAATGCGGGACAAGTGACGCGCGATGGCGTGCACGGGATGCAGGACATTCTCACACAAAGCCAGCCAACACACGAACCAGACGGCGAAGCCAACGATCACGACGTGCGCGAAGTGGTGGGTCATGAAGTTGAGAAGGTCGTTCGGCGGGTCGAAGATCAGTTCGAAGCCGGCGTAGGTGAGCAATCCCCCGCCTACCGCGATGGCAGCCCGGGTAAAGAGAATTTCGCTGAGGCTGCGAGAGGTGGCAGAGACTCCGCCAACGGTGCAGGGACTTTGCGAGGATGGGAGAGTCGGCATCATTGGTTCTTCGGATCGACGGTGATTATTCCTTCCGAGCCCCCGGAGGCGGGGTAAGTGAGGAGGTCGAAATCGAGCTGATTGCGCCAAGCCTGGACGAGGACGTGGTTGCGGGTCTCGACGGTTTCGAGGTAGGCGCGCTGCATCTCGACGAAGAGGCTGATGGAGATGCCGCCGATGCGGTATTGGCGGTCGGCGAGTTCCGACGCGGCGTGAATCTCGTCGATGGCCTCGGGCGACATCGTCGCGAGGAGCTGGCGGGTGGCGGCGAGCGCGACATTGCGACGCTCGAATTCGCGGGTCAGCTTGGCTCTGGCGTCCTCGGCGAGCATTCGCTGGAGGCTGGCCGGACCGGTTGTCGCACTGGTGGCGACGGGGCGGGAGAGCCCGGCGAGATCTTCGACGGCACCGAGTCCCTCCGTGGTGAACCACCCGCCGACCGGATACATCTCGGCCTCGCTGGCCGCATCGACCCCGAAGACGCCTCGGGCGATGCGGGCCTGGCGGGTCGCGAGGGCGAGGCTGGCGGCCACGAGGTCGGGACTCGATCCGTCGGGGTTGAGCGCGGGACCGGGCGGCGGACCTTCGAGAGTAAAGGCGGCGTTGGCCGGACGACCGATGAGGCCGTTGAGCACGATGGCGAGTTGGTCCTGCTCGGCCCTAGCTTCGGCGGCGGCTTGCCGGATCGGGTAGTTCGACCCGCTGAGGATGCGGATCTCCAGCAACGCGTCGAAGCCGCTGGTCGGGCGCTTCTTCAACATTGCGACGAGGGCGTCGGCGCTGGCGGCGAGATCGGCCGCGGCACGTCCGGTCGCCTGAGCGGCGAGATACTCAACGGCGTGGAGACGGACCGTGGCCGCCAGGACGAAGCGAAATTCTGCGAGCGCCAGCTTTGCGAGATCGGCGTCGCGGTCGAGGATCGCACGGCGTAGCGTCTCACGCGACGGGAAGTCGAGCGGCTGCGGGATTTCGGCGGGGGTCGCGGCCCGCTTCTTCCCACTTTTCAGCGCGGCGAGTTCGGCCTCGTAGTAGGACAACTCGGGATTGCTCGCCATCGCTTCGGCGACGAGGGCGTCGATCGACCCCGTCGGGGCTTCGGCGGCCTGGCTGCTGGGTGCCGCGAACAATCCAAACGCAACGACGATGGCCGCGGTCGCCGCGACGGCGGCGCTTTTCTCCCGCCGTGCCCGTTTGCGTTCCAAGCCGCTTTCGACCCAGTGGTAGAGCGAGGGAAGCAGGAGCAGCGTCAGGAACGTTGCGGTGATGATGCCGCCGATGACGACCGTGGCGAGCGGACGCTGGACTTCCGCCCCCGCGCCGTGGCCGAGCGCCATCGGGATGAAGCCGAAGCTGGCGACCATGGCGGTCATGAGCACGGGGCGCAGCCGGTCCATCGCGCCGTTACGCACGGCGTCATCCACGGACTCACCTTCTTCGCGGAGCTGGTTGAAGAAGCTGAGCATGACGACGCCGTTGAGGACGGCGATACCGGAAAGCGCGATGAACCCGACCCCCGCCGAAATCGAGAACGGCATGTCCCGCAGCCAAAGCGCGAAGATTCCGCCCGTCACCGCGAGCGGGATGCCGGTGTAGATGATGAGTGCCTGACGAACGCTGCGGAACGCCATGAAGATGAGCAGGAAAATCATGGCCAGCGCAGCGGGCACGACGATGGCGAGTCGGGCGCGGGCCTGCTGGAGATTTTCGAAGGTGCCGCCAAAGTCCACGAAGTAGCCGTCGGGAAAAGTCACCTTCTCGTCGATCTGCCGCTTGGCCTCGTCCACGAAGGTCTGCACGTCGGTGCCTCGCAGGTTGACCATAAGGGTGAGGCGTCGCTGGAAGGACTCGCGGCTGATGGTGTTCACGCTCTCGGCCATCGTGGCATTCGCGGCCTTTCCGAGCGGGATGAAGCCGCCGTTTTCGCTGCGGAGCGGCAGATTCTCGACGGCGGCGAAGTCGGCGCGGTCTTTTTCACGCAAACGAATGACGATGGGGTAACGGCGGTTTCCGTCCACGATGACGCCGACCTCCTTGCCGGCAAAGGCAGTCTCGATCACGTCGTTCACCTCCTGCGCCTGGACGTTGTATTGCGTCATGGCCTCGCGATCGACTTCGACCTGGAGGATGGGCGCCTTGCCGACGGCGTCGTATTCGACATCGGCGGCGCCTGGAATCTTCTCGACGATCTCGCGGACTTCGTTGCCGATTTTCTCCAGCTCGTCGAAATCGTCGCCGAAGATCTTGATGGCGATGTCGGCGCGACTGCCGGAGAGCAGTTCGTTGAAGCGGAGCTCGATGGGCTGTGAGAAGAGCTGAGATTGGCCGGGGAATTTCGCAGTGAGTTCCTCGGACATCAATTCGAGCAAACGTTCTTTGCTGACGGGCTTGCCGTTTTCCTCGCGGAACTCGGAAGGCTTTTTGAGCATCACGTAGGAATCGCCGACGTTCACGCCCATCGGATCAGTGGCGACCTCGGACGTGCCGACGCGGGCGAAGATGTTCGTGATCTCGGGGAATTCCTCGACGAGCAGGCGCTCGGCGGCGGTCTGCATTTCGACCGACGGGGTGAGGCCGATGCTGGTGGTGCGGATCATTTGAATCGCGCCGGACCCTTCGTCGAGCTGCGGGATAAATTCCGCGCCGAGCCGCGAGAACGCGACCATCGAGAGCGCGAAGATCCCGACGCTGATCGCGAGAATGACCCAACGGGCGTGGATGGCGAAATTCAGCGCGGGAGCGTAAATCGCCTTACACCAGCGGATGAAGAAGTTGTCTTCCTCGCTGACTTTCTTGGTCATGAAATACGAGCAGAGGACCGGGATGACGGTCAGCGAAAGGATGAGCGCACCGACGAGGGCGAACATGACCGTGAGCGCCATCGGTTTGAACATTTTGCCCTCGACGCCGGTGAGCGTCAGCAGCGGGACGTAAACGATGGTGATGATCGTGACGCCAAAGACGGTGGGTGTGCCGACCTGCTTGCAGGCAGTCAGAATCGTATGCAGACGTTCCTCGCGGGTGAGCAGTCGCCCAACCTGTTGCTGGCGGTGAGCGAGCATGCGCACGATATTTTCCGCCATGACGACCGCTCCATCAACGATGAGGCCGAAGTCCACCGCACCGAGGCTCATGAGATTTCCCGAGACGCCGAATTGCACCATGTTCGTCAGCGCGAAGAGCATCGAGAGCGGGATGGCGGACGCGACGATGAGGGCGGCGCGCCAGTTTCCGAGCAGACCGATGAGCACCACGATGACGAGGATTGCGCCCTCGAAGAGGTTCTTCTCGACGGTCGCGATGGTGGCATCGACGAGATCGGTCCGGTTGTAGAGCGTGACGATCTCCATGCCGGGCGGAAGCTTCCGCTGGATGTCGTCGATCTTCTCATGGACGCGCTCGGAGACGAGGCGGCTATTCTCGCCGATGAGCATCAGCGCGGAGCCAATGACGGCTTCCTTGCCGTTGAGGGTCGCCGCGCCGGTGCGGACGCCGGAGCCGATGGCGACTTCGGCCACGTCTTTTACGCGGAGGGTCGTTGGTGTGCCCGCAAACTTGAGCGGGAGATTGGCGACTTCTTCGGCGCTCTGGACGCGACCGATCGATCGCACGGAGACGCTCTCTCCGCCTTTCTCAACGATGCTGCCGCCTGCGTTCTGCGTGTTTTCCCCGATGGTGTCGGCGAGTTCGGAGATGGTGACGCCGACACTGCGGAGCTTGTTGGGATCGGGCATCACGACGATCTCGCGGGTGTAGCCTCCCGACGTGTTGACCTCGGTGATGCCGGCGACCGTGCGAAGCAGCGGCTTCACGATGTAATCCTGCGCGAGCTTGAGCTGCCGGAGCTGATCCTTGGGATCGGTCGGGATGTCTTTGGCGTCGGCCTTGTAGCCAACCGTGTAGTGATAAATCTCCCCGAGACCCGTGCTGATCGGGGCCATCTGCGGGGTCACGTCGGGCGGCATTTCCGCGGCCACGGCTTGCAGCCGCTCGGAAACGAGCTGGCGGGATCGATAGAGGTCCGAACCCTCCTCGAAAATGAGCGTCACCTGCGAGAGACCAAACTTCGAGATTGAGCGAATCTCCAGGAGATCCTGAATGCCGCCCATTTCCACTTCGATGGGATAGGTGATCAATTGCTCGATCTCTTCCGGCGCGAAGGCCGGAACGGCGGTGTTGATCTGGACCTGGACGTTGGTGATGTCCGGGACGGCGTCGATGGGCAGATGGGCCGCGGACCAGGCGCCGACCACGATGAGCGCAAATGCGCCGATGAGAATGAAGACCCGCTGACGAAGAGCGAATTCGAGAATTTTATCGATCATATAATTAGTAGGAAATTAGTGAGAATGCCCGCCGCCTTTCGTGGCGCGGAGTTCGGTGATGTAAAGGGCCTGGACGGCAGTGACGGCGATCTCGTCGCCTTCGTAGAGTCCTTCGGTGACTTCGACGAATTCGCCGTTCGACGCGCCGATTTTGATGGGAGTGCGTTTGAGGAAGTCGCCGTCTTTGACGTAGGCGAAAGGACCCGCCGCCGTATCGAGCACAGCCGAGCGCGGAATTCTGGCGGCTCCGAGCCCATCGGATTGCAACGCCGCCTCGCCGGTGAGGAACGTTCCAATGGGGAAACGCCCGTCCGCGTCGGGGATTTCGACCAGCACCTCGGCCATCCCGGTAACGGGGACCTGCGTGTCGTCGATCTTCCAGACCTTGCCGGTGACCGAGGCATCGGAATCGCCCGCGGCGCTCGTGCGAAACGCGACCTCCTCGCCCTCGGTCAGCTCGTTGGCCAGCTTCGGGTCGAGCGTCGCGGTGGCGTAGGCTCGCCCGGAGCGCTCGCCCCCCGTGTCGGCCGACTCCTCGCTCGCGTCCCGGTAAACCTGGGCCGTGAGCGAAGTCGTGGCCGCGACGGGCTCGGCGGTGACGTCGCCGATCTCCAGGCCGAAGGCGGCTCGGGTCTCGTCGTTGATCGCGATGCCCTTCTCGGGCACGAAGACGCCGCCTTCCGTTTCCTCGTTGTGGCCTTCGTGGCCGCCTTCCGCTTCCTCGCCACCTTCCTGGTGTTTGTCGGCGTGGGCTTCGTTCGCCCCGCCTGCTTCTTCAGCGTGGTCGGAGTGCCCTTCGTGATCTGGCTCGGGTTGAGCGCCGCCTTTCGGTCCGCAGCCAACGAGCAGCGTCAGAGAGAGAAGGTTGGTGATGATGATGTGGTTCATTTTCATGGTTTGGGTTCGGAAGGCGTGTCGAGGCGTCCGCCGGTGAGAAGATTGAGGTCGAGCAGAGCGCGCCACGCATCGAGCACGGCATTCTGCGAGGTGCGCAGCGCGTTGAGGTAGGCGGACTGCGAGTCGAGGTAGAGGACGGCCCCGATGGAGCCGCTGAGGTATTGGGAATTCGCCGTCGTCGAAGCGCCCCGGATGTCATTCAGGATTCCCGACGGGATTCGGCTCAATTGACGCCGGGTCAACTCGTAGCTCCGCAGTCGGCTGAGGATCTCGGATTCGGTGTCACGCTCCGCCTTGACGCGCAGGGCCTCGGCGGCGGCGGCTCGGGCCTGGGCGCTGTGGATATTGCCGATGTTCCAATCCCACACCGGGATGGTCGCTGAAACGGACGCCCCGATATTTTGCTCGGTATCGCCCGCCGCGTCGCGGCTGAAGAACGGCCCGATGGCGAAGTCCGGCGCGATGTCGAGCCGGGTGGCCGTGATTTCCTTCGCCGCTCGATCCAGTTCGCTCCTGCGAATCTGGAGAAGCGGATTGTGCGTCTGTGCGGCGAAGACGAGGGCATTTTCGTCAAAGGATTTCCCCGGCGCTCGGAAGGGGGTAGAAATTCGAAGCGGCAGCTTCTGCGGTCGGCCGAGCAGCGCGTTGATCCGCGTCCGCGTCTCCTCCCGCCTCTCCGACGCCTCTTTGATGGCGGCCCCCAGCTCGACGAGACTCGCCTGCACGAGGCGCACCTCGATGTCGAAGCGCGCACCGTAGTTGTTTGCCTTGCCGAGTTGCTCCGCCAAATCGTCGCTTTGTTTGTAAACTGACTCCGCCGCATCTGCCTCGGTGATGGCCGCAAGATGCTCGTAAGCGAGCAGTCGGACCTGGGCGCCCAGAGCGAGTCGAAACTGCTCAAGACCAAGCTCGGCAATCTCGATATTCTTATTTGCGATTGCCTTACGGAGCGTTCCCTTGCCCGGGAACTCGAACGTCTGCGTGACAGAAATGCTCATGGTTGTTCCATTTCCCTGCAGGATATTCTCTGAGTCCCGGACCTCGCGTCCGCCAACCTCGAAGGAAACATCGGGATTTTTGAAAAAGCCGGCCTGAGTGCGTTGCCCGCGGGCGACTTCAACCTCCGCCTCGAAGGTTTTCAACTCGGCATTGTTTGCCAACGCCTGCTCAACAAGGCCGTCGATGGAGACAGAGGTCGGAGGCGGGGCGTCTTGAGCTAGAAGACGGCCAGCAAAACAAAGGCAGCACAATAGTAATTGCTTTCGATTCATAGTGGTTTTTTTGGTGCCGCAAAATTGGCGGCGGATGATTCTGGAATAAGTTTAAGAATTCTCTTTTCTGTGAGAACTACAGTGGTAGGTGATGCGAATTTTTGCCGCCTGCTGTGCTTGGCTCAACGGGAAGCTGACGACATACGAATCTGTGAAGCGTCTGCCGCCGCCAGGAGCAGGGTGAGTCGGATTGATGTCGTTCTGACCCTTGGCAATGACAGATCCTGATGAATCGAGCAACTGAATGTCCACATGGGCTGAGTTACTCAATTTGTACTTCCTGGCGTTCCCGGCGACATGGAGCCGGTTGGACGTTTCGTAAGCACGATAGCTTAGGACCTGACCTCCTCCAGAATTTTGGACTTCGATTGGAAGCGGGGAATTCGCCTGCTTGAACAAGGTATCCATCGATGTGCAAGCGGTGAGTGACAGCGCCGCAATTGTGACGGGAATAGCTATAAGGCCTGGGTCTCGAATAAATAAAAGTGTATGGAAGAATTTCATTTGGTGATGTCGATAGGTGCGCGCAGATACGACCTGCACGGAATGTTTCAGGAATGCCGGGGGGCAGACCCCGGACAAGGAAACGGGCAAACAGCCCGACTAAGCAGAAAAGGCGGACGCACTGCGCCCGCGATCAATTAGGATAATTGAGGAGGATAGTCGATCTCGCGAGGCGGGCCATCAATGACCGTCTTATCGCGGCAAGAGAACGAACATGTCGAGATGTCGGGAACCAACTCAGTCCCTGAATCGACGATCGCCAAATTCGTGTGCAAATGGCTGTGGCAGCAACAATGCCCCATGGGACAGTCGTCACCGGAAGCCGGGAATTGCTGGCTTTCTGCCGTGTGATCCTTGGAACACTTGAGGCTCACGTAAGCATGGGCAACCTGGCCACCCGCCATCAACAAGATGGCGACCACCCAAACAATTTGCACATACCGCGAACAGAAACGCATCGGTCGGTGTATGTAGTCGTTGCGTCCGGTCATGTCAAGTTTTGGGCAACTTGCCCCATCCTTTTCCTGTTTTGAGGAATTAACTCGTTAAAACCATTGTGCCAAAATCGCTGATGAATACCGCCCTACCCAGTAGCGGCACTAACTATTCCATTTCTCGCGACGCGAAGTTGATAGTTTTCCTCCCGGTGGGGAGACTTCGGAATTTCAAAATCACGGAGGTGAAGAACGACAAGCTCGCGTCGTTTTCCGCCGTGGATTGCTCTCAATACCTCTCCAACGACGAGTGCGCTCGCGCAGGCACCAGTGAATGAAGAGGAGATCGATTTTCCGGCAATTTCTTGAAGGACAATCCCGCATTCTTCCTCATCTTCTTCCAGCAAGGACAAATCGAAAGTCGATTCGTCGGCTTGATTTTTTGCCCAGATGTCCCGCGCTTTGTCGGATGCGTCTGGAAATGTGTGGAGAACAATTCGGTCGAACCGATCAAGGGTTGCGCCCAGACCAGACTCCACGATCAACTCAAACCCCACGTCTTCAAGAGACCTGCGCGACTCAGCATTGTCGAATCCGCAGAGTGCGACTCTCGGCTCATCCGACTGACGGTGTAGTCTCTCGTCGAACGCCCGTTCAATCATCCTCGTTTGCAGTCCCCGCGTCTGGAGCCAGTCCGCACAGAGACGAGTCTTCATTTTGCCGACTCCATTGGCTTCGCAGAGGAGTCCCGCACTCCAATTTCCCGGCTCGACGGAATCGAAGTCCTGCAAAAAAATGGTAGTCCGGCTTGGTTCCGCGAACGGCAGCATTCCCAAAGTCCAAGTGTAGGCTTGTCCAAGATGCCCGAGTCCCAATAGCCAGAGTTTTTGCGGCAGTAAAGCAAGCGCCGGTCCCATGGCTTCGGGAGACAACCAGTGGGTATCCGGCTTCCAAATGGAAATGCCGATGGGCTCGGTCACGTCGCGATTGCAAATCCCGGCGGCACTCAGGAACGCGCGACTAACGGCAAGACCACCGGCAAACACGCCAGCCAGCGCGAAGTCTGCGCCGGCTTCGAAATCAATTCGTGCGCCGGAGGGCAGAACCCCGGCTCGCCATCCGTCGCAGAGGACACGGAGACCCTTCTCCCGGACCAATGTTTCTCCAAAAATCAAGATACTGGCGTAAAGCGGCGGCTTCACGCCGACCGTCGCGCCAAGCGACGACACCGCGTCTGCCAAAGTTTCCGCACCGGGCCAAGGAAAACGAAGTTTCACTTCTCCAGGAATTTCGACGCTCACGCCTCCCCGAAACGCTCGTTTGCCTGAATTTACCGCAGTGAGCAATGCCGCCTGAAGGGCTGCCGAAGTATGAATTTCATCGCCGCAAATCAGATGGAGACGGAGGGAAGCTAGCAATTCGATTGCTCTTGAATATGTCACATTATGTCGCTGCATCATCGCTTTCGCGAGGCGATCAAAGTTTTGCGCAGTTACTCCAGACATCAGAAAAGGCTCAGGTTGAATTTGTGATCGCAGTGCGGCATCCACTCGTGATTTCCCAGATATTCGTAAACTCCGACGCCACGCAGGGAGAACAGGCTGCGCCCGGCAAAATATGGCATGATCAAGCTGAGGTGACCCTTCTGGCCAACCATTGGATGCGTCCGATCAGCGTTGCTTTGTCCCGTCCATTGGTCACCATGAGTGTGCACGTCGGCGACAACTCGCATCCCTTTTTTCCGGCAATAGTCCCAGAGTGGAACAAAGCCAGCTCCATGAAAAACAATGATACCCGTGTCCAAAGCACTTGGATCCAAATCGTCGTAACAGATGAATTTTGCGATTCGCGACGTGCCCCGTCGCGCGAGAAGAAAAGCACCGCTTTCTCTCTTGCCGCCACCCCGCCTACGGAGTTGCCGGACCAGGCGGACCCAGAGCCAATAAGAGATTTGGAACGTATCAGGCTTCATGATCTCGTGGATTCAGACAGCGATGCAAAAATTCCAGATACAGGGTGATGTCGCTGTCCACTATCCAGCACCACTGGCGCAGACTTGTCTTCCACGCATCGTGACCGGGGATTGCAATCCGGTCGGCAGGGCAATAAAGCCCGCTGGCGTTCCAGCCAGGATTGAACACCTTCGAAACATTCCCCGGACCTTTCGGCCACTTCTCGACGGCAAGTGGTTGGTCGCCGTCGGAATCCCAAGGAATCGCATTGGGGGCATTCACCGGGTAGCCATCCAACTTGAAGCGAAGCGCAACCTGCCCTGATTGCGCGAACCGCGTGTCAGACTGAACCCATGAGAAACAATGGGGCCAGTCCACCTGCGGTTCGCGCTTTGACAAACCCCAACGACCCCGGTCAGCACCGGAGCAAAACGGAGCGGCGGTGAGGTGGTCGCGGAAAATGGCTTCGTCCGGCGTCATCCCTGGACTTCCACAATTCCCGTAAGGAAGAGTTCAAGATCGCAATGGTGCGGCTGCACGTAGGAGCCAATGTGCTGTTGCGACGAGAGGACCGTTCCCTCCATGCCCCCAATCCGCAGTTCCTTGTTTTCTGCGTCGACGCCGGTGATTCCAAATGCATCGAGCGCCCATTTCAGCACCCGCTTGACCGGGCGGCTTGGAGCAAACTTGTGTGATTTTTGTTCGCCATTGAAATGCACGACCACAGTCACCTTATCGCAGACGTGGCAGTGCAGATGATGTTTATGCTTCACGCCGCAATCGCAAAGGCGCGCGTCTTTTTGCAGCGGTTCGTCTTCGTCCTCGATTGTGATCCGGAGGTTTTCTTCCGCGAATCCTGCTTGTTTCGCCGCTGCGATGAGGTCTGCAACCGTCGAGTCGCCGAAGAGTTTCAGGATGGTTTCCCCCGGGGTGCCGGGCCCATGGAGGTAAATTTCGATTTCTTGTTTCATTTTTTCCGTTTTTGAGGTCGCGGGGTAAATTGGCCACAACAATTCGGAATCTATGCAAACCGCTAAATATGTCAAGCATTTCATTAGCGCCGCTATTATTTTGCGTCATCAGCGAAGCGGCGCTTGCATCCGGGTCGAAGGCTGCGATAGTGAAGTAACCCATCAAAAAGGAATCATCCATGCCTGCAAATAGTCTGGGCCAAGGTCTCAAACTCGCTCGTGAACTCCGGAATCTCTCCCTCCGGGATGTCGAAAGAGCAACCGGCATCTCGAATCCCTACTTGAGCCAGCTTGAAAACGACAAGATCGCCAAGCCCTCGCCGTTCTTCCTTCACAAACTCTCCACCCTCTACGAGATCGAATATGAGATCCTGATGGAGGCAGCTGGGTATGTGCAAAAAAAGCAAGTCGCCAAGGGCGCGCCGAAGACCTTGGCCGGAGCCGCGCTCTTTAGCGTGGAAAAGCTATCACCGCAGGAAGAGCAGCAGCTTGCGGAATATCTGCAATTTCTTCGCTCACGATCCAAGTCGAAAAAGAAATGAAGGTGGAAGGCTTGGACTCGGCAACCGAGATCGAGAAAATCACCCGAAACATCCTGATCGGATCAAAAGCTTTCGGGAAATTTCCAACACCTGTTGACGACATTATCCATCACGCCGAGTTGACTCTCGCCCAGGGGGTAAGTCTCCACCGGATTACCACCGATCTCCTTTCGGCCAGCGCTCATTTTTTCGGCAACATCAGCCGCAAGGTTCTGGGGATGATCGATCTTCGTGAGAAAACGATCTACCTTGATGAAAGCCAGGCCGTACCCCGCAAAAATTTCATCAAACTCCATGAGGTGGGGCACGATGTTTTGCCCTGGCAGAGGAAACTGCTCGGATGTCGTGATGACGAAACGACTATCGTTCCCGAGGTCGATGAACTTTATGAACGCGAAGCCAGTTTCTTCGCGTCCGCCGGACTCTTCCAGCTTGAGCGGTTTGAAGAAGAGGCGTCCAAACTTCCCCTGTCAATCCGATCGGCACGGACGCTAGCGCAAAAATTCGGAGGCTCGGTCCAGGCGAGTCTGAGGAGGTATGTCGAACAGTCTCCCAAAAGATGTGCGCTGATTGTCCTTCACAAGCCTGAACGCACATTGCCATTCCGAGCAGCAATCAGGAACTACTTTGAATCCCGATCCTTCAGAAAGGAATTCGGCGAATTGGTCTGGCCGGGCGTTTGCGGAGAAGAATTTGAATTTATCAAAGACATTCAACGGCGACGGAGAGACCACGAGGAAGGACAGATCGCCATGACCACACCGGCCCTGAAATATCAAACATTCCAATACCATTTCTTCGACAACTCCTACAATGTCTTCATTCTGCTCTTTCCTCCCGGCGAGAAAGTCGCTTCACGCGTTCGAATCGTGATGGCCACATCGTAGCTCTCCATCCCTTGGATTGCTTCTTCAAGCGGATCCGAATGATCGAGCAGAAAAGTCTCTTTATTGTCCCGCCGGGGCCGCCAGTTCGACGGGCGCAAGGCCTTTGCCACCACGCTGTTTCTTAGCGAGGAAGAATGAGCCAATCACGATCAACGCGGCGAGAGCCTGCCCGCCCAGTGTTTCCACAGTCGGAAAAATGGCAAACCACATGCCGGTCCTGTCTGGAACGTAGGGCTCGAGCCACGGAATCGGCGTCGTGGAAATCCAACCGGCGAGTTGCATTTCCTGCGCCTGCTCGCCGACCATAACGAGAAGAACCACGCCGAGCAGGACGCCCGTGCATTCGAGCATTCTCCGGTAGGGAAGGCGCTTTTCGAGGACGAAGGTTAGCACGGCCACGATCCCGACCAGCACGAGTCCGATGCCAGCACCGGAAAGCGTCGTCGCGGGACCGAGTTTCAAATTATAGGTCTGGAGGAAGAGCACGATCTCGAAGCCCTCGCGATAGAGCGTGGTAAAACCGAGCAGCGCCAGTCCGCGCCAAAGGGCCGTGGTCGTTACGCTCCCTTCGCCCGCCTCCCGGAGCAGCGTGCGCTTCCGCCGCGTGTGCAGACAAATCCAGCCGCCCCAATAGATTTTGTGAAAAAACCAATTCATGATGACGAGCAGCACGAGAATGGCGAGCAGACCGGTGGCGGCTTGGAGATTGAGCGCGGAAACGCTATCGCCAAGGCTGGTCAAAATTCCGACCGCGACGAACCAAGTCACAACCGTGGCGACGAGTCCGATCCCGACTCCGGCCACGATGGGCTGACGAAAAACCCGATTATCGTTGACCATTCCCGCCATGATCGCCGCCAACACCAGCACACATTCCAGCCCCTCGCGAAAGACGAGCACCGCGATGTCGAACATCGCTGCGACATGACTGCCCGGTTCAGCAATCGGATCGGGATTGCCCCCGGCCGTCACCGCCTGCCAGACCAACACTCCGAGGACAAGGAACGCTCCAACGATCAGAAAAGCCGGCAAGATTCGCCGCCCCATGATGCCCAGCGCCACGGGGATTTCGGGAAAAGTGGTGGAGTCAGTTTTCATGGATTGTTCAAAAAAGGAGGTTTGATTTCAGGTTGGTTAAAGAGAGTTCGGGCCTCATGCAGTTTCCATTTTCCTTACAAACCCGGTCTTTCGGTGCCCTGAGTTGGAAGGCTTCTGCGCGCAGTGACCAGATAGGCGGTGATCTGCGCTTGCTCCGAGGAACTGAGGTTCGCTCGGCTTGACATCTTTTCAACCTGCGCGGGCCACTGGGTTGCCGGATATTTTGCGATCGGTACAAGCGAATGGCAGGATATGCAGCGGGTGGCAAGCAGACGACGCCCGACAGCCAGCGACTCCGCAGTGCCGCCGTCGGGCGCGGCCACGGCGATCATTTCCGGCGTCACCGCCGGCGCGACGGTTTGGAACGTCTCGCACCCGGCGACCGTGAGGATCACCCCGGAACTCAGAACGGATGCCCATCGGTTGGTAGTGGTCATTGGCTAAAAATGAAAACCGAAGATGGTGCGTAGTTGAAAATCGGGCTCGGCGCTGATGCCCGTCGCTTGGATGAGCGCCGTGGCCGTAACGTAAAACCGGTCATAGCGGAAGGAGGCATTCGGGCCGACATAAACGACCGAGTCGCCCACATCCTGCCAATCAGCAATGTCGAACTCATGCAGAAACTCGGCACCGAGCAAAAAGTTCGGGGTGAACTGATAACTCGCTCCCAACGTCTGCTCGAAGGTGCCCTTGCGTTCGTTGAAATAGCCGAAGCGTTCGCCCTCCCATTCCGCTTCCAAGGTTGCGTTGTAGGCCACAACAAACGGGCCGAAGTTTTTTTGGAGGATCAACTTTCCTTCCAATTCAAATTTTTCTGGGCCGATCTTCATCTCTCCATAGATGGCCGAGCCGATGATGTCGGTGACCGGATTGGTGAGATTATAAATGAGTTCAACCGCGCTGTCCTGGAAGCTTGCATTGGCACCGTTCTCGCCCCCTGCCACGCTGTCCTCCACCGACCAATCCGCAAGATAGACTCCGACCTGAAGGCGATCTGTGATGCCAAATTCGATTTCGTGACGAAAGTCGAAGACGTTGCCACGGCTTCCTCCCTCGCGCTGCGTCTTCCACGTCATCCAATTCTCGATCTCAATCTCACCCTTTGCCGCCGTCGTCGCCTCGTAAACATAGGTGAAGCGGCGTTCGCCCGCGTGCACTGCACTGGGTAAAAAGAAGGAACTCGTTAAAATGGTGACGGCGGCAAGAATGGAAGATGATTTCATATTTCGAAAGTGGCTTAACGGTTATTGAGACATGATCTCAATCGCTCGCGCAGTGAAACGGCACTCCCGTCTTACTGTCAATAATTTTTGCGACTACGTCTCAGTATCATTAAAAATCCCGGCAATTTCTATGACCGGGGGAGTTAGAGAGTCCTCCGACTATGGAATCGAGGAGAGATGCAGGCATCCTTGAACGAGAATGAAAATTCCAAGGACGACAAGCACTGCGCAGGAAAAGTAGGGGGCCTTGCGTGCAAATTCGTTGAAGCCCGCAAAGCGTCTCGAAGCATGCCGCACGCCCCACGCCGCGACGACCCCGGCGGAAACCATCGTGAGCGCCAACCCGAAGCTGAAACTGGCGACCAAGGCGAAGCCGAGCACGAATTGTTTTAACTGAAGGCAAATGAGGAGCACCGTGAAGGCGGCGGGACACGGCAGCAATCCCCCGGTCAGCCCGAAAAGAACGATTTGGCCCGTCGTCACGGTTCGATTTTGAAAACGGCGGGCGATGTCTGACGCGTGGGCACGTTCATGCGCATCCTGAAAACCTCCATCACCAACCTGTAATGTTTGATGACTGTCATGACTGTGCTCGGTGAAGGCGCATTCGTATTCGTGCACGTGATCGCCGTGGCTCAGCGTGAGAGTTACTTGAAACTCGTGGGGCTCAGGCAGTTCATCCGTTGCTTCCAGAAAGTCCGCGTTCGCGGTGAAGGAGAATTTCCGCCGCGTCCCGTCTCCACGAACAGTTTCTAAAGCAACGCTCTCGGCTGGCGCGGGTGCGGTCGGTTTTTGTTGCCCATCAAAGAAATAAATCCGGAAACGTGGAGTGACGTCGCACTCGAAGACGCTCACTTCGACGAAACCGTGTCCCGTGTCGATGAGCGGACCGCCGTGCGGTCCCTCGTCGCCGTGGGAGTGGGCCGCCTCTGCATGGCCGTCCCGACGAACCCGCCAGAACATCCAGCCTGCCAGCGCAATGATCATGAGGCCCGAAACGATCTGAAAATAGGGCTCGGTCGTTTCCGCATTCCAGTGCGAGCCGAACTTCAGCGCTCCCGCCGCGAGCACCCAAATGAGAAGAGAGTGAGAGATTGCTGCCGAAAGTCCCAGTAACACCGCCTGCCAGATCGTTCCTCGCACGGCGATGATAAACGCGGCCATCATCGTCTTCGAGTGACCCGGTTCCAGTCCGTGAAGCGCCCCCAGTACAATGGCCGAAGGAACGAAAAGCCATGCGTTTGACGCCCCCTGATTGATCAATTCGCTGAACGATTGCATTGATAGTGCATACCCCCATACCCCTTCTCCACCAACGAGAATCTTGCTTTTGTACAGGTTTTTTGGCCATTCTCCGAATCGCCGTGGCAAAATCCATACACCACCATCCCGAAGACGAGACCAAGGCCCTTCGCACGCGAGTGCGAAAAATCGTGGGCCAGCTCCAGGGTGTCGAACGTATGCTGGAAGCCGAACGGGACTGTGCCGAGGTGCTCGCCCAACTCGTCTCGGCTCGAAAGGCCATCAAGTCGCTTTCCGAAAAGCTCATCCACTCGCACATGCATCACTGCATCGAGAGCGCCGAAAACGAGGCGGTCGCGAGACGCTCACTTCGAGAACTATTGATCGTCCTGCAACGTTACGTGGACTAAATGCGGGCGATGAAACGCTTTCATTTGCGAAATATGACGAGCAGTAGAAGTCTCTCATTTCGAGGAGCACAAGCTGCGCTTGCCCCGGCACAATGAAGTAGCTCACTGCTTTTCCTATTCATCGTGGCGATGGGGAACGCCGTGCTGGTGCGAATGGGAATGAACGAGATCGCCGTGGCGGTGTTCGTGAATGTGGTAATTTCCGGGAGGATCAAGGACACTGTGAGCGTGTCCGTGTGCGCGATCCGGGGCCTTGCCATGTGCAGCCACGAGGCGCAATTGGCTAATCCAGACGGGCATCGTGACGACAGCGAGAAGTGCGGCGAAGATATAGGCGCTCCAGGCGAATCCGATGCCGCTGACCAGGAAGCCCGCCAGGGGATAAGTGAATCCCCATCCCGCGTGGCTGAGGGAAAAATGCGCGGCGTAAATGTGTGGGCGTTCATCGGACGAACTGTTTGTGGCAAGAATTTCGTTCCCCCGGATGCCAAGGATGCTTTGTCCCGCCCCTGCGAAGGCCCACGCCACCAGCACGGGCTCGAAGCGTTGGAAAAATCCAGCGCCCACTAGGGCCGCCATCATGGCGGGAGCGGCGGCATTTACGAGCTGGTTTCTGACCGGCTGAGGCATTTTTCCGTAAGTTGTCGCGCCCATTACGGAGCCGATGCCGTAAGCTGCCATGGCCCAAGCATAGGAGGCATCAGGAAGAGCAAGCTGACCTTTGATGAAATCCACTGTCGCGACGAGGACGAATCCGCCTGCAACGCTGGTTTGGAGCGCGAGATAGAGCGTCTCGCGTAGCTGCCAGCGTTGGAACATTGCAGCGATACCGTGCCCGATTGAGATTTTTGGTTTCGCAGGGGTGATTGAAATTGCCAACCGGGGCAGTCCGAAAATCAACGCCGCGCTGAGAAGGAAGGTGGCGGAATCTGCGACGAAGTTCCCGCGAAAACCAAACAGGGCAATCGTCAGCCCAGCCAGTGATGGCCCAAGGATATTGGCGGTATCATACGCGACGGAGCCGAGGGCGAGGGCTCGAGGGTATTGCTCGGCCGTGGTGATGCCGGGGATGACTGCTTTGTAAACAGGTGTAAAGATGGCCGCCCCGAGATTCAGTAAAACGGCGAGTGCATAAATATGCCAAACGTCCCCGACAAAAAAGAATCCCACGACGATGCCGGCGCGAAAGAGGTCGCTGACAATCATGGTCGTGCGCGCTCCGAAGCGGTCTGCCACAAGACCCGCCCACGGCGCGCACAACACAATCACGATGATGCGAATGGCAAGTGTGATGCCGAGCACGGCGGACGCGGAGGCACCCACAAGCTGATGGGCGAGCAGACCGAGGGCGACCGAACTCAGACCACTTCCGACCAGGCTTACAACGTGTGCCCAAAAGAGCCGTTGAAACGGAAGGTTTCGCCAGAGCGAATCCGTCCCCGCCTTTGAGTCATTATTCATTCGCCGATCGAAGCTACCTTCGGACCTTGGAACAATTCGCCCTCCTGTTCACGATGAAAAATGCGGTAAAGCGCGGGCAGCACGAGCAAGGTCAGCAGCGTCGAACTGATAATCCCTCCGATCACCACTGTGGCCAGCGGACGCTGCACCTCCGCGCCGGTGCCCGTGGCGATGGCCATGGGCACGAAACCAAGCGCCGCGACGAGAGCGGTCATGAGCACAGGGCGCAATCGTGTGAGCGAGCCGGTAAAGACGGCTTCCTCCAAGGGAGTTCCGGCCTGGCGAAGGTTGTTGATGAAGGAGATCATCACCAAGCCGTTGAGAACCGCCACGCCAGAGAGCGCGATGAATCCGACCCCCGCCGTGATCGAGAGCGGAATGTCACGGAGCCAAAGTGCGGCAATGCCGCCAGTGAGAGCGAGCGGCACGCCGGAGAAGACGAGCAGCGCGTCTTTTACGTTGCCGAATGCCATGAACAGCAAGGTAATGATGAGCAGCAAGGACAAGGGCACGACGATCTGGAGCCGCTTGGATGCCGAAAGGAGTTGCTCGAAGGTCCCGCCCCACGTCATCCAATAGCCGGTCGGCAACTCAACAGATTTCATCCGTTCCTGGGCTTCGGCGACAAAGGAGCCGAGGTCGCGTCCCCGAACATTGGCGGTCACGACAACGCGTCGTTTGCCGTTTTCACGGCTGATCTGGTTTGGGCCGGGCGCAATGCTGAAGTCCGCGATTTGCCCGAGTGGCACAAAGGAGGGCATGCCACTATGCTCCATACTCACGGCTTTGATGCCGGAATCTGCTCCCTTCTGTCGTGGAATTTCGACCGGGATGCGTTTGAGCGCATCAAGGTCGGTGCGCAGCTTCTCTGGTAAACGCACGAGCAACGGATGGCGACGGTCTCCCTCGAAGACTTCACCAGCCTCCTTGCCGCCGATGGCAATCTGGATGACCTCCTGCACGTCGTCCACGTTCAAACCAAAGCGGGCCATCGCTTTTCGATTCATGTTGATCGTGAGCAAGGGCAATCCAGTGATCTGCTCAACACCCACGTCCTCTGCGCCGGGAATGGATCCGAGCACCTTGCCGATCTCCTTGCCAACGCCAACGAGTTCTTCGAGGTCATCGCCGAATACTTTCACGGCGACATCGCTTCGCACCCCCGCGATCAGTTCGTTGAACCTCATCTGAATGGGTTGGAGAAACTCGAACTTCGTGCCGGGCAATTCCGCGTCCATCTTTTCCGCCATCGCATTCACCAACTCCGTTTTACTGCGCTTGGGATTGGGCCACTCCGAACGCGGTTTAATCATCACGAATCCATCCGCAACGCTGGGCGGCATCGGGTCTGTGGCAACTTCCGCCGTGCCGATTTTGGCGAAAGTTTCCTTAACCTCGGGGAATTCCAGAAATTTCTTTTGCACCGCATTTTGCATGTCGATGGCCTGCGTGAGGCTGGTTCCTGGGATGCGGAGCGAATGCACCGCGAGATCGCCTTCGTCAAGGTTTGGAATAAATTCGCTGCCCATACGGGAGGCGACCAGAACGCTGAGCACGACCAATACCATCGCGCCTGTCGCAACAAGCGAGCGATTGGCGATGGAGCCTCGCAATAACGGCGTGTAAATCGCCTTCGCGCCACGCATGAAGAAATTTTCTTTTTCGGACACTTTTCCGTTCATGAAGATTGCGACCGCTGCGGGCACGAAGGTCACCGAAAAAATCATTGCTCCCGTGAGCGCGATTAGCACGGTCCACGCCATCGGGTGAAACATTTTCCCCTCAATGCCTGAGAGTGTGAGAATCGGCAGATAGACGACCATAATAATGAAGACGCCAAAAATACTAGGTCGCACGACTTCTCGGGTGGCCTGAAAAACCACGTCGAAGCGTTCCGCCCGGCTCGGGATGCGTTTGAGCCGGTGTTGTTCCTCGGCCAGCCGGCGGATGCAGTTCTCTACGATGATGACGGCACCATCTACGATAATGCCAAAGTCGAGCGCCCCCAGGCTCATCAGATTTCCGCTGATTTTCGTTGCGACCATCCCGCTGATAGTAAAAAGCATCGCGAGCGGAATGACGGCAGCGGTAAGGAGTGCTGCACGGACATTGCCCAGGAGGAGAAGAAGAATGACGATGACCAGCACAGCACCTTCAAAGAGGTTTTTCTTCACCGTTTCGATGGTGGCGTTCACGAGATCGGTGCGGTTGTAAACGGTGTGGGCGGTGACGCCTTTGGGGAGGGTCCGATTCACTTCGGCCACTTGGGCGGCGACGCGTTCGGAAACGGTGCGACTGTTTTCACCGACGAGCATGAAGACGGTGGCGAGCACGGTTTCCTTACCCTCCGCTGTCGCGGCTCCGGTGCGAAGTTCGGTGCCGATGCTGACTTCCGCCACATCGTTGATATGGATGGGCACGCCGCCGAAGCTTCCGACCGTTATATCGCCAATATCCTCCAGACTGAGCACCTGTCCTGGCGCTCGGATGAGATACTGCTCGCCGTTGCGCTCGATGTAACCGGCACCCACATTCGCATTGTTGGCCGCGAGCGCAGTCATCACGTCTCGGAAACTGAGGTTGTATGCGATCAGTTTTTCGGGTCGCGGGGCAACGTGGTATTGTTTTTCGTAACCACCGATTGTGTTTACTTCGACCACGCCCGGCACGGTGCGAAGCTGCGGCTTGATGACCCAATCTTGTAGGGTGCGGAGTTCCATCGGGGTGTAGGGTTCACCTTTCTCATTCGTCGCACCGGGCTCTGCCTTGACGACATACATGTAGATTTCCCCCAATCCGGTGGTGATTGGACCCATGCTCGACTCGATGCCAGGGGGAAGTTTGCCTTTGACCTCCTGAATACGCTCGTTGATGAGCTGTCTGGCGAAGTAGATGTCGGTACCATCTTTGAAGACGGCGGTTACTTGAGAGAGGCCGTATCGGGAAACGGAGCGTGTGTAGCTCAGCGCGGGAAGCCCACCGAGAGCGGTCTCGACCGGGAAGGTTATGCGCTGTTCGGCTTCCAGCGGCGAAAACCCGGGTGCCTCGGTGTTGATCTGGACTTGGACATTGGTAATGTCAGGTACCGCATCAATGGGAAGCCGTTGGTAATTATAGATTCCGAGTCCCGCGACGGCGAGGACGGCGAGCAGGACGATCCACCGATGGCGGATTGAGATTTGGATGAGTTGATCTAACATGGAAAGGATTGGTTTTTAGTTAAACGGCCGAGTCGGCTTGTTCGCCGGTGCGAATCCGCACGGCTTGAGTGATGTCAGTGACAAAGATGAGCCCATCGCCGGCATGGCCGGTGTGAGCCGCAGTGCGGATCGCTTCAATGATGGATGAGGCGAGGTCGTCCGCGCAGACCACGGTGATGAGTTTCTTTTTGTGAAAAAAGATCTCCTCCTCGGTCACGCGAAAAGCTCCTCCAGCGCCGCGTCCGCGGCCCTGCCCCGCGGCATCAATGATGGTAACACCGGGAAAATGCGGCAGGGCATGAAGCGCCTGAATCACTCTTCCGAGAACGTGTGGTTGAATGGATGCTTTGATTTCTTTCATGGCGGGATGGCAGTTTAGTGGTCGTGTGAAGCGCCGTCTTTCAAAACATCGGCTTTGACTACAAAGCTGTTTTCCGTGACGTATTTCGTTCCCGGTTTGAGTGGCCCTGAGATGACTTCGACCCATTCGCCATCCCTTTGGCCAAGCTCTAAAATTGCGATTTCAAACGAAGTGCCGTCATTCATAAACACCACGTCCCAATCTCGAAACGTCTGGAGTGCGCTGGCTTTTACCGCAATCGGAGCTTCTTTTTCATCAACCACCACTTCGGCGGTGACGAACAACCCCGGTTGCCAGGTCATGTCCGGATTCGGCAATTCTGCGCGAGCCATCATGGTCTGCGTGTCCTCCGCGCCAATGGGGGAAAGGTAGGTGAGCGTGGCCTCGGCCGAAGTCTCTTCCGCCCCGTTGATGACCACCTTTTGCCCTTCCCGGAGTTTGGAAAAATCCTCTCGCGGCACCGCTAGATCAACCGAAACCGAGCTGAGATCAGCCACCACGTAGAGCGTCGTATCTTGCGAAACGGACTCGCCCAGAACGGCGTCGCGCTTGATCACTCGTCCTGCGACTTGGGATTTGATCTCATAGGGTCGGAGGCTGTCGTTGCTCTCAACCACCGCGAGGACTTCGTCCTTTTTCACAACATCCCCCAGTTTCTTGCGTGCTTCGAGCACGATCCCCGGATAGCGCGGAGAGACATGGGCCACTTTGTCGGGATTCGCGGCAATCTTACCGTTCATCAGAACAAGCGTGCGCAACTTCGCTGGACCGGCTTCCTCAATTTTGATCTCGGCTGATTCAATCGCAGCGGCCTCCATGGCCACACGGCCTTCGTAAGAGGGATATTCCCATTGGGATTTCTTTCCTTGATATTCAGCCAGCACTTTCACTTCAAACGAGTGCGGCTCTTCGACAATTTTGTCGCCGATCAAATAGTCGCCCTCCTTTTTGTAATTGATTGTATCCACGCGCCCGCCGAATCGGTGCAGCTCGACGACCAGCTTCACGTCGTTCGGATCGAGCGGTTTGCCGTCCTTGAATGGATAGAGGCGGGACTGCGGGGGGATGTCCGGTTCGTAAATGGTGACCTCGATGCCAAGGTCGCCGTCGGTTAGTAAGCGGCCTCCGTGCGGACCCCGGACATAATCTTCGGCGGGGCTGGCTTCCCCGTGTGCATCCATGGTGGTCGCGGTTTTAGATTTGAGAATTCTTGTCGCGGCGAAGGCACCGGCGGCAATGAGAAGAATGATGAGGATGGGTCTGAGAAATTTCATAATTGGTAAGAGTTAGTTTTTTGATTTCGCTGGGGGCTCCGGGTCGAGCGGGGCAAGTGCCGCAGTGCCGATAAGTCGGTCAATCTCTGCTTGGTATTTGTGGTAATTGAAGGCGGCTTCAATGTTTTGAGTACGTAGCTCGATGAGCGAACGCCGGGCGTCGGCGAGTTCGAGATAGGAGAAACGGCCCTGCCGGTAGCCCTCCTCGGTGGCCTTGAGAACTTCCTGCGCTGCTGGCAGAATCTCCTTCGCCATCGTCTCCAGTTCGGTCACGGAATAGAGCAGCTCCTGATAGGTGGCAAAGAGTTGCACGGCCAACGCCACGCGGATGGCCCGTCCCAATGCCTCCGTTTTTCCCTGAAGTCGCAGGGCTTCATAAAGATCGGCCTGTCCCCGGTCAAAGAACGGAAGAGGAACGGCAACGCCGAAGACGCCAGCCCATTCATTCTCATCGGCGAACTGCCGGATTCCCGCAGTGAGCGTCACGTCCGGGACGCCTCGCGTGCGGGCGAGACGGAGTTGAGCATCCCGCAGCCGGGCTTCTATCGCAAACCGGGCGAGATCGGGATTGCTTCCGATTCGCGCCATGAGGCTGCCGAAAGCTTCGGGCCGCCGGGTGTTGAAAAAGTTCGCCCGTGCCACGGTAAACGCCGGGGTTTCGTTACCCCAACTTGCCGTGAGTGATTTGCGGGCAGAAAGGAGGGCGTGTTGGGCTTGGGCGTGATCGAGTTTGGCCCGAGCCACGGCGATCTCCGCCCGCCTTTGCTCAACTACTGAGTTCCGCGCGGCCTTCACCCGCTCGGCTACCGCGCTCAGTTCGGCCTGAGTGAGCATTGTTGCCTCTTCAGTCAAAGCGAGCCGTTCTTGTGCTGCCATGACCTCGATAAAGCGTTGCGTCGTGTCGGCCAGTACGTCGAGTCGCCGGGTTTCGTAGTCCCATGCGGCCAGGCTGCCGGTTAACCGGGCCTCGGCGATTCGCCGGGAACGTTTCCCTCCGAGTTCGATGACCTGGCTTAGGCGCAGCGTCGTCTCTGTCGTATCGGCGCCCGAACGGCTGCCGCTGCCGGGCAGATTCTCCACTTCCAATCCGACTCCGGGATTTGGAAAATAACCGGCGCGGATACGTTGAGCCTCCGAGGCCCGAAGATCGTAGTTGTAGGCTGCGAGGGCCGGGTTGCCAGCTAGGGATAACGCAACCGCGTTGGCAAGTGTGAGCGGTTTGGCGGGTTCACTGGCAGGCTCCTCAGCAGATAATGCGAGAGGGACGGACAGCCAAGCGAGCGTCCATAAAGTATTTCGGATATTCATAAAAGCCCTTAATGTTGCGTCCGACCCAGGGAGTTGCTGGGGTGCTGACTCGGATGATAGGTCACACGAATCGAAGTGGCCTTCCGTGCGATCTCCAGCGGGAAAGTGGCAACGTAAGAAATTTGCCGACTCCGTCCCCTCCTAAGACGCGATTGAGGGACAGGATCAATGTCATCCTGCTTTTCGGCGATCACGCGGCCACTGCTTCCGATAAGCTGGACGTCAACGTGTGCGGAAGCGGGTATGTACTGAGCGAACTCGGTCTTTATCGACCCAGCAACGAAAAGACGATCTGAAGTTTCATACGCTCGAACCCTGGAAACTTTCCGGGAATCAGCGGGAATCGATTCTATTGGAAGCGGCGAGTTTCTCTGACGGAAAACCGAATCCAGTGAAGTACAAGCTGAGACGGTCAGCAGGGTGGAAGCGGTGCAAGTAAGACGGAGTAAGCGAGAGTGAACAAATATTGTTTTAAAAAATGCGTGAAATTTCATGTGGTTGTGCTGATTACCGACGCGCAAGCATGCGCGGGCGGGTTTGATGGAGAGATTCGGTCCCGATGGGACGAATCAAGTCAGGGTCGAATTAACCCTTCAAACAGGATTCATGGACGCAATGCGCCCGTGAATCATCAGGACAACTGAGGCGGATACTCGATCTCGGCTACCGGTGACTCTGGCAGAACAGTCGTCGGAGCAGGCAAGCCTGAGACGCATGAAACAGACCTTAAGAAAGACACCTCGGTGATAACGGCAACACCATGAGAATGCTCCATGCCAAAATGGCAGTGCTCGGCTTCATTTGAAGAATGATCGTCGTTCTTGCTGTCATGACCATGATCATGAAGTTCGGCATGGGTGACTCTTTCAAAATCCTCGTAAGCATGCAGCACTTGTGAAATGGCCAGCAGCACGAGCGCCGCGACCCACAGAGTGCGAAAACGCGAGAGGAATTTCATTGCGCAGGAGGGAGTAATCCAAGAACGCACGGCTGTCAATACGATCGATTTTTTACAGAGGTTGGGATAATAGAGAATCTTAATTGGCGGCCGGTTAACCTTTAGATCGCTGTTGCCGCTGAGCGAAAGGGAGGTCGACTTCACTTGCCGCGATTCAAACGGCCCCGGCACGAAATCTGCTTGGCACGACCTGTGTGCTGCAATTTTCGTCAATCGCTGCTCGTCGCTTGCTCGATGCTGCTCGCCGCAACATCGGCTCGGGCGGGCACTCTCGCGGAAATTCCTTTCGAGTTTCGGGATGGGTATCTGTGGGTGGAGGTTTCCGTGGCAGGACAGCATGTGCCTTTGCATTTCCTGGTCGATTCCGGAGCGGCGGCCAGCGTCGTAAGCGCGGATGCCGCTCGTCGGCTCGATCTACGGCTCGGCCGGCCGCAAGTTGTCCAAGGCGTGGGCAGGCAAAGCACCGCGTTTCACGTTTCCCACTTTGATGCCACGGTCGGGGGAGTGGCGCTGCCGCGTTCCGTGCTCGCACTGGACCTGAGAGCGGTGAGCGCAACCTGCCATCGCCCGATTGACGGGCTGCTCGGCGCGGATTTTTTCCGCAGTCGTGTGGTGCGGATCGATTTTGCAGCCGAAAAGATCAACATTCTGGACCGGGCGACAGCCGAAAGTGGCAGTGTGATGCTGCCGATGAAACTGCGCAATGGCGCGATCTGCGTGCCGGCCATGGTCGCGGGGCGCTCCTCGCAATGGCTGCGGCTCGACACGGGCTGCGACTCAGCTCTCGAATGGGTGGTGAGCGACACGCGCGCGCAACGCGGCCACGAGACCTCCGTGGCGCTGACGAGTGCGGGTAAAGGAGCGATTCGCCTCGACGTTCAACTGGGCACCCGCACGATGAGCGGCGTCAAGGCTGGCCTTTACCGGCGGCAACTCTTCCTCGGCGAAGACGGACTGCTCGGCAACGGACTGCTTGGGAAATTTTGCGTCACCGTCGATTTCCCGGGAAGACGCGTCATCCTCGATTAGGACGTCCTCATTTACGGACCAGTCGCCGGGCACTTCCCGGTTGAACAAAAAAATTCGCGAATTCGCGAGGGTTTTTCGACGGCGTGACGTTTTACCTTATAGAACCGAATGGAATCCCAATGGAAGGACCGGACGGCTCGGAAAAAGAAAACCAAACACAGAAAGTATAATCGTTATGAACTCTCCCATTAAAATCCTGAGCGCTCTCGCCCTCGGCGGCCTCCTTGTCGGCACAGCAGTTGCCGGTCCCGGCGACGCCTACGCGGCGTACGGCACTCTGAACAAGACGTCGAATCCCGTCAGCATCGCGCTCTATCGCAGCAACGACTCCACCTCGGCCAGCATGGCAAATTGCCCGAACATGACCGAGCGGACAAAGCTGATCCCCTCGGGAAATTCGAAAAGCCCTGCCCCTCAGAAGGTCGTGCTCGGCACCAAGTGCGAAGGAATGACGATTTCCCGCTAACCGAAACAACCCGGTGGGTCTTCCCTGCGAAGTTGTCCACTGGTATCCCAATGCCACAGGAGGGGCAGGCCCATCCAGGCTCGCCCCTCTTGGTTCGGAAAAACGCTCAAACAAAACATGAATGATCTCAAGCAACTTCTCGCGACTTGGGTGCCTGACATCCCCGAGTCCACCGGCTTCCAGCGAAACGTCTGGAGGCGGATCGCCGACACGGAGACACCTGCCAAATCCGATTTTAGAATCTGGCTGGAATCCCTACTGCTCGCTATCAGTCAACCGAGAATTGCCTTAGCCTCTGCGGCAGCGGCCATTGTTCTTGGATCGGTCCTCGGAGGCAGCATTTCCGCATCTGGGAATTCCGGCGAGATGGCCTATCTGAAGTCGGTAAATCCCTACGCCATGGCACGAAACGGTCAATGAGACGCGGCATCATCGGCCTGGCCGCTGTATTGATCGTCGGCACCGTCGCAGCGTTCACGGCGTTCTTCATTTTTCATCGACCCCAGCCGGCCCCGGATTGGCTACAGCGGCGCTTTGCGCTCACGGAAGATCAATTCCGGCGCGTGGATGCGATGAATCGGGAATACGCCGCGACTTGCACCGAGATGTGCAACCGAATCCGAGAAAGCGACGCTCGCCTCGCCGACTTGCTCGCGGCGAGCGACCGTGTGACGCCGGAAATTCGCAACGCGCTCGCTGAAACCGACCGTGTACGCACGGATTGCCGCACACACATGCTCGCCCATTTTTACGAGGTGGCGGCGGTGATGCCTGCGGAAAAGCGACGGCAATACCTCACGATGGTGTATCCGCTTATCCAAGATCCGGAGGTTATGAGAGCCAATCAGGTCGATGCAGATGGCCGGTGACGCCACCGAGCCCGACGTGGCGTCGATGCTCCGTTTGCAAAATGGCGACGATCTTGCGTTGAACGAGATTATGACGCGATGGCAGACTCGTTTACGCAGCCATCTCTTTCGACTGACGGGAGACCAGTCGGTCGCGGACGATCTGGCCGAGGAAACCTTCGTGCGGGTCTATCAAGGCCGCGCCCGCTATCGTCCCACTGCGGCGTTCTCGACGTGGCTTTTCGCGATTGCGGCCAATCTCTTCCGCGACCTGGCCCGCTGGAAACAACGTCATCCCACCGTGACGATCCATGACTCTGATGGCACGGGCACCGGGCTGGAAGCCACTTTGTCCGACCCGCATCCGGACGCAGCCGTCCAACTTGTACGGACCGAAACGGCTGCCGCCGTGCGTGACGCCGTATTGTCACTGCCGGAAGAGCAGCGGCAGGCGATCGTGCTTTCTGAATACGAGGGGCTTTCGCACGAGGAAATCGGTCAAATCACGAAATGCTCGCCCAAGGCGGTGGAAAGTCGCCTTTATCGCGCACGCGCCATCCTGCGCGAGAAACTCCGTGCAAAGCTCGGGGGAGAGTAGGGCAAGGCGGATTCGGGTTTTTGCCAGCAAAACCGAACGGAAAGACAACCGAACCGGGCACGCTCCTCGATTATTTTTTGATCAACTCTGAAATGTCATGAATAACTACGCAAAATTCGGCGCGATGATCGCCACCTCCGCATTCGTGATGTTCGCGCTCATGTATCTGAACACCTATGCGCTTGACCGTGCCTTCTTCAGCGAAACTCGGGCTTACATGGCCATCCTGATGGGCGCAACCATGGCTGTTATCATGTTGGCGTTCATGCTGGGCATGTATGGGAATCGCCGCCTGAATGCCGGTATTTTTGTCGGCAGTGTTCTCGCCTTCGCCGTTTCACTCTGGCTCGTGCGCAGTCAGGCGACGGTTGGAGATGTTTCCTGGATGAAAGCAATGATTCCCCATCACTCCATTGCGATTCTCACAAGTGAGCGCGCCCACATCTCCGACCCGCGAGTGCGAGAACTCGCAGACGGCATCATCAAGACGCAACGTAAGGAAATTGCCGAAATGAAGTCGCTCATCAAAGACCTGGAAACAAACAGCCGTGAGTGACCGACCCGCTGAAAGCTCCACAAAAAAGCAGTCGACCATTTACCGCATGGTGACCCCGGAGCATTTGTGTCCGTGGGGCATCAAAGCCAGGGATCTATTGAAGCGCAACGGCTACGAAGTCGAAGACCATCACCTCCAGACGATGGAGGAGAATGAGAGCTACAAAAAAGAGCACGGCTACAACGAAACGCCGCAGATTTTTTTGGAAGGTAGACATCTCGGCGGTTACGACGCACTCCGCAAATATCTGGGAAAGGGCCCGGACCCCAAAAAGGGTAAGACGTATCAACCCGTCATCGCCGTTTTCACCGTCACGTTCCTGATGGCGCTCACGACCTGCTGGGCCATGCAGGGTTCTCTCTCGATTATCCGCGTCTTGGAACTCTTTATCGCTTTCAGCATGTGCGTCCTGGGAATTCTCAAACTCCAGGACCTCCTCTCCTTCGCGACTGGCTTCGTCCAATACGACATCATCGCCCGCCGGTATGTGCCGTATTCGTATCTCTACCCCTTTGTTGAAGCCGGCGCAGGCATCCTCATGATTGCCGGATTGGGCACATGGATTGCGGCTCCGGCCGCGCTTTTCGTCAGCACGGTGGGAGCTATTTCTGTCGTCAAGGATGTGTACGTCGAGAAACGCGACATCAACTGCGCCTGCGTGGGCGGAGGGAGCAGTGTTCCCCTTGGCTTCATTTCGCTGACCGAAAATCTCATGATGATCGCCATGTCGGTGTGGATGATGGTGAAAGCCCTGTAAGCCGCAAGTGAACTGGCGGCCCGTCGCGCGGGGCGGGAAGCACGCATGAATTGAGCGCAGGTAATCCGGCCCGGTGGAAAATATTTTGCAAAAACCGCGAGGGTTTTGGCGATTTTCGTCGTTTGAAAGGGGAGTGGGTCAAGCACGGAGAACAGAGATCGAACCGCGAACCGAACCGGGCAAATGCCGGGGCGGCTTGCTCGTGCGGCACCTCCATTGTTACACTCTCAATTGGTTTTCTCCAGACCGCTCCCAATCTCAATCATTGAAAACCATTTTATCCTTTCGAACCCTGTTCTGTGGCGTCGTCGCTGTCGCTTCATTGGCATCCGCCCGCAGTGATGACGGCTCACCGATAGCCGACCGTTTTCTGTCCGAGGTTCTCGTGGCCAATCCCGGCGTGGAATCCTCCCGGCTCGAATGGGAGGCGATGGCGGAGATGCCCGAGGTCGTCGCCTCGTTGCCGGATCCAATGATCAGCTACGGCTATTATTTCACGAGTGTGCAGACACGAACCGGCGCCATGAGGCAACGATTCGGGGTCTCGCAGAAGATCCCATTTCCCGGAAAGCTCGGCACCGCCAAGGCGCGCTCTACCGCGGACGCCGAGGTCGCCTACTGGAAGTTTCGCGCGGCCCTGCGCGATGTCTTCGCCCAAGGCCGCACCTTGCTCGCCGACCTCTATCGCGCCGATGGAGCCATTCTCGTTCTCCGCGATCAGGAAGCCCTCCTGCGCCAGACGGGCGATTCCGCAAAGGCGCTGGTCGAGAGCAATCAAGGTTCGCTCGCCAATGCCATTCGCGCCCAGGTGGCCGCCGAGGAGATCGCCACTCGGCTTTCTCAGATCGAGGCTGAGCGAAAGGGCGTGATCGCCCGGATGGCAGCCTTGCGCGGCGAAGCCGACCCCGCGACGGCCGTTCCGCGCTATCCCAGTCCAAAACTGCCGGAGTTGCCCTCGCTCGAAACCCTCATGCGTCGCTCAATCGGGGCCAATCAGGATCTGAAAGCCGCCCGCGCCGCAGTGGCCCGCGATAATCTCGGTATTCGCGCCGCCGTCTTGGAGTATTACCCAGACATCACACTCGGCCTGGATTACACCGTGATCGACAGCAGCACCGTGCTGCCGATGACGCCGCAAAATGGCGACGATCCGATCATGGGCACCATCTCGCTGAACGTCCCAATCTGGTGGGACAAGCTTGGAGCGCAAAAGCGGGCTGCGGTGGCCCGCCACGGATCGTCCGCCGCCCGGCAGGCCCAACTTACGGCCGATGTAAGCGCTAACGTCCAGGCGACCTATGCCATGGCGCGCGCGATGCGCGATCAGCGAGATCGCTACGCGTCGGAAATTATTCCTGGCGCACGCCTGGCCTACGAATCGGTCACCTCCTCCTACAGCACGGGAGTCACCTCGCTAACCGATTTGCTCGATGTCCAACGCGCCTACCTCGGCGCGGAACTCGGGCTTATCGACCGCACCGCAGGCTACCTACGTGCCATCGCCGACCTCGAACGCGCGATCGGCGAACCGCTCGACCACCCGGCCCTCCCCTTGGCCCAATCACCAAAAAAGCCATGAATGACCCATCTCAAACCGCTCCCCGCTCCCGCCGTTCCCGGTGGATCCTCTCCTGTGCCACGCTGATTCTGGTTGCGCTCGCAGCGTGGTTTTTCGCTTCGCGCTGGCTCTCCAACGGGGACTCGAAAACGACCGACGCCCACGATCATGGCACGACGCAGTATTGGACCTGCGGAATGCATCCCTGGGTCATTCTTCCAGAACCCGGCCCCTGTCCCATCTGTGGGATGGATCTGGTTCCTCTCGATCCGAAGAAATTCCAAGGCGAAATCGCCATCAGCCCCGTCATGGTGCAAAACATGGGAGTCCGCATCCAGGAGGTCACCACTGGGCCACTGGTAAAAACGGTTCGGACCGTGGGGATCGTGGATTACGACGAGGAAACAGTCCGGGATGTGAATACCAAAGTCGCCGGCTGGATCGAAGACCTCTACGTCGATTCCCTCGGCGCAAAAGTCAAAAAAGGGGAGCCTCTTTTTTCGATCTATTCGCCCCAGCTCTACTCCGCCCAGGAGGATTACCTGATCGCCAGGAAAGGCGGAGGCGGTGCCTCCAGTGCAGGGTTGCTGCAATCCGCCCGCACGAGGCTGGAATACTTCGACATCACGGCGGCCCAAATCGACTCGCTCGGCCAGCGCGGCAAATCCCAAAAAGCTCTCGATGTCGGAAGCCCATATTCGGGGATCGTCATCGCCAAGCACGCCAACGAAGGCATGAAAATTGAGCCGGGCATGCAGGTCTTCCGCATCGCCGATCTATCCAAGGTCTGGGTCTTGGTCACGGTCTATGAATATCAACTTCCCTACGTAGAGGAAGGACAGGAAGCAGTGATGACCCTGCCCTACATTCCGGGGAAAACCTTCGAGGGAAAAGTGATTTACGTCTATCCCTACCTCGACAAAAAGACCCGGGAAGCCCAAGTCCGCCTCGAGTTTGACAATGCCGACGGCATCCTCAAACCCGGCATGTTCACCACCGTGGAATTGCGCCGACAGTTGGCGGCCGAAAAGACCCTCGTACCGCGCAGTGCAGTCATTGACACCGGAACCCGCCAAGTCGCTTTCGTGAGTTTGGGCGAAGGAAAATTCGAGCCGCGCAAGGTGGAAATGGGAGTGGCGACCGATGATGGTTTAGTCGAGGTCCTGAGCGGATTGAAGCCGGGGGAGATGGTCGTCACCTCCGGTCAGTTCCTCCTCGATAGTGAGGCTAATATGCGCGAGGCACTGGCCAAAATGGTGACTGGCGAGTCGGCGGCCGAACAAAAGGCGAAAATTGCAATGGATGGCAGCAGCGGGCTGACCGTTCAGCCGGCTCCTCTGGCAGCGGAACTTACCAACGCCCTCAAAGCGTATTTTACGATTCAGGACGCACTCGCCAAGGATACGACCGATGGTGTCTCGTCCTCTGCAAAGGCGCTGGCCGCCGCCATCGGAGCCATCCAGAAAGTGGAGGTGCCAGAGAATCCGCATTTCTGGCATCAACTTGCTGATCCCCTCGCAGAGATCACCCGCGAGAGCGCGGCAGTGGCGACCGCGCCAGATATTGCCTCCGCGCGCCTCGCTTTTGGTAACCTAAGCGTCGCCTTCCGCAAACTCGTGACCGCCACCGGCACGCCTGCGGATTTTCCCCGGAAAGTGTTGGCCATGCATTGCCCCATGTTTGCCAAGGACCAGGGCGGGGCGGTCTGGCTTCAAACCGGAGACGAAGTCCGCAATCCTTATATGGGCTCGGCCATGCTGGGTTGTTTTGACGAGCGCAAGGTCATCCCCGCCACTGGAGAGACCGAGAAATGATTGCTAAGATTATTGATGCCTGCATCCGCAATCGGGTGATGGTCTTGCTGTTGTCGGGTTTCCTCGTTCTGGCTGGCATCTGGTCGGCTAAAAACATCGCCATCGATGCCATCCCCGATCTCTCAGATGTGCAAGTCGTCATTCGCACCGAATACCCCGGGCAAGCCCCCCGTATCATTGAGGATCAAGTCACCTATCCGCTCACCACCACGATGCTGGCAGTGCCCTATGCCAAGGTCGTTCGCGGCTACAGTCTCTTTGGCACCAGCTTCGTCTATATCATCTTCGAAGATGGCACAGACCTCTACTGGGCCCGCAGCCGGGTGCTGGAACAATTAAGCTCCATCACCAACCGCCTGCCCGCTGGGGTCGCCCCTCAGCTCGGTCCCGACGCGACCGGCGTAGGTTGGGTCTATCAATATATCCTCACCACCGGCCCCTATTGTAAAAAATTTCCCCAGGGCCTCTTTCACGATCCTGCGAACGACAAATGGTATGGCCGCCGGGATGAGGCCCCGGCAGAACTCCGCAAAGACCTTGTCCGCCAGCGGATTTTTCCGGGACGAACGACTTGCCCACTAGACGGCTCGCCGCTGGCGCAACCCAACCTTGACCTCTCAGACCTTCGGAGTTTGCAGGATTGGTATCTCCGCTACGAACTGACCTCTGTGGACGGAGTGAGCGAAGTGGCACCGACAGGTGGTTTCGTGAAGCAATACCAAGTTGTGGTGGATCCGGTGAAGTTACTGGCCCTGAACATCCCGCTCCAAAAAGTGAAAATGGCGATCCAGCGCTCGAACAACGACGTCGGTGGCCGCCTCATTGAGCAAAGTGAAAATGAATACATGGTCCGTGGCCTGGGCTATCTGGGTACGCTTTCACCATCAGAAACCGAAGCCGCCAAGGAATCCGGCCGGCGGCTGGAAGATGTCCAATCCGCCAAAGTGCTGAACGATTTGCGCAAAGTTTCTCTGGGAGTGAACGCCGACGGTTCGCCCATTTACCTAGCCGATGTGGCCGACGTCCGGATCGGGCCGGAAATCCGGCGGGGTATCGCAGAGTGGAATGGCGAGGGCGAAGTCGTGGGCGGGACCATCATCATGCGGTTTGGCGAAAATGCCCAACGCACCATTGAAAACGCTAAGGAAAAACTCTTCGAGTTGGAAGGCGGCCTGCCACCAGGTGTCGCCATCGAAGTGGCTTATGACCGTTCCGACCTCATCGAACGCGCGGTCGAGACGCTCCAGCACACCCTCTTTGAGGAAATTTTTATCGTCGGCCTGGTTTGCATGCTCTTTCTGCTCCATGCCCGCAGCGCCCTCGTAGCCGCCTGCGTCCTCCCGCTTGGTGTCCTCGCCACCCTCACCATCATGTATCTCTTTGGGGTCAATGCGAATATCATGTCGCTCGGCGGCATCGCCATTTCCATCGGGGTGATGGTGGACAGCTCGATCATCATGGTTGAGAACGCCCATAAATTCCTCGAAGCCGACCGAAAACGCGTGGCCGCCGGGGCAGCCCCGCAGCCGCATCTCCAACTCATCGGAGACGCCGCCAAGGAAGTCGGGCCCAGTTTGTTTTTTGCCCTTCTCATCATTGTGGTCAGCTTTCTGCCCATCTTTGTGCTTGGGGAACAATCCGGGCGAATGTTCAAACCGCTCGCCTTCACCAAATCCTTTGCCATGACGGCGGGAGCCATCCTGGCCATCACCGTAATTCCGGTGCTCATGACGCTCTTCATCACCGAACGGTCCCTCCCCGACGTGTGGAGCCGAAGGCGGCGGTTGGGTGTTTCCTTGGCGACCATTCTCCTTCCGGCCGTGTTGTTGATGATTCTCCCCCTGGGCGGGTTCGAGGCTTGGCGGTTCTGGCTGGCTGGCGGCTGGGCGGTGCTTAGTGCCATGATCCTGCTGCCCCAGCGGATTCCGAGCGAAGAACACAATCCCATCAGCGGAATCCTCGAACGCCTCTACGACCCGGCCTTCCGACTCGTGATGCGCTTCAAGGGACTCACTCTGATTCTCGCGCTCGTTGCTCTGGCCGCGACCTGGTATCCCTTCAGTCAATTGGGAAGCGAATTTATGCCGCCACTCGAAGAGGGCGATTTGCTTTATATGCCAACGACCGATCCCGGGCTTAGCATCACCAAGGCGCGGGAAATTTTGCAGCAAACCGACAAGCTCATCAAAATATTCCCGGAAGTGGAGTCCGTCTATGGCAAAATCGGGCGGGCCGAGACCGCCACCGATCCCGCTCCCATCTCCATGGTGGAAACCACCATTCGCCTCCAGCGCGACAAGAGCCGCTGGCGGGAACGCCCCGTGGAGCGTTTTTATGACAGCTGGCCGCATTGGCTCTCCTGGCTGCCGCGCCAGATCTGGCCCGGGATTCGCCATATCACCCAGGAAGAACTCGTTTACGGCTACGAATTACCCGATGGAAAAGGAGGCATGCTCCACGCCCCGGGACTCAATGATGCCTTACAAATTCCCGGCTTAACCAATGCCTGGACCATGCCCATCAAGACCCGCATCGACATGCTCTCCACCGGAATCAAAACCCCGGTGGGCATCAAGATCATGGGGGCGGATCTCAAGACCCTCTCCGAAATCGCCAATGAGGTGGCCAACGTGGTAAAGTCCAATTCCCAAACCAGCCCCTACACGGCTAGTGCTTTCGCGGAGAAATCCGTGGGCGGAAACTATTTCGACATCGCCATCAATCGAGACGAGATCGCCCGTTACGGACTCGCGGTTGGCGACGTCCAGGACATCATCATGTCCGCCCTCGGGGGCATGAACATCACCTCCACCGTCGAAGGCCTGGAACGGTATCCGGTCAATGTGCGGTATCCGAGCGAACTCAGGGAAGACATCGACGCCATCAAGCGAACCTTGGTGTCCACCCCCTCTGCGGCCCAGGTTCCCCTAGCGCAATTGGCCGACATTTCCATCCACAAAGGACCGCCCATGATCAAGAGCGAAAACGCTCGTCTCACGAGTTGGGTCTATGTCGATATTACTGGCATTGACGTGGGCACCTACGTCGAGCGGGCTCGCGAAGCTGTCGCCCGCAATGTTCAGTTACCGGCGGGCTACAGCATCGTCTGGTCGGGCCAATACGAATACATGCAAGCGGCCGCCAAACGGCTGGCCGTCGCGATCCCCCTGGCACTGGTGGGCATTGTCCTTCTCCTCTATATTTCCACCCAAAGCTGGCTGCGCGTCTGCATCGTCCTGTTGGCCGTGCCGTTCTCCCTCATCGGCGCGATTTGGTTTCTCTACCTGATGGATTACCATCTCTCCCTGGCCGTCTGGGTGGGCCTGATTGCCTTGGCCGGACTGGATGCGGAAACAGGAGTGGTCATGCTCCTCTACCTCGATACCAGCTACGAGAAATTCGCCGCAGAAGGTCGAATGAAGAACCCCGACGATCTCTGGCATGCCATCCATGATGGAGCCGTGAAACGCATCCGACCCAAGACCATGACCGTCATGTCCATCTTCATGGGCCTGCTACCTCTTCTCTGGGCCGCAGGCGCAGGCGCGGACACCATGCGCCGCCTGGCCGTGCCCATGATCGGCGGCACCGCCTCCAGCTTCCTTTTGGAACTGCTCATTTACCCGGTCATCTTCTATTTGGCTAAAAGGCGAACCGTCGGGAGTGGACCTGACCACCACAGGCCGGGTATCGGAGCCGGAGCTAGGACCCAATCAGGCGTTGCCTAATTTCTCATCGGTCATAAACCATCGAGATCAAGCTGGAATTGGCATTGCCATAAGGTGACAAAAGTGCGCAGGGGACGGGCAACGACTCGCGTTGTCCAGGCAGAACCGGAACCGGGCGTTGAAGTGGCGCGTGAAACCCAGACTACCCCTCTTCGTCAAAGAAGGCCGTTTGCCAAAGTCGGAAAAACATCTCCACCAATACCGCCAGACCGATTAGGGTATAGCTGGCGAGGCAGGCACCGGTGGCGAGGAGAAGCATTGCGAAACCGAAGAGGACGGAGCAAAGCTCGCGGATAATCCAAATCACAAAGAGAATTTCGAGGACGATAATCATAGGACGGTCATGGCTCCAAAACTTGCAGGTATTCAGCGACGGCAAGCAATTGACCGACACGTTGGTGTTCGTCTTCGCCGATCAAGGCGTGAAGGAAGAAACTGGGTAGGATACATTCCCCAAAGAATTTCAATACTTCGTTGTGCTTTAGTCGCAGCGTTACAACGGCATCGCGTTGGAAACTGATGGTGCCGATGCTCGGCACGATGCAGGCAGCGATCAGCGCGAGGCAGCCGCTGTTCCGTTCGGCAAAAAATGGCCAACACGGCCAATAGTGGTGAATAGTGCGATAGTATTCCCGAACGACAGGAATCTCATAGAGCTCCACTTGGAGGTGCTCGTATCCGGAAATGGTGAATCGAACTTTGCCTTTATACCGGCGAAGAACGTCTGGATGAGCGTTGGGGCCGAACGTGTCCATCATGCGGGAATAGTCCAGACTTTCCACTTCATCGAGCGTGGCAGCGAAGGTGAAAACCTCCTTGCCTTGAAAGTCCAAAACGTCCGGTTGACGTTCGATTTCCGCTGAAGTTTTTCCCGTGTGAGGCGGAATCAAGAAGGTGCAATCCGCAAAGGTGCTATTTTGTGTAGGTGTATGTGACATAACATCAATGGGGTCACATTCTTTTTTCTCCACCGGGGACGAAAGGCTCCGGCGGTAAAAATGGCGCGGTTTTAATCGGCGGAGACTTCCTTCTCGCGAGATCTCCCGGAAATGGATTTGAGCGATTCGTCTGCGACCTGCACAGGATGCTCTTTCGTCAAATACGCGCGTTCGGCGAGAACGGTTTCCAGAACCAATTCTTCCAAGAATCGGCATCCCTGTTGCATGGCGATCGCGGCCGACATTTTTTCGAGACCGACCCGGATGAATGTTTCCCGGAGATAACCAGGAATCTGCGGTGCCGCCGTCTCCAACATGGTGAGATAGTCGTCGGGTTCGAGCGGCGGCAGGATCAGGGGAGTGCTCAGAAATCTGTTCACGATTTCGCGCGGGAGAATTCGGACGAGATCCGTCGGAGTTGGAGGCGGGAGGGAATTTGATTTCTGGCTGAAACCAATGTGCGATTGGGTTCGTTTTTCCCAAAGATTCTGAAAGGCGCCGGCCGCGACGATAAAGGTCCGTTCCGTCAGAACCTCCTGTGCCATTGCGAGGGCGTCATCCGGAATCGGATCACCCTCGCCATCGCGAAGGCCCGTCGGCAATTTGAGATCCAAAAGAGTGAACCCCTCGACCCGGATGTGGGTTCCCCAGCTTGTGTCGTGTTCGGCCAGCTTGTCGATCTCATCCAAGAAGATCACAACGCCGGTGTGATTTCGGTGTCCACGAAGGAATTTGAAGATCGTCGTCCACGTGGATTGGGCGGAACGATCCTGACCGCCCAAAATTATCCAGTTCGAAAGGGCCAGTGGGAGGAAGCCGACGCCCAATTCGCAATCGACACCAAGTGCTTTGGCGACAGCGCTAACCAAGTGGGTCTTACCCGTCCCGGTCGGTCCCAATAGGAGGCAGTTGGTGCGAGCCCGCAAGGGCAGAGTCTTCCGCTGAATGGCGAAACACGCTTTGCCAATTTCCAGCAGCCGTTCAAAAGCGGGTTTTTGATGGGCGAAAATGAGCGGAGGCGGAGTGGACCGTTGGTCCACGGAGGCGTTCTTCATGACGAGGAGGAAAGGAGGCGGGAGGTGGAGAAGTCCATCTCCCGCCGTATTCCGTTTGGTGTTTACCGACGGGCTACTTCCCGACGCTTTCTCGAATCTTGGCGACCGTTTCTGGCGTCATGAGCTTGGCGAGGCAAGTCCATTGCTCCTCGTCCGTCAGCGGGCGGACGACTTCTTCGAGCGGGCGAATGACGCTGCGCTCCTCTGGTGCCATCTCCTCCAGCAGCGGGACGATCGGGCGGGGTTGACGCCCGAGCTTGAGTTGGTAACCCGGATACTTGGCCCCGGGTGCCTGGGTCTTTTCCACGCCGAGGAGCACACCCGCCTCCGGGCTGATAGCATCAGCCACCGGACGGCCATTCTCGTCGAGCTCCTGGGTGAGTTTCAGAATGCGGTGGGCGAGGCCGGGAACACCGCCACGCGATCCGTCGTAGGCGCGTTCGAGGATGAGCCGCGGAGTGTAGCGACCATCCTTTTCCACAAGGGCCCAAAACAGCAGTACGGGATCGCCGAGGAGCCTTGTTCCTTCCTTGTTTGCCTTCGAGAAAAGGCTATCGGGCGCGTTTTCCTTGAGCCAACCGTAGGCCACATCATAGACGCTGCGCGCACGGGGGGTCAGGGAGCGTGGGTGGACGAAACGTCCGCCGTTGAACTCAAGGACATAGAGCGGCAGCACCCAGGGATGGACGCTTTTCGCCAGCGCCGGAATGATCCGGAGCCAGGTTTGGCCGACCTCGAAGCGCAGGCGGCGCTCCGCATATTCGGGTTTGAGGATCAGATCCTCATAGGTGCTCTGCTGCGGTTTCGCCCAGAGGGATTCGGTGAGGTTGATTTCGCGATGAGGCGCGAATTCGATGGGATTTTTCATTGGTACTTTTTTGGTTGTGGGCCGGCGAGGCCGGCCCGGTTTGTTTGTGCCACCCCAACGACTTCACTTCAGAAACAGAAAACTGAATCAGAGTGTTGAGATGACATTCAGTCAGATTTCTTCCATCAGTGGGGCCAGGACGCCCGAAAGGGCGGCTGTGCCCGGGATTGGAATTGTGGTGACGCGTTCATTTCTGAACGGAGACTTGATCAGGGAGCGCTTGTCTGCGGCCCCAGGTTCAGTTAAAAAACGAACCCCGTATGGCAAAAGAAATGGTTGCGCAGGTTAGCGGGAACGGGGATTCAACGGCGAGTGCCGAGACGCCGGAAGAGCCGTTGAATTTTCGTGATTTCCTGGATGAGACGATCAATGAACCCGTCCCTTGGATTTTTCAGGAATTGATCGCGGAGCGAGAGCAGATGCTCATCTACGGGGAGCCTAAAGTAGGCAAGTCCCAACTTGCCTTGCAGATGGCCGTGGCGGCGGCGCTGGGGAAAAACTTTCTAAAGTGGGAGAACACGGCGGGGAAGTTGAGGGTCGTTTACGTGAATTTTGAGATCGACGAGCATCCGTTCATGAATCGCCTGGCCGACCATGTGCTGGCGGAATTTGATCGGAAGCGAGAACAGCCGGAGCAGGTGGATTCGCCGAATGCCCGCGTGGTTCTCCATACCGACCACATCCAGTTGGTAAACCGGGAAATCAAGGATTGGCTCCATTTCAGCGACGGAATCCGCACCATGGACGTTACTCAAAAGGCTCTCGATGGAGAGCAACCCGAAATTCTCAACCGGTGGAAGGAACGAATTAAGCAACTCCGGCCTGACTTTCTCATTTTTGACACCTTGTCGAAAATGCACAGCGTGAACGAAAGCGAGAACAATACGATTCAGCAGGTCCTGACGTTTGTCCGGAAACTCTCTGTTCGACTTCGAGAGGATGGGCAGACAGAGGAACCTATCGCGCATGTCATTGTCCATCACTCCCGCAAGCCGAATTTTCGCGAGAAGGGAGGGCAAACTGCAGACGCCATTCGAGGAGGATCGTCCATCCGTGCGGAAGTAGACGTAAGCCTCGGCCTGAGCGGGCATTCCAGAAAGCCCGATCGCTGGCTCCTGCTCGAGGCGAGAAACGTGGCGGGAGAAAACGTCTCGACGAAATTCGATGGACGGCGGTTTGTTCTTGCAGAAGCGGAACCGGACGTTTCTGACCTGGGCCAAGAGGAAGCCAGGCTAGAAAAGATCGTCAGGGCTTTTTCCAAAGCGAAAGTGAGAGGAATGAGCGCCGGACAATTGCTTGCGCGTGTGGTGGGGAAAATGAACACGCGAAAGGGATGGGCCATTAAAATGAAAGAGCTCATTGCCGAGCAGGCGGCGGGAAGAGGGTACTTCATCCTCGCAAGCGGTGATACAAAGCAAACCGCCAAAACCTCCGGACCATTGCTCAAGAACGCGGATAAACCTACCGAGTTGTATTGGATTCATGACGATTCACCCTGGATGAAGACGGATTGGATGCAGGAGATCATGGCCGATTGGAGGCGCTCCCATCCAGAAGCCACTCCTCCGCCCCCTGACTCGGTGAAGAAGACGAAGTTCAGGAAACCGCGGAAGCCAAGGACACCCCGAGTTCGAGGAAGCCGCAAAACTGGGTCCGAGCCGACGGCAACCAAATTAAAAAGGGGGCCGAGGGTTCGATCGAAAAAACGGGATGCGCGACGGAGGCCGACAAAAAAAGCAATCGGTAAAAAGTTGCAATGATCCACTACCACTACAACGCCCGTACTAATACAGTTTGTTGTAGTAGTGGTGGTAAATCCCCCAATAATAATTTATTTCCCCCTGCACTGGCACTTTCAAGTGGCCAGTGTGTAAGAACTATCATCAAATTTGATGATGCCGCCTGTAGAAGAGATTTCTCAAGCGCGGCAGTTTGAATGCCTCGTTGGAAAACCGGGCGCTCACCGTTCGGTGAGAACTTGAGTAAGCGCTGATTCGTTTTCCACTGGGATCAAGGCACCCCCGCCGGCGAGTCGGATGGGGTGCCTGACCCTTGATCTCCTGCATGCCGCGATTAGCGCGGCGGCTGAAGGGGCCTTATCGGCGATTCTGGGGGGCTGATGCCGACCCAGGAAACCCGTCCGGAAGGCAAATCTGGACTGAGGCTGCGGTCGCGGCCAGAGAAATAGGGCGGAGGCTACTTGCAACTCCACCCAGTGCGAGACAGGCGCGACGCTATGCGTCGGCCCATTCAAGCCGGGATGCCGTCGGCTCCCGAAAAGTGCTTAAACAGCTGTAAAGTCACGCGGAAAACCGGACGCTCGCGATCCGATCAGGATCTTGAGCGAGAGACAACTGGTTTTCCTGGGAGTGGGCCTGCTCCAATGCGCGTGGACTCCCTACCCATAGATCTATCGATGCCGCGTTGACGCGGCCTTGGCACGAGCGTGGGCGGCTGCCGCTTTCGCGGCCGCCCTACTTGGAAATAGAAAAAAGGGAGGGAGCGATTGCCCCCAACCGTCTTTTTTAGATCTGCATCACGCATCGCGTGAACGGGCAGACCTCTGCCGGGTGTCCCCGGCAGGTCCCGTTGCTCCCCTTCGCCTTTCGGCTGTGTGGCGACAACGGGAGAACACGGTTCCTGGGAACTGAAGGGAAAGAGAGGCCAACTTGAGGACGCGGCAAGGTTGCATGCGTCGTCAGCTTGGTCTGACGGGGAGTTCACGATGAACCTACCCCGTCCTAGCTCGAATACCTCGGTTCGTAAAATAACATGAACCTAATCAAAATTGCCAATGATGGCCCGGAATTGGTTTCCACCAATTACTGGGATACCCCGGAAGGACTCACCAAGTTCGCCTATGGCGCGAATGCGGGCACCATGCGGCTGCTGGTACCGACCAACTGCGAAAACGAGATCCCGGACATGATCCGTAACTGTGACTACGTGATCGTGTCTACGATCCGCGATCCCGCAGAAGGAAAGTTGTCCATCGAATTCCTCTTCGAGGATTATTCGGACACGCCATATTCACTGTGCTGCTGTGCGACGACGGTCTTGGGATTCTTTCCCGAGGCCGATCCGTCGCCGATTGAGCGCTCTCTCACCCTGTGGGTGAAAGGGCCTCAAAAGGTAGCGACTCTGCGGGCATTCACGCGGCGCGTGCCGAAGCTGCCGTGGTTGAAGCCCCTTCCGCTCGGCTAAGCCGGGTCATCGCAGACTGGGGCGAGTCCGAGCCTCCCCCGGCTTGCAAGTGCCGCCCGTCAGCAAGCGCGCGGGCAGGCCCAGGCCGGTGAACGGACCTGACCGGATAGCGAGCGATTCAGGGCACGCCTGTCGGCTACCCTGCCTCGAAGAAAGATTTCTTTTTTTTGAAAACAGATCGAGGGAGGAAGACGCCAATTTACCGCCGAGGAAGCGGCAGACTGAGTTGTCCCGGCCCGAGATCAAAACTCACACACTATAATTATGGAAAATAACCATGTCATTAACGGTGAGCCCACTCGGGCCACCATGAACGGAAAGCCGGTTCTTTACCGGGAAAACACGCGGACGGTGATAACCGATCCGAGTCCAGCATTCGCGGAGAAGCTCCTCTGCGATGGCTTGACACTTAATCTTGGCGACTCGTGCGCGTTCAGTTGCACCTTTTGCTATGTCGAGGAGCAAATGCGGAAAGTCGATAAGACGATCCTGGACGCGTACAATGCGCAGCAGAGATTGATAAGCCCGGACCACATGGACCTTGGCTTTCAAGATGTCGTGATCCGTCGCCGAGGTGCGCTATCCGTCCTGGCACAGCAGCTCGTCCGTAAGGACGGATCGAGGCGATACCCGGACCCTGATGACCACCGCGTCGTTTACAGTTCCACGCTCGTTGATGTCGCCGGAAATCTTGCGCTGCTCCGCGAGACTGCGGAGGCGTGCAATCTCATCCTGGAGCACACGGACTGGCACATCCGGCTCTTGAGCAAAAGCAGCCTGCTTTCCAAGCTCGTCGAGCTCGTTCCAGAGAAGCACCATCAACGGCTGATCTTCGGATTCTCGACCGGCACTTTCGATGACCGGGTCTGCCGCGCCATCGAGAAGGAAACCGCCGGGGTCGCCCAACGGCTCAAGGCGCTGCATTGGTTGCAGGACCGCGGCTTCCGGACTTTCGGCATGATCTGCCCCAGTCTGCCACAGGATGACTACGCCGGGTTCTCGCGCATGGCGTGCGAGGCCATCCGGGTTGACCGGTGCGAACACGTCTGGGCCGAGGTCATTAATATGCGCGGAGATAGCCTGTCGGCGACTTGCGACGCCCTGCGCGAGAACGGACTGACCCGTGAGGAGGAATTGCTTCGCAGCGTCCACGGTCCCGGAGCCAAGGGCTCTTGGGAGGGTTACGCCCGGAAGACCTTCCTCGCGCATGCCGGAAACGTCCCGGCCGAGAAGTTGCGCTTCTTGCAATACATCACGGCGGAGAGCGCCGACTGGTGGGCGCCGATGCGCCACCGCGGAGCGGTGCTCCTCGGCAAGATCGCGGAGATTCGCGGGCTACGCGTGTAACAAGCGTCGGAATAACTGCGGGAGATCAACATTCGCTCGGTCTCCCACAGTTCCCGACTCCGGCAAGGCCTAGCGGGCTCTGGCCAACTTACTAATTCTATGAATCCACTTACTCCTATTAACCTCGTCGAACTGGCCGCCAAGGCTCCCGACCCATTGCAATTTGTGCTGCCGGGAATGCTCAAGGGCACGGTCGGCTCGCTGGTCTCTCCCGGTGGAACCGGGAAGTCCATGCTGGCCCTGCAGATCGGTTTCCAGATGGCCGGCGGCTCCGATCGCCTGAAGTTGGGCAACCTTGCCCCTGGTAAAGTCGCCTACTTTCCGGCCGAAGATCCGCTTCCCGTGCTTCGGCATCGGCTCTACGGGCTTCTCCGAAATTTGGAGAAAACCGAACTGGAGAAAATTAACGGAAACTTTCGCGTTTATTCCCTTTCCGGAGAGCGTGACGTCAGCCTTGAAGGTGACGCATACGGAGCGATTCGGACGGCGTCCGAAGAGTGCCAGCTTGTGATTCTCGACACCCTACGGCGGTTTCACGCCAAGAACGAGAATGACTCCGGTGACATGGTCAAGGTCATGGATCGACTGGAATCCCTGGCGGAGGAAACCGGCGCGGCCATCCTTTTTCTTCATCATACAAATAAAGGGATGGCTCTCAGTGGCCAGGGTGATGAAGCGCAGGCGGCTCGCGGGTCAAGCGTGCTCACGGACAATGCCCGATGGCAGGGATACGTCGCCGGCATGACGAAGCAGGAGGCCGACGGCCTTGGCTTACCGGAGGAAGACCGGCCCGGCTATCTGCGCTTTGGAATCGCGAAGCAGAATTATGGGCCTCCGTTCAGGCCGGTCTGGCTGCAGCGCGGAGACGATGGCCTCCTTGCAGCAGTCGGCCCTGAGTTCCCCTGTGCATCGGCTAAGGCTTCCAAGGCTGCGGGACGCCCTGCCAAGGCGACCTGGAGACCGAACTCGAGTCGAAGCCGTCCGGGAAGGATGAAGGGTTAAGCCGACAGGTCCATGAGCACCGTGAAGTCCCCCGATTACCGGATAATTCAAGCCGTGCATGACGTCGAATATGTCCGGATGGAGACCGCGCATTGCCTGGTGCGAGGTCTGTTCCGTTCTCTCCAGCGCGGTGAAAGAAAACGGGCGAAGACCGATATTCTTTACCGCTTTAACAAAGCGGAGACCCTCCGGTTCATCGGCTTCGAGCCCCTTGGTGCCGATGACCTGCGAGTCTTCCAAGGGATCGTCGCTTTCGCCGGCCTTGAGGGCGCCTCAGTGGGGGCGGAGCCCGAAGGAAAGCGCGAAGCCGAACTGCGACGCCAGCTGAACATTGACGCCCGCGAGCGGGAGTCCGAACCGGAGGGCAGAGATAAGAGGCTGGAATGCCCGGACGTCACGGCTGCACAGATTCGCCGAATCGTTGCGAAATGGCCGAATCCAATTCCGGCTGGCGCAATACTGGCCGTCGCCATCCCATTTTCCCGGTTTTTGCGCGAAGTCGGGCTCGCACACAGCGGAGAAAACATCGCTACCGTCAAGTCGTGCCTCACCAGGATGGCCAACATCAGCGCCGTTTTCACACGGAGAGTGATTGTGGGAGGCCGCTCTCGTGAGCAGATGCTGGCCACTCAACTTATAGCCTCAATGTGGGACGGGGTTACTGGCCGAATGTGCGTTGCGATCAATCCTCGGCTGGCGGCGGCGGTGCTAGGCGAGCTCCCTTACCGGGAGATCGACATGAACGAAGTTCGAGCCATCAAAAGCGAACCGTTGCGAATCGTCCATGCCTGGCTTTGCGGTTGGATCGACCCAGCAAAGCCGCGTAAGGTGACCATAGATAAGCTCTGTTCCATCGTATGGCCTTCCGCCGCGAGCGATGATGCATGGCGACAGCGGCGGAAGACGATGCGGGAAGCCCTCGGCGAACTCCAATCGATTGGCTGGCTGATCGGTGAGTACGCCCGCGGCAAATACGAGATTCAGCGTCCTCGCCGCCAATTGGCTTTGCCATTCAAAGCGGCCCCTTGAGCAGTAACGCTCACGTTTCGCGCAGCAACGGTCACAAACCGTGCAGTAACGCTCACGCGCCATTCGGCGTAAACCTCTGTAGGTGAGTAATAAATCCACTGATGAAGATGTCTAATCTACAATTATCTATAATAATCTAGCTGCGCGGCCTTGGCCCGCCTTGGAGGCGGGGCCAGGCCTTGCTTAATGAATGTTTCCCGCAAAGGGAAACGATTCGACCCCCGCCGGGACGGGGGCCGCCCAAAGGGCGGCCCCTCGCCCGAAAGGGGCGAAATCCAGGAACGGGCTAAAACGCCCGTTCTGTAAACCGACCAAGGGCCGAATTCGGCCCTGGCGGCACGGCAGGCCCAAAGGGCCTTGCCGCCCCGTCCTTCCGGAGGGTCAAGAACCACCCTCCGATAAATCCATAAACCTCCCCAACTGTCGGCAAATGATCGGCGAAAATCGCCAAGAAGAGGCCAGGACGCGGCAGATGACGGGGCGGCGCCTGGCACGAGCCTGGCCCGGATCATGGCAAGAACGATTGTTCCATGCTTCGATGGGCCTTGAGTGCCGTCTCGAGAAAATTATGCAGCTCAGGGATCACCTCTAAGCCCTCCACGTCGATCGAGTGTGTCACCCCGGCTTCAAGAAGCGATTCCGTAAGGTTCCGACTGAACTCGCTGTCATCGAAGACTCGATGAGTCCTGATGGCGTCAGAGGTATCTTCGACGAGACGGTCCGACGCCGCGGTGGCGTGGCTGGTAAACCCATTCATCCCGATCTCGCTGTAGAGGACGGGCCACTCTTGGCCAGTGCGAACGAACCACACCGAAAGAGTTTGCCCGTTGCTCTTGAGTTCGATTCCTGCAACCGCGTTTTGACGATTCAGCGCTTCGAGGGCTTCAACGCACAACTTCTGAACTGCCCGTGAGATAATATCGGTCGCGAAGGCAGCCAGAATACCGGCCGCGAGTTGAACGGGAACGGGCGTTCCGAACAGAATGATGCCGAGGAGAAAGGCCACGCCAACGACTCCGGCGTTTTTCGCGGTGTCGCCGCCGTGAAGGGCGATGAAGATCACCCGGGCAATTTGTTTTTTGGTTCCGTTTCTGATCCGCGTGGCGGCACCGAGGATAACTGAAAGGAGGATGAAGATCGCGAATGCGAATCCGGTGGAAAGAGTGTGAATCGTAAGCATGGGAACGAGTGAGTTTGGTTATTGTCGTTAGTCAGACATGGCTGTAATTCCGCCCGGAAACGGGAGCCGAAAGGCTGCCGATGTCGCCCAGCATGTCTTGGAAGCTTTTGCTTGATTCGCGAGCTGGAGAAAATAGGACAGAGGAAACCGTTTTGGCTCTGACAGCGCCGAAAATCCCTCAAGAAAAATGCCCCAGAAACCGCTCTTAACACTTCGGGACGAAGCGAACGCCATCGTCGCCCATGCGTTTCGGAATACTTATCTGGAAGAGCTTCACGCCGGGCGACATTCGCCGCTTCTGGACGATCCAGGGAATTCCCGAATCACGGACGAAGAAATGAAGCGGCTCATGATTGAAGCCTGCGAGAGGATGGAAAAGCTTCTGAGGCTCAAAGCCGAGGAGCCGGAGAAGTATTGGGAAACGATTTTCAAGACGAACCGGGCCTACTGCCGCAGGTGGGTGCGAGAGTAAAGCAAGGAAGCGTCACCGGCGGGTTGGGGTGCTGGCCCAATTCTCCATGGCAGGTGAATTGAGTTTCAATTCAACGAATTTCGATTGGATCCCTGTATTTCTATGGGAAGGCCTGCTGAAGCCCGGCCGCATAGGCTCGAAAGACAAGGGTGATCTGGTCGCGCACCTGCCGGAATTTTTCGAGGATTTCCTCCTCGGTGCCGGTGGCACGCGCAGGATCTTCGAATCCCCAGTGGTGGCGGTGGACCTGGCCGGCGAACATTGGGCAGGCTTGGTCGGCGTTTCCGCAGACGGTGATGACGGTATCGACCTTTTGCCCGAGGAATTCGCCCATGTGTTTGGAGTGGTGGCCGGAAATATCGATGCCGATTTCGGCCATGGCGGCGATGGCTTTGGGGTGGACGTAACCAGCGGGCGTTGATCCTGCGCTCTGGACGTTGAGGAGGTCCCCTGCGGCTTGGCGGAGGATTCCCTCGGCCATGTGGCTGCGGCAGGAGTTGCCGGTGCAGAGGATGAGGACGGTGGGTTTCACGAGAGGGTGGGTTTTTGTTGATACCAGTCCCGGCTCTGGACGCAGAAGCGGCAGACCGAGAGCATGACGGGGACTTCGACGAGGACACCGACGACCGTAGCGAGGGCGGCAGGGCTTGTGGGGCCGAAGAGGGTGATGGCGACGGCTACTGCGAGCTCGAAGAAGTTACTGGCCCCGATGAGGGCGCCGGGGGTGGCGACATTGTGCCGGACCCCGAAGAGCCGCATGAGGCCGTAGGTTAACCCGCTGTTGAAGTAGACTTGGAGAGTGATGGGGATGGCGAGCAGGATGACGGCGAACCAGTTGGTGAGGATGTTTTCGGCTTGGAAGGCGAAGATGAGGGTGAGGATGGCCAGCAGGGAGACGATGGCAACTGGGCGGAATTTGGGGAGGAGAGTTTCCTCGAACCATCGAACGCCTTTGGCTTTGATGAGGGCGGTGCGGCTGAGCCAGCCAGCGGCGAGCGGCACGACGATGAAGACGACGACGGAGGTGATGAGGACTTGGGCGGGGATGTGGACGCCGCTGACTCCCGCCAGCAGCATGACGATCGGAGCGAAGGCGAAGACCATGATGAGGTCGTTGATGGCGACTTGGGCGAGCGTGTAGGTGCTGTCGCCATCGGTGAGGTAACTCCAGACGAAGACCATGGCCGTGCAGGGCGCGGCAGCAAGGATGATGAGCCCTGCGACGTAGTTGGCGGCGGTGGTGGGTTCGATCCATCCGAGGGTTTTGGAGAAGAGACCTTGGACGAAGATCCAGCCAAGCGCCGCCATGCTGAGGGGCTTGATGATCCAGTTAACGAAGAGAGTGACGAGCAGGCCGCGAGGCTTGGCGAAGACGCCGTGGATGCCCCCGAAGTCGATCTTGAGCATCATGGGGTAGATCATGAGCCAGATGAGGACGGCGATGGCCACGTTGACGTGAGATTCCGTACCGAACTCCCACTTGCTGAGGGCGGTGGTGAATTCGGGTAGGAGTTTGCCGATGGCGATGCCCGCCACCATGCAGACGAGCACCCAGAGGGAGAGATACCGCTCGAAGAAATCGAGCCGCTTGGGCGAGTTCATCCGCAGCAGCTTGTCCCGGTGCCGCAGCAGGTTTCCTCTTCCTTCGCGTCGGGAAGGCAGATTTCCATGGCAAGGCAGGCGGTCTGCTTGGTGGCAAGGGTGAAGGCGATGGTGCCTTCCTTGACTGCGAAGCCCTCGACGGAGAAGAGGCCGATGGTTTCCTGCTGGCATTCGACCTGCATTTCGGGGTCGTCGGTGCCGAGGATGTTTTCGGCTTTGTCGATGATGGTGGCGAGTTTTCCGGCGGGCAGCCGGTGGTCGGTGTCGTCAGCCACCCAGACCTGGAGGGAGGCGAAGGCGAGTTGGCGGCTTTTGCCGCCGCAGTCCACGAACCGTTTTTCCGTGCGGCCGACTTCGGTGATGTGAAAGTGAGCGGGCACTTGGTTCCCGCCGGGGAGGACGATGGCGAGGTCCGTGTCGGGGTTTTGAGCGAGGGCGGTTTTGAAGGCGGAGAGGTTCATGGTTGAGCTGTGGTGGATGTATTGATGGTGAGGCGCTCGCGCTGGCCGATTTCCTTGGTGGCGGCGGCGAGCTTGAGGGCGTCGAGTTTTTCGAAGGGGAGCGAGGCGAGCAGCTCGAGGCGGCGCTGGATTTGTTGGGCGACCTGCCAAAAGACTTTAGCCTTGGCTTCGTCCGTGCCTTTGACCTCGGCGGGGTCGGGTGACGGCCAGTGTGCGAGGATGGGCTGGCCGGGCCAGACCGGACAGGTTTCCTTGGCGTTGTCGCATAGGGTGATGACGAAATCGAATTCGATGCCCTCGAATTCGTTCCACGATTTGCTGCGGGCGCTGGTGACGTCGAGCTTGTATTGGTCACGGAGCACGGCGAGTGCCTGTGGGTGTGGAGCCGGCTTGGGGCTGGCTCCGGCGCTGAACACCTCGAACTTGAGAGGAGCGATTTTGCGCAGGAGGAATTCCGCCAGAATGCTTCGGGCGGAATTGCCGGTGCAGAGGAAGAGGAGTTTGAATTTGGGCTTAGTAGTGTTCATATCAGCAGCAGGATTTCTGGCGGACCGCTTCTTCGATCCAGCCGGTGCATTTTTTTGTTTTCTCCAGCCGAGCGAGGTCGGCGCGGAAGAGCTTGTCGGAGGCAACGCAGTCCTGGAGGCATCTGAGGTTGGTCTCCAACTCGGGGGACGGCATAGCTGGAAGCTGGTAAATGATCCAAGTGCCTTTGCGTGTGGTTTCCACCATCTTGTGCTTGCGCAGGTAGGCAAGGTGCTGGGAGACCTTCGTCTGGGGTAGCTTCAGGATGTCCTGAAAATGGCAGACGCAGAGCGGGCCACGTGTGAGGAGAAGGACGATTCGCAGCCGCGTGCGATCGCAAAGACACTGATAAATTTGGATGAGTTCCATACTTGAGCATTGATATATCGTCTTATAACAATATATTCAAATGCGAATATAAAATAGTGTAGACCAGTCAGTGACGTCGCCGCGGAGCAATATCGTGATTTTCGAATCAGCTATATTCGTCGGCCAACGTGCGGCTTTATTCAGCCAGGACGGCTCCCTTTGAGTAGAGGGTTCTATTAATAGAACTTTTGGGCCGCACGACGCAGTTGCGGGCCGTTTGTTCCCATCTTCCAGACCGTTTGAAAATCCCACCCTGCGAATGTCGCCTCTTCCTTGCTCTGGGCGGTGGAGATCCCTTCGCCACCGTGGCTTTGGGCGGTTCCTGAAACCTCCTTGTCCCAGTAGGACGAGGTAACGGTGCCTCCATCGAGTTGCTTTCCGACCGGTCCGCCGGGCTCGTCCGGCTGGGTGCTGGCGGGTTCGAGCCAGGTTCGGGAGAAGCAGAATTCGATTGTGCCCTTGTTGGACCCGCACAATCCGCCTGGTAGGGTTGTTTTTGGTATGGTCCCGGCGGCGAAGCAGTTTCGCACCGTGCCTTCATTGTCTGACACGATTTCTCCGGAACGGTATCCGAGGAGGTGCGCATCCGCTCCGCTCTGCTCGATCAAGCCTTTATTGAAGTGGCAGAGGCCGGCCGCCTCATGGCCTGAAACAGTGGTTTTCCCATCACCTCCGGCAAAGGAGCAGAGAATCTGGCCGGTTTCCCGGTTGTCGAGGCAGAGGCCTGCGGCTGGAGTTCCTTCGGTCTCGACCTTTCCCGTGACTTGGCAATTTTCAATCCGCCCCTTGTTGGACAGGCAGAGGATGGCGGCTTTGGCGTTGAGTCCCTTGGTCTGGATTTCGGCGGAGAGGACGCGGACGTTTTTGACGACCCCTTCTGGCCCGATAGCCTGGAGGAGGGCGGCGTCCGCGTAAGGACGGTCGGTAGCGATTTTCAGACCGGCGATGGTTTTTTCGTTTCCGTCGAAAGTTCCTTGGAACGCGGGTTTCTGGTCGAAAGGAAAACCGTCGTCCCGGTCGAGGGGCGCGATAAGAACCTCGTCGAATTCGCTGCCCGATAGGTCAATGTCCGCTTCGAGCCGGGTGTGGACGCCGGCCAGCCATTGTGTGGGGTCCAGGGCGAAGGCGAGGAAATCCTGCTTGGAACGAATAAGGAACGGGCTCTGTTCCGTGCCGGCACCATCCAGATCGGCCTTTACCGTGGTATAGGGCTGGAAGCCGGCTGCATTGAGGAATGCGGATTCGGGCAGGATGGCTGTGAGCCCGTCCCTGTCCCTCACCTCGATGCCGGGGGCGTTCCCATATTCCTTGCCAGTTTGCGCACGCTGGATGGCTCGGAGTTGCACCCCAGGCAGCAGAACGAAATTTCGTCCGCTTGGGCCGGAGAGGAGGAGCGGCTGTGCAACTTCGAGATACTGGCTGGCGAGCCGCTTGCTGGGCGGAAATACGGGGTTGAAGCCTTGGGAGGGTTTGGCGAAGGGTTCGCCGCCGGTCAGCCATTCGGTCGGGAAGAGCCAGCGCTCCTCGGGCCGGCGACCGCGACCCTTGATGACGATCTCTGAAGCCCATTCCGGGAGGTTGGTTCTGTCCTCGGCGACATCGACAGGTGAGCCTTGAGAGAAATATCGGCGTTTGTCCGGTCCCATGACGATGGCTGTCTTGGCGATAGTGCGTTGGACGGTGCCGGCCGGGCCGGGCTGGCGTTCGGGAGAAGGCGGGGCTTTGACGAAGGTGAACGGGGTTTCGGTCTTTTGCCCGTTTGACACTCGATAGGAGATGCCTGCTGGGGCGGCTGGGTTGAAAGGAACGGGAATTTCGAACCATTGATTGGGCTCCCCGCCACCCTTGGGCTTAATCACAATTTTGCCGTCTCGTTCTTCGGCGGTGAACGTTTCAGCTTCGGTGTCGGAGTATTTTGAATCCGTACCGCTGAAGGTTGCGAAACGCCGGATCATTTCCCCTCCCGCTTTGAATTCATAGGTATGACCGGTCGAACTTTGGCCGGTCTTCCACTTGCCCAGAAGTGCGTCGTATTGGGTTCCATTTCCGGCGGTCGGGGCGGAAGATGGTATTGGTTGTGCGGCGGAAGTTGTCGTTCCGACGATGGATGCCCCCTGGTCGGTCAGTATGCCTGCTTTGGTAAGATAGGCAGGAACGACACGGGTGTAGGTCTCATGCGGAACGCGTGGCCCTTCCTTTTTGACAGCCGCTTGGGTGGCGAGAATTTCTGTGGCTGTGGGAGCCGTTGCGGGGGCCGGGGGGACTGCGGCTTCTTGTCCTCGAACAGCAGTTCCGAAGATCAGGGTGGCGGCAAGGACGAGGGCCGCGAAGAGATTGCTGAATGGTCTTAGACGCATTGTTGGGAAGTTTTGGTTATTGGGTGGTGGCGCGTGAGGAGAGGGCGGCAAGATTGGACTCCCCAACTCCCTTCATGCACCGAAGAGTTTGTTGGTAACAATTTGGGCGTGTTTTACCAGTAGAATTCTACTGATAGAACTTTTTTGGAAGTTTCCCGGGTAAAGAGGAGGTGTGGCAGGTCGAATTTCACCCGGAGGAAAACGCAAGAATGTGTTTGGCGTTCAATTGCGCCGGATGCGTACCGAGCAGGGGTTCAGTGCGGTCGAGGTGGTGACGAAGTTGGGCGTTCTCGGCTGGGATGTGCCAGCCTCTTCCTATTCCCAAATTGAATCCGGCCAGCGGATCATCGGGGACGTGGAATTGTTGCTGATTCTCTACGTTTTGGGGGCCGAACTGTCGGACCTCGCCGTTCCGACGAAGTATCTGCGGAAGAAGTAGAATCTGGGCGCTCCGCAGACGATTTGAAAGACGGTCACGACGACGACGGCGATGACGACTTGAATCATTGTTGAAACAAGCCGTGTCTTGTGCCGTGCTTGGTCAACGCCCGAGGCGGGGAGGCAATCTTTCTTTGCATGGAAGATAGCTAATCAGCCTTCCGCCGTAGGGGAACCGCTGCGATGGTTTGAAGGGCGCTTCCTTCGAAGCGGTTATTGACGGAGATATAGCGCGGTCGCTTGGTCATTTTCCTGGCTAGATATGATCGGAACTTTCGTGACAGTTTTGTCATCTGCATCGAGTCATTTATTCTGTCTTGATTGCGGAGATTGACATTCTATGAACCTCAATTATGAGACGTCCTTTCGCATCGGTGATTAAGCAATGTCGCAAGATCGGATGGCCTGAATTCGTTGTGCTGCTGGCCATCGGTTCTCTCACGGCGAGCCTATGGATTTTTGTGACCGTGACCGACGAAGTCATCGAAAGCGAACATCGAGCTATCGATAAACGCGTGATGCTGGCATTTCGAACGCCCGGGGATCTGGCACGGCCAATTGGTCCGGAGTGGGTAAAGCGGGTAAGTCTGGAAATTTCCGCAATGGGCAGTGCCCCAGTCCTCACCATCATTGTTTTACTAATCTGTGGCTATCTCTTCCTGGAAAAAAATCCTGCCGCCGCGTGGACCATCCTATTTGCCTCGGTGAGCGGGACAATTCTGAACCAGATCCTCAAGAACCTCATCGGTCGGGAGCGACCGCAAATTGTTCCTCATCTTTCCGAAATAAGTAACTCCAGTTTCCCCTCCGGGCATTCGATGCTTTCCGCAATCATTTACCTTACTGTGGCCACGCTTCTCACCAAGACTGTCCATACCAGAGCGGCAAAGATATACCTGATTGGCTCTGCTTTCGTTCTGGCGTTTTTAGTTGGTCTGACCCGTGTCATCATTGGGGTGCACTACCCTACCGATGTGGTGGCAGGTTGGATGGCAGGAACGGCTTGGGCAATAATCTGCTGGTTCCTTGCAGGGTGGTTCAGCCGACGGGGACAACTTTTGTCCAAGGGCGTTGCTACCTGAAAAGGCTACCGGGTCAGCTTTGTGGAGAAAGGACTTCCTCAAAGTAGGCGCGTGAATCAGTCCCTTCAGGGAGAGTGATTCTTTCGCCGGAGATCGTCGCCAGACTTGAGGATTTTATGCTCTTCCGCTGGCATCACAAACTGAAAAGTAGTATTTTCCGTAACGCTGGTCACCAAAGCCAAAGAGCCGTTATGCGCTGCGACGATTTCTCTGCAGAGGCTCAAGCCGAGTCCGGCTCCTCCGCGGACTCGCTCTCGCGATAACTCGGCTCGAAAAAAGCGTTCGAACAGCCGATTTTGAGAAATTTCGTCGATTTGTTTGCCACTGTTGGCAATCGTAAAGATGGAACTTTTGCCAGAGAGAATCAAACTCGCGCGTATCCAACCGTTTTCTTGATTATGAGTTAAGGCGTTGTCGAAGAGATTTAAGAGCAAATGGCGCAAGAGATGCTTATCGCCTCGAACAGCAATGTTTGGGGAAATATCACTTTCCAGTTTCAAATTGCGATCGCTGCAAATTGCCGAAAAATCGGAAGCGATTTCTTCGACGACTTCGGAGAGATTGACGGACTGAGAATCAGCCAAAAGGTTGCCCGCATCGGCCCTCGCGAGCATCAAGAGCTTGTCGGATATTGCGGCCAGTCGCTGATTTTCTTCCAAGAGTGAAACCAATCGTTGTGATTGAGGGCCACTAGGATCGCATTGAATTCCCTCCTCAATGGTAGCTCGCATGATGGCAAGGGGAGTGCGGAGTTCGTGAGAAGCGTCCGCCGTAAAACGACTCGCCAGAGCAAAACTCTTCTCCAAACGCGACAGCAGATTATTAAGCACGTGAGTGAGCCGGGCAATCTCATCATTGCTGCAAGGTTCCGGCAGGCGTTCATGCAGGGATCGGGCGTCAATCTGTTCAGCCGCATTAGAGAGAATCGTGAGCGGACGAGTTAATCTTCCCGCCAGCCACCACGTACCGAACGCTGCCACGGCCGCAACTATTGGTATGGCCAGAAGATAGGCAACTGCCAGCTCCCCCACTTCCTCCCGTGCTTGCGCAATGTGTTGCGCCGAATGCGCGGCGGACGCCTCGCCGTCCATCGCATCCAACTGTTCATGATAAAACCATGCGGCGGAAACGAGGGCAAATGTTGCCACGAGAAGCGAGGAAAGGCCCCCCGCTGTGAGGGCCACCTTCCAGCGGATCGATCCATTCATGGCGGGTTCTCCGAGAGGCAGTAGCCGACCCCGCGCAGGGTATGGATGAGCTTTAAGGCGAACTCGTCGTCCAGCTTGCGCCGCAATCGCTGAACATACACGTCCACCAGATTGGTTCCTGGATCGAAATGATAGTCCCACACCTTTTCGCAAATCTGTGTGCGCGTAAAAACGTGACCCGGCGAACGAAGTAGTAATTCCAGCAGGGCAAATTCCCTCGCTGTTAATTCAATGGACTGTCCGTCACGGGTGACACGGTGGCGTGTCAGATCCATCGAGAGGTCGCTCACCCGGTAAACCGTCAGCGACTCTCCGCTTTGCCTGCGCAGAAGCGCCCGCACACGGGCGACGAGTTCCTCCACGGCGAATGGTTTGACCAGATAGTCGTCCGCTCCGAGTTCCAAACCTTCGACTTTGTCGGACGTTTCGCTGCGGGCGGTGAGAAGAAGCACGGGGACCGCGTTGGCATCCTCGCGCAGCCGCCGGAGCACGGCGAGTCCGTCCATTCCCGGGATCATGATGTCGAGGACGGCTATGTCGAAGGGCGTTTCCCGCAGGGCGGCTAGTGCCTCATCGCCGCGATGCAGCACGTCCACGGAAAACCCGGCCTCCGCCAGCGCACGGCGCACCAGCGCGGCGATCTTTTTTTCATCTTCGACAACGAGCGCACGCATCACAGGCAGGGAGAGTGCCGTTTTTTAAGCCGGATGAAAAGGGCGGTGCCGACCGAAACATCAGGGTTTGTTCTCATGAGAAAAAGCACCGAGGACCGGATGCGACCGGTCCTCGGTGGGTTCTTCCGGATGAATTTCAATCCTTGTCTGCCGCGGAGCCCTCATCATCGGCCTCCACCGCCAGGACTTTGCCGTTCCCCGCGTCGATCACCACCTCGTGAGCCTCGCCTTTTGCGCTGACGATGTGGACTTCCCAGAGCAGGAAACCATCATCTTCCGCCAATTCCGCTTGAGTCACAACACCGGGCAGTTTTGCCAAGCCGGTTGTGATGGCATCTTTGATTTGGACTTTGGCCATCGAAGCGTATGCGACTTTCGATGTCTTTTTTGCGACAGGAATTGTCCCATGCACGGGAGCGTCTTCCTCCTTCGCGCTTTCCGCACGAACGAGGGATGAGCTGCCGACAGCGGCAATGGTGAGTAGGATTGTCAGGATGATCTTTGGATTTTTCATGATTTATGATGTTGGGTTTTAGTCCGATCCCGCCCGGCTTCTGGGATTGATTTGCCGGATCGGGAACTCGCTGTTGACCACAAGAGAACAGGCAGACATGACAAATCGGCGGTGATTTAGATGACAAAACTGTCATCGAAATCGAGGGTGCGGAGCTTGTTGTGACTTAGAGGCACTCTTAACGTTGCGGCCTGCCATGTCTTCCCGTCGAGTCCATGCCCTTGTCCTGCCCCTTTCTCTCTGCGGGTTCCTGGTGGTCGCATCCGGCTGTTCCCTTTATCATGCCAAACCGCTTACGGCGGCCGCCGTTGAAGGCAACCTGAAAGTGCCCCCCACCGCTGTGTTGCAAATGGAAGCGTCGAAGCTCCGCCATCCTGTTTTGCGTCCGGTGAAAATCGATCTGCGCAATGGGGTGAATCCCGATGAGGCCGCCGTGCTTGCCGTGCTTCTCAATCCGGCGTTGCGGGCGGATCGCGACCGCCGCGGACTGGCCACCGCGCAGCTTGTCCAGGCGGGTGTGCTGCCCAACCCGCAAATATCCTACGGACGCGATTTTGTGGTCGGCGGCAACACGGCTGGCGCAATCACGGCCTACGGTTTCGGCGCAAGTTGGGATGTGACCTCTCTCATCACCCTGTTGCCGAAGATCGAATCGGCTCGCGCCAATGTTCGGTCCGTTGACCTTGACGTGGCCTGGGTAGAGTGGCAGGCGGCCCAAGCCGCCCGGACGGCGGTCTTCAAGGTGGCCACGCTGGAAGCCCAACTCGCCGCTGCGCAGGAGGCCGACCGGGCATTGCACGAAAATGTGGCGACGCTCAAAAAAGCGGTGGACCTTCACGAAAAGACGATCCTCGATTTATCGGCGGCCGAGTCCACCAGCGAGGATGCGCGGTTGACGGCCCTTGGCCTCAAACAGGAACTTGCGAAAGAACGACTCGCTCTCAATCGCGCCATGGGATTCCCCCCCAACACCCCGGCCCGCATTGAGACCCCCCGGTCGTCGCCTCAACTCTCGCCTCCTTCAGAGTCTGAACTAACGGCGGACTTGGAGACACGCCGTCTGGATTTGCTCGCCTTGAAAGCCGGCTACGAAAGCGAGGATGCCAGCCTGCGGACCGCCATCCTCGCGCAGTTCCCGAAGATCTCCATCGGTTTCAACCGGGCCGGCGACACCTCGAACGTGCAAACTCTGGGCTTTGGGGTCAGCGTCGATCTCCCCATTTTTGATCGCAACCAGGGGACAATCGGCACCGAGCGCGCGACCCGGCAGAAGCTTTTTGACGAATACACCGACCGGGTTTTTCAGGCCCGTTCCGACATCGCAACAGCCCTATCGGACATTCGACTGCTCAATCAGCAGGTCGCGGAAGCGGAGAAGGCGGTCCCGACTTTGGAACGCTTGGTCACGACTGCAAAGGCGGCCCTTGATGAAGGCAATACCGATGTCATCAGTTATTATCGAAGCCGTTACGATCTTATCCTCCGACAGGTCGAGCTTCTCAAACTCAAGCAACAATTGATCGAGGCGTGGATCGCTTTGGAAATCGCCTCCGGACGCTATTTGCTTGGAGCCCAACTCTCATGAAGACTCGCCGCATCCTCATCGTCCTTATCTTAGTCGCCCTGGCAGTCCTTGCGGTCGTTTATTGGCTGACCCATGCCGGGCCGGAATCATCGCCGGAAGAAAACACCGCACCCGACAATTCGACCGCTTATGTCGAGACAACCAAGATCGTCCGCAAAAACATCGCGGAAAAAATCACCGCCTACGGCAGCGTGATCGCTCAGCCCGGAAAACTCCAAACCGTTTCGCTGGCCTACGAAGCGCAGGTCAATCATGTCCTCGTCGCCCCCGGCCAGTTGATCAAAAAAGACGATCCGCTGCTGGAGATCGCCGCCAGCCCGGCGACGCAATTGTTGGTCAATCAGGCCCGCAGCGCGGCGGAACTCGCCGACAAGGAACTCCAACAGACCAAGGAACGTTTCAACCTGAAGCTTGCGACCAATCAGGAACTCAACGCCGCCCAGAAAGCGGCGACGGACGCCGCTTTGCAACTGGTGAGTTTCGAGAAGGAGGGTGCGGACAACGGGGGGATGGTCCGGGCCTCCTCCGAGGGCATCGTCGCCAATCTGGCCGTGCAGGATGGCCAGGTCGTCCCGGCCAGCAATGCCCTCGTTGAGATCATCGCAAAGAACGAGGTCGAGGCCAAGATCGGGGTCGAGCCGGAAAATATCCAAGCGATCTCCCCCCACATGATGATCGCGCTGTTTCCGGTGAATCAACCCGCAAGCCAAAAGATCAGCGGAACCGTTCGCCTGGTCACGCTCCGCATCAATCCCACCAGCCGCTTGGTGGACGTCTATGTCACGCTTCCGACCGACAGCGGTCTCCTGCTCGATGGCTATCTGCGGGCGGAAATTCTGCGGGAATCTCCCAACGCGCTGGTCGTTCCCCGATCCGCCGTGCTGCCCAAAGGCGACGCCTGGCAATTGTTCACCATCCACGATGGTCGCGCCATGGCCCACAAGGTGGGGTTGGGCATTGTCTCGGACGGTGAAGCCGAGGTCATCGCCACGGATCTGAAGGAGGGTGAGGCCGTGGTGTCGTTGGGTAACTACGAACTCGACGATGGAATGGCCGTGGAGGTCGCGCCGTGAGTTTTACCGATTGGGCGCACCGCCACACCCGGTCGCTGCTTTTTCTCTTCGGGGTGCTCGCCGTGGCGGGAGCGGTGAGCAGTTTTCAGTTGCCGGTCAGCCTTTTCCCCCAAGTCAGCTTCCCTCGCGTCCGCATCAGCCTCGATGCCGGCGACCGGCCCGCCGAGCAAATGGTCGTCGAAGTCACGACCCCGGTCGAGGAAGCCGTCCGGGCGGTTCCCGGAGTGCGCGGCGTGCGCTCGACCACGAGCCGGGGCAGCGCGGAAATCAGCGTCAGCTTCGACTGGGGCGAGGACATGACGAGCGCCCTGCTCCAGGTCGAATCCGAGGTCAACAAAATCATCCCTTCGCTGCCCTCCGGCACGGCCTTTGGCGTGGAGCGCATGGACCCGACGGTTTTTCCGGTTATTGCCTACAGTCTCACCTCCCGGACACGTTCGCTCACCGAACTGCGCGATCTCGCCCTCTATACGCTCCGCCCCGCCCTCACCACGGTCAACGGCGTCTCGCGCATCGGTGTGCAGGGCGGCGAGATCGAAGAATTTCGCGTCGTTGCCGACCCGGCCAAACTCCAGTCCTTCGGACTCACCCTGGCCGATGTAGCCAACGCTCTTTCGGCCGCGAACATACTGACGGCGGTGGGTCGTCTCGAGGAGAATGATAAACTTTATCTCGTCATTTCGGACACGCGCTTCCGCAAGCTTGATGAGATTCCCAAGACCGTTTTGCGTTCGACGCCGGACGGGGTTGTGCTGCTCGACGATGTGGCCACGGTCGAACCCTCGACCGAACCGCAGTGGATTCGCGTGACCGCCGATGGACGCGATGCCGTGCTCTTTCAGGTCTATCAACAGCCCGGCGGAAATACCGTGCAAATTGCTGCCGGCATCAAAACCAAGCTCGCCGAGCTGGAAAAACATCTTCCCGCCGATGTTCACGTAGCAAACTGGTATGATCAAAGCGACCTCATCATCGCCTCGGCCTCAAGTACCCGCGACGCCGTGCTCATCGGCGTCGCCCTGGCCGCGCTGGTCTTGCTCGTCTTTCTGCGCAATTGGAAAGTGACCTTGATCGCGGTGCTCACCGTGCCTTCCGTCCTGGCCGCCACGATCCTCCTGCTCACCGTCCTGAAGATGAGTTTTAACATCATGACCCTCGGAGGAATGGCGGCCGCAGTCGGCCTGATCATTGACGACGCCATCGTGATGATCGAGCACATCGTCCGGCGGATTCGCGAGGAAGGAGCGGGCGGCATTCAAACGCGGGTACTGGCGGCGGCGGCGGAGTTTTCCCGTCCGCTAGCCGGTTCGTCCGCCGCGACCATCATCATCTTTACCCCGCTGGCGTTCCTTTCGGGAGTAACCGGCGCGTTTTTCAAGGCGCTTTCCCTCACCATGGCCTCGAGCCTGGCCATCTCGTTTCTTGTCGCGCTGGTCGGAGTCCCGATTCTGGCGGCACGTTTCCTCTCCGTCCGCGACGGAAATATCGAGGAGAGCGGCTCGGTCTTTCGACGCATTCAGCGACTTTACGAACGCGGGATGCGGCGGCTGCTGGCTGCGCCGCTGCTCGTGCTAATCTTTCTCATTCCGCTGATTGTCGGTGGTTTTCTTGGTTTCAAAAACGGTGCCACCGGCTTCATGCCCGTGATGGACGAGGGCGGATTTATTCTCGATTATCTCTCGCCACCGGGGACCTCACTTTTCGAAACGGATCGTCTGCTTCGCCGGGTGGAAACCATTTTGCAATCCACGCCCGAAGTACTTACCTACTCGCGCCGGACGGGCCTGCAACTCGGTGGCGGCATCTCGGAGGCCAATATCGGCGATTTTTTTGTGCGGTTGAAACCGCAACCGCGCCGCCCCATCGAGGAAATCATGGACGAGGTTCGCACCAAGGTGGAAGGGACCGTGCCCGGCTTGCAAATCGAAATCCTTCAGCTCATGGAGGATCTCATCGGGGATCTCACCAGCGTCCCGCAACCCATCGAAATCAAACTCTACTCCGACGACGAAAAGAGTCTGGAGAAAACCGCTTCATCCGTCGCCGACGCAATCTCGAAGGTCAATGGGGTTATCGAGGTCAACAATGGCATCATCCCGGCGGGCGACGCTTTGAACATCGAAGTGGACCGCGTGAAAGCGGCCCTCGAAGGAATGGATCCCGATGCCATCACCAAGGCGGTCAACGATTTTCTGAGCGGGACCGTGACGACCACCATCCAGAGCGGCCCCAAGGTCATTGGCGTGCGAACGTGGATTCCCGAAGGGGATCGAAAGACCGAAGCCGATCTCAGCGCCCTGCACTTGCGAGCCCCTGATGGCCATCTCTTTCCCCTCAAACGCGTCGCAACGCTGACTCCGCTCACGGGCCAGCCGGAAATCACCCGAGATGACCTCAAACGCATGGTCGCCGTCACGGGCCGGATTTCAGGGCGCGATCTTGGCTCGACGATAACCGACATCAAACAAGCTCTGGTTCGTCCGGATCTGCTGCCCAACGACGTGACATTTTCCCTTGGTGGACTCTACGAACAGCAACAAATCGCCTTCCGCGGACTCACCATCATTCTTATCATCGCAGTGGCCCTGGTCTTTCTGCTGCTACTTTTCCTCTACGAAAGCTTCCGCGTCGCCGGGGCCATGCTCATCACGACGCTGCTGGCGGTCGCTGGTGTCTATCTCGGCCTGTGGGTTTCCGGCACCGAATTCAACATTACGTCCCGCATGGGTATGACCATGATTATTGGAATCGTGACCGAGGTGGCCATCTTCTACTATTCCGAATATCTTGAATTGCCCGAGTCGGACGACCGTTTCATCCAAGCCGGAATCAATCGGATGCGCCCGATTGCCATGACGACTTTTGCCGCGATTCTTGCCCTGGTTCCTCTCGCGTTCGGCATCGGTGAAGGCTCAGCCATGCTCCAACCGCTCGCCATTGCTATCATCTCCGGACTAATCTTTCAGCTACCTCTCGTCCTCGTTGCCCTGCCTGTTCTTCTTTCTGTAAGCAAGAGAGGAAACCGATCAAACACGGCCTAGTTTTCGAGCAAGCCTTCCAAGGTATTCTTCTGCACCCATAAGGTATGTCTTTGCCTTTCCGGCGGCAGATTACTATCGAGAGGGTTTCGCCCTCTCGTCATTGATTGCCTCAAGGAGCTTTCGGGCTTCCAAGAGATCCCGGGGTGGAAGTTTGATTTTGAGGATGGTTCGGTCGGGACGGCCAGCATCCTCGACGATGTCCACGGAGTCTTTGGGCATGTTTACCCAAGCCTTGCCGTTCTCCAACGAAACATAGGCGCCGGGGATTTCGAGAAGCGTGCTGATCGCCCACATGCTCGGTGCGCGGAAGACGATGCAGGTGAATGAGGCGAAGAGGACCAGCGGGATGATGCCCCAACAGATGAACCGGGAGATTAGCAGTCGGTGCCAGGTTTTCGGAGCGTAGATCGCTGTCAGAATTTTCCTTTGTTCCTCGGATTGGGCGGTAAACTGGCGGGCGACTTCAGATTTGATCGTGGCGGTAATCGTTTCCCGCAGCTTCGCCTCGATATGAGCCGGGGCACTTTTCTGAGCGACTGCAGCTTCGAGTTGGGCATCGACCGCTTCCCGTATGGCCTCGGCCTGCACTGCGTAGAACCAGATGGCGGGGTCGTCCGGATCGTTGAACAGGAGTGATAGGGCCGCCTCCCCCTCCTTCTGCCGCTGGGAGGGAAGTCGCGACACCAGATAGTCGCGGGCGGTCATTCGCTCACCTTTGACAGGGGTTTCCACGGTAGGCTTCATAGTGGCTTATTTGCGCATCGCTTGAACGGGTCTCTTGAGGCCGGAACGCAGTTCTGCGAGGTATTTTTCGCGTTCCTGTTGGGCTTCGTAGTCGGCGGCCATGGGAACGTTCTGGGGTTTGGGGATTGGGCGGCCGGTGAGCCATTCGGCGTAGGGCGCGACGTTTGCAAGGACGCGGTTGCGATGGGATTGCCACGGAAAGTGGGCACCGAAGGAGAGCCCCAATTCTCGGTAGGCAGGGCCACCTGGAAGGTAGGCGCTCGGGATCCCCTTGCAGCGGGCGTAGTCAGCCACCATTTTTTCCGAAAAGCGCGGGATGGAGATAATGCGGTCGCCAATCAAGTCGTTGATGGCGCTGCCGCCGGGGAAACTCGCGATCTCATCCCTCCCGAAAGGCTTTTCCTTCCCGTCCGGCGTTCGGCCCGTTTTGGCCTTGCTTGCAATGGCGATGAACTCGGCGTGCTTGTGGAAGGTTGCCATGTAGAGGGTGGCCCCTACAATCGCGTCGATGTCCTCCACGAGCGTCAGGCCGACGATTAGGCGGATGCCAATGGCGGTGAAGGCGTCGAGCCGTTCAGGGGTGAAGTAACTCATGAGGACCTGGCCGCTGTCACCGGGGAGGTCGAGCACCGTGAGATCGTTGCCTTCATGTTCCGATTCGAGGAGACTACCGACGAAGGCGTCCATGGCGTCCTCATCCTTGTAGTTCACGAGTTCGACGTTCGGAAGCATGGCTGAGAGAATGGGATTTTCCGCCTCCGCTTCGGCCCGCCGCACGAAGTAGCCGAAGTCTTGCAGGGAGTCGATGCACGCGCCCACCGAGGTGGACTTGGTAATGCCGCCCTTATTGTTTCCCGACAGCAGGAGGTTGAAGTATTTCTTGGCTTCTTCCAAAGAGGAAGAAGGAGTGGTTTCTTTGGTTTTCATAGGTTTCTTCGGGCTTTCCTTTCTTTGATTGAGGAGGTCAAGGGATTCTTCGCTGACGGGTAGAGTTCATCGGAAAAGAGCTATGTTTTGTAACTGAGTGCCGCTTTGGCCGCCGCTATGCCCTTGGCAAGCTCGGGACTCATTTCGTCGATGATCTTGCCGGCGGCGCGCTTCGCCTCGGATTCGGCCATCTTCGCGCGAATCAAGGTAACGGCGTTATTGGGCTTTGTTTCCGCCACGCTGCCCGGGACAGAGGAGGGTGGAACTTCGTCTCCGTATAGTGCGCCCACGGCTGCCACCGGGATTGAACTGGTCGTCCCTTTATTCAATTTTGACGGGTGCTCAGTGGTGGGTTTCCGCTTTCCCCTCGGATCGAGCACCCATGGGCAAACCTCGGCGAATTTCGCGGAACGAGGATGGGACTGTGCTTCTCGGGTGAGTTGCTCCCGCGTCACGACGATGTCGCCGCCTTCGACCTTTTTAAGGATGTCGTTGACCGGCTTCCGGGAAATTTTTTCGCCAATGACTTCAGAAAAAAATGCAGCGCATTGTGGGACACCATCCATACGGGCAATCAGGACAACGGAGGGCGCGTACGGGATGAGAGCTCCACGTCCGCTCTGATATTTTGCACAATACTGGGAGACGATGCTTTCGTTTCTCGAAGGATTGTACCCATGACCGCTGTTGGTCTCATTCATTTTTCCTTAGTGGGTCCACTTTTAGTGCACGTCAATAGGTGTTTGATCCAATTGGATGCGTTTTTTGAAAAAAAGTGTTGGTAAGAGCAGAATAGTTCGACAGTGGACGTCTTAGTGATGACCAAGGTCAGATCGTGAGTCATTTGGTATGTTTTGGGGGCAGGTGAATACACTACGAATCACTACGGGTTCACCCGAGGTCAAATTGGTGTAAGAAAGTGCAAAAAGGTGCAGGAAGGAGTTGCTCTAGCAGCTCGAGGTTTTTCAAAACTTGCGTGCTGCCTCGCGCCGTTACGGGCCGATTTCCGGTCGGAGGCTCTAGGTCAAGTGTATCGTAACCTTCGTGTTATAAACGCATTACGAAGTCGCTTTCGCGGGCTTTGCGGGGGCGGGGAACTTCCCCGGAGCAAGGGGGGACCACGGGAGTGGGGGGACGGCACGTCCCGGCCTGCGCCTCAGAAGCAGCCTTCGGAGAACGAGGGAGAGCCATCCTGTCATCCACGATAATAAACGATCCAATTGGATCAGTTTTTGTCGTGGGGACGGATGACTCCTTCTTGATCTGAGTAATTTGCCTTAGTATTTTGGCTGGGAGGTCGGGCAAGAAAGCGGGGTCATTTTATGGACACGAAACATAATAGGTTTCAAGGCTAATATGGTCATTTCTGGACCGGATCCGAGGATGTGACATATAACTGCTGTCCCTGTCTCGATGGGGTGATTTTTCTTAAAGGACGGGGATTACGCCCGGCAGGGAGTGGGTGGCAGACCGGAATCGTCTTTGAGGGTTTTGGGGATCGAGCCGGTTTGGGTGCGATTGGGCATGGTGTCCGGTTTCCGATCAGCCGACTGGGTCTGTTTCGATGTTCATCACTGGCTTTCCTCGGGGCGGTTTGTGGTGTGGGTCGTCAGCGGGAGACTCTGGCCCGACGGCGATAGAAGCCAATCCAGTCGTGAATACTATACCACCGGGGGATTTCCATTTCGCACTGCAGGTTGAAATCCCGGCCAAGTATCGCAAAAAATTCGTCATCGGCATTCATGCCACCGCTTCCTTCTCCGATATAGATGAGGGTTTCGCCTCGCCAATGATAGAGGCACTCAGCCGCCATTGGACCCATCGGTGGCCAGCAGAGAAGCAGGGTACGGTTGCCGTGGCCAGCGAGGGTTTCTGCGGTGCCGGGTAGAATCTGGGTGTATTGCCGGGTATGTCCCCACTTCTGCGGACGATCTGTCTGAGGCGGTTGGAGATCGTAGGCGATCACGTCCGCGCCTTTTTGGATGAGCAGGCTTGCCCAATATCCGGTATCGAGCGGCTGGGAAAGGTCGGGGAAAAGGTGGGAGCCAACGGCGGCGCGGTTGGCGCCGGCGTTGATCGAGTCCCAGCGTTGGGCTTGGTAGAGGCTATCCGAAAACTCGAAATCGGCACGAGGATTGCTGAGATTTGGGATGTTCATAAGTGATGATCAATGGGAGGTGTTGGGGCCGCTTTTGGAGCGGCCTCGCAAGAGCAAATATGGGCGTCCGCGTGCAAGTGAGAGAGAAGTTTTTGAAGCGGTTCTCTTTGTTTTGCATACGGGCATTCAATGGAAGCATCTGCCGCGGACTTTCCCGCCCAAAAGCACGGTCCACGATTACCTCAAAGCGTGGAGTGGTTCGGACGTCTTCCGTCAGATCTTTGCCGCCATCATCAGCAACTTGATCCAGGAGGGTCGGGTTGATTTGGAGGAATGTTTTGTTGATGCCACCTTCGCGGCGGCCAAGGGCGGAGGAGAAGCTGTTGGATTGACGCGCAAGGGCAAGGGAACAAAATTGCAATTGATCGTTGATGCCAAAGGAGTTCCGCTGGCTCTTTCCATCGACTCTGCAGGCGTGGGCGAAACGGCCATGGTGCAGCAAACCTTGGGTCTTGCGGATGAGGAAGTTCAGCCCAAGCGCCTCATCGGGGACAAGGGATACGACAGCGATGCTCTGGATCAAACCCTCGCCGAACTCGGCATCGAGATGATCTCCCCGCACCGCTCCAATCGCAGACCCGACACCGTCACTCAAGACGGCCGGCCACTGCGCCGCTATCGAAAACGCTGGATCGTCGAACGCACGATCTCCTGGCTTGGCAATCACCGCCGGCTTCTCACCCGCCATGAAAAACACGCTTCCCTTTTCGCCGCCTTTGCCACTCTTGGTTGCCTTATGATCGCTCTGCGTCATCTTCCTTTATCTTAACTCAAATGACTTTCCGGACAGCCTCTAGGCTTCGCGGTCGAGAGTCCCGTCCTCCTTCAGGAGATAGTCGGGGACGAAGGTGTAGGTGGGCCGGGTGGCTTGGAGGTCGGTCTGGGCGGCCCCTACGAAGATTTTGCCGTTGGGAAGGGTTTGCATTGGGTGGAGTCAGGCATCGGGAAGCTGTCCGCGCTTCCTCTTGAAACCGTTTGATTTTTCCGGCGAGGGATCTGGGATTGAAGATCGGGGATTGGGGATCGTTTCGCATAGGATTGATTTCGAGTTTCGTTTTGGTGAGGGCGCGATTTCGCTTGCCCACTTTGGGGAAGGACCCAATAAAATTGAGATGAGTCCAACTCCTCGCCGCTCCCGCCGTATCTCAACTTCGTTCAAGTCGTTTCGCACTTTGGAGGCTATTTGGCACCTGTTCGGGCAGTCGTTTAAGCACGGCACGGACGCAATTCTTTCGAAGCAGTGGCAAGAAAGGGCGCGACGCGAGAAACTCCTTGAGCAATTTCCAGCCGCTTTGCGTGGCCGGATTGAGCGTGTGGTAATCGACGCTGGCCGCCGAGAGAAGGAGCTTCGGGCGGCTGCGGACAAGGGCTTGATGGATTCGGGTTTCGTGCCGGGTCCGGCCTTGGCGCTGGAAAGCATGACGGTTTTGGACGTGGCTCAGGGCCGGTTCGGGCCGGGCACGGGGTCGCTGGTATTCAATTTGGGGTGCCTTGGGGAACCTGGGCAACGACAATGGACAGTGGTGAACGAGGTCGATTGGGACGATCACTTGACTTGGGAGATGGGTTACCGCTCCCACTACGTGACGGCGGATCGCCACCCCAGAGGCCCGAAAGATGGGGTGCTTCCCCGGCTTTGGAATTTGTATGGCCGACTCAGCCCATGGTGGGCGGAGGTCATCGGCAACAAATTTGAGCGGATGGGAGTCGAGGGACGGGCGATATTGGAGAAACTCGTCATCTCAATGGCAGCCGAACTTGCCGATGAACTGGGGGCGGATGTCATTGGGATCGCCGTTCACCGTGAGGGCGACGGCGACCTTCATGTGCATTTTGTTTTGAGCGAGACGCGTGAAGTTCTGGTGCCGAAGTGTCTTCCGAAGCGGGAGTTTGAGGCCATGGTCTCCAGCGAGGCCAGGCGCCGGATGAAGGCCGGCGATACGACTCCGTTCGTGAAGTTTAGAAAAATCGTCCGATCCGAGTTTGTCGAGGCGAAGAAAGACAAGATGCCTTACTACGAACGCCAGCGCGGGGGGCACAAAAAAGATCCCGACGGACTTCCATTTCAGCCTAGTTGGAAAAGACCAGTGCAAACGCTGGGGCCGGCATTCACTGGAAAATTGGCGTTGTGGTTGGCTTCGGGCAAGGATCCTGCCATTGCCGCTAAGGGGGACCGGCCGTATGGAGAATCCAAAACCTTTCGCTCTCGGGTCGTGGATGCCGTCGAGCGCGGCGAGGATCTTGCCGCAACCCACATCGATTACTGGGCGACGAGCCGGTTGACAGAAAAAATCAAGGCGTTGTTGACCCCGGAAGAGGTTGTCCAAGCAGAGAAATTGGCGGCCGCTTCGGTGGAAAGATACCGTCGAACAGGAAGCGATGCGCAGACCTTGGAGGCGTTTGTCGTCGGCGAAGTGGCCAAGATGGAGGAGCGGTTGCCCAGTGAATTGCTGAAAAAAGCCGAGGAACTGGAAACGCGGGAGAAGGCCGTTGACCTACGAGAACGCGGGGCCGATGTCGGCTTGCCGGAATGGCTGGTGAGTCTCGTGGATCGACTACCTGGCAAGCGACGCAAATACGTGCTTGGCAAGGTAGACTACAAGATCACGGTGACGCAAGTTTTCGAGGCTGCGCACTCGTTGTGGAAGGTTCGCGCTGAGGTGCGAAATTTCGTGAAACGGAAGGGCGTCCAGGTCTCAGATCTCGTGGGAAAATTGAAGGGAATGTTGGGGTTGGAGAAGAAGGAAGTGGAGAAAGACGTCAATTAGGCCTGGCTACCGCCGACATAGCGAGGAGGGTCGAGCACTTGCCCTTGTATTGATTAGTCCGGCCGCACCGAAGCGACCAGAAGCCGCAAAGAAAGCGATCCCGGGCAATAAATTTCTGAAAATATCGGTGGCGCAAAGTTAGCTCGGTCACCATAAAGTAAAGGTGAATCCTTTTTCGCCCATCCTCCGCCGCTGCATCTGCTCAGTCATTCCGCTGGCCGTCGTTGCATTTAGCTTGCTGGCGTTCTTTCGCTTGTGGCGAAGGAGAAAGGCATCTTCCATTTTATTAAATCTGGGGCCAGGCGGCGTCGTGTACCCGATTGAGTCGGGTCAAATTGAAGGTAACAGGGGAACGTCCACGGCGACAGTTCCCAGAAGAAGGGGCGGCGACATCGCCCCATCACAACCGCACATAGCAGCTCGCGACGCTTGCCTGGCTCCATTTTTGTCTTTCTCGGATTGGCTTACGCCGGAAACGATCATCCGGGTGCTCGCCCGTTTTCGTCTTCGGTTGGCGACGGAACGCGCGGAGGCCGATCAGTGGAACCGGTTATTCCCTGCGTCAACGAGGTATCCCCAAAATGCACTCCCCTTGATCTATCCTCCGCGGACAGATTGGCACGAGGTTCGACCGAAACGCCGCCGTGCCATGGACAGCGCGGATGTCTGGGCTCGGGCGCTCGAGTTTCGCATGCTCTTGGCTATCCAGCGTGATGAACCTCACCCTTGGGGCCGCAATCTGCGGAACGAGATTGAGTCCGTACGAGAATGCGCACTGGAGCGAGGCGTCTTTTCTTTCGCCGCGCCGCGAGTCCGGGCCGTAGCGGATGAATTTGACCCTAAGAAAGCTCGGATCATTTCCACCTTTGGTTTTCGCGACCGTGTGATTCTGTCGCTGGTGAGCCAGTATTTGAGTTCGCTGGTGGATCCATTCCTGCATGAATCCAGTATTGCCTTCCGGCGGGATCCAAGTCGGAACGCGCCGGCTGCGCTGAAAGAACTCCAGGAAGTAAATCTGGCCCGAGGAAGGCGACCGCTTTTTGTCGCCGAGTGCGACATCCGCAGTTTTTTCGACACACTTCACCATGACGTGATCGAAGACTCGATTCGGATCATGTCAGAAAGGATGGCGGATGCCGGTGTGGGTATTGATCCGAGGATTCTGGAACTGGTGAGCGCCTATCAGGGTTGCTACTCGTTTCCCAAATCCGTGTTACCGAGTCTGCCGATTTCCTGGAAGAAGTGGCCGCTCAAAGCGCTGCGGGAATTTTATCTGTCACCCCTGAAAGAACCACTTGGCATTCCCCAAGGTGGCGCACTCTCGAATATCATTGTAAATATCGTCCTCGATCGCGCGGATCGCGCTTTGGAGGATTATCGGCGAGCATCCGGACGCTCATTTGGGTATTGGAGATACTGCGACGACTCCCTCATCGTCTCGCCGGAACGTGAAACTTGTGCGAAGGCGTACGAGGTATATTCGGAAGCACTGCATTTGATGGGTCTTCCGATTCACGAGCCTGCGGCGTTATTGCCGTATGTGGGCGACGACAAGGACGTTTTCTGGAAAGCTAAAACTCGTCCGACCTATGCTTGGGGAGCAGACATTCAGGCTGGGGAATTTCCCTCGATCGGATTTTTGGGATTTCGCTTTTGCTATGATGGGTATGCCCGCCTCCGTCCGGACACGGTGAGAAAAGTGCATTACAAAATGGACAAACTAGCTCGCAGGCTTCGGGTGCTGGCTGGGAATCGGATTCGAAAAAACGGGAACGGGGCGGAGAAGCAGCCCTCGGCGAAACGACTCCGTCGGTTTCTGCTGAACAAGGTGATGGCCTCCGCCTTCGGATGGCGATGGCTCGATCTGGATCGGCCTTCCAAACGCAGCTTGGTCGCGTGGATCGGCATGCTGAAGTGGTGGTGCCACGATCGCGGTTTTCTCCGGCGTTTCGACCGGCATCTGGGACAACTCACGCACACGGTGTCCAGCGCGTGCTCGGACAGTAAGGAGAGGGTTCGACCCGAATCCGTTTCCCAACGCTGGAGCTTCTTTCTCAATTTCGTTCGTACTCGGCGGTCGGCCTTTGGACGAGCGACCCCGCCTCGGGGAAATTCCTGAGGGCGTAGCGTGCCAGATCATACGCAAAAACCATTGATTTATGTGAAGTTTTGCATATGCGTTGGGAATGAGTTCGTTGGAGGAGTTTGTGGACGAGCGTCTGGTCCGAGGGCGCGCCTACTTTAACCGGCAGGAAGGGCTGGCGGCGCTGGGAGGCGATTCCGCCGCATTTTCTGCAGCCAATACCCGCTTGATCAAGAAAAAGCGTGTGGCCAACCCCCGCCATGGGTTCTACCTCATTCTGCGTCCCGAAGATCGGGTGGCTGGTGCTCCTGACCCCGTCGGCTGGATTGATCCCTTGATTAAGCATCAAGGACTGGACTACAGGGTTTCCTTGTTGCGTGCGGCCGCCTTTCACGGCTCTTCCCACCAGGCGGCCATGGTTTTTCAAGTGGTCGCGCCGGGACAGTTGCGGGACGTTGAAATCGGCCGTCATCGCCTCCAGTTTCTTTTCCAAGCTCCCGGCGCCTTCGCGCAAGTTAACCAGCCCGACTTTCTGGATCAAATGAAGAGTGCGAGTGGGTTCGCCAAAATCGCGGGTGTCGAACTTACGTTATTGGACAGTATCCGCTATTTTCACAAGGCGGCGGGTCTCAATGGGGTCGCACAAATCGTAAAGGACATCGGAGCCAAAGCCCGGCCACGGCTATTGGTCCGAGCTGCCGCAGCATACGAAAACACCGTCGTTCGCCGGCTCGGATACCTGCTGGAACTTTTCGGTCACCTCCGGCAGGCGGCGGTGCTGGAATCGTTCGCCGCGAAGGCGAAGTCGGAGGTGGCTCTGAACCCTTCGGTCCATTCCATCGCTTCGTCTCTTGACGGTCTGCACGGGAAAGATTCCAAATGGAAACTGGTGATCAACGAACCCGTGGAAGTTGACTTTTGATTCCGAGCTCCCACATCCAGGCATGGAGTTTGAAAGCTCCCTGGCCAAATCCGGTGCAAGTGGAGCAAGACCTGATTATTTGCCGGGCTTTGTGCGATTTGTTCAACGCGCCCAGCCTCCAAGGCAAGGTCGCCTTTCGCGGCGGGACTGCGATTCACAAGCTGCTGTTCAGGCAGCCATTGCGCTATTCCGAGGACATTGATCTCGTCCAAGTCGTGCCCGAGCCCATCGGTGCCACGGTTGATGCCATCCGGGCTTCCCTGGCATGGCTCGGCAAATGCAATCGAGAGCAGGCCGGGCATTCCATGCACCTGCTGTTTCGCTTCGAGCCCGAGAGCGCCGGCGGCACGACACTCAAGGTCAAGGTGGAGATCAATACGCGGGAACACAGGAACCTGCTTGGCCTCAAGCCGTATCCCTTCGAGGTGGACAACGATTGGTATCAGGGAAAAACGGAAATCGTTTCATTCCAGCCGGAAGAGTTGTTTGGTACCAAACTTCGCGCTCTGCTCCAGCGGCGGAAGAATCGCGACTTGTTCGACCTCCATCAAGGATTCCGGCATCTGGCTCTTAATCCCGAGAAGATCATCGCCTGCTTTGAGCACTATCTGGCCCAGGAAGGAATCACGATCACGCGCGCCCATGCGGAGCAACGGATGCTGGAAAAACTCACGCGCAGTCTGACCGAGGATGTCGAACCTTTGCTCCCGGCTGGCGTTCATTTTGACGCCGCCGAGGCCGCGCTGGCGTTCGAAAGAGTGTGGACTGAGTTGATCGTCCGAATCAAGGGCGAGGCATGGAAGCTGACGGAGAAAACTCTCCAAGAATTCCGTGCTCGGAACTACCCGGGCCTGTTGGAATTGTAAATTTGAAGCCCCGAGCGAAGTGATCGCCTTAGGTGGGAGGAGAGAAAATGACCCCATGTTGGGGGCGAATTATTCCCGAGACCGGAGCTGGTTTCGGCGCCGGCTGTCGCGGCAGGCCATTACAGCCTTGCCGCCCTCGCTACCTTTGTTCCCCCCGAACGCCCCTGCGGCGAGCAGTGCGGGGGCGCGGGGGCGCAAAGCCCCCGAATTGAATCAGTTTCTGTCATCGCTTCAAGGTCGCATTGGTTCCCTTCACGGCAACGACAACATTCATGACGTCTTTCCCTAACGATTTCGCGTGAGGAGTCGCTTGTTCAAAAGAACCGGCGGCCTGCCATCGTGTTAAGGAAAAACAAAAAGAGCCGCGGGGATTTCTCCCCGCGCCTGCTTGTGCCCCTCTCGCTCCCGCCCCACTCAGGGAAGGAATACCATTGTCGAGAGAATATATGTTATCAGGCCCTATCCTCGTTGATCGTAAAACCTGGCGAAAGCCGGGTTTCATCAATACTCTACGGAAGCTCGCTGCCGCGCTCCCATTCCTGATGAATGCGATGCTCGCTCCCGGAGGTTACCCATGGACGATTGTCCGTGTTGCTCGGCGTGGGGCCTACATGACGGCATTGGAGGAAGCATCCTCCAAGGGCAATATCGTCGATTTTGCGCGCTTCCTTGCCGAGGAAATGCAGGTGGACTGGGAAACTCCAAAAAGTTGAACTGACCCTCTCCGTAAGAGGCGATTTAGGCGGCCGACGGGCTTTACTCTTTCCGAGGCGGAGGAAAAAATGCCCACCTTGATTTCTGTCGCCCAATTGTCGCCCAATTGTCGCCCAATTGTCGCCCAATTGTCGCCCAATTTCCGACCGTTATAGATTTGTGCGATAGTGTGCGAATCTGTGCGGCCCAAAAACACAAAAAGCTCGCAGAAGCTTTATTTAAGCGGCTCTGCGAGCTTTAAAGAGTGGTGGCTGGAGAGGGAATCGAACCCCCGACACGAGGATTTTCAGTCCTCTGCTCTGCCAACTGAGCTATCCAGCCGCTAAAGGGAAAATGAGAATAACGACGCTCCCGATGAATGCAAGCGCCCAAAAAAAATTCTCCTACCTGCCAAACGCACGAGTTCCCGCCGATGCGCCCGCGCCAGCCGCCAAAAATCCGCAGGCCTCGTAAAGCGTCAGCGGACCACTGCTCCGGATCATCCAGCCGTCATCCTCCGCCTTCTGTGTGTAGACGATCGGCCCCAGATGTTTGCTGATGGTATCTGTCTCGGGCAGCTTCTCGATATCCACAGCCTGCGCGACCCCCGGCATCATCGCCGCTCCGAAAATTACCACCGGCCGCATCGCATTATAAACCCGCTCAAAAACCGCCCGCGTGTCAATATAGCCGAAAACAGCGGCATCCTCATTCCACGCCGTCAGCGCAGGCGCAAACGCGCTTGTCCCAGCCAGCGTGGTGCTCGACGCGCCCTGCGTAAGCACCCGTTCCAGCGCAGGTGTCGTGAGCGACAGAAAAAGATGCTCATCAGCCACGGCAATCGCTGGATCGATCAATTGCACCTTCAACGAAGGCAGCCCGAATACCCGTGCGCCGCGAATTTCACTCGTCGTC
>Ga0351878_1003_pt1 | contig 90211 bp, 80 predicted proteins | sample BONcelFGM3001D14_FD_206781 | JGI IMG/M metagenome (GOLD analysis project Ga0351878, IMG submission 206781) | Enriched cells from coal bed in the Powder River Basin, Montana, United States - BONCAT cells FGM rep3 HSBNCT.FGM.300.1.D14 ...
TGTTACAGGGCCTTCGGATGATTCGCCACTGATCAGCAGATCAACATCGCCATCTCCGTCAAAATCTCCCCAATCAGCAAATCCGGAGCGTACATGCACAAAAGGTGCATTGGTGCGGCTAAAACCTCTGCCCCTGTCGTTTCGGTACAAACGGGTAACCAGCCTGCTTTGCGCAGCCTCGCCCATTACCAGCAGATCAAGGTCGCCATCGTTGTCATAATCACCAACGGCAGCATAACTATGTTTCAGCGCGATAATGCCCGCCTGATATTCCTCGAAACCAATTCCCTGATTGGTGTATAGCATACTAAAAGGATTCCCGCTGGCATCGGCTCCGGTGATAAAGATGTCGGGATAACCATCCAGGTTATAATCATACCATATTCCGACGCCTCTTCTGACACCCTGAAGCCTTGTTTCAACAGGAACAAAAGTATTGTTGCGGTCGTTGCGGTACACCATGCTTACCGGTCCTGCCTTCGATTCTCCCGTCAGAAGGACATCCAGATCGCCATCACCATCATAATCGCCAAAGCGAATGGATCCATCCCTTACCGGAACGAAATTAATTCCTGTAGGTTGAAACTGCCCAACGGCCGTACCTCTGTAAATGGTTGCCATACGGGTGCCATCTGCGGTTTCACCTATCAGGGCAATATCGTCAATCCCGTCGAGGTTGTAATCGCCCACACTGAAATCGCCCCGGTGCAGATTGGGCAACCCGGATGAAACCCGACTGAATCGGTCATTACGCAGGTTGTTATACAGATTACTCTGCACCCCTCTTTGATTCCCTTTGAAAAACTCACCCATGACAACGGCATCAAGGTCACCATCTCGATCTGTATCAATCCATCTGGCGGAGCCCTCACTAAGCCCGGTGAGGTCGGCACCAATATCCGTAAACTGCTGTGCTTCAGCGCCAACAACAAACATCAGACACATCAAAAGGGTGCAAAAATAATGCTTCGACATCAGCTGGTTAGTTTGAATGACAAGTTTACAACAATTAAACAGAACTTAATCAAAATGAAAAAAAAATATCAACGCCATGTGAATATCACGGAAGTATGTGAAATATGATTCTTCACATTATTAAGTGTTTGGAAGCATTAAAAATAACGCATTATTTTATTCTAATACTCCAATATTCCCGGTTAATTCGCAAAAAAACTGTACTTTTGTGAAAATTTTCACAATTACAAAACTATGAAACCAACTCATATTGAACATATTGGAATTGCCGTAAGTAGTTTAGCAGAAGCTATTCCCTATTATGAGAAATTATTGGGTACTCCTTGCTATGCCATTGAGGAAGTGGCGGACCAAAGGGTAAAGACAGCATTTTTCAAGGTTGGACAAACCAAGATCGAGTTGCTGGAGAGCACAGATTCAGAGGGACCTGTGGGTAAATTCATTGAAAAAAAGGGTGAAGGCATTCATCACATAGCATTTGCTGTCAATGGTTTGGAGCAGGCTTTGGATGAAGTCCGCGAAAACGGAATCAGACTAATTGATGAGAACCCACGTAAGGGGGCAGAAGGACTGCACATTGCCTTCCTTCACCCAAAATCAACCTTTGGAGTACTTACTGAGCTTTGTGAAGACAAAAACAAATAAACCCCAGGATTATGTCCATTGAACAGAAAATTAAGGAACTACTTGAAAAACGGGTAGAAGCCAAAAAAGGCGGCGGCGAAAAACGTATGGAAAGCCAGCACGCCAAAGGCAAGTTTACTGCTCGTGAAAGGATAGATATGCTGCTTGACGCCGGCAGTTTTGAGGAGTTCGACATGTTTGTCACCCACCGCACCCGTGATTTTGGTCTGGATGAACAACAGTATCTTGGCGATGGCGTAGTTACAGGCCATGGCACTATTGACGGCAGGGTAGTGTATGTGTTTTCTCAGGACTTTACCGTTTTCGGGGGATCACTTTCCGAGACTTTCGCCCTGAAAATCTGCAAGGTAATGGACCAGGCTATGAAAGTTGGTGCTCCCCTGATCGGCATTAACGACAGTGGTGGCGCACGTATTCAGGAGGGGGTAAGGAGCCTTGCAGGCTATGCTGAGATTTTTCAGCGGAATATAATGGCTTCGGGTGTTATACCTCAGATTTCCGCTGTTTTTGGGCCTTGTGCCGGAGGAGCAGTTTATTCGCCTGCACTTACTGATTTTGTGCTCATGAGCGAAAACTCCAGCTATATGTTTGTCACAGGCCCAAAAGTTACCAAGACAGTTACAGGCGAGGACATCTCAACCGAAGACCTGGGTGGTGCCTGGGTGCATGGAACCCGGAGCGGGGTTAGCCATTTTGTGGTTACAAATGAAGAAGAAGGAATTCTGTTGATCAGGAAACTGCTTTCGTATCTTCCGCAAAACAACCTCGAAGATCCACCTTTAACAGAATGTACCGATCCCATCAACAGGCTCGAAGACAGACTCAATCAGATTATTCCTGAACATCCGAACAAACCCTATGATGTGCTCGATATTGTACATTCAATTGTGGATTATGGGGAATTTCTTGAAATTCAGCGCCACTATGCCAAAAACATTGTGATCGGTTTTGCTAAATTTAATGGAATGCCTGTTGGCATCGTGGCCAACCAACCCAACTTCCTTGCAGGGGTACTCGATATTGATGCTTCGCGCAAAGCAGCCCGATTTGTGCGTTTCTGCGACGCATTCAACATCCCGATTGTCACCCTGGTTGATGTTCCCGGCTTTTTGCCCGGTAGCGGACAGGAATACGGTGGGATTATCATTCACGGGGCCAAATTGCTTTTTGCCTATGGTGAAGCTACCGTACCCAAAGTTACCGTCACACTGCGCAAGTCATACGGCGGGGCCCATGATGTGATGGGTTCGAAACAACTCAGGGCCGACATCAATTATGCATGGCCATCAGCCGAAATCGCAGTAATGGGGCCTGCCGGTGCTATCGAAGTGCTTGAAGGAAAAAGCATACAACAAATAAAAGATCCTGAGGAAAGGGCTGAATATGTCCGGAAAAAAGAAGAAGAATACCGTGACAAATTTGCCAACCCATACGAAGCCGCACGATATGGCTATATTGATGATGTGATCGAACCCAGAAATACGCGCTTTCGCATTATCAGGGCATTACAGGCACTTGCAACGAAAAAGGAGGTAAACCCTCCCAAGAAACACTCTAATATCCCATTGTAACATGATACTGCTGACTGAATTTGTGGATGTTCCCGAAACCACGCTTGTTGAAGGCATTGTCATCTCGGTGGTGAGCTACCTCATCGTATTTGCTGCCCTGGTCATCCTGTATTATGTTTTTGACGGGCTTACCAAAGTAATCAATCTTCAGCTCCGGATCAAACTGCGCAAACAGGGAAAACTCAGCCAGATTAAGAGCGATACCGACCTTATGATTCCCGGAGAAGTTACTGCTGCCATCGGGATGGCACTTTACTTCGCCACCGAGTTGCACGATGAAGAAAGCAATATATTGACCATAAAAAAAGTATCCAGAACCTATTCGCCCTGGAGTTCAAAGATTTATGGATTAAGAAGTCTGAACCGTTAACAGCACATCATCATGAAAAGTTTTAAATTCAATATCAGGGGAAACGATTACGAAGTAGAGATCACCAAATTGGATGGCTCATTTGCTGAAGTTGAGGTAAACGGAACAACCTACCAGGTGGAGTTACAAAAGAAAAAAACAGAATCCAAAACACCAATCCTTGTCCGATCAGCTGTGGTGAAACCCGAAGGATCGCATGAAATTGCCCGCAACGAAACGGCCAGGAATCCGTTACATCAGGTGAAATCACCTCTGCCCGGCGTTATCATACAGTTGTTTGTTAAAGAAGGCGATAAGCTGAAACGAGGCGACAAAATACTGGTGTATGAAGCCATGAAAATGGAAAATAACCTGATTGCCGAAAAAGACGGAACAGTGAAATCCCTGAAGGTTAAATTAGGCGATAATGTGTTGCAGGGAGATGTTTTACTTGAAATGGAATAGACGATGAAGTTGCAGAAACCATTAACCGTATTTGGGATTCTTGCTTTGCTGGTGCTGTTTAATTTCTTGGTAAACAGCAATCCCGGCCTCGCAGCAAAAGTCTCCGGGCCCAAATCTCCGGAAACAACCCAACAGCTTGAGCCAATGCCCGATCAGCCTTTCGTTGATTATGCACTCGAAAAAACCGGTGACGGCCTGAATAAATTCATCGCATTCAGCGGGTTCCGAAACGCCACAAGGGGAAACCTGATTATGATTCTCGTTGGCTTAATCTTTATTTATCTGGCTATACGATATGATTATGAGCCACTGCTGCTCATTCCTATCGGCACTGGCATCATCATTGGCAACATTCCCTTTTACCAGGATGGTGGGGTAAACCTTCAGCTTGGCATTTACCAGGAAGGCAGCGTGCTCAATTATCTTTATTTCGGAGTCACAAAAGGTATTTACCCTCCACTGATATTTTTAGGCATCGGTGCAATGACTGATTTTTCGTCCCTTATTTCCAATCCCCGACTCATCCTGCTCGGGGCCGCTGCTCAGATTGGTATCTTCATGACATTTCTGGGCGCCCTTTACGTAGGGTTCAACATGCCTGAGGCCGGTTCAATTGGAATTATCGGAGGTGCCGACGGACCAACGGCTATTTTCCTTTCATCAAAACTTGCCAACGGAGGTATCGTCCATGGTTATCAAACCAAAAATCTCATCGGGCCAATTGCTATCGCAGCCTATTCCTATATGGCGCTTGTTCCCGTAATTCAGCCCCCGATTATGCGGCTTCTCACCAGTCGGCGTGAGCGTCTTATCCGTATGAAACCACCACGTTCGGTTTCAAAACTCGAAAAAATCCTGTTCCCCATCGTGGGCCTTATTCTGACAACATTTATTTCACCGGGCGCTTTGCCACTACTTGGAATGTTGTTTTTCGGTAACATCCTAAAGGAGAGTGGGGTTACGAAACGATTGGCAGAAACTGCCCGCAACCCGATGATCGACATCGTTACCATACTGCTGGGATTAACTGTTGGGGCCTCTACTCAGGCTGATGTGTTCCTTACGAACACCTCGATCCTGATTTTTGCCCTGGGTGCCGTTAGTTTTATGGTGGCCACTGCCGGTGGGGTGCTTTTTGCCAAGGTGATGAATTTCTTCCTTTCAAATGAAAACAAAGTGAACCCACTGATTGGAGCTGCTGGCGTTTCGGCTGTGCCCGACAGCGCCAGGGTAGTGCAACTCGAAGGGCTTAAAAGCGATCCCACGAACCACCTCCTTATGCACGCCATGGCCCCTAATGTGGCTGGTGTGATCGGATCGGCTGTTGCAGCAGGTATCATGATGAGTTTCCTGCTCTGACCTGAAACCAGCGTATAAATGTTTGTGCATAGGCAAAAGAAAAATGCTTGCCTGTTTGAATTCATTTTGCCTATATTTGACCTTCATTTACTTTAAAACCAACCTATGCTCATCATCGGCATTGCAGGAGGCTCAGGATCAGGCAAAACCACAGTAGTCCGTAAAATTATCAGGGCTTTGCCAGGAAGCTCGGTTTCGGTGATATCTCAGGACGCTTACTATTGGGATAACGGCCACCTGACTGCTGAAGAACGAAAAAAGATCAATTTCGACCACCCCTCCTCCATCGAATTCGACTTGCTGATTGACCATATTGACAGGCTTAAGAAGGGCGAAACCATACCCATGCCCGTGTATTCCTACGTCAGCTGCGCAAGGGCCGCAGAAACCGTAGCTGTCAAACCGACAAAAGTCATGATCGTGGAAGGAATACTTGTGCTTACCAATGCTGAGCTCCGCGAAAGAATGGACATCAAGATCTATGTTGATGCCGACGGTGACGACAGGCTGATGCGTATCATCCAGCGCGACATTGAAGAACGTGGCAGGTCTTTTATGGACGTGTTGCGCCACTACGAACACTTTGTAAAGCCGATGCACATGCAGTTCATTGATCCTACAAAACGCTTTGCTGATATCATCATCCCGCAAGGTGGTGCCAATCAGGTGGCTATTGACATTGTGGCCTCCCGAATCCGAATGAACCTCCAGAACGAATAATACCAAACCAGCATGAAAAAGCTTCCGGCACCTCCTCTGCTATACCTGATCATCTTTCTTTTATTCGCCACCGGTTGTAATAAAGATAAGTTTTCAGGCATGAACGAACAGTGGACCTATCTGGCCGCCAAAAACGGACTGGTTAACAATTATGTCAATTGCGTTGTCCCCGATCCTGCCGGCGGGGTGTGGATAGGAACTGAGTTCGGGGTATCACGCTATTTCGAAAACAACTGGTACACCTACAATACCCCACAGGGACTGATCTATCATCAGGTCAACAGCATTGCAGTTGGATCCGATAAAAAAGTATGGTTTGCAACACCTTACGGCGTTTCATTACGCGACGACGGTCAGTGGACAAACTATAACACCGAAAACTCCGGCCTTGGCTATAATTATGTCTTTGATGTTGCGCTTGATCCCGCTGGTAATCCCTGGTTTGCCACCGGAAAAGGAGTTTCGTACCTGAATTCGGGAAGCTGGATCAATTACGAGAAGGACGAGGGCAACGCGTTGGTTCATAATATCGTACGTTCTATCGCCATTGACCGGAACAACAAAAAATGGTTCGGAACCGAATTCGGAATTTCGGGCTTTATCAACGATAACTGGTTTACTTATCTGGCCGACAAGGTTCTGGCCGATTTCATTACCAAACTTTTCATTGACAGCCAAAACCGCTTGTGGATAGGCTCATTGGCAGGAGTTACCATGTTTGACGGAACAACATTTACCGACTACACAACTGCTGACGGCCTTGTTTTCGACCGTGTTGATGCCATCGCAGAGGATTTATCCGGAACCATGTGGTTCGGCACCCCGATTGGTGTCAGTGCATTGACAGGAAATTCATGGAAAACTTATACTACCAAAAACGGTTTGCCTGATAACTGGGTGACAGGCATTTGTGCAGATACTGAAGGAAAAGTCTGGTTTGCAACCAAAACCAAGGGTGTTGCCTTCATGAAACGAACAGAATAGTTGGTGGATGCTTATTACGGAGAACATTTTTGGCCTGGCTTTGTTTGGACTACAAATCCCGGCTGTAAAACATAATCATCAACAAAATGATTAAAACCCTCAACAAAAAATGAAAAAAACAGTGAAAAGTCCCTGCCAGCTCATATGTACCTACGATGAAGAAAAAATCTGCATCGGATGCTACCGCTCAGCCGAAGAGGTGGCTAACTGGGACAGCCTGACTAATGATGAAAAACAAAAGGTTATTGATAATACCAACAAGCGAAGAGAACAAAAAGGGGGCAGTTATTATGGCTTCGGTTGACCCTAAGCCATAAAAACAACCCCATTAGCAACTTACTTCGCCGAATTGATTGTTCCTGCGAAACAGACTATTTCAGACCAAACTCTTTTCTAAGCTTTCCTCTGTCGTCGTACCACACCGGCAGTGCATAACCATAGCCTTTGCCTTTGTAGTTAACCTTTTTAAGGTCCTGACGCTTGTTGGTCAACTTAACGAGGCATTGGTTGATTTTCGACCTCAGTTTGTCGTCGTTTTCAAAAATTCCGGCATCAGTGGCTTTTACCTTAACCGCTTCGATAATTGATTTGCTGAGTTGTGCCTTCCCGGCTTCCTCCAGGCTGCTGAGGATCATGTTGTCATAAATAGAAAGCGGATAGGGCTTACGCTTCTTTAATTCCGTTTTCTCGACCTTTTGTTTTGCAGGACGACCCCTCTTCTTCTTTTCAGCGACTACCAATGTCTGTGTCTGATCACCTGCAACGGCTTCTTCAGCAGGCTGGTACTCAGGTCTTACTCTGCCTTTTTTTAATTTAACGGTTTCATAATGCTCCTCAAGCTCCGAAACCTTTTTCTTAACATACTCGGTTTTGTACTTGAGTTTCCTCAATTCCGAATGATATTCATTCAACAAGTCAAGAATATCGAACTCATTTAATTTATTTGAAAATTTCATAATGATTGATTTTGCACAAATTTACATCAATTTAAATGCATATATTAAAAAATTGTAAAATAATTCGTTATGAAACAAGTTGATTTATTTTAATTATTTGACAAACTGTTATTTAGCTTATGTTTATTTTTAAAATATTGTTTCAATAAACGAATTAAACACAGGTGTAAGCAAATATAACCTATGATAAAAGTGTCAGATACGGGCATATTTATAGTGTTTTCTATTTTTTTTGGCAAATTCTGCCTCTTTCTGTTACAGAACAGAGAATTCTAAAACAGCACTAAAGCCTTAACAGGCAGGAAGCTTATTTATCATACTGTTCCGATGAAACAAATATTGAAATTGCTATTGTTCGCGTGGAGCAAGATAGCGGTTATAGAGCAATAACCCTACTATGGTTGCAACCCCTATAAGGCTGAAAATGAACCAAAGGAGGCCGGGTTTCTGAAGCTCATCCACAAAATGAACATATAGTGTAGCTCCCAGTATTCCACCAACACCACTTCCAATAACACCGTATAAGAAGGAGTATCCCAAATACAGTGCTTTTTTATCCGGGGGAGCAATCAGTCCGACATAGGAAATAAACTTGGGATGGGCCGTCATCTCGCCAATGGAGAATATTACGATCCCTGCAATGAATACCCATGCATGCATGGAGATGGCCAGAATAGCCATGCCGAGGGTACCAAGTGCAATCCCGGTAATCATAGTAGGTAAGGCTTTGGTGTTTCTGACCAAAGCCGAAATGAACAACTGAAGTGCAATGATCGTTCCGGCATTGATAACAGTAACATGTTCGGCGTCGAATTTCCAGTCAGCGTTGATGCCAAACCACGCAAGAAAACCATTAACGGCAAGATTTACCGGACTCATATCTACATGCTCTGTCAGATACCACAGCACGGTGTCGAACATCTGGAAATAAAGGATCCAGAACATGCTGTAAATAACGATCATGAGCACAAAACGGTAGTCTTTAAGAACCATCACTGCACCTTTGAGCACAGCTCCTAAGGATTGTGTTCCGGCAGGCCGTGGGGGTTCGCGAAACACAAACAAATTGAGCAGCAACAACCATCCGGTTCCTATGGCTGCCATGATGAAAATATAGGACCAGTCAATTCCTTTGAGGTAAGGGACTAATATCAATGGAAAGATAAACGCACCAAGGTTGATTGACCAATAAAAGATTCCAAAACCCAGGCCGCTGTTTTGTTCGTTGGTTTCCCGCGCAATGGTGCCTGAAATAATGGGCTTGAAAAAGCCAGCCCCGACAGCCATAAGCAAAAGGCTAAGAAAAACGAGGTTGTAACTCGTTACCATACTTGTTAGCATATAGCCGGCACTCATGGTGGCAAAGGCAAACATCAGCAACCGCCGGTACCCAAAACGATCGGCCAACGCACCTGAAAGTATGGGCAACAGATACAGCAGTGGCGTGATGGTGCTTTTTATCACACCCACACCCTCCTTACTGAAACCCAAACCCCCGTCGTTGACGGACATCACCAGATAAACCGAAAGCACCGACATGACCCCGTAATAGGAACCTCTTTCGAAGAACTCCATGACAATCACTGTCCAATAATTCCGGTTGAATGAGCGGAAGCCCTTTCCTTGCGTTGCCTTTTCCTGTTGCATGTGTGCTTTTTTGGGTTGAAAGGCCAAAATAAATGAAAATCGGGCAATCCGGAGCAATTAATTCAATGGGAACCGGGCATCATGTGATTAAAAAAAAACACCCGGAGACAAATTTCCGGGTGCGAAGGTGTGTGTTGCCCGATCAGGGGTCGAACCTGAACTCTTCTGATCCAGAGTCAGACGTGTTGCCAATTACACCATCGGGCAATGAGGGTGCAAAGTTAAAAATAGATTAAGTACATCCATGAAAAGGCTTGATTTTTTTTACTGCCCTTCCTTTTGCGACATTTTGGCCCAGGTATCCTTGAGGGAAACTATTCTATTAAACACAGGTTTTCCGGGTTGGGTGTCGGGATCAGCACAGAAATATCCGATGCGCTGGAACTGAAATTTATCGGCCGCCCTGACATTGGCCAACATGGGTTCGGCCATGCAGTTGGCAACTACTTTGAGGGAGTCGGGGTTCAGAAATTCCAATGAATCATGGTCTTTGTGCCCGGCGGGATCTTCGTCCATAAACAGGCGGTCGTAAAGCCTTACTTCGGCTGTAACGGCTGTGGAGGCTTCCACCCAGTGCAGGGTTCCTTTCACCTTGGGCTGTTTTGGCCCGCTGCCGCTTTTGGTTTCGGGGTCGTAGGTGCACAACACTTTTTGAACCTCACCGTTTTCGCCGGTTTCAAATCCATCACAGCGCACCACATAAGCACCCTTGAGGCGCACCTCACGACCGGGGCCCAGCCTGAAAAACTTCGCAGGCGGGTCAACCATAAAATCTTCCCTTTCGATAAAGATTTCGCGGCCAAAAGGAATCATCCTGCTTCCGCTATCTGGTTCTTCGGGGTTGTTCACCAGTTCTACTTCTTCGGTCTGCCCTTCGGGATAGTTGGTGATGACCAGCTTCAGCGGTTCAACCACAGCCATCACACGCGGGGCAGTTTTGTTGAGGTCTTCGCGTATGCTGAATTCGAGCAGACCCACATCAATAACATTGTCGCGTTTGGCAACACCAATGCGGTCGGCAAAAGCCCTGATCGAAGCCGGGGTGTAACCCCTGCGCCTCAGACCGGCTATGGTGGGCATGCGGGGGTCGTCCCAGCCGTTGACAAGCCCTTTTTTCACGAGTTCGAGCAGCTTACGCTTGCTCATAACGGTATAACTGAGGTTGAGCCGGGCAAATTCGATCTGCCTGGGTCTGTATGCGGTGTCAATAAGCTGATCGAGGAACCAGTCGTACAGGGGCCGGTGCACCTCAAACTCGAGGGTGCAGAGCGAATGGGTGATGCCCTCCATATAGTCGCTTTGGCCGTGGGCATAGTCATACATGGGGTAAATCTTCCAGGCATCACCGGTGCGGTGGTGTTCGGCATGCAAAATTCTGTACATCACCGGATCGCGCATGTGCATATTGGGCGAGGTCATGTCAATCTTTGCCCTGAGCACCCTGCTTCCGTTGGGGAACTCGCCGTTTTTCATGCGAGTAAACAAGTCCAGATTCTCTTCAACCGAGCGTGTCCGGTATGGACTTTCGATGCCCGGACGGGTGGGTGTCCCGCGCTGACGGCTGATCTCCTCCTGTGGCTGGTCGTCAACATAGGCAAGGCCTTTTTTGATCAATACAACGGCCCAGTCGTACAGCTGCTGAAAATAATCGGAGGCGTAATAGGGTTCTTTATCCCATTGGAAACCCAGCCAGCGCACATCCTCCATGATCGAATCCACATATTCGGTCTCTTCCTTCTCGGGGTTGGTATCATCGAAACGAAGGTTGCACTTTCCACCGTATTTCGCAGCTGTACCGAAATTAAGGCAGATGGATTTGGCGTGGCCAATGTGCAGGTATCCGTTAGGTTCGGGAGGAAAGCGGGTGTGTACCCTGCCGCTGTGCTTGCCGCTCAGGTTGTCTTCTTCAATGATGGTTTCGATAAAATTCAATGCCTTTTTTTCGTTTTCCAAAGGCTCTTCGGTATGATTCGTCATGACTGCAGGCTGGTTTGTGTTCTAATTTTCAGGCTGCAAAAGTACACAGAAACCATCAGAAATTTAAGCCAAAAATCATGATCATCGTGTGCATGTCATCATGACGGCTGATGCATGTTTCAGCCTGTGAAGCGCTTCAGTTCATGCTGCACCTGTACGAGGTATGAGCTTCCAAAAAGGTTCACGTGCACCATCAGCGGGTAGAGGTTGCACAGTCCGACACGTTCCTCCCAGCCTGTTTCAAGGGGAAAGGCCTGGTTATATGACTGATAGAACTGCCGGTCGAAGCCGCCAAAAAGCCGGCTCATGGCGAGGTCCACCTCACGAAAGCCGTAATATACGGCCGGGTCTATAAGTACGGGTGCTCCATCAGCAGCACAGAGGTAGTTGCCACTCCAGAGGTCGCCATGCAGCAGCGCGGGTGGTTCGGCTGGAAACAGCCTGTGCATGCGGTGAAACAGCCTGTCAAACCGGCCTGCCAGCCCGCTGTCGGCCAGTCCGGCATCGCGGGCCAGTTTCAGCTGGGGTTCGAGACGCATCTGCACAAAAAAATCCGGCCAGTTGTTGCGCATGTCATTGCTCTGTGTGAGCGATCCAATGTAGTTGTCGTGATCAAGCCCGAATGAAGCCGCACTGTTGCGGTGCAGGGCAGCAAGCTGTTGCCCGAACCGTTCCCAGAATTCTGTACCGGGCCGGCCTGTGGGAACCCACTCAAGGAGCAGGAAAGCATAAGGGCCGGCTTCCGCGGTATGCAGCACCTCTGGTAAACGGATGCAAGCGCTTTCGGCCAGCAATCCCAATCCACGGGCTTCGGCTGCAAACATGCCGGGATAACGCCCCGCCGAATTCCACTTGATGAAATACTCCTTGCCGCCATAAACAAAAGCACTGGCATCGTTGATGGAACCCCCTCCCACAGAGCGGGTAGCCTCAACCCGGCCGCTCATGCGCTTCACGTTCTCAAACCAACGCTCAATCGCTGCAACAAGCACTAAAGGTATCATGGTGTTTTTGAACAAAAATACATTAAGGCGAATCTCCTCTAACCCATGAAAGGAAAATTAACCAAAAACCCACACTAAAATTGTCGGATTTATGCCTGATTGACTTATCTTTGGCACAAACAAAACGGTAATGAAAAAATTAATCCTTGCCATGCTTGTGCTCCTGTCGCCGGTGCTCATGCACAGCCAGTCGCTGGTTGACGAAGGCAGGCAGTGGAACGTGGTAAACTCTGCTATGGGTTTTTCCGTTACATACAGTACCGAAATCTTCCGGATAACAGGCGACAGCCTGATGGAAGACATCCTCTACAAAAAAATGATGGTTTCGTACGATTCGCTGTCAAGCTGGTCGCTTGCCGGATTGCTGCGAGCCGAAGAAGACAAGGTGTATTACATACATCCCGGCTATGACGAAGGGCTGCTGTATGACTTTGGTCTGCAGATAGGAGAATCAGCCATGGTACGTAGCTTCTTCTGTTTTTCGGAAGAAGTGCCTGTAATGGTGATGGACATTGATACCGTGGAGTATATGGGCGCCGAACGTAAACGCTGGCTGCTCGGTGAGGATGGATGGGCGTACGACATCTGGGTGGAAGGCATCGGCAGCCTGAGCGGGCCGCTTTACACACGCTACGAATACTGCATTGTGTGTCCGGTATGGGAACTGCTTTGTGCTTATCAGACAGAAGAAAAAATTTACATGCATGCAGACTACCAAGTCTGTTATTTCAGCTCTGTTGGCATCGATGAATCTGCCTTCGGTGAAGATTTGCGGCTGTTTCCCAATCCGGTCAGCAGGGGACAAAAAGTACAACTGGCCACCACAGCAGGCAGTCTGATCAACCTGTATTCATCCACAGGCGCCCTGTGCAGACAGTACACTGCGGACGCAACGGGTTCTCTTGATATTGAAACTGGCAAGCTTAATCCGGGTTTATATACCCTTGTGTGCACACCACCATCAGGAACAAGCCGGAGTCTGAAACTACTTGTTCAATAAGCAGATAAGTATCTATAAAAAAACACAGCCCTGTACTGAGGCTGTGTTTTCTGTCTCCCCGCCAGGACTCGAACCTGGGACCCATTGATTAAGAGTCAATTGCTCTACCAACTGAGCTACGGAGAGTTTTTTATAAAAACGGGGCTGCAAAGTTAATAAATTATTCCCGCAATATTCACATGCAGAAAAACGGATCAGAGACTGTGTCTGACTGTCCGAAAAAAAATCATGTACCTTTGCTTTTTGAAGTCAGTATTACATGGAACATAAAGACGAGCGTGTATCGCCCCTGAAGGTCAACGAAGGGGTAGCCCAGCCGGAGCAGGTGAATCCTGAAGCGGTGGGACGTCTTCGTTCGCTGCGCCCGTCCCTGCTGCCATCCGATGAATATGTTCAGGGCATCCTGAAAGGCGATGTGGTGTTGCTGAGCAAGGCGATCACTCTTGTGGAGAGTTCACTCCCGCAACATCAGGAGCTTGCGCGGCAGATCACAGGTGCCTGCGTGCCGCATACCGGCAAAGCCGTGAGGCTTGGCATCACCGGGGTGCCCGGAGCCGGAAAAAGCACCTTTATCGAAGCATTAGGCACCCACCTCACCGAAGCAGGCAAGAAAGTGGCCGTGCTGGCCATTGACCCGAGCAGCCAACGCTCGCGCGGAAGTATTCTTGGAGACAAAACCCGAATGGAACAACTCGCCACTAACCCTATGGCTTATATACGTCCCTCAGCCTCAGCAGGCACACTGGGTGGCGTGGCACGTAAAACCCGTGAAACTATGATCCTCTGTGAAGCCGCTGGTTTCGACACGGTGATCGTGGAAACCGTTGGCGTGGGGCAGTCAGAAACAGCCGTGCATTCGATGGTTGATTTTTTCCTGCTGCTGATGATCGGCGGAGCAGGCGATGAACTTCAGGGCATCAAACGGGGTATCATGGAAATGGCCGATGGTATTGTTATCAACAAAGCCGATGGCGACAATATTGCCCGTGCGAACAGGGCAAAAGCCGAATGTGAAAACGCTCTTCATCTGTTCCCGTCAGCCGAATCGGGCTTCAACCCCCGTGTGACAACTTGCTCTGCACTCACCGGATTCAACATCGAAGGGGTGTGGCAGATGGTGAATGAGTATATGCAACTTACCGGCGAAAATGGTTTTCTGACTGAAAAAAGAAGCCGTCAGGCTGTTCAGGCACTATACGACACCATCGAAAACGGCCTGAAAGAACAGTTTTTCGGAAGGCCCGAAATCAACAACCGTCTGCCCCTGCTCGAACAGCAAATCATTAACGGACAAATCACTGCTTACGAGGCTGCACGGGAGTTACTGGATATGCCCGATATATCCCAACAGGAGCAATAATCTCTTTTTTGTTTCCCTCATAGTCGCTAAAAGATTTCATTGTGTTTCTCGCTGCGCCTGCCACGAGAAAAGGAAAACAGTTTCACGCCACGCCCGCCGCGAGAAAAGAATAAGATTCGCGCTGCGCCCGCTGCGAGAAAAGAAAAAAGGTTCACGCCACGTCCGCCGCGAGAAATATAACGCCGCGCCCGCCGCGAGAAAAAGATAAGTGTTTCACGCAGAGACGCCAAGGACTGTGTCTTTCTTTGCGACTTCGAGGCTTTGCGAGAGATTTCCATGTGTTTCACGCCACGTCAACCGCGAGAAAAGAATAAGATTCGCGCTGCGTTCGTTGCGAGAAAAAGAAAAAAGGTTCACGCCACGTCCGCCGCGAGAAATATTTCGCCGCGCCCGCCGCGATAAAAAGATAAGAGTTTCACGCAGAGACGCTAAGGACTGGGTCTTTCTTTGCGAGTAATTATGGCTTTTATTCCCTTTCCCGCATCTTCTTACGGTAATTCCTGATGATGGAAGCTATCATACTGATCGTCAGTATGCCTGCCACAACCAGCAGTGAATGGGTAGTGGTGAAGCCCGCCTCGTGCAGTTGGTCGTGCACCAGCATCTTGGCCCCGATGAACACAAGCAGCAGCGACAAGCCATGCTTGAGGTAGTGGAACATATGGATCACCTGACTGATGACAAAAAAGAGCGAACGCAGTCCGAGAATAGCAAATATGTTGGAAAAGAAAACAATATACGGGTCTTTGGTCACCGAAAAAATGGCGGGCACCGAATCTATGGCAAAAACCACGTCGCTGAATTCAATGACCAGCAAAGCAATAAAGAGCGTGGTCATGGCCCTTTTGCCCTTGTATCGTGTGAAAAACCTACCAGACTGGTCGTCGGGATCAACAGGAAGGAAACGGGATGCAAAACGCACCATGGGGTGGTGTTCCTTGTCAATATTTGCGGGTTTGTTGCGTGTAACGAACATATGAATCCCGGTATAAACCAGCAGCAACCCAAAGATGTAGAGTATCCACTCAAACTCCTGAATAAGCGCCGAACTCAGGAATATAAACACAAACCGCATGACGATTGCACCAATGATGCCCCAGAACAGCACCTTGTGGTAATAGCGCGTTGAAACATTAAACGTGATGAAAATGAGATAGATCACAAAGATATTGTCCACCGAAAGCGCTTTTTCGATCAGGTATCCGGTGAGGTATTCGAGGCCAAGGTTGACGCGGTATGCCGCCAGGGCAGACTCAAAATTGTCCGGGTCAATGCGCACCGGATGTTTGTATTTGGCTACAATCAGCTGAAGCTCTTCCACTGTTTCGGGATTATGAATCAGGTGGCCAAACCACAGCAGAAAGAAATAAAATGCCACACCCAGCGCTATCCATAGTGCCGACCAGCCTATGGCTTCACGAAAACCTACGGTGTGCGCGTGCTTGTGAAACAAACCCAGGTCGAGGGCAAGCACAAGGGTGATAAACAAAATAAATCCGCTGAAAAAAAGTACCTCACTGCTCATATAACCTCCGGAACAAGGCAGCAAAGGTATGCAACTATAATTTGTACAGGCCTTTTTGGAGAAAAAACACTATGGAAACAGCATCATGCACACTTCTTCTTTAGAACAATTATAAATACAGCCCCTGCGATGGGTAGTTGACGCCTGAAATGCCCATTTTTCATAAGTTTGCAGGGATTTCACAACAAAATTTAACCCTTAAAAAGCTGTATTATGAAGGATCTGACAGCCATGAATCCCAACCCTTTGGTACAATACCTCAATAAGCCCTCATCTGAATTCACCCGCGCCGACCTCATCAGGTATATTGAGGACCACGATGTGGAGATGATCAATTTCCGGTATGTGGGTTGGGATGGCAGGCTGAAGACCCTCAACTTCATCATCAACAGCCGCGAACACCTCGAGTCGGTGCTTTCGTCGGGTGAACGTGTTGACGGTTCGAGCCTTTTTCCCTTTGTTGAGCCCGGATCGAGCGACCTGTATGTGATTCCCAAATACAAGACCGCCTTTCGCAATCCTTTTGCCGAAGTGCCTACGCTCGACATACTCTGTTCATTCTACGACAGGCACGGAAACCCGCTCGATAGTTCGCCCGAATACATCCTGAAGAAAGCCCACCGGAGTCTGCAGCTTAGCACCGGACTCACCTTCGAGACGATGGGCGAACTGGAATACTATATTATTTCCGATGAGGAAACGCTGTATCCTGCTGTCAACCAAAAAGGCTATCATGAGTCGGCTCCGTTCAACAAATACGGGGATTACCGCCGCGAAGCCATGAGGCTCATTGCACAGGCCGGAGGAGTGATTAAATACGGCCATTCGGAAGTAGGAAATTTTACCTTGAACGGCAAATTGTACGAACAGAACGAGATCGAGTTCCTGCCCACCAATGTGGAAGATGCCGCCGACCAGCTGGTGATTGCCAAGTGGATTATGCGTAAGTTGGCCTACCAGTATGGCGTAACCATCACTTTTGCCCCAAAAATCACTGTGGGTAAAGCCGGAAGTGGCATGCACGTGCACACCAGGCTGGTGCGCAACGGGAAAAGTGTGATGATGCATGAGGGCGCGCTGAGCAATGAAGCCCGCACCGCCATTGCCGGATACCTCAGCCTGGCCGCTTCGCTCACCGCCTTTGGCAATACCAACCCGACTTCCTATTTCAGGCTTGTGCCGCACCAGGAAGCCCCCACCAACATCTGCTGGGGCGACCGCAACCGCTCGGTGCTTGTACGCGTGCCCCTGGGCTGGACCACCGAAAAGGACATGATCGCTGATGCCAACCCCGTTGAAAAACCTGTGAAGCTCAATTTCAGCGAGAAACAGACCGTGGAATTCCGCGCTCCCGACGGCTCCGCCGACATCTACCTGCTCATGGCCGGACTTACTGTTGCCGCACGTCATGGATTCGAAATGAAGGACGCACTCGCTTTTGCCGAACGCACCTATGTGGATGTCAACATTTTCGACGAAGCCAACAAAACCCGTCAAAGCCAACTGGAACAACTCCCTTCATGCTGCGCCGATTCGGCCGAAGCGCTTGAAAAGCACAAGGAAATCTATATGGAGCATAATGTGTTCCCCGCAAGCATACTCGATTACCTGATCAAATTCCTGAAAAAATACGAGGACAAAAACCTCCGGGAGCAGCTGGGTCACGATGAACAGAAAATTCTGGAACTGGTCACCCTCTATTTTCACTGCGGATAATCAGGGTCTGCTGAAAAATCCGGATGGATGGTGATTCGTTTCTAACCGCAAAGGTCGCAAAGGAAGCGCAATGGACGCGGAGAAATATTTGATGTGCTCAACGTGTTGGAAAGCGCAGGCACTTTGTGTTCTTAGCGCCCTCTCTTTGCGCTCTTTGCGGTTAAAATCTGAATGTAACCCAAAGAAAATCCGCATGAATCAATAACTATTCTCGTCCATTTTCACCTTACCCCAAAAAGTCTTGTACACGAAAACTGTGTATGCAAGTACCAATGGCCCTCCAATAGCCGTCATGATCAGCATGATTCCGAGCGATTTCTCCGAGGAAGATGCATTGTACACCGTGATGCTGTAGCCCGGGTCAATAGTGGAAACCACCATAGCCGGATACAGTTCGATGGCAACCAGAATCAGCAGAAAACTCATCGTAAGGGAAGAAAAAACAAAGGCCTGCACGTATTTTTCGCGGCTTACGAGCCGGGGCACATTGGCAATGCTCAGGAAGGCAAGCAAAGGCACAACAAACAGGGCTGCATTTTCGTGGAGGTTGTCAGACAAATGAGGTATATAAATTAAGGTGTACAAGGTGACCAGACTGTAACTGACAATGAAAAAGATGATGGACTGATTGAGCAGGCGGTGCACCTTCACGAAGAGTTTCCCTTCGGTTTTCATGGCAAGGTAGATGGCTCCATGCATCATAAACAGGGCTAATGTTGTAATGCCTACCATCACAGAATACGGATTGATGAATTCAAGCCAGTGTCCCTGAAACTCATAATCCGGCCCGATGGCTACGCCCTGCAAAATATTTCCCATGACCACACCCAGCAGCAGTGCCATGAGTATGCTCGAAACACTGTAGCTCACATCCCAGGTGTTGCGCCACCATTTCATAGGCTCCTTGCTCCTGAACTCAATACTTACGGCCCTGAATATCAACGCAAACAAAAACAACATAAAGGGTATATACATGGCAGAAAACATCGAGGCATACAATACCGGGAACCCGGCAAAAAGCGCCCCGCCTCCGATCACTAACCACACTTCGTTGCCGTCCCACACAGGGCCAACGGCATTCAGTGCGATGCGGCGGCTCTTTTCTTCCTTGAAAAACAAATGCCAGGCTCCTGCGCCCAGATCGAAACCATCGAGGATGGCATAGCCCGAAAACAGCGCCCCAACAACGAGGAACCAAAGGGTTGGATAGTCAATTCCTAATAAAGTTGCCATAATCGCATGGTTTTATTGTTGTTCTGTTTCCGTTTGCAGCAATCCGGCCATGCCCTGCTGAAGCGGACGGCCTTCGGTGTCGGAGTCGTCATAGGGGCCTGCCTTTATTTTCTTGTCGAGCAGGTAGATGAACAGCACAAAGAGCAGGGCGTAGATGAGTGTGAACATGATGAGTGAAAACAGCACCTGGTTGGCCGTGACCACAGCCGAAAGTCCGTCGGAAGTGCGCAGAAGTCCGTACACCAGCCAGGGCTGACGGCCCATTTCGGCGGCAAACCAGCCAAACTGGTTGGCCAGCTGGGGCAGGATGACCGAAAACACAAACACCCAAAGCAGCCACTTGTAATGAAACAGTTTACCCCGCCACCACATAAACAGGCCAAACAATGTGAGTCCGATAAAATAGAGCCCGAAGGCCACCATCAGGTGGTAGAACTGAAAAACTGCATTGACCTGTGTCGGGATTTCATCCTGAGGGAAATCGTTCAGCCCGGGCATAGGGGTGTCAAAATTTCCATGCACAAGCAAGCTTAATCCACCCGGAATATAGGGGCCATATACTTTTTGGTTTTCTTTGTCCACCCAGCCCAGCAGATACAGGTGGGCCTGATCGCTCTGGTTAAAATGCCCCTCGAAGGCGGCGAGTTTGGCCGGCTGGTTTTTGGCCACCCCGCTGGCCGAACTGTGTCCGGTGACCAGTTGCAGCACCGAGAACAAGGCTGCCACAGACAGGGCAATCACAAAGGCTTTTTTGGAGAGTTCCACGAAGCGGCCTTTGAGCAGGTACCAGGCATGGACGCTCATCACCAGAAATGCACCGGCAATCAGCGCCCCGATCCACACGTGCAGTACGCGGTCAACACTGGAAGGGTTGAACACCATTTCCCAGAAGTCGGTAATTTCGGCACGTCTCGCACTGCCTTCACCAACAATGTGATATCCTGCAGGCGTTTGCTGCCAACTATTGGCAACCACGATCCAGACGGCCGAAAACATACTGCCGATCCATACGCCAAGGGTGGAGATGAAGTGCACGATGGGCTTCACGCGGTTCCAGCCGAACAGCAGCACCCCCAGGAAACCACTTTCGAGCGCGAAGGCGAAGATGCCTTCGGCGGCCAGTGCGCTGCCGAAGATGTCGCCCACAAAACGGGAGTAGGCCGCCCAGTTGGTGCCAAACTCAAACTCCATCACAATGCCGGTGGCCACCCCAAGCCCAAAGGTGATGGCAAATATTTTGGTCCAGAAACGTGCCAATTGCTCGTACATCTTGTTCTTTGTACGCAGGTAAGCCCCCTCCGTAAGTACCATGATCAGCCCGATGCCGATGCTTAAAGGAGGATAGATATAGTGGAAGGAAATCGTGAAAGCAAACTGTATCCGGGATAAGATTTCTACGTCCATGGTGGTTAATAAATTAAGTTACCCATAATGAGACAAATGGATTGAATGCTTCAACCCATGAAACCGACGGTCAAAGTTAAGATTATATCATCGGGCCAATGATGATTCTTCGATGATATATATCAATGTGCTTGAAACTTATCCTCCGGACTAATTTTCTCCCCGGAAGCACGAAGGAGTTAAACATCCCTGAAAATACATTCGATTTTTCTTGTTTGTCCGGGGGATTTCATAACTTTACAGCTGAAACAAAAAAATGGGAAGCCTTCACTTTGTATTATGAAAAGATTAACAGTTATAGATTTTTTTTGTGGAGCAGGTGGATTCTCTGAAGGTTTTCGACAACAGGGTTTTAAGATAGTCTGCGGTATAGATAGTTGGGAACCAGCGATAAAAACCTTCAATCACAATTTTTTTCTTGACTGCTCTCCGAAAAACATTCTCGATTTTGAGATATCAGTTCAAGAAATTGAAAAATTGCCTGATACAGATATTATAATTGGAAGTCCACCATGCGTAACATTTTCCACTTCTAACAGGTCCGGAAAAGCGGACAAGACTCTAGGCGTTAGATTGACAGAGGTGTTTCTTAGAATTGTAGCAGTAAAAAAACATCAGCCAAATTCAACTTTAAAAGCTTGGTTTATGGAAAATGTTACGAATTCTATGAATTATCTCCAAGATTATTACACTTTCAAAGATCTAAATTTATCTAAATGGGCCAGGAAACAAAAATTAAGCCCTAAAAAAAAGGCTATTATTCTAAAAAACAATCAATATGAGATAAATTCTGCTAACTATGGGTCAGCTCAAAACAGAAATAGAGTAATTTCGGGTGAATTTATCAATAAAGGTAAGCTATTAATACCATCACCTACACATCAATCCCCAGCAGATAAAGAAGAATTACCCGCACATATTAGTTTAAGTCAAGTAAAGGAAGCACTACCTAGTCCAAATGCATTAGAATCAGATAATATCATTACTGATCCTTTGTATTCTTCTATTTACATAATGTCAAGTGAACTAACTGACCACTTTTATGATACTGGATTGTATGAATGCGAATGGAAGCAATCTAAATTTTTAAAGGTTAATCATCCTTATATGGGTAAAATGTCATTCCCAGAAAACGAACAAAAACCCAGCAGAACAATAACTGCGACAAAAATAGGCACCTCAAGAGAAGCAATTATCTATAGGTCAGAGTATAATAGAATAGGAGACGGCGAATTTAGAACTCCTACAATTCGAGAATCTGCAAGCATAATGGGATTTCCAATTACTTATCAATTTATGGGAAGCGAAGGAGTTAAGTGTAGGCTTATTGGTAATGCTGTTTGCCCATCAGTAAGCAGGGCATTTGCAAAACTTGTCAGAGAAATTATTGGACTTAAAGCCATAAACACTCCAATTGTTCAACTCAAACCAAATAGGAACGGAGTAAATAATCTTAATGCATTTTCTCCGAAAGTTTTCGAAACTCCACCAAGACGTAATAAAGGTTCAAGATTTAGAAGACATCCATTCAAAGACGGTAACTTTACAGTTACTCTCTCAAATTATGATATCATTAAAAATGAGAAAAACATATCTCAATGGATTACTTCAGTTCAATTTGGGAATGGTGAAGGCTTTCCAGTATACAATTTTCCAAATGAGTATTACAAAAAGATAGAACCCATTATCGAGGGATTAAAAAATGGAAATAAATTTCTGGAAATAATAAAAAACGGATTTACAGATAAAATTGGAGATAAAATGAGGCTCCAAGAAATGTATGAACTTCAAAAATCGATTGACGGACTTCTGGAGCCCTCTGAATTGATTGAGGAGGTCACAAGAATAATTGAAAATATCGGATTAGAGCAAGAGATGTTCTTTCAAAGCGGACAAAATGTTTTTAAAAACAAGGAAGTCTTTCCCGTTAAGCAACTCTTCGCATTATATGCAATCAACAAAATTTCAACTATTGCAAATGAAAATTGATTATGCCTGTAAGATTTCATCCCAATAACCCAATAGATGCTTTAGAATCCATAATCATTAAGGAAGATGGTTCGCCACTGCATGGTGAAATCGCCATTTACAGACAACTTTGGAATGATTTAAGTAAAAGTAGTTTAGATTGGGATGTTTGGCACGATTTAAAATTACCTGAGCATTCTGATAACTTTAATTATTACAAAAAGACTAGTTCTCAAATAGATTTTTTGATTCTTTGTAAGTATGGCTTGCTAGTACTTGAAGTTAAAGGAGGTCCAATTTCCACAAAGGACAATACCTTTTATTATGGGAAAAACTTCGATACTCCCATTAAGCAAAATCCCTTCAAACAAGCTGAAGGTTATAAACACACTTTAAAAGACAATATTCTAAACAATCTTAAAGGATGCTTTTTTTGTGAGGCAATTGCGTTCCCTCAAGTTGATTACCCATTTGAATCCAAATTGATTGATAATAAATTATTATGGACTTCCTTTTCTTCAAAAGATTATGATGAATCAATTGAGAAGTTTCTTTTGAATGTTTTTGAATACGCTAAAAACAAACACAAAAAGCACTTTAGAATTTATAATGATGTATCTCCAAAAGAATATGTTGCTATTAAAAAAATACTCAGCCCTATTATTTGTGATAGAAATATATTAAGTACGATTGACACACTTGAATGGCTTGGTATTCTAAACATTGAAATACTGGAAGGCTTATATAAAAACCCAAGAATAATGATTGAAGGCCCTCCTGGATGTGGAAAAACCACTATAGCTAGAGCTTTTCTTGACAAACAACATAACAAGAATGGAATTTATTTATGTTGGAACAATCTATTAATGCACTATACAAAATCTCTGTTAACAGAACGTCAGCTTTCAAGTAATATAGAGGTAACGACTTTTTTTAGATTTGTTCAAAAACACAATCCATCACTAGAATACAAGGAATTAAGTTCATTGAGTGAGGAGCAGTTTTATGATTTAGTAAAAAATACCATTCAAAGACTTGATAACGAAGACAATGTAAGGCCTTATGATTTTATTGTAATTGATGAAGCTCAAGACTTACTTGATAGGGGGTTAGATTTATTTATAAATAAATTTTCAGGGTTTAACGGGCGGGGATTACTGAATGGAAACTCACTTCTTTTATTCGATATTGATCAAAGCTATTCAGCAAGTGGACGAAGTGTTGCAGAAATTGCTGACTTGTTGACGGAGTATTATTGTCATTTTAAAATCAATGAAGTTAAACGAAGTGCACAAAACCCTGATATTCGTAAATTATCATCAGAAATTTTAGAAAATCCAGAAATATTGGAAATTGATTATTTTGAAGAGAAATTTACAAATATTCCAATTAAACGTCACAAAAATCTGCAGGATGTAAAGTCCCATATAGTAAAAAGCATCTTAACGCCAATTAGGGAAACAGATTCATCATTGAAAGGCCAAGATTGTATTATTCTTATTGAATCTAACTTTCTACGAGGTGAATACAAAGGGAAGGAGGATATGCGTGAATTACTAATTATAAAAGATGTTGAAGAATTAACAGAAACGAATGTTGGTGACACTGCAAACAAATTAAGATATTCTTCGATACTAAAATTTAAAGGACTTGAGAAGAAAAATGTTTTTTTAGTGATTTCCAAACCAAGTGAGCTTAACAAATACGAAATATTTGTGGGTATTACAAGGGCTATTATAAATGTTGAAATAAATATTGTAATATGATGGACTTATTAAATCAGCATGTTGAACATTATTTAGAAAGTTTTATTAGTGAGAAGGAATTTGACAATTTCATATTTGATAATATTGATAACTATCCTAAGAAAAAAAGGTATTTAAAGTTACTAAAGTACATAGATAAATTAATTGAATTTAGATCAGATTACATTATAAATAATACTCATATTCATTTTGAAAACGATTTTGATCAAGATTTAGAAAATGTAATATTTCAACTAATAATTGCAAAATGTTTTAAACATCACAGATCTTATGAAGAAAAAAACTGTGGCCAGAATGAAGATAATTGTGACTTAAAGCATAAAATAAATGAAATTCAAAAAAAATTATATAATTTAGAATGTTGTTGCCCTGAGGGTGCTAGTGCTAGAAAAGGCGGAAATAGGCTTTACAAAAACTGGGTATTGCAAAAAAGGGAATTGAATTGTTTATTTAGTTTCTACAATAGACTAAAAGCAAATACTACCTTTTCATACAAAACACTTATAAATTGCAAAGTTGGGCTGAAAAATCAAGTTTTAGGAAGTTATTTATTAAATCCTTTAGCAACAGACATTCAAAATTCTGATTTTAAATTTTATTACAACATTATAAATACAGATTACACCTTAAATGATATTGATAAAAAATGGGATTTCTTAGATTCCACAATAAATGTAATCATGTTTGACTGCGAATCGAAAAGATTAATGTTAAACTTCTCTTTTGAGGAATTAAATAAATGGAATACTGAATATGGAACTAACTTTAAAAATTATTTTGTTATAACTTTCGGAAATGGAACAAACTCAATAAATAAAACAAAAGATAAAATAGATACCGTAAAAGAAAGATTCAAAATTAAAGATGGTAATTCCTACACCATCCTAATGTCTGAATTAAATATAATTTTAAAAAGAAAAACGAATAAAATAAATATAGAGTTAGTTGGATTGGAATCTTTAATATTTTGGGATACATTTATTATAGAAACAAGCATTAGGGAATTATATGAATTAAGGTCCATAAAGCTAATGAATATCTATTCAATTTGCTATACTGATGATATAAAGGCTTATATTATTGAAGATCTTTTTTCAAAAAAGGAATCATCTGAGCTAATTTCTTCAAGCACTAAAATGGCAATTTTAGAATTAAGGGATGATGATATAAATATTGTAAAAGAATCACTTTCACAGACCCTTGACTTTATAATAAAATCTGACATTAAATCTAAAATCCTTGAATGTCTGCTCAATACGCCAACAATCATTATTGATGAATCGATATTACGAAATGGGAAGTTGTTATCTAAAGTCACTAGCTGTTTTGGTTTAAGTAGGGATCTAAAATTTAAATCTTGGTCAGATTTGTTAAATTTCGACTCAAATTATTTTCTCATACTTTCATATAGAGACCAGGGAAAATATCCAAATTATTATTATCCGAATTTACTGGAGGTTGAGTTAGATTCTGAAAAGACACTTAGGGCCATATTGCCTAGTTTTCTCTTTGGGCCATATTATAGCTGGTCAAAATACTATTTATTGAAGGAATATCATAAACTTTTAACTCATCCAATCAGAGAGAGTCATTTTGAGTGGAGTAAACTCAAAAATAAATTAAAAGAACTAAAGCCCATACAAAAGTTAAATATTGACTGGAATTTAGAAAACGAATATTCAAATACTGAACAACGTGATACATACAAGATTAAATTAAAAGGGCAGAAAGTAAAAACTGCTTATGAATCTGATCTATTTATTATATCAAATGATAAAAATACACATCTTAAGGTCGTTAAGACCGATTTCTTACTATCTCATGAAAAAGATGATAGCAAAATCTATGTACAGTATCTAAATGAAATTCAAGAGAATATAAACATCTATGAGAAAATAGTTAATCAGCAACAACAGGAGGAAGAATTAGATGTCATTCGGAAACAATTCAATCTAAGTGATGAAACCGCTGGAAGACTTTGGAAAGTTCTCTTGAAAAATCTTGCTGATAAGATAGGAGAAGATGAACTTTACTCAGAATTAAAAAACTATTTTGAAACCAAAGGACTCAAAATAGTTTCACAATTTCACTTTAAGAACAGTTGGATAAATCCACAAAGTATCTCTATAGCACCATTAAGTAAGAGAGTGTTTATTGAATTATGCGAATATCTAAAAATTCCAAGAATTTACTATGTTATCATACAAAGGATACGAAATGCCTCAAAGCAATCTAGTCGTCAAAGCACAAGACAAATGAATCAACTATTGAAAGATTTATTCAATGACTGTTGTTTTGATAATAATAAAATTGCAAGTGAGATAATCAATAATAGACTAGAGCATTATAAGGCAAATCATCCATTAGACGAACTTGGAATTGATGAAATATTTTTAGTAGATAATTTAGTTACTCTAGTTGAACTTATACAACCAGAGCTAAATCTAGTTGAACTTGAAACCATTGAAAAAGTAACCAATGAGTAAAACTATAGACAAAAGAAATTCATTAGAGCGTTTTATGAGAGAACAGACCTTGGGTCCAGGTATAAACGGTTATCGTTATATTGATACTGAAAATGAAACCTTAGTAAATAAGGTTCTCTTGAAAGAAGAGTCAATAAACTATTCGTCTGAGATTTTAGATATTGTACCTGCCGCAATATACAGTACGGGAATTTTATTTCCTGAAGATAAAAGTGGTACTTGCAAAGAAGGAATTTCCTTAGATAATAACGAGCAAACAGATAAAAAGGATGAGGCTGATGAACAAGACTCTCAAAATAATAGCTCGGAAGACATAGAAGCCACAGAAGGAGTTGAGTTAAACCAAATGTTTCCAAGAACGATGGGCTTAACTTGTTGCATAGATGAGAGTTTTTTAAGTAAAAAATCAATTGAGTTCAAGGTTAAATTTCGCTATTATAAAAAGCTAAATCAAGACAAGGAAGGCAAATTCAATAATAAATACGGGCTGCTATGTGAAGTTAATCACGAAGAAATTCAGAAATTTATTGCCAGGTATGAGCTTAATTCTTTTAGAATAAAGTCGATAAATGAAAATCATTTTCTGTTATTGTCTAAATTGTCATCTGAAGAAAACACTCAGATAAAAACAAGAATCAGAGAAATACAAAAACAAATTGCTGAAACGCTTTTTGATTTAGCCAATACCATTTCAACATTACCACTACTAACAAAAGTATCTTGTTACTTAAGTAATTTAAAGTCATCTATTTATTATGAGTTAAAAAATAGCATCACAAATGATGATACCAGAAAGAAACTTTATGAAGTAACGCAAAAAATAGAACTAGTAGAAAACATTACAGACCATTTCAGAAACTTGTTAGATGCGTATTCAGGCGGATATGGATTGTGGCAGTCTACTCCAGTAGAAAGAATTATAAAATTAGAGAACATAAACTTCCCAAAGAAACTTGGAAAAATATCCTATTTATATAATAAATCTGTTGACGAAGTCAATATTTCAGTCATTCAAGAAGATGGCACCATCTCTGATGGCTTGAAAGACATTTTCCGATTTGATTTAGATGACAAAAAAGAAGACTATGCTTCAATATCTGCTAACATTCAGTTAAGTAGAGATTCAAGAAATAATAGCGACAAAGTATTTTTAAAGATTCAATTAATTAATACAAGTATTGCATTTGACGAAGCCAAACAAAACGACAACAGATATTATTCAACATTTAATGAATTGATAAATCAGAAATCATTTTTTGGAGTCAATCTTTCAATTAAATCTGAAGGATTAGTAGCGTACAGCAATCACGAATACACCCAAGAAAAAGATAATACTTACTCCGAAGACACAACTACGGCATTTATTTATGACCAATTTAAAGATTTTGCTATTGGTCACGGATGCTCAGTTATGTGGAGTAAGTTGGGTGAACCACATATGGTTGAAACAGAGTATTTACCCTATTGTGAAACTCCAGATATAGACCCAATTCCTAGAGATAAAAGCAAGAATGCGATAAATGATGATAAGGAAAGTTTCGTTTCTCCTTTATTTTTAGAAAATTCAAAATCCCAAGAATTCAAATGGCTATCTGTTTTTTCGGATGCTACTAATGATGAAATTGTATTCAGAATGAACGAATTTGTTGACTCTTACGGTAACTGGGTTGAGCTAAAAAAGAAAGATAAAAAATATCAGGATATTTATTCAGGCATTGCAAAACAAGAACTAGATAAATGCGGAGGTGATTATCTGAGAATGAAAAAAAATATAAATGATTTTCTTTCAGGCAATAGAAATAAAGAAAAGCTTGATTCTTTTCGATTAATGAATGCAGCAATGTTTATGCAATTGTGGCATTCTGTAAAAGTGAAACAAGATGCAGTAAATTCAACTATAAATGACAAAGCATTTGAATATTTTAATTTTTCCTTTTATAAAGAAATTGCAGACGATAAACTATTTTCAAAAACAGAATCTGCGAGTTGGAGAGCATTTCAGCTTGCCTTTATTCTGTTGAATTTAGATGGAATATTTAAACCCGATGACGATGAAAACTGGGATAAAAGAAACAATTGGGTTGATTTAGTTTGGTTTCCAACAGGGGGTGGTAAAACCGAAGCATATCTCGGTTTAATTGCTCTTACTATAATCAATCGAAGAAAAGAGTTCAAAGAAAATGGTGGTGGTACTGCTGCTATAATGCGATACACACTTCGATTATTAACGATGCAACAGTTCCAAAGAGCAAGTTTAGTTATAATGGCTTTGGAGTTAATCAGAAGATGGGGTAATTACAAATTAGGTGATGAGCCGATAAATATTGGCTTATGGGTTGGTAAAAATTCCATTCCGAACTCAAATATTGATTTGATAAATGAGTTTGAGCACAAACTTAACCTCAAAAAAGAAAACAGAATACCATTCAGCAATTGCCCTTGGTGTAACTCGGAAATAAAAGGAGAAACTAAAGAAGATACTGAGTCATCTTCCAGTGTGTTTAATCAAAATAAAGTCCATTTAAAATGTACAAATCAAAAGTGTTCCTTTTCTTTCGGTCTAGGTCGTATTTCTAAAAAAAGACAAGATCAAGGTCCTATTCCCGTTTGTCTATCTGATGAAACCATTTATCAACACCCTCCTGCACTTCTTTTTGGAACTGTTGACAAGTTTGCTCAATTAGCCCATAAAGTAAATGGACAAGACAATGGAAGAAATTCTGATTCGAGAAGGATTACTGGAACAGGGAATTGGGAACAAGGCAAACCCAAGGATGGTTATTTACCACCAGATTTAATTATTCAAGATGAGCTACATCTATTACTAGGGCCTCTTGGTTCTGCTGTTGCGTTGTTTGAATCTGCTGTTGATCAACTTTGCACTAGAGGGGATGGCAAAAGACCAAAAATTATTTCATCAACAGCAACTACTAGAAACACTCAATTGCAAATTGCAGCACTCTTTGATAGAAGAGTAAATCTATTCCCAAAGCCAGGCGTTGAATGTGATGATTCTTTTTTTGCATTTTATAAAAGGCGATTTAAAAGTATCGATGATAAAACTCCTGAATATCTTTCCAAAAGAAAGTACATTGGTATTTTGCCAACTGGTAGAACTCAAATTTGGATGCAAATGAGATTAGCTGCAATTATTATGACTCATAGAGCCATTTCCGAGCTTAAAGAACTAGGCGAAAAACATCCGATTGATTTTGATTCATACCAAGATTTTGAAAAGGCAATAGATTATTACCATACAACAATAAGTTACTTCAACAGTCTTAAAGAAGTTGGTAAAACCCAATCTCAAGTTCAAACATATATTTTGAAAGAACTTCGTAGGGTATTTTCAAGGGTGGTAAGACCACAAAAGTTGATGCACTCACTGTATACTTATGGGCCGATTCAAGAGTCTGAATTAACAGGAAGACTTTCTGGTGAAGAAGTTAAAAATGAGCTAAAAAGTCTTGAATCAAAGTGGAATGCTAAAAGACGATTCGCCAGCTACGAAAATGATGAAGTGATAAGAGGTAAAATTCCTCCAGAATTTGTTGTTGCAACCAATATGATTTCAGTTGGTATTGATGTATCAAGATTCAATACAATAATTATGAATTCTATGCCTCGCAATACTGCCGAATATATTCAGGCAAGTAGTCGTGTTGCAAGAAATGATTATGGACTCGTGTTAACTGTTCATCACCCGTTTAGGGCAAGAGACATATCTCACTACGAAAAATTCATAGAGTTTCACGAAAAAATGTACAGCTATGTTGAGCCTATTTCAATAACTCCATTTACACCAAAAGCGGTTGAAAGATATATGGGCTTGTATTTAGCAACTATGATACGACATAGAACTAGATTCACTGAACGAATTTCCGCCAGTGAGATTTCAATGATAACAGAAACTGAACTTTCTAATATTATTTCAGAGTTGACACTCTATTTTGAAGAAAGAAAAGGTAGAATGAACACTTACGATTCATTAATAAGAAATCTACTCAAGCAAGAAAATGTTGAACAAATAAAAGTTTGGATTCAAGAAGCATTTTCAGAATGGAAAGAAGAATCGAATAAAACTTTAGCAAACAACAAAAATTTCGTGTTCAATAACAAATCAGCAAGGTCAATCCCACCGCAAGAACAACTCTATGTAGATATTGAAGAATATGAAGGCAATATTCATAGCAAAAAATGGCAAGTTCCAATGTCGTTGAGGGTAATTGAGCCAGAAGCTGCAATCAAAATTAATCCAATTTAAGATGAAGGTATTAAAGCAAAATCAATATAACCAAGGAGTTGGAAAATACAAACTACTTTCCTCAACCTCAGGTGTTGGTTCAATTATTACAACCAAACTTGGCTCCTATGTTCTAATTTCAGACATTAATAAATGGAAATTTATTAAATGGGCAAATTCCAAAATTGAAATTATCAGAACTAAAAATGCTGATGATAGAAAGGTTTATGAATTAAGTAAGGTAGAAATTTCAAATAGAGGATTAGAATTTATTGACGACCTGAGATTTATTAAGTTCATCAAATCTGAGAAAAAACTTGAAAACTTAGTTTGCTTGATAGGCATACCCCATATGGCTTTAAATGAATCATTCAACACGCCGAATTGGAAAAATCATCCTATTAGAACTGCTTTAGAAAAAACAGGAGAACAATTTGAAGGAGTATCTAGCCATTATATGATTAATGGTACTCACTTTCCAAAATGGTTTAAAAATTCCGACGGCGAATTGAAATTGATTAAAGAATGGTTTACTATTTGGGAAAAAGAATGCCGTAAATATCCAGATACTTTAAAATTTGATAATTTTTCGCCGCCTAGAGATGCATTAAGCAAGAAGGCATTTATTCGTGAATTAAATTCAAGAAATGAAGACGGAAACCCAATCAAAATAAGGGAGTATAAAACTCTTGAGCAGACTAACTTAATTTTGATTTGTCCTAATGGTCACCTTTCTGATATTCCTTGGGCTAACTATTTAAGGTGGAAAACAGAAAAATATTTAAGATCTCGCACTGATGAAGACAAAGGGGAAAATCTGATGTCAAATGAAATGATTGGTCCCTGTTGTAGCAATCCAAAACTTAAATGGACTGAAAGCAAAACAAAATCTGAAGGTTATGGGAGTATCTATATTGAATGCAATAGCTGTGGTTTAGGCTCAGGTTCAGATAAGGATAAACCGAAAATTAATCTTGAGGGTATCAACAGTTTAGAGCCATATTGCATTGGTCAAAAACCTTGGGAGTTAGACATTGAGAATCCTACTCTCACTCCATATGAAAATTGCTTTATAAAAAACGGCAAAAAAGATGGTCGTGAAAAAATGAGAATTGCATTGGTAACCGCCAATAATGTTTACTATGCAAATGGTTTTTCAAGTCTATTTATTCCAATGCATTTAGCAGAGAATAAGCCAAAAGAACTAATCGATGCTATAAATATTATTGAGAAGAAGTACACCAAATATTTTGAGAGAACAGCTATAATTCGGTACGAATATTGGTTTTCAAAATTTGATTTGAATGACTTTCTAATTGATAACGATATTAACCCTGAGAATGAAATAGTCTTTAAATCCCAATTAGAATCAGAATTTTTAAATACAGGAAATCCTATTGATATAGTTGATAAGCACGAAGAATATAGGTGGCAAGAATACCGCTGTTTTTCAACTCATTCAACATTGCCTGATATTGTAGAAAATAAAGGTTTACGATTTAAAGATATAAATCTACCAAATGAATTAACAGATTTCTATAAAAAGATTCAACAGTTAGAAGAATTAAAAGTGACAAACGTACAATTGGATTTTACAAGAGTTAAACCTAAAGAACGAATTGTTGTAAATGGCATAGTACAAGAATCTTCAATTGGTCAAGATATATTTTCTATTGATTCTAAAGAGTTATTTACTCTGCCTGCAAATGAAACATTAGGAGAAGGTCTTTTCTTTGAATTCTCCAATAAACAAATTGATAAATGGATTTCGAAAAATATTAATGATTTAGAGAATCGATTTGAAAGGTATCTGAATGCAGTTCCAAATCCTAACAGTCAAGGACTTAGTTCCAAAATGAAAATTTACAACAACAAATACAAATACTTTTTAATTCATTCATTCTCACATATGATGATGAGAGAGTTAGAATTTTCTTGTGGCTATCCAACAGCTAGTTTAAAAGAAAGGCTTTACATATCTACAAATCTTGAAAAAAACATGTCTGGTGTGCTCATATACACAGCAGAAGGTTCAGAAGGCAGTATGGGGGGATTAGTTTCACAAGGGGAACCGGAAAAAATACATGAGATAATCAAAAAAGGACTCAAAAGATTAATCAACTGTTCATCTGACCCATTATGCTGGGAATCGGAAGGTCAAGGGATTTTTGACCTAAATCTTTCTTCTTGTTTTTCTTGCTCTTTGGTTGCAGAAACAGCTTGTGAAGAAATGAATCTTGGATTGGATAGAAGAGTTTTGGTTGATCAAGATTTTGGTTATTTCAAAAATATAATTTAAGAAGAGAGAAATGGAAAGAAACCTTGATGTACACATTTGGATTGAAAAAACCATTGTAAATAAAAAAACTAAAAAGAACGAGAGTAATAGGTCTCTTGGTTCAGTACTTTGGTCTCCAAAAACTGGTAAAGATGGCCGCAATACATATAAAAATATGCTCTTAGTTAAACCTGATGATGTAATTATTCATTTAGTTAACAATTTACATTTTGTAGGTGTTTCTTTATGCGAAAGTTAAGCACAGGAAGCCTCTGGTATTCCAAACTCACCATGGCCTGGACCAGCTTATGTGATTAGATTAAAAAAATACACTCAATTTGAATCTGTAATTCCAAGGGAATCAATTCTCAATGATATCAACAAAAAGCAATTAGCCATAATTGCAAGCAAATCTGAAGTTTTTTATAACTCAAATTTAACTTTACGACAGGGTGGTTATTTAACACCTTGTTCTCTTGAATTATTTGGTTTACTTAACAACACATACAAATCTATTAATAAAAAAGACATACCATACTCTGAGAAAATAATTTTCCAAAATGGATCCTTAAGTGATATTTTTAGAATTAATATTCTAATAACCTCACTTAAAGAAGTTGGGTTTATTTTTTCACCAATGTTAGTCAAAAGATATATTGCCTCTCTCCTCACCAAACCCTTTGTAATTCTCACCGGCCTTTCCGGTTCAGGCAAAACAAAACTGGCTCAGGCATTTGTGCAGTGGATTTGTCAGGATGAAGATCATTACAGGATAGTTCCAGTTGGTGCAGACTGGACAAACCGTGAGCCATTGCTGGGTTATCCCAATGCACTGAAGCCCGAAGAATATGTAAAACCCGACAGCGGTGTGCTGGATTTAATCATTCAGGCAAACCAACACCCTGATTTGCCGTATTTTCTGATATTGGACGAAATGAACCTGAGCCATGTGGAAAGATATTTTGCCGACTTCCTGAGTGTGATGGAATCAAAGGAAGAGATTCCATTGTATGCTGAAGGCACGGTTCAAAACGGAGTTCCTGCAAAACTTAAAGTTCCTTCCAATCTGTTCATCATCGGCACTGTGAACATTGACGAAACCACCAACATGTTCAGCCCTAAAGTTTTGGACAGAGCCAACACCATTGAATTTCGTGTAACACAGGATGAAATGAAAAACTTCCTGGGCAACATCAAATCCATCAATATGGATGCCTTAACCGGAAAAGGCGCAGGCATGGCCAAAAGCTTTCTGGACATGTCAGCGAACAACGATTTTGCAATCGATGAAGAAATCAATGCTGCCCTCATTCGGTTTTTCGCTGAACTAAAGAAGACCGGAGCTGAATTTGGCTATCGGAGTGCAACCGAAATTCTGCGCCTGATTAATCAGCTAACGGTTTTAGACAATACGCTTACAACCAATCAAAAGATCGATATTGCAATTATGCAAAAACTTCTTCCCAAGCTACATGGTTCACGCAGAAAGTTGGTTTCAGTATTGGAAACGCTGGGTTCCTTTTGTGTTAACAACAAGATAAAGGTAATTACAGATGTTTTCGGTAAAGACGACTTTGATTTTGAAAATCATCCGGATGTTGTTTACCGTCTTTCACTGGAAAAAATTGCCCGTATGCACAAAGGTGCAATAGACAACGGTTTTGCAAGTTTTGCCGAAGCCTAAATCTACAGGGACATGAAAGAAATACAGGTTCCTTTAAATAATTTCATAGAACAGGTTAAACTGCTTCTGAGGAAGGCACAGCAAGATACAGTGCGATCTATCAACTCTATTATGGTTCAGACCTATTTTGAACTGGGTAAACGCATTGTAGAAGAAGAACAGAACGGGAAGGCAGAAGCAACATATGGTGAATACCTTCTGCAAAACCTGTCAAAAGAATTAACCACGGAATTTGGCAAGGGCTATTCCAGAAGGAATCTGGAACTCATCCGAAAGTTCTATCTTACCTATAGGTTTGCGAAATCACCGATTTCGCAAAGTCTGACATGGACGCATTTCCTGAATCTTATGCGTATTGAAAATGAGGATGAACGGGCGTTTTATGAAATTGAAACAATAAAAAATAATTGGAGTGTAAGAGAATTACAACGCCAGCTGAATTCCGAATTATATACACGCTTAAGTTTAAGCCGGGATAAAAACAAAGTCAGGGAGCTATCCGAAAAGGGACTTATCATCGAACAACCCAAAGATGCAGTAAAAGACCCTTATGTTCTTGAATTCCTCGGTTTGCCGGAGCATTCATCCTATTCTGAAACTGAATTGGAAGAGCAGATAATCAGCAAACTCGAACACTTTCTACTGGAGCTTGGCAACGGATTTACATTTGTTGGTCGTCAGGTAAGATTTACATTTGATGAGGAACATTTCAGGATAGACCTTGTGTTTTACAACAGAATATTAAAGTGCTTCGTATTGATTGACCTGAAAATCGGGAAACTAAAACACCAGGATTTAGGCCAGATGCAGATGTATGTAAACTACTATGATCGTTTTGTAAAACTTGATGACGAGAACAGAACAGTTGGGATCATACTGTGTAAGGACAAGAAAGATACTATGGTGGAAATAACCCTGCCGGAAACCAAACAGCAGATTTTTGCAAGTAAATACAAACTGGTGTTGCCCAGTAAAGCTGAGTTGAAGAAAATCATAGAGTAATTAAACATTTTGGAAGAACTGTCTGAAATAACGCTGGATTTAAGCCACATTGAAAGTAATCTTTCATTAACCATAAATGAAAGGTCTGGTAATACAATACATTTGGCTAATGATGCATTGGAAAATGGAGAGGCAAGGCATCAAATCAAAGAAGGCTGTTTTTACGACTATGAATTGAACAATCCTGAATACATTTTAGGAGATCCGTTTCCGTTTGAAAACATTGTTCAGCCACACAAGAGGGTTTGTCATACCGGCCGTATCTCACCTAACATTTATGTGGGAACACTCGAAATTCCGGTTTTCAGAAAAAATGAAACTGAACCTGTTGGAAAAATCTCTCTCGAGGTGCAATCCATCAAATCAGGCTATCGTGATGATTACCGCGATATGCTGGAACTGATTACCGAAAAATGTACGGATCTTTTGTTACAGGCTAATTCACCCGTTACGCATCATTTTGAAATTGATTATACCAAAGACAGCCAGACACTTTATCAGAAATTTGCCTTCATTAAATCAGTTCTAGGCACTGATGAGTTTTCAGATGCAATTCACCGCATTGTTACTGCACCCGTAACGAAATGGACAGAAACAACTGAAGAAAAGGACATTCGTAATGCAAGACGATTTTCAAATACCAACATTAAAGAAATACTGAAAGGCAGGAAGCGGACCAAATTACCGGAAGAGCACTATCTGAACAAATATGGCATTGATACATTACCGGAACGAATAACTGCCATCAGAAAAACAGATTCCGTTGATACGCCTGAAAACCGTTTCATAAAACATGCACTTGAAAACTTTCTGAAGTTCTGCACGGATATAAACAACAAGGCAAGAGATTTCGGCCATAAGAGAATGGAAAACGAATCAGAATTAATGATTCGTAACCTGGAGGGTCAGCTGCATCATAGCGTTTTCAAAGCCATTTCAAGACCAACAACCTTAAAGCTGAACAGTCCGGTATTGCAGCGAAAAGAAGGTTACCGTGAAGTGCTTCGTGTTTGGCTGATGTTTGATCTTGCCGCTAAACTCATCTGGAAAGGTGGTGATGATGTTTACAGCGGTGGTAAAAAAGACATTGCCACACTTTATGAATACTGGCTTTTCTTCAAATTATTGGAGTTGCTTCAAGAAATATTTGATATTGAAGCCAGAGATCTCGGAAAGTTAATACAGCCAACTGATGACGGTTTACATTTACAACTTAATCAAGGCAAAGAGACAGCATTAGAGGGTATTTTCGATTCGGGAAGCAGAAAACTGAATATCCGTTTCAACTATAACAGATCATTCAGCGGCAAGAAAAAATACCCTGATTCAGGAAGTTGGACAACAAGTTTACGACCAGACTATACACTTTCATTCTGGCCTTTTGGAATTTCTGAACGTGAAGCAGAAAAGCAGGAACTTATTGTTCATGTTCATTTTGATGCGAAGTACAAAATAGCCAACCTGAATGATTTTCTGGAACAAAACACAGAAAACGACCTTGACAAAGAAAAAGCAGAAAACAGAAAAGGCATCTACAAAAATGCCGACCTGTTAAAGATGCATGCCTATAAAGATGCTATCAGAAGAACAGGCGGTGCATATGTTTTATACCCCGGTGACATATCCATCAAGCAAAAAGGGTTTCATGAAATTATTCCGGGACTTGGCGCATTTCCCGTAAAACCTTCAAAAACTGACAGCGGAATAGGAGAACTGAAAGCATTCATACTTGAGATATTAGAACATTTCATAAACAGAGCCACACAACGTGAGAAAATTGCTTACAGAACATTTGATATTTTTAAAAATCCACCTGAATCTGACAATGTGATCAAAGAACCATTGCCGGAGCCATTCAACACAAACAGAGACTTAATACCTGACGACACTTATGTTTTAGTGGGATACTATAAATCTGAAGCACATTATAATTGGATCAAAAAGAATAAGCTATACAACTTCAGGATGGACAATGTGAAAGGAGCGTTGACATTAACAAATGAATCTGTTTCCTCTAAATATTTATTGTTGCATACTTCAGGCAACGAAAATAGTAGTGAACTCTGGAAGATCGTTGGAAAGGGTTTTAGGGCAACAAGTAAAGAAACACTTAAAAGATTAAACTATCCGTCACCGGGCCAAAGTAATTATCTGACTGTGAAAATTGAAAAGGTAAATGACCCTGAATTTAATTCAGTAAGCTGGAATTTTACAAATCTATCCAACTACTCATCCGGAAGAGCATCAGCTTTGCCATTTACAACAAGCCTGACAGAACTAATGAAAAATATTATCAGATAGCATGCCAGCACTAAACAACCTCAGACATTTCCAATGCATAACAAGCCAACTAACCTTCCAAAGTTCTGTCAGCAATTATCCTATGATTCATTCAAGCGCCTCAGAAATAATTTCAGCATGACTCAAGTGTTGTTATGTAACCTTTAAAAACAGAACATAAATGAAAAACCAAAAAATGATTACAAAAACGATTTCGCTGTTTTTAGCGTGTGCAGTTTTACTCACAAGTTGTGTAAGCACAACAATGATTAAATCAAACCCAAGCGGTGCAAGACTTTATCTGAATGGTGAACCAGTGGGAACAACACCGTATACCCACAGCGACACAAAAATAGTTGGCACCACGACAAATGTTAAACTGGAAAAGGATGGTTATGAAACTTTGCACACATACTTCACAAGAGATGAAGAAATTGATGTAGGTGCAATTATTGGTGGTTTTTTTGTTCTGATTCCGTATTTGTGGATAATGAAGTATAAGCCAACACATACGTACGATTTGAAACCGGCTTCAGCTAACGAACAGGAAGTATTGATAGCAAATCCACAGCAAAATCAAACCAAATCAAAGGCTGACAGACTCAGAGAGTTAAAACAACTACTTGATGAAAAGATACTTACTCAGGAAGAATACGAAAAAGAAAAAAAGAAAATTTTAGACGAGGACGAAAAATAACGGTTCACCGGACAAACCAAATCGCTTCATACAGATTTGCTGCTTTGGCCGTATAAGTCTTAGCCCTTTGCTGCCGCGCGAATCGCTTTGGGTGGCTGTGAAAATGAAGATTACCCAACAAGCAATTGATGCAAATGGAAATGACTTCTGAGAAAACAAAGCCTGGCTTTCCGGATTTTTTGCTCGTTGACAGCGACAACAAGCCGATTTGTGTGCTCGAAGCCAAAAAGGAATGCCTTCATCCGCTTGTAGCAAAAAGACCTTATCTTAGTTCTCGTTAAAACATGAAACACCAGTATCACCCGTGAAAATTGTCGAACTGTTTGAAGGAACGCTATTTGAGTGTCAAATGATTAAGAACCTGTTGGAAAATGAAGGGATTGAGTCACAGTTAACAGATGAAATTATTGGGTCAAGAGCCGGAGCGGCATGGAGAACAGCAGGGGGAGTGAGGATCATTGTATCAGATGAGTTTTATGAGCAAGCTAAAATGGTTGTCGATGAATTTGAGAAATCGCGGAAAGACAATGGATAAAATCATCTCAAACTCTTGTTTTTTGATGGATTGCATAACTTTACGGCTGGAAAGCCCTCCGCTGGCGCCGATTTAAAATCGGTGTCCCATAACCACTCCCAACCACCAATCAAAAAACACGTTGGTGAATTCATGTTTACGGCTTTCTCTCTTTCTTCCAGCTTAGGTGCAACGGCATGAACATGTGTATTGGATTTGTCTCATCCCGATCACTTTGGTCAAAGAAATTGTTGGCAATTTTTAAAAGAACATTTAACTTAGCCTCAATTTTCTTCCTAAAAACCAAACCAAATGAAAACACACAATTTTTTCATCGTTATTATTGCCGTATTGTTCTTTGCGTGCAAAAAAGAAGATGCTCAGGAACAGAAGCTGGAAAAAATCCAACAGGCCATTGAAGCCATCGTTGCTGAAGAGTTTGACGCCATGGCAGAGCTTTATCCACAATATCCGGGCGGATTTATCATGCAGGTACAAACAGGAAAGCACCACTTTTTTGCACATCACAACATCAATGGCGAAGCCGGTAAAACTGTTCATTTCAGGGCCGCCAGCAACACCAAAACCTTTACGTCAACTGCAATTCTGTTGCTGCACCAGCAAGGCAAACTTGATATCAGGCATCATCTTACGGATATCATACCGCAAAAAGACATTCAATATTTGCCTGAAAACCAGGAATATGATATTCCCTTTAAATCCCAGATCACCATACTGGATCTGATGCGGCACCGCGCCGGTGTTTTCGACATCACCAACGACCTTATTCCGGATACCATCACTGCCGATGTGCCCTACAAGGGTGAACATTATCTTTCATACATCATGGAAAACAATCCGGCGCACTCATTTACCTTAGATCAGTTGATTCAGGTAGTTGCCGAAACAGGTTTGTATTATTTTGAACCGGGCACCGATTATCATTACAGCAATACCGGATATTCAATCCTTGCAAAAATTATTGAGAGGGTTTCAGGCATGAGCTATCGGGATTTCATGCACCAGAATATTGTAGTTCCAATGGGATTGAATAACACAACTTTTCCTTTTCTTGGAACAGACCAGCAGTTGCCATCACCATTTCTGCCCGGCTATATTTTGATCAACGATGAAATATTCGATGTAACCGAATCAAATGTTTCTGGAAATATTGCTGAGGGAAACATCATCACCACCACTGATGATTTGTTTCACTTTCTGCGCACAACCTTAAGGGGTGAAGGGCTTCTGACGCCATATACGGTCAACAGCATCATGATGAATGTAATTCCCGGAAGCAACAGCAGTTCAGGCGCCTACGGCTGCGGGCTGTCATACACCAAAAATCTGGGTTACGGCCATAGCGGTGCACATGAGGGCTATCTGTCCATCATGACCTACGATCCGGCTGATGATATCACGATTGTGATGGTGACCAACACATGGAATCTTTCCGATGGCCTGAATACAATAATTGAACAGTTAAACGGTCTGATGCAAAACATCGGTTTCCGGACAAAGTACTACCTCAAAGATCAGAAGTTGTAGGAAATTGCATTGTCATATGATGCTTTCCTGTATGCTTCGCACAAGATGAATCACAGGCGCTATATGGTTGATTTAGTCCATGATTCTTTAACCGTTGATACTTCCGGCAAGCGATTTCCGGTCAAAAACTTTGCGACACTGCTGGCGCCGATTTATCATCGGTGTCCCATAACCAATCTCAACCACCAACCAAAAAACCCGCTGGTGAATTCATGATTACGGCTTTCTTTCAGCGTAGGTATCGAATGTTTGCATTGTCTTACAAGTACAATTGGCCGTAACTTTGCACCCCATGAACAGCGACATCCCCTTTATAGACCTGCACACGCATCAGGCAATCATCAGCGATAAGTCGGTGTGGCAGGTGGCTAATGTCATGGCCGGTGAAACACCGCCTGCCGGAGCGCGTTACCTTAGCCTCGGAATACATCCCTGGCAGTTACTGCACGAAAAAGACATCCGGCTTGAGTATGCCCTGATCAAACAACTCGGCCTGCCTGCACTGGCTGCCATTGGCGAAGCCGGACTCGACAGGGCCATAGGAATTCCGTTGAGTGAGCAACTACCTGTTTTTGTGATGCAGGCCAGACTGGCCGCTGCACTGGGATTGCCCCTGATTATCCATGCCGTAAGAACCTTTCCTGAACTTATTGAACTCAGGAAAAAAATTGGTGATGCCGGCCCCTGGATCATACACGGTTTCAATGGACAGCCCGAAGCCGCCCGGCAGCTGCTTCAGCATGGGTTTTACCTTTCGTTTGGCTCAGCCCTGCTAATAAACGACAGCAAGGCGGCAACAGCTATCAAAGAAGTTCCATCCGGCCGGTTATTCCTGGAAACAGATGAAAGCGAAAGCCCCATTCACGAGATATATTCAGCCGCTGCCAAATTGCTTGGCATGCATCCTGAGTTACTGAAGTCAACCATTAAAGAAAACTTCATGCAATTGTTTCAAAAAGCAATCCTGAATCATGGATAAAAGCTGGCAAACCCGAACAGAATTGGTTTTAGGTGCCAACAATCTGGAAATACTTTCCAACGCTCATGTGCTTGTTGCCGGGTTGGGAGGTGTCGGCTCCTATGCCGCCGAACAGTTGGTCAGGGCAGGTATTGGCCAGCTCACCATTGCCGATGGCGACACCGTGCACAATACCAACCGCAACCGTCAGTTGCCAGCCCTTCTGAGCACTATCGGAAAAAGAAAAACTGCGGTTATGGCTGAAAGGTTACTGGATATCAATCCTTCGCTAAAACTGCATATTGCAGACCACTACCTGAAAGACCAGACACTGCTTGACATTCTGGCACCAGGATATGACTTTGTGGTGGATGCCATTGACACACTGGCACCTAAGGTATATCTGATTTATCACTCACAAAGAATGGGGTTGCCCCTGGTGAGTTCGATGGGAGCGGGAGGGAAATACGACCCTCTTCAGATCAAAGCCGTTGATATAGCTGAAACAAACAACTGCCGGCTGGCATACTACATCCGCAAAAAACTACATAAACTTGACGTTTGGACAGGGTTTACAGCTGTTTATTCCCCCGAAACCGTGTCGAGGTCTGCCGTGAAAGCCGAAAGTGGTGAATTCAACAAACGATCAACAGTGGGAACAATATCCTATATGCCTGCTATGTTTGGCTGTGTGTGTGCCTCTGTGGTCATCCGAAAACTTACGGGATTACCATAGAAATATCCAATGAATGATTCATGTGCGTTCAATGAACCAACCGGCCTTCCATCAGATCCCTGGCCCGGCTCACTTCCCTGACCAACTGACCTGAAGTAAGGATCAGCCTCCTGCGAACCGGAAGTCCGGCACGATACAGACGTTTAGCCATCCAGGTGTTGCAGGTTCTGAAAAAATGATAGGTTTCGCACGAAAGGAAAAACTGCTCAGGATGACCATAATCATAACTGCTCAGAATATTTCCCTGCGGATCGCGCATAAAACAGGATGAGATCTCTCGAATGAGCGCCGTGTACTGCTCTTTGCTAAGACTCAGTTTAATCAGGCTCCGCTTTTCGCCGAAATAATCTTTGGGCGAACTAAAAAAACCGGCTACCCTGATCACTGATGGTGTGGGCAAAAGTGCAGCCCTCATGGCTAATAGCGCAAGATCGTCACTCGATTGATAAAAGGCCTCGTCACCCCAGCCAATATGTACATATTGATAGCGATTCCAATAAACAATTTCCGGCCAGTCTTCCTGATTGATATCTGACACCCTGAAAACCAAAGATGTGTGCCAGCCCAGTTTTGCCAGATAAACAATGTAGCAGCTGTTATCCTGTTCCCCGGCCGAATGCGCCGGCCAGGCAAACACCAACAAAAGAAACAGGTATAATATTTTCATAGCTGCGGCTGCAAGTTACTTCCTGATTCAATAACAAATGATGGTGTATGCTGATTTTTTATTAATCGTTGAAAAATACTTCCTGAATGAATTCATTTGAAGTTATTCTTTATTGTGACTACCTGAAAAATACCCGAAAATCCTTTCCGAAATTCAACAAAAGATCAGAAAAAGTGATTGTGTGCTTTGCGTTTGTTTTTGCGCCTGTTGGCCAAAATAGCTGTACCTTGCAGCAAAATCCAACTTATGCCAACATATCCGATTGTTCAACTGAAACAGGGCAAGGAATCAGCCCTCGAACGCTTTCATCCCTGGGTATTTTCGGGTGCTATTGCAACAATCGAGCCCGGACTTAAGCCTGGTACGGTTGTAAGTGTACTTACATCTGCCGGTCGCAAAATGGGCACAGCATTTTTTGAGGGCGGTTCCATTGCCCTGAAAATGATTTCATTTGATAGCAACGAACAGATAGATACCGGGTTTTGGAACCAAAAAATCCTGAAAGCCTGGAGGCTGCGCGAACAACTTGGACTCACACACTCTCAAACCACCAATATGTTCAGGCTGGTTCATTCTGAAGGCGACCATCTGCCCGGACTCATTGTGGATGTTTACGGCAACACGGCTGTGGTTCAGGCTCAGTCGGCCGGGATAGCTTCCGTATTAAACGAAATTGCGGAATCGCTGATGATGCTGCCTGATAACAGGATTCAGTCGGTATATAACAAAAGCGAAGCCGCACTGGCCAAAATGGGGGTTACAGTTGTTTCCGACGGCTACCTTGCCGGAAGCAAAATTGAAACTGAATGCGTTGAAAATGGCCTCAGGTTTTTTGTTGATTGGGAAATCGGCCAAAAAACCGGATTTTTCATTGACCAGCGCGAAAACCGCCGCCTCCTTGAATCCTACTGCAACGGAAAAAAAGTGTTGAATGCTTTCAGCTATAGCGGTGGTTTTTCAGTCGCAGCGCTCCGTGCCGGCGCCAGCAAAGTAGTTTCGGTGGACAGCTCGAAACAGGCTATCGAACTCTGCAGGAACAATATTACACTCAACAAATTCGACCACCACCATCACGAAGAGGTGTTAATGGATGCCAAGAAATACCTGGCTGAAAATGGTGAGGAACCTTTCGACATAATAGTCCTTGACCCGCCTGCTTTTGCCAAAAATATGCACAACAGACACAAGGGACTCGAAGGGTATAGATATATCAACTTCCTGGCTTTGAAATATTTGGCTAAAGGAGGTCTGTTGTTTACCTTTAGTTGTTCACAGGCGGTGGATCACGCTGCATTCAGGGGTGCCGTGATGTCGGCTGCAGTTGAAGCCAGGCGTAATGTACGCATCATACACCAACCGGTACAGCCTGCTGACCATCCGGTGAATGTATTCCACCCCGAAGGATTCTATCTGAAAGGACTTGTTTTAACTGTTGATTAAAGCTTATAAACCCTGAGGCGGGTTGTTCAGTATTCTGCTGATAATGGCCGAGGTTGAGTACCCCTCAACAAGGTCAATGGTTTCCACCCTGCCCCCTTTGGCCGTAACTATGTCGTATCCAACAACATCTTCGGCCTTGTAGTCTTTTCCCTTAACCAGAATATCCGGCTGAACAATTTGGATTAGTTCATAAGGCGTTGGTTCATCAAACAGCACTACTAAGGTCACAAAATGAAGGGATGCGAGCAGTGTTGCGCGGGCATGCTGATCAAGAACAGGACGTGATGGACCTTTAATCCGGCTCACCGATGCATCGGTGTTCAGCCCAAGCACCAGCACATCACCAAGGTCAGCTGCTTTCGACAGATAATCTACATGACCCAGATGGAGTATGTCGAAGCACCCATTCGTGAACACAATTTTTTTATCCTGAAACCGCCACAAGGCAAGAAGAGACCTGAGCCTGTTGAGGTCAGCAATTTTATTTTGTGAGGTTTCAAGTTTATTCATTGAGTGGCTTCTTATGGTCAGCGAAAAACATGATAAAGTAAAATAAACCTCCAGTGGTGATATGCAGCAATGTTTGCCCTGCGTGTGTAAGTGCAACAAATGAACCTGCAGATGTTCCGGATATTCCATATAATTCGACCAGAACAGCCTTTCCGATAAAATGATATGCGCCTATTCCACCCGGCACGGGAGCTACAACACCAAGGCTGCCGATGGCCATCAGGGTAATGGCTTCGAGGAGTCCAAGGTGGCTGGTTTCGTCTAGCATCAGAAAAGGAGCCCACAGCATCAGTCCGTACAAAAACCAGATGAGCAAGGTGTAGAGGACAAACAACCCTTTCTGCTTTACCCGCTGAATGGTTCTCACTCCTTCGATAAGACCTCTGATCAGCTCAGCAGTTTTGCTGTATCCCGGCATCTTACGAAAACGGTTGCGGAAAAACACAAAAAGCCAGATAATAAAGGCTGAAAGCAACAACCCAATACCTGCCAGAATTCCCAGTGCCAGCGAATACTCCCCAATCCTTTCGAAAAACGGGTTAAGCATCCGGGTGACAAAATCACCCAGCAACTGCCACTGAAAAAACAAGACCGAAAAAAGAATGATGGCCAACATGACCAAATCAATAAAACGTTCGGAAATTACCGAACCAAACAGAGCGTTGAAGGGAATTTTCTCCTTGCGTGAAAGAACCCCGCAGCGCATAAATTCGCCCATTCGTGGAACAGCTGTATTGGCCATGTACCCAACCATAACAGCGTAAAAAGTGGTTGAAAGCCGGGTTTTATAGCCCATGCTTCCAATAAGCAGGTTCCAGCGCAAAGCTCTGAGCATGTGTGCCATAAACACAAAAAAAAGTGCAAGGAACATCCATGCATAATGTGCATTAAGAATGTCGTTCCACACTTCTTCGAGGCTCAGGTTGCGAAAACTTAACCAAAGCAGGAAGACCCCCAGCAACAGAAACAGAAGGTATTTAACGGTCTGAATGATCAGGCGTTTCAAGGGGTTGTGTCAATTTTGTTGCGGCTGTCAGGAAAAATAATAGCAGGCCTGAATGTTTTGGCTATCTCAAAATCCATACTGGCATAGGAAACGATAATCACATGGTCGCCAATGGCTACCTTACGTGCAGCAGCACCGTTCAGTGAAATTAATCCGCTTCCCCGGGCGCCCTTGATCACATAGGTATCAAGACGCTCGCCATTGTTGATGTTGTAAATACTTACCCTTTCATTTTCGATCAGGTTGGCTGCATCCATCAGGTCTTCATCAATGGCAATGCTTCCGATATAATTCAGATCAGCCTGGGTGATGGTTGCCCGGTGGATTTTGGATTTCAGAACTTCGATATTCATGATCGTTGTTTGGGTCTGTATATCAGTTCAAAAGACTTCTAAAGGGGAGGCAAAAATACTAAAATATCCGAATATTGTCTATCAATCTAACATTTCCCAGAAAAACAGCCGTAAAAATGAGGGCCCCTCCCACCTGGTCCCAACTTTTCACCGGCTGCAACAGGGTATCGTCGGCAATTTCGACATAGTCAACCGTGAAGGCAGGTTCTTTGTTTAATTCCTGTAAAACAAAATTCTTTATGCTTACCGGATCCGTAGTTTTTATCATGAGGGCACCTGCCTGTAAAGCACGATAAATTTTCGGGGCAATACTCCTTTCTTCCGGAGTAAGTCGCATATTCCGGGAACTCATCGCCAGTCCGTCGGCTTCACGTACCGTGGCACAGGGTATGATTCCAACGGGCATGGAGCACAAACGCACCAATTGGCGGATGATGGCCAGTTGCTGGAAATCCTTTTCGCCAAAATAAGCCTTATCGGGTTCGACAATCTCAAAGAGTTTGCGCACCACAATGGCAACACCATTAAAATGACCGGGCCTCGAAGCTCCTTCCATAACCATCGCCAGCGGACCAAAATCATACACTGTATGTTCCGGCTCCGGATACATCTCAGCTGCATCTGGTGCAAACAAGACATCACAGCCTGCTGAACGGAGCATCTGACTGTCAGCTTCGGGCATCCTTGGGTATTTATCAAGGTCTTCGGGATTGTTAAACTGAATCGGATTTACAAAAATGCTCACTGCTACGAGGTCATTCTCGAGTCGGGCACGACGCACCAAATCAAGATGTCCATCGTGCAAAGCTCCCATAGTAGGCACAAAGCCAACACTTTTACCTGATTGGCTGTGTAAAAATTCTTTTAATCGGGATATTTTTGCGAATGTCAACATGATCAAAATATTGAGGTTGTCAAATCGCCTGAAGATTCAGAGCGAAAAGAACTACCGGACAATTTTCAGGATATCCTTTTCAAGGGATTTCCGGGGGCTTTCCACGATACGTCCTATTTCTTTCCCATCACGGTAAAAAATAAAGGTTGGAACCCTTTCAATGCTGTATGGGCCCATATCAATGACCAGAGCTTCCTTACGCGAGTCAAGTGCGATCATACTGATCTTTTCAGCTGGTATTGCAAGCGCATCCATGATTTTCATAAACCGCGGAACCTGTATCTTTGAATCCATACACCATGTGCCAAGTACGATGGTTATTTTGATGTTTTCAACTTTGGGAGTAATCTTCTTAACCAGCTTCTCCGAAACCTTATATGTTTCATACTGGCTGTTGTAATAATGTGAAAACTCACCCTTCAACAGTCCTGCTCTGTCCACATGACCAACAAGCACTGATTGCTCCAATTGCGGATCGGTGATTATTTTATTCAGGCTCTGTGCTTGTGTTTGCACTGCCATGGTTGCTATCAGGCCGGCTAAAAACGAAACGAATTTTTTCATTTGAGTCTTATTGGATTGAATCATCTGTTCGGGGTGCAAAGTTAGTTCAAGGGGCAATACCAAAGCAAGAAATCAACCGAAATAATGTAAGCGGTACTTATGAGGTATGCTGCGAAAGCGTCATTTTTTTGAATATTCCAGTCATTTTTGTCACGAAATCATTTGGATATTCCTCAGTGGAACTTCACTACCTTTGCATGAATTCAACCATGTATCTGATATTATGAACACCGAACTTCAGCCTGTTGACCCATCTGCGCTCGAACTGTCTGATTTTATTGACAGAGACAGGCTCCACGAACAAATCAGACTATTTGTACACAATCTGCTTGAGAATGATTTTGAGAAACTTTGTTCACTGATGTATCGCCATGATGTGAGGGAGTCGGCTTTTGCTGAGGCACTTGCCAAACCAACAGACCATGAGAGATCAGGACGCATTGCCACTTTGGTAATTGAACGTGAACTAAAAAAAATGGAAACCCGACAAGCCTATAAGCGCGAAAAACAGCTGAGGCTTGACACTGACAATCCAACACCACAATGAACGAAAACCTGTTGCTTGCATTTGGCCTCACCCTTTTTGCCGGTCTGTCAACCGGTATTGGAAGCGCAATTGCATTGGTTACCACCCGCACAAACACCAAGTTTCTTTCGATCGCCCTGGGTTTTTCGGCAGGTGTCATGATCTACGTTTCTTTCGTTGAAATTCTTTCCAAGGCACGCCACGTACTAACCGAAGAAATGGGACTGGTAAGCGGGAGCTGGATTACCGCAGCTTCTTTTTTTGGAGGCATACTTCTTATCGGCTTGATTGATAAGCTAATCCCCAATGTTGAGAATCCTCATGAAATTAAAAGGGTGGAGGAGATGGAGTTGAAAATCAAAAACCGAAGGTTGAAACGTTTGGGTTTATTCACTGCCCTGGTCATTGGTTTGCACAACTTTCCGGAGGGCTTGGCTACATTCATCGCTGCACTCGACGATCCGGCATTGGGTATAGCCATCGCAGTTGCAATTGCCATTCACAATATTCCAGAAGGCATTGCAGTTTCTGTGCCGATTTATTTTGCTACCGGAAGCCGCAAAAAGGCTTTCTGGCTCTCATTCAGCAGTGGTCTGGCTGAGCCTGTCGGGGCATTGGTCGGCTATCTGTTGCTGATGCCCTTTATGAACCCTCTAATGTTCGGGATATTGTTTGGTATCGTTGCTGGAATCATGGTTTTCATCTCACTCGATGAATTACTGCCCGCAGCAGAAGAGTATGGCGAACACCATCTTTCCATTTATGGCCTGGTAGCCGGGATGGCGGTTATGGCCATAAGCCTGCTGTTGTTTGTTTAGCTGCATTCTTTTCTAAAACCGGGTCCCTGAAAACCTGCCGGCATTTCAGTTTTCCCGATGATGATTTCTTTGGGCACTTCGATACAATAGGCTGAAGCTGAAATGTTCTCTCAAAATAAACGGTTTCTTAATCAGGTTGTTCGTCAGGGATACAGTGATAAAATGCCGAAAGAAGAAAATTCATTCTCGTATTGACCGAATTCTGATCAATTTCAAGATTCCGCTTGTTGCCGATTATATAGGCCAGATCCAGTATTCGCGGTAAATAGCCGGCTTTCAACAGGTCAATTATCTGATTATTATACATCTATTTGTCCGGCCCTTTTGCTTGCATGTTGCCGGGAGGGGCTTGTTCGGTTTAGGGCTTTTCAAAAATTCTGATTTTACCGCAGTCGGTCAGAAAACCCAAGGGATCATGACCAGCAGAATCAATACTGTAAAGAAAGTTCATTTAAGTGAAAAATTGCTTATTTCGGTGCTTCATAATCCAATCTGGAAAAAGTGTATCCCTTTGAAGAATAATGCTCTAAAACCTTTGGCAAGGCAAAAAGAACTTTTTCTGCAGCTTTAGTACTGTCGTGAAACACGATGATCGCTCCATCAGTCGCGTGGTTTAGCACATAATCCACACACTGTTCGGGCGATGTTTCCGGATCAAAATCCAAGCTCAGCACCGACCACATCACAATGGTGTATTCTTTTTTCAATGCCTGGATCTGCTTAGGTGTAATGCGGCCATAGGGAGGCCTGAACCAAACAGAGTCAATATATTTGCGGCACAGGTTAACGTTCTCGTAATACTCGTTTAATGGGGTTTTCCATCCGTTGACATGTTCAAAACTATGGTTACCTGTAAGATGCCCTTGATTTATGATTGATTGGTACACTTCAGGATATCGCCGAACATTATCACCGACACAGAAAAAAGTTGATTTAGCCTGATAATGAGCCAATATATCCAGAACAGCCGGTGTAACTTCGGGGTGCGGGCCGTCATCGAATGTGATGAACAACTGCATATTGCCTTCGGGCATCTTCCATAGCAATGAGGGGTAGAACATCCTCAGAAATACAGGTACTGTTACTGCTTTCATATAACAAAGTTAATCCTTTTGAAAAGAAGTAACTTATGTAGCAGTGAATAATTTTGTGCATCAACACAGCTTGATGTTTTTCTTCACAGCACCAGACGATGCAATGCTTTTCGGTGCTCTTTGGCAAGATTTCGAGGCAAACAATCTGTTGGCTGACTGTCATTCGCTATTTTTGTAGTCTGATAAAATGCCGATATCCGAGCTACTTAATTATTAAACTATAAAACAAAGACAATGAAAAGATTAGTGTTGATCCGTCATGGAGAAAGCGAATGGAACAAACTGAATGTATTTACCGGCTGGACCGATGTAAACCTGTCGGAAAAAGGAATCGAAGAAGCCCGCAAAGGTGGAAGACAATTAAAGGAACAGGGATTCGATTTTAAGATGGCATATACATCATACCTGACCAGAGCCATCAAGACTTTGTGGCTGGTGCTTGAAGAAATGGACCTGATGTATATCCCCGAAGTGAAAAGCTGGCGGCTGAACGAGAAGCATTATGGCGAATTGCAGGGACTCAATAAGCTGGAAACAGCACAAAAATATGGAGACGAACAAGTACTGCTCTGGCGCCGCAGTTTTGATGTGCCCCCACAGCCCCTGGCTGATCATGACCCCCGTAATCCAAAGTCCGATAAACGCTATCATGATGTGGAACCCGAACTCCTTCCGCTGACCGAGTCGCTCAAAGATGTGATTGATCGAATGCTGCCTTACTGGGAAAGCGATATCAAACCTTCATTGGCCGAAAAAAGCGAAATACTTGTGGCTGCTCATGGTAACAGCCTACGCGCCCTGGTGATGCATCTGAAAAACATGAGCGAGGACGAAATACTTGCATTCAATATTCCGACTGCGGTGCCCTATGTGTTCGAATTTGATGATGAACTCAGGCTGCAAAAAGATTATTTCATCGGCGACCCCGACGAAATCAGGAAACTGATGGATGCAGTGGCAAACCAGGGAAAGGCGGCAAAATAATCGAAAAACAGAATGTGCTTCAGGACGTTTCTATTCATTTCATCCCTCATTTTGAGGTTTTTGGAGCAAAATATGAACCTTTTGAGAATGATACCATCCTCCAGCTCATTCCAATAATGCCTGGGTTGATAGATTTACTTTTGCTGTTGGCATTAAGTCAAACATGCAATATTGTTCAACCAGCAATAAGGAATTTTAACGTCAATTTTACATCCGACAGGATATAGGGTGTCAGCTTTTTACTACATTTGGAGCCTGTGAATGACCAAACAACCCGATTCTCTGGGCAGAACAACCCACAACCACCAATTGAAGCGCACATAAATGAACAAAAGATGGGTCATCCCCGACATCCACGGATGCAGCAAAACACTCCGCAGCCTGATTGAGCAGCAGATCAAGCCTGACCTTAATGATGAGTTGTTTTTTCTTGGCGATTATATTGACCGGGGACCCGACAGCAAAGGCGTAATTGATTATCTGATGAAACTTGAATCAGATGGTTTTACGCTGAGGCTCCTACTCGGCAACCACGAAGATTATTGCATCAAAGCCTGGGAAGAGGACATTCATAAAAAACCTTTCCTTGGAATGAGGTTTAAAGGTAAAATACAGTCCGTCTGGGAAATTCATGGCGGAAAAGAAACACTCGAAAGCTTCGGAGCAACGTTCGCATCACAAGTTCCCCTGAAATATATTGAATGGATGCGTAAACTGAAATTGTACTTTGAATTAGACAGATTCATACTTGTCCATGCAGGGCTTAATTTCAAAATTGACGACCCGCTTACTGACACCTTTGCCATGCTATGGACAAGGGAATTCAAGGTCGAACCCGGAAAAATCAGGAATAAAAAAGTGATTCACGGCCATGTTCCGGTTGATCTGGAGTTTCTCGATCATGTGGTCAAATCATCGTCATATCATTTTGTCGACCTCGACAACGGTGTGTATATGGATCGCAGGGCTGGTTACGGCAACCTGATTGCATATGAACTCAACTCAGGCGAGTACCTAGTGCAATCCAATATTGATTTCTGATTAAGTCAGAATCATTAATTTCGTTGCAAAAGTCAACAGCCTTCGGCCAGGGTTAGGCTTTGTGTACAAAAACATTACTTTTTCTTCCTGACAAACCGCTTTTTTGGAGCATTGGCAGGGTCGTCAATTATGGCAAGGCAAGCTTCGGCGGTGAGTGTAGCCGGGTCGGTGCCTTTTGGTATTTTGAAATTCTTTTTATTGAAACTGATATAAGGCCCAAAACGACCATTGAGCACCAGAAGTCCGGGATGGGATGCAAATTCCTGTATAATGCTTTGCTCGGTTTTGTTGCGTTTTGCTTCTATCAGTTCTATTGCCCGTTCAGCAGTGATTTCAAGTGGATCGTCAGTTTTTTCAAGACTATAAAAAAGTTTGTTGTGTTTCACATACGGACCAAACCTGCCAATAGCAACACTTAGTTCCTGCCCTTCATAGTCGCCAAGCACCCTTGGAAAGCTAAAAAGATCCAGTGCTTCTTCGAGTGTAATTGTGTCCATGGACTGGTTCTTTCTGAGGCCGGCAAAGCGTGGCTTTTCATCCGATTCAGTATCACCCAGTTGAACAATCGGCCCGAAACGGCCTACCTTAACAAAAACCTGTTTTCCACTTGCAGGATCAGTTCCCAGTAGTTTTTCGCCACTGAATTTACCGGCATTATCAGCAGTTTTCTGGATTTGGGCTCTGAAAGGACCGTAAAATTCGGTGATCATCTGATTCCATTTTTTGCGGCCCTCGGCTATCTCATCAAACTCCTTTTCTACATTGGCAGTAAAATTATAGTCAATAATATTGACGAAGTACTGACACAGGAATCTGTTAACCAACACCCCTATATCGGTCGGAAACAGTTTGCCTTTTTCGAAGCCGGTGTTCTCAGAGGCTGTTTCCTGATTGATTATATCATCAGGTGTTAATGTTATTATCTGATATTTACGTCTTGTTCCGGGCCGGTCTTCTTTTACCACGTACTCTCTTTTCTGAATAGTAGAAATGGTTGGGGCGTAAGTTGAGGGGCGCCCAATTCCGAGTTCCTCGAGCTTCTTCACAAGGCTGGCTTCGGTGTAGCGCGGGGGTTGACGGGTGAACCGTTCCTGAGCGGTCATCATTACAAGGGCAAGTCTTTGGCCTGGACTCAATGGCGGCAACAAATCCTGCTTTTCCTCCTGATTTTCTTCATCTGTCCCTTCCATATAGACTTTTAAAAAACCATCAAACAGGATCACCTCACCTGAGGCAACAAGTTTCTTTTCGTTCGTGCTGATTCCGATGATAACCTGAGTGCGTTCAAGTTCAGCATCTGCCATCTGCGAAGCAATCGTACGTTTCCATATCAGGTCGTACAGTCTTTTTTCCTCAGCCGAACCGGTGATGGTTTGCTTGTCGGGATATGTAGGCCTGATGGCTTCGTGAGCTTCCTGTGCGCCTTTGGTTTTTGTTGCATAACGCCTTGTCTTCACATAGGTTGCCCCATAATTAGCTGTGATTACCTCTTTGGCTTTATTGATCGCTAATTCAGAGAGGTTTACCGAGTCAGTACGCATATAGGTTATCTTCCCCGATTCATAGAGTTGTTGTGCAAGTCGCATGGTGTTGGCAACAGAATAACCAAGTTTACGGCTGGCTTCCTGCTGCAGGGTGGAGGTTGTAAAGGGAGGGGCTGGCGATTTTCTGGCGGGTTTCTTTTCGATGGACTCAACACTATAGGCAGCTTTTCGACAGGTTTCAAGAAAACTCCGGGCTTCTTCCTCCTTTTCGAAACGCTCAGGCAATTCAGCTTCTACTATATATGATGTTCCGTTAACCACGAGGTTTAACCTGGCAACAATCCGGTACGCCGAACTTACCTGAAATTCCTTAATTTCTTCCTCACGCTCTACAATCAACCGCACAGCTACTGATTGCACCCTGCCGGCAGAAAGGGCAGGCTTCACTTTCTTCCAGAGCAAGGGTGACAATTCGTAACCAACCAAACGATCAAGTACCCTGCGGGCCTGCTGTGCCGCCACAAGATTGTGGTCAATCCCGCGTGGGTTTTCAATGGCCCTGTTAATGGCAGTTTTGGTGATTTCATGAAACACAATCCTGCGGGTCTGTGATTCCTTTAAATTAAGAGCCTTAAATAAATGGTGCGATATGGCCTCACCTTCGCGGTCTTCATCCGATGCCAACCAAACCAGTTCTGCTTCTTTGGCCATCTTTTTCAATTCGGTGATCAGCTTCTTTTTGTCGGGTGATATTTCATACTGTGGCTCGAAGCCATTTTCAACATCAACACTAAGTTGGTTCTTACTCAGATCCATCACATGGCCATAGCTTGACTTGACCAAATAATCCTTACCCAGGAAACCTTCGATGGTTTTGGCCTTGGCAGGAGATTCAACAATTACAAGATTTTTCGACATTACAAACAATTTCTTAATCAACGAATAAAATGAAAACGCTGCAAAAGTAAAACTTTCGACCGATCTTCATAAAAAACACGATTCAGAGCGTTAATGGATCGCCAACTGTCATGGTGGATCCATTTTGTTTGGCAGATGCACAAGTGATCTAATGGCCGGAATCGTTTGCGCCAAGGTGTTCCGGCAACAAAACACAAACAGATATTTTAAGTCCGAAACCCTTGACAGGTATATGATTGATTGGTTATCGTGTCGCTAATTCCGTGTACATCAAAAGATTTTTTTGCTTTTTTTTCATTTAATAACTTACTTTGCAGCCTGTTTAACTAAAAACATTAAAAGTTATGTCAGAGATCAAAGAAAAAATTGTTTCTATTATCGTTGATAAGCTAGGCGTTGAGCCAGGCGAAGTGACCAATGAAGCCAGCTTCACCAACGATCTGGGTGCCGATTCACTGGATACCGTTGAGCTAATCATGGAATTTGAGAAAGAGTTCAACCTGGCCATTCCGGATGATCAGGCAGAAAAAATTGCAACAGTTGGCGATGCCATCAGATACATTGAGGAAAACAAAAGCTAAGCAATCAATCTACTTTTATGGAGCTTAAACGAGTAGTAGTAACCGGCCTGGGAGCCATTACCCCTATTGGCAACAACATTCCCGAGTATTGGGAAGGACTGGCGAATGGAGTCAGTGGCGCTGCTGGTATTACCCGCTTCGACTCCTCCAAGTTCAAGACCCAGTTCGCCTGCGAGGTGAAAAATTACGACTGGACGAAGTTTTTCGACCGAAAAGAAGTTAGAAAGTATGATCTCTTTGCGCAGTTCGGGCTCATTGCAGCCGATGAGGCCATGATTGACTCCGGACTGAGCACAGAGAATACCGATTTTGATGAGGTTGGCGTGATCTGGTCCTCGGGTATTGGTGGATTGCAAACCCTTTTTGACGAAGTTGTTGGTTTTGTTGCCAGCGACAGGACTCCAAGGTTTAATCCATTTTTTATACCCAAAATGATAGCTGATATTACTGCCGGCCATATTTCTATTAAATACGGTTTGCGAGGCCCTAATTTTGCAACAGTATCAGCATGTGCCTCATCAGCAAATGCACTTATTGATGCATTGATGTACATCAGGTTAGGCAAGGCAATTGCTATTATTGCCGGTGGATCTGAGGCAGCCATCAGTGAATCAGGAGTGGGAGGGTTTAATGCCATGCATGCCATCTCGACCCGAAATGATGACCCTCAGACAGCTTCACGTCCTTTCGACAAAGACCGCGATGGTTTTGTGATGGGCGAAGGGGGCGGAGGCATGGTATTCGAAGAGCTTGAGCATGCCCTGGCCCGTGGTGCTAAAATCTATGCAGAAGTAGTTGGTGGAGGCCTTTCTGCTGATGCTTCGCATATGACTTCTCCTCATCCTGAGGGATTCGGTGCCTACCTGAGTATGAAACGTGCCCTCGAAGATGCCGGAATGAAACCAGAAGAAATTGACCATCTGAATACCCACGGAACTTCAACTCCGCTAGGCGATATTGCCGAACCACAGGCCATCGTGAAGCTTTTTGGTGAACATGCTTACAAAATAAACATCAACTCCACAAAGTCAATGACCGGACACTTGCTCGGAGGAGCTGGTGTGGTTGAAGCTATTGCCGCTGTGCTCGCGATGAACCACAATCTGGTGCCGCCAACAATCAATCACTTTACAGATGATCCGGAAATTGACAACAGGCTCGATTTCACCTTCCATAAGGCCAGAGAAAGGGAAATTCATGCAGCCCTCAGCAATACCTTCGGTTTTGGCGGACATAATGCCTCCATCATTTTCAAAAAGTTTGTTCAGTAAAGCAAATACCGGGACATTTTGGTTTTTCGGAGTACGGTAAAAAACCTCTTTTCGGCAGATAAAGAACTGTCAAAGACCATGAAGAACATTTTCGGGTTTTATCCCGGAAATGTTTTTCTTTATCAGCTTGCATTCAGACACAAATCAGCTGCACAGGAAACCATTAATGGCTACCGTGTTAGTAACGAACGCCTCGAATACCTTGGTGATGCCATTCTGAGCGCCGTTGTTGCAGACTTTCTGTTTAAAAAATTCCCCTACAAAAACGAAGGCTTTCTTACCGAAATGCGCGCACGTATCGTGAGCCGTGTGTCGTTAAATAAACTTTCACAAAAACTTGGGATCGACAAACTTGTTCAGAAAAGCAATGATCACCGTAACCCTTTTCGCTCGGCAAATGGTGATGCTTTCGAAGCTTTTATCGGAGCACTTTTCCTCGATAAAGGTTACGGCTTCACACGTAAGGTGCTGATCGAAAGAATAATAGCAACTCACCTCGATCTCGATGCCCTGGAAAAACACGAGGTGAATCCCAAAAGCAGACTAATTGAATGGGCACAGAGAGAAAAGAAAATTGTTGAATTCAAACTGCTCAGTGAAATGGGCGAAGGCTACAGGAAACAGTATCTTATTGAGGTGTTGCTGAATGGCACTGCCTTTGGCAAAGCCCAGGATTTCTCTATTAAAGGTGCTGAACAGCTTGCCGCTGAAAAAACACTGCTGTCCCTATCCGAAATGATAGATGCCCCCGCCCAATAAAGTTAATCCCTAACTCAGGGATTTCGTATCTTAGCCAAAACTTTTTGTGGCCACCCGAAAAAACATATTAAAAGTAGACCCCTTCGAGGACCTTAGGGTTTTTGGAATCGCAACCACCAAGCGTGATTATGTGCTGGCCTGGCATATGAACGAGAAGCTGGGCCTCGACCTGAAACGACTCGATAACCTTAGGCAGGAAGAAGGCGAAGATACTTCCGGATTTTCATTTTATTTTTATGACGAAGGTGAAAATCAAAATACGTTTAATTTGCTGAGCAACAATGGTGATGGCCAGATATTGCTTAAAATGCCTGCCCGTATTGATTTTTTTCTCATCATCCGCAATCCGGTTAGCGAAACCCGTATCGCAACCATTATTAACACAATTCGAAACATCAGCGGTGTTTTACTGGCCTTTGAATTAGAACTTGCCAAACACAAGCAACTGGATACCATTCTGGAAGAACTTGAGTTTCACGAGATGTCCATTCAAAAAAAACAACAAAGGAAACACCACCGCAACTAATCCTTTGTCCATGAAAACTAAAATAACTGCAACCTTAGGCCCCGCATGTTCCGGTATTGATCTGATCCGACAATTAATTATTGCCGGTGTGGATGTTTTCAGACTGAATTTTTCTCATGGAAGCCACGAAGAACATGCTGAATCGGCAAGGATTATTCATCAGCTGAACGCTGAATTGGGAACCTCGGTGGCTATTATGGCCGATTTACAGGGCCCAAAAATCAGGCTGGGTTCGTTTGCCGATGAATCTGTTATCCTTGAGCCAGGCGACAAAATTGTGTTTACTTCCCGTCAGGTCATCGGATCAAAAGAAATTGTCACCATTAGTTACCCATCATTCGCAGCAGATGTGAAGCCTGGAGAAACCATACTGGTTGATGATGGGAAAATAGCATTCAGGGTCGTACAAACTGACCACCGTGAAGAAGTGATCATGGAATGTATCAACGGAGGTGTCCTCTTGCCCCGCAAAGGAGTTAACCTACCTGATACAGCTATCTCGCTGCCTTCACTTACCGAAAAAGACCACCATGATCTGGCTTTTATCCTGCAACATGATATCCATTGGATCGCACTTTCGTTCGTAAGGTCAGCTGCTGATATAAAATACCTCCGACATCTCATTGACCAAAACCGAAAACACAACAAACCGCGTATTGTTGCAAAAATTGAAAAACCTCAGGCTGTTCAGGTCATTGAAGAAATTATACTTGAAACCGATGCAGTGATGATTGCACGTGGCGATCTGGGTGTGGAAATGCCCCTTCAAACAGTCCCCATGATACAAAAGCGCATCATCAAGGCATGCCTTAAGGCCGGACGTCCCGTCATTGTTGCCACACAAATGATGGAGGGAATGATCAGCAACATCAGACCAACCCGCGCCGAGGTAAATGATGTGGCCAATTCGGTGTTGGATGGGGCCGATTCATTGATGCTCAGCGGTGAAACGTCCGTTGGGAGGTTTCCGGTAGAAACTGTTAGAACAATGCAGGTAATCATGTCGGAAATAGAGGATTATGAGGAGCTGTATTACCAGCAACACCCCCCTTCCAACTCAGGTCATCCGCGGTATATCAGCGACTCGGTTTTGTATAACGCTTGCGAAATGGCCCGGCAAACACAATCTGAAGCAATTATCGTTATTTCACACTCAGGCTATTCGGCGCTCCGACTCTCAGGACACCGGCCAAAATCAAGCGTTTTTGTCTTTACTTCCGACCGTTTTGTTCAGTCACAACTTAACCTGCTTTGGGGTGTTAAAACATTTTTCGATGATAGCCTGAACGATCCGGGACATTATTACGAAAGGCTTAAATCGCGGCTTCTCAGCGAAAACCTGATCAGGCCGGGCATGCTGCTTGTGAATGTGCTGAGTCTTCCTGTATGGGAAAAAGGTTATTCGAACACTGTCCGACTGAGCATTTGCTGAAGAAAGAAGCCGGAAGTCTGTCGCAGGCAAACTTTGGCATCCAAGATTCACCTTGGTTTTAAATAAGTAATTATAAACCAGCTGATTAATGTGCCGATTCAAACTGTCTGAGGAACCTAAGGTCGTTTTCAAAGAACAGCCTAAGGTCATTGATCTGAAATTTCATCATGGTAATGCGTTCTATTCCCATTCCAAAAGCATATCCACTGTAGATTGAGCTATCAATCCCACAGGCTTCAAGAACATTTGGATCTACCATACCGCAACCCATGATTTCAACCCAACCGCTATGCTTACAAATATTACACCCTGAGCCTCCGCAAATATTGCAGGATACATCCATTTCAGCCGAGGTTTCGGTGAAAGGAAAATAAGATGGCCTGAAACGGATTCGTGTTTCGGGGCCAAAATACTCTTGTGCAAAATAAAACAGGGTTTGCTTAAGGTCGGCAAAGGACACGTCCTTGTCCACATAAAGTCCTTCGATCTGATGAAAAATACAATGAGCGCGGGCTGAGATAGCTTCGTTGCGAAACACCCTTCCGGGAGCAATAATCCTGATAGGCAGCATCCCTGATTCCATCACCCGTACCTGAACACTGGATGTATGGGTACGCAGTGCTATATCCGGATCCTTGCCAATGAAAAAAGTGTCCTGCATGTCCCGGGCAGGATGTTCGGGAGGAAAATTCAGCGCAGTGAAATTATGGAAATCATCTTCTATTTCGGGACCTTCGCTGATCGTGAAACCGATCCGTTTGAATATGTCATTAATCTGGTTTCGGACAATAGAGATCGGATGACGCGCCCCCTGAAACTTACCGGCAGGCATGGTCAAATCTGTTTTATTCACCGTTGCAGTGGAGGTTTCGGCCAGGTGCTTGAACTCATGCAGCTTTTCCTGTGCCTTATCTTTGAGTTCATTCAGGAGCACGCCCATAGCTTTCCGTTCGTCAGGCGGAACAGTTTTGAAATCAGCAAAAAGCGATGCAATCAGCCCTTTCTTGCTCGTAAATTTCAGGCGGAAAGCCTCAAGCTCCTCACCTGTAACAGGAACAAAGGTTTCTATTTCCGAGAGCAGGGCAGCAATTCTGTCTTTCATCATTAACCCACGGTTTTATTCTAGTATTTCGATGGTCATCGTAACGTCTTTGACAGGTTTGTCTCCAGATCCGGTTTTTACGGCTGCGATTTTGTCAATCACATCAAAGCCATCTATAACCTCGCCGAAAACAGTATAGCCCCCGTCAAGATGCGGTGTTCCGCCCACTTCGGCATACACACGCATTTGCTGTGGAGTATATTTGAATCCGCTACGGGCCGACATCATTTGAAGGGTCTTCTCATCAAATTTTTGTCCCTGAACCAGATAAAACTGCGACCCTGAGGATTTCTTGTCGGGGTTTACCTGATCAGGCATACGTGCAGCAGCAAGTGCACCTTTTTTATGTATATATTTTGTGCTGAATTCAGCATCAATCTGATAACCCGGATCGCTTTTGCCGGCTGCGTTGCCACCACCCTGAATCATGAAATTGTTGATTACCCTGTGAAACGGACTTCCTGTATACCAACCCTGTTTCACGAGTTTTATGAAATTGTCGCGGTGTTTGGGCGTATCGTTGTATAATTTGGCGGTTATGTTTCCATATTCCGTTTTAATGAGGATGACCGTTTCTGCTTTATTTTGAGCAGTGGTTGCCATAACCGAGAACATTAATAGGAGGAATAATGTGTGTTTCATTGTAGCAAATTGATTTATCTGAAAATTAGAGGACAAAAGTAATAAAAAATGAAGCCGGAGATTTTACTGTCCCTGTCGGTTTGCTTCAGTATAGCATTTTCTGCATAAGGGTTCATAGCTCTCTGTTTCGCCCAGCATGACCAATTTGTCACCGGCTACCGTCCGGTGTGAATACTGTGCCAGGTTACCGCATTTCATACAGATTGCATGAACCTTGGTAACATATTCAGCTATGGACATAAGTGCCGGCATTGGACCAAAGGGATGACCCTGAAAGTCCATATCGAGCCCGGCAACAACAACCCTGATGCCTGCATTGGCCAACTGATCGCACACATAGGGCAACTCATCATCAAAAAACTGCGCCTCATCAATTCCAACCACATCATATTCATTGGAATAAAACAATATCTGAGATGCGCTTTGAAGGGGAATTGAAGCAACAGAATGGTCATCATGCGACACAACTTCGGTTTGGCTGTATCGTGTATCAAGTTGGGGTTTAAAAATCTGTACCCTCTGCTTCGCAATACGGGCTCTGTTCAGCCTGCGGATTAATTCTTCCGTTTTGCCCGAAAACATCGAGCCGCAAACAACTTCAATCCAGCCAGAGCGTGATTTGCTGTTGGTATCTTTTTCGAGAAACATGGTGCTGACTGGTAACTAATACTTAATTTTATCGGTTCTGATTACCTGACAAAAGTAGTCAGAAAATCACAAATAAATAAGTAAATTGCTCGTTTAGATACCATGGAACAAAATCAGGCAATAAAAAAAATTCTGTTGGAAACAGAAAACCTTCAGGCCCACTTTAAAAGACTGGCAAAGCCCGGAAATCAGCTTCACACGCTGGATATAGACCTGATGAAGGAAAAAATCCGCGGACTCTATGAAGAGGTAATACGCTTGTATGAGTTTACTTCTTCTGAAAGGCAAGAAATTCCTTTCATCGCCCGTAAAGATGAAATGCAGGAACAGCATAAACCTCTGCCGTCACCCGTTACAATTGAGATTCATGAGCAACCTGTCGCTGACCAAAAACCAAAAGTTGAACATGAAACAGCAATGAAGGCCGTGACGACACCCCCCCCTGCCCCTGCTGAGAAAACTTCGGCAGTATTCACTGCACCGCATGAATCAGAATCGCCTGGAAAGGATGTACAATCTGATACTGCACAGCCTGATGTACGCTCAGAAAGCCCGGAATTAAGAAGCCTGTCGGATAATACAAAAACACCTGTTAAAACAACGCTTGACCTTTTTGCACATGCAGGTATCGAAAGCGTGGCCTCAAGGCTTGGCGCTGATGACGACCCCAGTGTTGCGGCAAGGATGCAGCGTTCAAAGATCAATGACCTTCGCTCAGCCATTGGAATTAATGACAAGTTTTTATTCATCAACGAACTGTTTCGTGGCAATATGCAGCAATACAACAAAGTACTTGATGAACTCAATGATTTTAAGAGCCTTAATGGCGCCCAAACATACCTGATGGAACTCAAAGTGGAGCACCAATGGGAAGCTGAATCCAATGCTTTTATTAGGTTAAACAGTTTTATTGAGCGCAGGTTTGGCGCTTAACATTAAAGTTGATTTTATGAAAAGAACCTTATTGTTGTTTTGGGCACTTGTATGCTTCACACTGCTAAATGCCCAGGACAGGGCTTATGTCCGCAAAATAGTGCGTGATCTTTCATCTCCGGCCATGCACGGAAGAGGTTATGTTAAATCAGGTGACACAAAAGCTGCCATTTATCTCGAAAAAGAAATGAAAAAAGCCGGACTACTTTCATTTAACAATGATTTTGTTCAGCGATATACATTCTCGATCAATACTTTTCCCGGGCAGCTTACGCTTCGTGCCGGCGGCAAAAAACTCAGGCCTGGCCATGATTTTGTCGTCGCACCAACTGTCACTTCCCTTGATCAAACATTCCGCCTTATGTGGATTCCCGATACAGTGAGTACTATTGAGTCAGCCATAAAGGTTATGGACACTGCAGGAATCAGTCAATGCCTTGCTGTAGCACCTTCACGGATGCAATCAGTCTATCGTTCCGGATTTCCCGGCGCGAGGGGAGTAATACAGTTAACGCAAGGCAATGTCTGGTGGCATGTTTCCGGGGCCCGCGAACCTGACAACAGGGTTTCAGTCATGATACGCGAATCAGCACTGCCTGTCGGAACCTCAGCAATTAGCCTTAAGGCCGAAAACAAATACCTTGTTGACCACGAAGCCCGCAACCTGATCGGATATGTCAGAGGCTCCGCTGAACCAGATACTTTTCTTGTGTTTATAGCTCACTATGACCATCTGGGCCGAATGGGCTCCAGAACTCTTTTCCCCGGGGCCAGCGACAATGCAAGCGGTACTGCTACGGTTCTGGATCTGGCACGACATTATGCCTCTAATACAACTGAAGCTTATTACTCGATGGCCTTCATCCTCGTTTCCGGAGAAGAGGCCGGCTTGCTGGGATCGTTTTATAATGCAGACAATCCTCTTTTCCCATTGGAAAATATAAAATTCCTCATAAATATGGATATGGTGGGCACTGGAAGTGAAGGATTATCCATTGTTAATGGAAACCAATTTCCGGAAGCAGTGAAGCTGTTTAAAAAAATCAACAGTGAAAAGGGATATTTTGCTGACATCCGTTCAGGTGGCGAATCCTGTAACAGTGATCATTGCCCGTACTATCGTAAAGGAGTCCCGTCAGTATTTTTATTCACACGCGGTGACGAAAACAGGGAATACCACAACATTTACGACACCCACGAAAGATTGCCCTTTACCTCATATGAGCAATTGTTTGGAATCATCACTGATTTTTCCAAAGCACTTCAGCCCGATCATTCAACCAACAGATGAAACTCTTAATCATCATATTGAGTCTGACCGTTGTAAGCATCTTTACTCTGATCACGTTTTATACTTCAGTGAACAGTGGGGCTGAGAAGGTAGAGCAATGGTTTACAAAGCTAACCGGCAAAAAAAAATAGATTATGTCGAAACTTTACCTGGTGCCCACCCCAATTGGAAACCTTGAGGATATTACCTTACGAGCACTGCGTATCCTGAGAGAAGAGGTTGACCTGATCCTTGCTGAAGACACCAGAAAAACAGGCATACTGTTGAAGCATTACGGCATTTCGAAACCCATGACGGCCTTTCACCAGCACAATGAACATCACCAGGTGTCGCGCATTATTGAGCGTCTCAAATCAGGCGAAAGAATGGCTTTGGTGACAGATGCAGGAACTCCCGGAATATCCGATCCCGGTTTTTTACTTACCCGAGCCTGTGTTCAGGAAGATATAGTTCTGGAGAGCCTGCCCGGGCCAACTGCCTTTGTGCCGGCATTATTGAATTCCGGTCTTCCCTGCGACAGGTTTCTTTTTGAGGGATTCCTGCCTCAGAAAAAAGGCCGTGCCACGCGAATCAGCGAAATTACTCACTCCCCTGTAACTGTTGTCCTGTATGAATCTCCACACAGGCTGGTCAAAACCCTAAAGCAAATTGCTGAACATAGCGGAAACGAAAGGTTTGTTTCTGTTTCACGTGAACTGACAAAATTATATGAAGAAAACATCAGAGGACCTATCTCTGACGTGATCATGCATTTCAGCTCCACTGAGGTAAAAGGCGAACTCGTTATTGTCTTGAGTGCTGCGCCAAAAAAAGAACATCAGGAGCACTGACCCGCACATCCGAAGAATAATTTTCATTGTGTTTCTTCCTGATTAAATTGTTCGTGATCGAACAAATCTGTTCGGTTTTGTTTCTGAATTAAGGTTATGCCAGAATATCAATTATGATTGTATATGCTTGTATATGTGTTTTTTACAAACTTTGGCACGAGGTTGGTTACGTTTATGTAAACAACGATAAATACTTACAATCATGAAAACCCTGATGTTACACCTAACTCTGATGTTGTGCCTGACGATCCATGCCTACACTAATGGCGATCTGGTGACTGTTCAGAACGAATCCTATATTGATGATATACCTTTTGACACACAGAAAATTGCCAGAAACTATCAGTTTCAACAGGCATTAGCTGACACTCTTCGTCCTGAGGGAGAAGAATATGTTAACGACATCCCGTTTGATACCCATCAGGTATTGGCAACTTTTCACAGTGACTCAGCCACAGCTGTTCGCTTTACACCTGCTGTCGAATCCTACATTGATGACATTCCTTTCGGGACAGGAAGTGTTGTGAACCGTTATTGTTTAGGAAACCAGTCATTTAAATGCCGGCTGATCGCCGGAAGAGCAATCAGTGCCAAATAATATTATGACATAAAGATCACCCGGAAAACAATTGAAGTCCGAAACTATTGCTGTTTCGGGCTTTTTTTAATGATATAACCTACCTTCTCAATTCCCGGTGTATTAAACTTTGTAAGTTTATTCTCAATTCTGATTCTATACTCTGCGCCTTCATTAATAATCAGACTTTGCATAACCGGCAATTCAGCGCGATATAATCCATTTTTTACCTCGCCTGACCATCCACCGTTTTCATCTTTTAGTGAGAACATATAATCACGTGTTCGCATTCCCCCATCGGGCATATAAAGAGTAACATTAAGATCAATATAATCATTGGGATATTCATCAGTATGGACAAACACAACCATGATGTTTACCGGTTTGCTTTGCTTTTCAAGCGGGACCTTGTATTCGAGTATATCGAAACGATTCCAGTTCTGATTAATAAATGTCTTTCCATCCTCGTGAATCAGAGGCTTATTGCATGAGAAGCCAAGGAATGAAAAAATAATAAGCAGGCATATTTGGCAGCAAAAAAATGATCGTCGTTTGGAATAAGTTTCTTTCATAGCGTTATTATTTTCGGGTCCAAAAATAAATAAATGTGTCTTTCAGATGGCTTTTTTTGTGAAATATCCTGATTATACACACTATACGTATTCATAATGATAATTTAATTTTTTGTGAAATGGAAAAAACTGTATTTTTGCGGCCATCAGACACTTCCCAACTTTTAGAACACAACCCGACTTTGCATGAAAAGATATTCTGGTTTCATAAACAAAACAACCCTTTTTGCATTGATTATTACCGGCTTTATGATCACTTCGTGTGTGCCTCAGCGCAAGATGATGTTTTTGCAGGATGGCAAAAAGCAAGTATCAGAAAAGACTTACGAAAATGAAAGAACTCTTTCCTACAAAATACAACCAGGCGACAATATCTACATTAAGGTAGTGAGCCTGGATGAAAAAACCTCTAATCTGTTTAATCCGATTGGTGCCGGTAACTATTCGCAGTTTACCAATGATGCATCGGTTTATCTGAACAGTTATACTGTAAGTGTGCAGGGAACAATTGAGTTTCCTTTGGCCGGACAAGTGTATGTTCAAAACATGAATATTGAAGAGGTGAAACAGCGAATTCAACTCATTCTTGATGAATACCTGAAGGAAACAGTACTTATTGTTAAATTAGTCAATTTCAACCTGACCGTTTTAGGCGAAGTGAGAAGACCAGGTCAGTATAAAGTTTATCAATCTGAGATAAACCTTTTTGAGGCTGTTTCCATGGCAGGTGACCTTACCGAGTATGCCAACCGCGAAGAAGTAGTAATTGTTCGCCAAACAAAAACCGGTTCGGAAACCATAGTTATTAACCTTGAAAAGGCCAATATCCTCAGCTCAGACTTTTACTACCTCAAGCCCAACGACATTATCTATGTTAGACCACTGAAAATCAAACAATACGGATTTGCAACCTTCCCTTATGCACTGATTTTCTCAACCATTTCGACGGCATTACTTTTGATCAACTTTTTTAAATAAGCGATTGTGGAAAACCTACAGCCCTACCAGCAAGAAGAAACCATTGACCTAAAGGCATTATTCTTCAAGTTCACCCGTTTTTGGTACTTGTTTGCCATTTCGATTTTTATTGCCATGCTCGTGGCATTCCTGTTCAATAAATACACCAAGCCTGTTTATGAGGTTAAAACCATGGTATTGGTCAAGGACGACAAATCGAAAATTGACCCTTCGGCACTTCTTGGACTGGGTTTTAGCGGAACACAGCAAAACCTGCAAAATGAAATAGGAGTCCTTATGTCCTATTCTCTCAGCCATAGGGTTGTCAAGCAGCTGAATTTTGAGGTTTCCTATTTTCTCGAGGATGGGCTCATTTCAAAAGAAATTTACAAGGATGCCCATTATACTGTGGAAGTTGATTTCAATGTTCCTCAGGCAGTGAACCTTCCATACAACCTAACCTTTGCTAACAACAACAGTTTCAAAATTGAGGCCGAAGGAGAAATGATCAGTTCCTATGATTACGAAATTTCGGACAATGTCGGCAAACCTTTTGAAAGAATCAAATGGTCAGGAACGTTCATGTTTGGAGAATGGGTAGATAATGGATTCAACCGTTTTCGGGTTGTCCTGAACGACAACTTCAATGCTGATGCTCATCTTTCAGCCCGGACTAAATTTGTGTTCAATGACTACAAATCACTACTTAATGTACTCCGCGGGTTTAAAATCGAACCCATAAACCGTGAGGCATCCATTCTTGAAATTTCTTTGAGAGGAAACATAAAAGAAAAATCAGCCGACTTTCTGAACAAACTCACCGAGAACTATTTGCAACGTAACCTCGAAAGAAAAAATCAGATAGCCGAAAACACTATACTCTTTATCAACCAGCAATTGGTTGACATCCAAGACTCTTTGTCTAAAGCAGAATTCGATCTACAGGACTTTCAGACTAGTAATGAGCTGATGAACCTCGATTTTCAGTCGCAACAAGCGTTTGAATATGTAAAGGACCTGGAAAAGCAAAAGGCCGAAATGATGGTGAAATCAAAATACTACCGTAGTCTGCAAGCCTATGTTCAGACCAATCTTGATGAACTTAACAGGTTGGTAGCCCCCAGTGCAATGGGGATAGAGGATCCTCTGCTCAACAGGCTGGTGCAGGAATTAGTTAACCTTTCGGCCAGTAAATCGGAACAACTTTTTACATCTACTGAGAAGCACCCGTCAGTAATTGCAATTGATAATCAGATTATCAACACCAAAAAAACCTTGTTGGAAAACATCCAAAACATTATACGCAATTCAGATATGGCAATTAGTGATCTGAACCGCAGAATTGCCGAGGTTGAAGTACAGCTGAACAAACTACCTGTAACCCAACGCCTGCTTGTGGGTTATACCAGAAAGTTCCAGCTTAGCGATGCCATTTATAATTTCCTGATGCAAAAAAGGTCGGAAGCTCAGATTACCAAGGCCTCAAATCTTCCTGACAATGAGGTGGTAGATCCCGCTATGAGTTCTCTGGGAACACAGGTATTCCCCAAAAAGAGTCTTAACTATACCATCGCTTTGCTACTTGGTTTGCTTATTCCTGTTGCTTACGTTCTTGGACGTGATTATTTGAACGATAAAGTAGTTGACCGCAAGGATATTGAAAAAGCCACTCGTTTTTCAATCGTAGGCCAGATCATGCATTCCAGTAAAGACACACAGCTTGTTGTTGCTGATTCTCCCAAATCCTCCATTTCAGAATCCTTCCGGTCGGTGCGTACCAACATCGAATATCTGATGAAGGGCAAGGAAAAAAGCGCAATCCTGATTACAGCTGATATGGTTAGTGCGGGTAAAACTTTTGTTTCCATCAATCTGGCAAGTATTTACGCCATGTATGGAAAGAAAACCGTGTTGCTTGGATTCGACCTGCGTAAACCAAAAATCTATCAGGACTTCGGAGTTTCCAACACTGCCGGATTGAGCACCTACCTTATCAACAAACACACTCTTGACGAGATCATCCAGCCATCAGGAAAAGTTGAAAATTTCGACCTGATCATGGCTGGCCCTGTACCGCCCAACCCGGCAGAATTAATCGCTTCCGATAAGTGCGCTGAACTATTCAGGGAATTAAGAGAGCGATATGACTATATAATTGTTGATACACCACCGGTTGGTCTGGTAACTGACGCCTTCCTGCTGATGCGCCACGCTGATGTTAATTTGTTCATTGTACGGCAAAACTATACCCACAAGAAAATATTTGAGTCCATCATCAAGGATATCGAAGACCGTGGATTAAACATGGGTATTCTTGTTAACGACGTCCGGATGGGTGGAGGTTATGGATACGGATATGGGTATGGTTATGGATACGGATATGGTTATGGATACGGATACGGGTATGGATACGGATATGGGTATTATACTGATGAACAAAAAGACAAATCACCCGGATTCTTCAAAAGACTATTGAACAAGATTTGATGTGGACAGGGTTCAGAGACCTATTCCCGTTGAAAACGACGAAACTGAAAGGCCTTATTGGTATGCCGTCTATACCCGTTCGAAGGCCGAGCGTAAAGTTTTAGCCGAGTTTGAGCGATTAGGAATTGATTCCTATTTACCCCTTGTTGTGCGCATCAAACAATGGAGCGACCGAAAAAAGAAAGTCCTCGAGCCTCTTTTCAGAAGTTATATATTTGTACTGACTCACGAGAGTGACCACTTCAAAGTGGTTCAAACTGAAGGTGTTCTTAAAATTGTGGGTTTTGGAAAAAAACCTGTAAGAATTCCCGACCAACAAATTGAGGCCATTCGTTTTTACGTGAATGAGCATGAACAGGAAGAAGAAGATCCGGAAAATCTGAGTATTGGCCAGCTGGTCAGGGTTAAGCACGGACCCATGGAGGGTCTGATTGGCAGGCTTGTTCGCCAAAAGAACAAATACCGACTCATTGTAATGATTGATGCAGTTGGGAGAAGCCTCACCATTAACATTCCCCGAACACGTGTGGAACCTGCCCCTCCCGGAACACAAACCTGAAATTGATTCAAACAAATGTTAAAATTCAAAATAAACTGCAATAATGATGGCGACACGAACATTTGAAAAATTACCTGTATTGGTAACCGGTGGTGCCGGTTTTATAGGCTCCAATCTGGTTGAGGCTTTGCTTGCACAAGGTGCTGAAGTAACCTGCTTCGACAATTTTGCTACAGGTCATCGTCGGAATATTGAAAGTTTCATAAAGAACCCCGGATTTCGACTCGTTGAAGGAGATATTCGCGATGAAAATGCTTGTCGTGAAGCCTGTAGAGGCCAGAAAATTGTGTTTCATCAGGCGGCGCTTGGCTCGGTTCCCAGATCAATAAATGACCCTGCAACAACAAATGCCGTCAACATTTCGGGCATGCTCAACATGCTGATATCCTCGCGCGATGCCGGAATAGAACGCTTTGTTTATGCTGCCAGTTCAAGCACCTATGGTGATTCGGAAAGCCTCCCCAAAGTTGAAGATATTATTGGAAAACCATTGTCGCCCTACGCAATCACCAAGTATGTTAACGAACTCTATGCAGATGTGTTTGCCCGGACATATGGATTTTCTTCAATTGGCCTAAGATATTTCAATGTTTTTGGTCGGCGGCAGGACCCCAATGGCGCCTATGCCGCGGTGATTCCGAAATGGGTAATGCAGTTAATCAGTCACGAAAGTCTGGTAATTAATGGCGACGGCGAGTACAGTCGCGATTTTACTTATGTAGATAATGTGATTCAGGCTAACCTGCTGGCTGCTTTAACATCCCGGCCCGAAGCCCTCAATCAGGTGTATAACGTGGCTTATGGCGACCGAACCACACTAAACCAACTTGCAGGATACCTCAAAGAAATACTATCAGCTTATGATCCTGAAATAGGCCAGGTGGAAATAAAGCACGGACCATTTCGTACAGGCGATATACCTCATTCCCTTGCTTCAGTTGACAAAGCCAGAAAGCTATTAGAATATGCCCCAAAATATGATTTAAGGTCGGGACTTGCAGAAGCCTGCACCTGGTATTGGGAGAACCTGCAATAAAAAAAGATGCTTACACTTCTGAAAAGAAGGTTTCGAGGTTGTCGAATTTATGGTGGTAATCGCTCATGGATCTTCTGATTACCTCATGGGCTTCTTCAATGCCATAAACATGAGTGATTTCCACATTACTTTCTCTTCCCGGCAGATCCTTATAGGTTAGGAAATAATGCTTCAATCTGTCAAGCACAAGTGCAGGGCAATCTGAGATATCCCTGTATTCGCCGTAAACAGCATCATTATCAAGTACGGCAACAAGTTTGTCATCGGCCTCATCACCATCAAGCATCCTGAACCCCCCAATGGGCCTTGCCCGCACAAGGATGTCTCCATGTGTGATATCTTTTTCGGTAAGAACACAAATGTCAAGCGGATCTTTATCTCCTTTGATGTTGTCCCTTCCGGTTTTCTCCTGGCAAAAATCAGCAACTCTTTTGGCACAGAATGTCTGTGGAATAAAACCATATAAGGCAGGAACAACATTCGAGTACTTCTGTGGTCTGTCGAGCTTCAGGTAGCCCGAATCCTTATCAACCTCATACTTGACGGTATCAGTGGGCACCATTTCAATATAACAGGTAACTACCTCAGGAGCCAGAGGCCCGATTTCGACACCATGCCAGGGGTGAGACTTATAGCGAAGCCCCATCAGACGACCGATGGGATCCATGATTTTTGACATAAGCAGTTTATTAGTGTTGTTCAGGCAACAAAATTAGTTCATTTTGAGAGCACATTCCCTAAAAAACCAAAACACTGATATTAACGGAGTTTGACAGATTCAATCTCTTCAAGGGTATCGGGATTAATAACTTTGATATGCACTTTTTCTCCGTTGACCTCAAAAAACACCAAAGCGTATTGAAGCGAAAAAAACTGAACGTTTCCGCTCCATGGGAGCACCTCCTGCCCATAGTGGGGGGCTCCTGCCGAACCATTGGTAATCTGCCAGATATGCCGGTTGAGTTTTAATTTGCTGTGGGGCCATTCATCAGGATAGCGATTCATTTCATCGTCAACAAACAACCGTGAATAATTATGTTCATCACCAGTTAGCACTGCCAGTGATTTTTTGCTTTTGTTGACAATAATATCAAGGATCTCATCGCGGCGCTCAATAATGCCCTTTTCAACAGGCAGGCCGGCAATAAAAGGCCTGACATCATTATTTCCATGATACCACATATCATCACCTGCATGACCACCATTTGGAAACATTGGTGTATGTATGGTAATGAAAATATGGTCGATTTTATTGTTGGCCTCGAGTTTGTTGATTGTTTCAGCGAGCCACTTCAGCTGGTTGTCCATGACATAAGCATGCGGGTTGCCTCCGGAGAGCGGGATCATTTGATCGGAGGGTGCATACCAGTAATTTGAGTTGAGAACCACCATTGCGATGTTTCCATAAGTATAATAAAACACATTTTCTTTGTAGGAAGGAAAGTCAACTCTGGCGGTATCAGGGTCATAAACTGCCCCGTCTTCACTCAAAGGGCCGTTTTGAGGAAGATGGAATTCGTCTGCGAATACTTTCTCTGCTGAGTTTTCTGCAAACGGAAACTTATCCACGGCAACCCCCCTACGGGTATTCCCGAAAGTGGACATGATACTTTCGTGGTTTCCCATACCAACCACAACTGGTATATGATGCCAGAAGGGTTCAACCGAACGCTTCCAGTTGGCATACTGAATCCTTGTTTCGTCGGTGCTTGTGGAATAGCCATTTATGAGGTCGCCTGTAAACTGCCAGAAGTCAACGGATTGATAATTAGCCAGAGCAGCTATTTTTTTTATGATGTGCATGTTTACACCCCTGATGCTTCGCTCTCCGCCTTCCTTGCCTTCGCGTGAGTCGCTGGCATATCCAAATCTGATTGGTTTGCGTGAACCATTTGGCGGAGCCGTTTTAAAACTACCCCTGATCAGATGATCACCAACTACCAGTTCATATTCATATTTTGTTTCAGGTTTTAACTTGTCGATCCGGATGCTGTGTTCCCTGCTTCCAAGGGGGTTCATCATTATGCTCTGTTCACGGTAAACAGTGCCATTAACAACAATGTGTGGGCTCGTCAAATAATTTGTCCTGAATGTTATTTTAACCGCATCACTTTCGGGCAGTTGAACAAAAGGACCTTCGTAAACAGTAGTTGACGGTTCAAACGGCCCTTTGCCCGTAAACGAAACACGTCCATCATAGATGAGCTTACCTTCATGATCAGCTAAGCGGTATCCAAGCAGTCCTTTTCCCTTTTCCTGCCAGCCAATAATGTCGTACTTACCTTTAAGAGGGGCTATCCGCACCAAAGCCCTGCCCTGAATCACCTTTTCTGAATTTATATACCAAACCGGTTGTGGATAACGAACCTGATCCGCAACGATAAAACCGTAATAAAGTGTACCTGCGAAGGTAGTGTCTTTAAAGTCGAACAATAAGCCTTCAGGGGCCGTCCCTGCAGCCTGAATCAGGTTCTCGAGAAGAATTCCCACTGGTGTATTTGCTTCTTCAAGGCGATCGCCCGATTCGGGATGAAGGAAATAATAACCACTTTCGTCATGAAAAATATTGGAGTACACAGCAGGGATTTCCTGTGCTGTTGATGTTGAAACATATAAAAAAGCCAGAAGGAACAGGAGAATTGATTGTGTTTTCATGTTGGAATGAATAAGGCAAAGCACAAATGTATCCAAAGACCGGACAAATGAAGTTAAAGATTGCGAAAAAAAGACATAATACTTGTTCAAAGTACTATTTGCGGCCAAAATCTGCCGGTATTTCGCCCCATTGTTCTGTGTCCCATTTCAACACGCTAACGTGAACCCGATGTGTTTTGAGCCAGTTCTCTGCCCGGCTGATATGCTCAAATAGCTTCTCGTTTTTCCCGTTCCTGAGGAGTTTTGTTTTGGCCTTCCCTTCGGCGACCCATTTCATGGCATTAACCGAGTCCGTGTATATGGGTATAGCAAGTTGCTGGTTCTGCTGCCAGGCAAGGGCATGGACAATGGCAAGGAATTCGCCAATATTATTGGTTCCCAAAGGATATACACCCGATCTGAACAACTCCAGGCCTTCAGGGTTTACGCCGCGATATTCCATAGCTCCCGGATTGCCCGAGCAAGCCGCATCCACGGCCATGTACCCTTGTGTTGGCTTATCTGTTATTTCAATTTTTTTCTTGTTCTGTGAACGGCTCACTGCAGTAGCTTTTTCCGGGCCATTTTTGTATGCTTCGTAAGCTAAAGCCTTCTCGGAAAATGATTTATACCTGGCACCCTGAACCCCGTGGACAGATGAACGACAGTCTTCCCAATTGTCGAATACGCCGGTGCGTCGTCCTTGCCAAACTACATAAAACTTCCCCTTTTTCATGAAACAAAGATACGATTAGGTTTTATCCCTGGCCAGATTGCAATCATTCCGACGACTTTTTGCAACCCATACCAACTCTTTGAAAATTGAAATACATTTGTTCGCCTAACTGCACACGCCATGTTACTGATATTTCTAGTACTGTTTTATCTGTTTGCACCATTGCTGATCCTGTATGTATGTCACAGGATTCCTTTTGTAAACAGGCTTGGGGCAGTTGTTGTGGCTTATCTGCTGGGGCTACTCATCGGCAATACCGGCATATTTCCCCAGATGGGGCATTTCCTGAATGAATTCCTGCTGACGAATCACAACTCAGGGCCTGACGAAGTAAACGGTCTGTATCATTCTGGTCTTATATCGGCCAACGATCTGCTGGCTTATAAAATCTACCAGCTCCAAGATACACTGATGAGCATTACAATTTTGCTGGCAATTCCACTTGTTTTGTTTTCTGTTCAGCTAAGGCAGTGGAAGGCAATGGCCGGCAAAACATTGCTTTCACTCATTATCGGGCTGTTTTCTGTGGTTAGTGTTGTTGTTGCAGGCTTTTTTCTTTTTGCTCAAAACGAAACCGTTGAGCTTTGGAAAGTTTCGGGCATGCTGGTTGGGGTATATACAGGTGGGACACCCAACCTGGCCTCACTCAAAATAATGCTTGATGTAGATGCCAACACATACATACTTACCCATACCTACGACCTTATTATTGGGGTTGTTTACCTTGCTTTTCTGATGACAATCGGCCAAAGGTTCTTTCTGAATGTTCTGACTGCCTATCCTAAACGTCAGAATGAAACCAATACCACCAATCCGGGCGGGAAGGAACCTTTTTGGGACATACTCAGGCGGGACAAGCTCAGTCCGCTGCTCAAAGCCTATATGGCGGCTTTGCTGATTCTGGGTCTGTCGGCACTAATTGCTTTTCTGGTTCCGGAAAACATTCGGATGGTTTCAGTAATCCTGAGCATCACTAGTCTTGGACTTTTTGCCTCGTTGATCCCCGCGCTGAATAAAACTGAGAAAACATTTGAATCCGGAATGTACCTTATTCTCATATTCAGCCTTGTTGTTTCCTCAATGGCAAACATTGGTGAATTCTCAAACATTGCACCTGAATTGTTCCTTTATATTAGTCTTGCAGTATTTGGTTCGCTGTTTGTACATGTCCTCATTGCGCGCTTGTTCAGGATTGATGCCGACACAGTAATCATTACCTCAACAGCCATGATCTGCAGTCCGCCATTTGTACCGGTGGTTGCAGGCGCATTGAAAAACCGTGAAGTTGTCATTCCGGGGCTAACCATTGGAATCATTGGTTATGCGGTTGGCAATTATCTTGGTTTTTTGGTTGCCAATTTACTGAAAGGTCTGTAGAAACAAACACTAAACTTGCTGGTATTTTTCTCAGAATTCTTCATGGCAGGTAAGTCCTGGAAAATATTTTTTTAGGCATTACAAAATCGTTCCACTACTATGGTTTATCCTTTTTTACAAAAAACTAATCCGGTTTCAGCCAATATCCTTCATGTTGTCTGAGATAATCTGACTGTGTCCAGCGGAGCACACCATTGACCGTATATGAACACTTTCCCACCGGATCTGAACAGGGATGCAAAGTCATATTTACCCGATTTTTATTCAGATTCAGTAATTTACAAATAGTGGCATAATCTGTGCAATTTCCCCAAAGGTTATTTAGTTAACCACCAAACCACAACAATAATGATCAGGCTTCAAGAAATTCATAAAAGCTACGAAGTTGGCAACAATAAGTTGCATGTTCTGAAAGGTATCAGCCTCGATGTTGCTGAAGGCGAAATGGTTTCCATAATGGGGTCGTCCGGCTCTGGCAAATCAACCCTGCTCAACATTATCGGGTTGCTCGATACACATGATGAAGGCGATTTCTACCTCAGCGATTTGCTGATCAAAAACATGAACGAAACCAAAGCAGCAAAGCTGAGAAACCAGTTTATCGGATTTGTGTTTCAGTCGTTTAACCTGATCAGTTTTAAAAACGCTGTGGAGAATGTGGCTTTACCTTTGTATTATCAGGGTGTTCCGCGCCGCAAGCGCAACCGAATTGCAATGGATTACCTGAATAAGGTAGGGCTTACCGATTGGGCCGAACACCTCCCGAGCGAACTTTCAGGAGGTCAAAAACAAAGGCTTGCCATTGCCCGTGCCATGATCTCAAAACCCAAGATCATTCTGGCCGATGAACCCACAGGAGCACTCGACAGCGTAACTTCAATGGAAGTGATAGAATTATTCAAACAAATCAATGCAGAAGGCATCACTATTGTGATCGTAACGCACGAAAACGATATTGCACACCAGACACAACGAATCATCCGGCTGCATGATGGACTGATCAACAGTGACCACAAAAACGGGCACCATCATCCATCTGGTGTTCAGGCTATCGCCGTTTAACCCCAAAAAAAGGCAATATGTTTGACTTAGATAAATGGCAGGAGATATTTAACACCATCGAAAAGAACAAGCTGAGGACATTCCTTACCGGTTTCTCGGTTGCCTGGGGCATCTTCATGTTGATCATTCTTCAGGGTTCGGGCATTGGCCTGCAAAACGGAGTGGAGAATGAATTCCGCTCTTCGGCCACCAACACCATCTGGATTTGGAGTGGCCAAACAAGCAAGGCATACGCAGGCATGCAGCCTGGCCGGTATATTCAAATGACCAATGAAGACCATGAAAACCTCTCCCGCACAGTTACCGGTATTGATAAGATATCCTCAAGATACCAGATTTGGGGGGGCAATACCGTAAGCTACAACAACGAGTCCGGATCATACAGCATCAGGACTGTGCACCCCTCGTACCTATATATAGAAAAGATGGAAGTACTTAACGGGAGATTTATCAATAAAAATGACATTGATGAGTACAGGAAATCAGTGGTTATAAGTACTCTTGTCCGTGACGCGCTCTTTAAAAAGGAAGATCCAATGGGTCAATACGTTCATGTAAATGGCATTCCGTTCAAGGTAGTTGGTGTGTTCACAGATGATGACGGACGTGACGAAAACATGCAGGTGGTTTACCTTCCGATAAGTACTGCCCAGCGTGTTTTTGGCGCAGGCAACCGCATCAACACACTGGCTGTTACGGTAGGCGATGCAAGTGTAGAAGAATCTAAGGCCATACAGGAAGAAATCAGATCGAAACTGGCTGCGCGCCATAAATATGACCCCACTGATGAAAGAGCTATGTTTCTATGGAACAGTGTCGAAGAATTTCAGAAATTTAAAAGCCTGTTTGCCAGTATCAGCCTGTTTATCTGGATCATAGGGATCGGAACCATCATTGCCGGTGTTGTTGGTGTAAGCAACATCATGATGATTGTCGTAAAAGAGCGTACAAAAGAAATCGGCATCCGCAAGGCATTAGGCGCAACCCCCGGAAGTGTTATCGGACTTATCCTTCAGGAAGCCATATTGATTACTGCATTTGCCGGCTACATAGGGCTTGTTTTGGGTGTCGGACTACTTGAATTGATCAGCAAGCATATTGATACACCATTTTTCAGGCAACCCGAAGTTGACATTAACATAGCTGTAGGGGCTACGTTATTGCTGATCATTGCAGGCGCTCTGGCCGGATTCTTCCCTGCCCGTAAAGCTGCGGCCATCAAACCCATTATTGCACTAAGAGATGAATAATAACCAAAAAACCACGAACCATGTTTGACCGTGATCGCTGGCACGAAATCTGGAGCAGCCTTGCAAAGAATAAAATCCGCACCATACTTACAGCATTTGGTGTGTTCTGGGGTATTTTCATGCTCATGATCATGTTGGGTTCGGGCAGCGGGTTGCAAAACGGAGTGATGAACGGCATGGGTGATTTTGCTACCAACAGTGTATTCATGTGGACAAGACCAACTACAATACCCTACAAAGGACTGCCCCGCAACCGAAGGTTTTACTACAGAAATGATGACATCAAAGCCCTGAAGGATAACATTCCTGAATTGGCTGTTGTATCACCACGGCTCGAAGGCGGAGGAAGAAACAACGGAAACAATGTTATCAGGAATGAAAAAGCTGGTGCGTTCAGTGTTTATGGCGATTACCCCGAATGGAACCTGATTGATCCTGTTAATATACCCAAAGGTAGATTTATCAACCATATTGATATTGAACAGAAAAGAAAAGTGGCCGTGATAGGCAAACGGGTGCTCGAAGTCCTGTTCGAAAAAGATGAAGACCCGATTGGTAAATACATCCGCATCAACGGGATTTACTTTCAGGTTGTTGGGGTTTTTACACCAAAGAACCAAAACATGAACTTCGGTGGCGACAAGGAACAAAGCATCCACCTGCCATTTACTACCTTGCAACAAGCTTTTAATTATGGAGATATCGTGGGTTGGTTTGCCATGACTTCGAAGCCGGGAATTCCGGTAACGATAATCGAAGAAAAAGCAAAAATCCTGCTGAAGGAACGCCACAAGGTTGCGCCCGAAGATGACAGGGCCATTGGGTTTTTCAACCTTGATAAGCAATTCAGGCAGATGACCGGTTTGTTTACCGGCATACGAGGATTGATCTGGGTAGTAGGTATTGGCACCTTGATGGCCGGTGTGATCGGAATAAGCAACATAATGCTGGTGATTGTTAAAGAGCGCACTAAAGAAATAGGCATAATGCGCGCCATTGGGGCCTCTCCTGCAAAAGTTATGTCGCAGATCATCACCGAATCCGTGTTTCTGACAACGATAGCAGGTTATGGTGGTTTGGTTGCAGGGGTGGCCATCATTGAACTGATCAACAAAAACCTACCGGTACCTGAAAACGGACAGACCATGTTTCTGAACCCAACCATTGATTTCCAGGTAGCCTTGCTTTCGCTACTTATCCTGATATTTTCAGGCATACTTGCTGGTCTGGTCCCCGCGCGTCGTGCCGTGAGCATAAAACCCATTGATGCACTCAGATATGAATAATCATGTAACAAATTAATACCAAACAATACATATCAGTCATGAAAACCATTCTTAAAATTCTTGCCGCTCTGGTCGTTGCCGGAGTCTTTATTGGCACAATCATTTACCTGTACAAAAAATCCCAGGCAAAGCCTGTTGTTTACACAACTGTGAGTCCGGTTACTTCGGACATCATCAAAAAGACTGTGGCTACAGGCTCTGTGGTGCCGCGGAAAGAAATTGAAATCAAACCTAAAGTGAGCGGCATTGTCGAAAAAGTGTTCGTTGAGCCAGGCGATATGGTGAAAAAAAACGACCTGATTGCACGGGTGAAAATCATTCCCGACATGATCAGCCTCAACAACGCTGAATCGAGGGTGAAACGCGCAGAAATTCAGCTCGAGGAAGCCCGTAAAAACCATATCCGGTATAAAGAACTTTTCGATAAAAACGTTATTGCCGAAGCCGAATACCTCACCTACGACATCGCATATCGTTCTGCAAAGGAAGAAAAGGACGCCGCCGAAGACAACCTGCTGCTCATCCGCGAAGGTGCAACCCGAAAAGCCGGTCAGGTAACCAATACCCTGATCAGGTCAACCATTGATGGAATGGTACTCGCCGTCCCCGTTGAAGAAGGCAATTCGGTGATCGAAAGCAATACGTTCAACGATGGTACTACAATTGCTACCATTGCCGATATGAGCGAAATGATTTTCGAAGGGAAAGTGGACGAATCGGAAGTTGGTAAAATCAAGGAAGGTATGGATCTGATTTTGTCTATTGGTGCAATAGAATCAGATAAATTCAGCGCAAAACTCGAAAAAATTGCTCCAAAAGGAGTCGCGGAAAATGGTGCTATACAGTTTGAAATCAGGGCAGCTGTCGTACTCATGTCGGACCAGTTCATTCGTGCCGGATATAGCGCAAATGCCGACATCGTACTCGAACGTCGCGACAAGGTGCTGGCAATCAACGAAGGTCTTTTGCAGTTCGATGGCGACACCACTTATGTTGAGGTAGAAACTGCCCCGCAGACCTACGAAAAAAGGATGATCAAAACCGGCCTCTCCGACGGCATCCTCATCGAGGTGCTCGAAGGACTGAGTTTAGCAGATAAGATTAAGGCTCAACCTCAATAAACTTGTTGTGTGTTGGTTTGGTAACCCGCTGCAATTCTTGATGAATGCTGCGGGTTTTTTTGTGAACCAATATAACTGATGACCCTGAAAACGAATGTTCATGACTCATGGCCAGATCAGGGATATAGCTTTTGATCAAAGTCTTACATCGGCATTCGGTCAACTCAATTAAATGAAAAGTTAAAAAAACATTTTCTGGTAAAGTTCTGTTTATTAATTTATTGTGAATGTTTCTTGACATCCCATAAAAATTTTTGTATCATTGCATACTATTTAACTAAATAATTAGTTATTTAACTAAACTGATAGTTTTGTTATGAAAGAACTCACCAAAGCCGAAGAACAAATTATGCATGAGTTATGGAAGCTGAAAAAGGGATTTGTGCACGATGTACTTGAGGGGCTACCTGAACCTAAGCCAGCTTACAACACGGTTTCGACCATAATCCGAATTTTGGAACGAAAGGGATTTATCGGGCATACTGCCTACGGCAAATCGCATGAATACTATCCCCTGATCGAAAAAAAGGAGTATCGCAGATTGATTGCCAAAGGATTACTGAGTAATTATTTCAGCAATTCAGTGCACAGCCTGGTTTCGTTTTTCAGCCACGAAAAAAACCTCAGCCTTGATGAGCTTGAAGAACTGAAAAAAGTGATTGAAGAGGAAATTAAAAAGAAAGAACCCAAATAATCACCCAATGGAACATTTGTTTGTATTCTTGGTTCATGCCCAGGCACACCTGCTGCTGTTTGGATTAGGGTATCTTGTATTCTACAGGCGCAATCCTACAGCTGAACTCAACAGGATTTACCTGCTTTTTTCGCTTCTGGCAGCTGCTTTGCTGCCTCTGATGCCCTCCTTCTTGTCAATTACTGCAAACGGAGAAGAAACAACTGCATTTTGGTTGCCCGAATTGGTTGTAGCAGCCTCAGGGGCGGTAGCTGAAGGCACCGAGGCGTTTTCGGTAACTGCAAGCGCTCATGCCTGGATACTGCTGTTGTTCGGACTTCTTTATGCAGTATTGATTTTGCTATTCCTTGTCAGATTAATCAGCCTGATGGGTCTGATGACCGGAACGCAATTCAGGAAAGTTGAGGGCATGCGTCTTGTGGTGTTGAAGCCCGACAGGGTCCCATTCTCGTTTTTCGGATGGCTGTTTATACCCGAAGGACTCGAAAACGATCCGGCATTCAGGCACATTCTGATTCATGAAAAAGCCCATGCACGAAGGTTACATTCGGCCGACATCCTGCTGACCGAGATCCTTCGTTTGCTGTTCTGGATGAATCCGGTGTTCTATTACATGCGCCGCGAACTCAAAGCCATGCACGAATATGAAGCTGATGCCTATGCCTTATCGCATTGCGAAAGGTTCAGCTATCAGAAAGCACTTGTGGAAATGAATTTTCGGGGACTGACAGTTCCCCTTACAAATCCTTATAATGTTTCACTTATTAAAAAAAGAATGCTTATGATGAACAAAAATTCGAAGACCATGAGTTCAACAAAACCATGGTTGCTTTCAGGCACACTTGTCATGCTTGTACTTGTGGCCCTGATATTACAATCGTTCAAACCAATTGATTCCGAAATTAAGGAAGCAAGCCCGGCAGAACCACAGATGCTGGAGCAAAATCTCTTGCAAAATGTTTCTGTTGAAGATTCATTATTTACAGTTGTGGAAGAAATGCCTGAGTATCCGGGAGGCAGTGAAGCAATGATGAAATTTTTGATCGAAAACATCAAGTATCCTGAACAGGCCCGCAAAGACAGTATTCAGGGGAGGGTATTTGTCAATTTCATCATTGAAGTCGATGGTAAAGTATCCAATGCAAAAGTGCTGAGAGGCATCGGCGGTGGATGCGACGAAGAAGCCGTTCGCGTCGTGAGCCTAATGCCGGCTTGGACACCCGGCAAACAACGAGGCAAAAACGTGCGGGTTGCATTCAATCTGCCCATTAAGTTTGCTCTCGATCCTAAGTAGGTTTTCTTGTGTCAGATATACCCACATGATTTACTGATCGCTAAATAGTGCGAAAACCTCCGACAAACGGCTCTGCAGGCATTAGGTCTGCGGGGCCATTTTATTTGGTTACTTTTACAGCCTCGAACCACATTGTGCCCGAAGCATGAAATTATTGACCCGTCTTTTATTATTCGCCATTGTCAATTTGTGTGTAATCGTCATGCCTGCACAGCAGATTATCCGCACAAATCATTTAGGCACAGGCAGTGAATTGGAAATCAAAACTGAGCAGACAGTCGGGTCAGTTGTTCTTCGTGGAAAGGGCGATTTTCCCGGGCATGTAGAATTAATTGCACATGACCACAGCACGCAACTCAGCCCTGATGAACATACAGACAACAGAGATAGTATCTGGACGAGCAACCTGATCGTTTTCGAACCACCAGTAAACAAATTTGTAATCAAGGGATTAAAAGACGGGGTGTCATTCGAGATCATCACTCTGCGTTTACCCGATGTTGAACAGCAGCATACGCCTGGGGTGCCGGCTAACGACTGTGGCCAGCCTCCTATGGTGTTGCAGGCTGAGTGGAGGGCAGGGCTTCCTCCACCCGACTATGACCGCGTATTCAACCAGGTGCACAATCTTATTATCCATCATTCGGCCACCTCCAATGCACTTACCGACTACACATCCCTGGTCAGAAGCATCTACACCTACCACACCGGGGTAAACGGCTGGTCAGATATTGGCTATAATTATCTGATTGCACCCGATGGTACTATATTCGCCGGCCGCGATCCGGGCAACGACATGGAAACACATCAGGTATTAGGTGCACACTTTTGTGCATCAAACACCGGAACCATGGGAATTTGCCTTCTTGGAACATTTATGGACGTAGCTCCTACTGCCGAAATGACTGCCTCATTGATTCAATTGATCTCGTGGAAAACCGCTTTGGATTCAATCCCTCCCCTATCATATTATCCGCATCCGCTTGATCCTGAACTACCAACAATTGCCGGGCACCGAGATGGCTGCTCCACCCTGTGCCCGGGCGACATGGTTTATGGCTACCTGCAATCATACCGCAACCTTACACAACAGCAATTGATAGCATGTGGTGTGTTCCTTGGCTCGACGGCAGAGCCCTTTGCCACTTCCGGGGCCCGAATCTATCCCAATCCTGTGAGCGGAACAAACATCAGTCTGATGCTCAAAACTGAACCCTTGTCGGTACAAATTATTGATATAAACGGCAGGCAGTTCCCGGTTCATTATGAATGTGAACAGCAACGTCTTCATCTTACCCAAAACCTCCCTCAAGGCATTTACCTTTTGCTTATCCGGTATGATTCGGGCGTTGAATCGCTTAAGTTTGTACAGCTTTGACAAAGTCCCAGTCTGAATCCCCTTTATATTTCCTTTTTTGTTTTTATAGTTTCAAATTGATTCCCTGATATTTATACACTAATCAACGCATCAATTCTGTGGCAGGTGCAGTTGAGGAGTATTTTAGCAGCGCAAACCATGCCGGTTTTCAAATACGGGATTATCTTTGCAGCATAACAGCAATTAACGGATGACAACATTGGGCGAGAAACTTACCGTAAGCCGGAAAGCGCTTACCATTAACCTGGACAACAGCATTTTCGGTAGTTTTGCTGAAATTGGCGGCGGTCAGGAGGTAGTGCGGCGCTTCTTTCAGGCAGGCGGGGCTTCGGGAACCATTGCAAAATCTGTGTCGGCCTACGACAAAAGATACAGCGATGCCATGTACTGCCCCGATAAGAGTTCGAAGCGGTATGTTTCGCGAGAGCGCCTTGAACTAATGTTGACTACCGAATACGATGATCTGGTTGGTTTGCTCGATGAAACACGCAGTCCCGGCACCCGATTCTTTGCCTTTGCCGATACCGTTTCCACACTCAACTACCGAAAAGACAACAATTGCCACGGATGGATGGGAGTTAGGTTTCAGTTGCACGAAAATGCACCTCCCAATCAGGTGATCATGCATGTCAGGTTATACGAAAACGACAATCTTTTGCAGCAGAACACTTTGGGCGAACTTGGAGTGAACCTGCTGTATGCTTGTTTTTATTTCTGGGACAGGCCAAATGCCTTTCTGCAGAGCCTGATGGACGACCTGAACACGGACAGGGTTGGTATTACGATGATGCATATGGACGGACCGGAACTCTCGTATGTTGACAACCGGCTGCTTGGAGTTCAGTTGGTTAAGAACAACATGACCCATGCAATTATGTTCGACAGGTATGGCGATGTTCAGGAACCGGACGATATGTTTTACAAAAAAAATGTGCTGGTGTTTCGGGGCAGTTTCAGACCAATAACCTATGCAGGCATAGACATCCTGAAATCAAGTTACAGCCTGTTTAAGAAGGACGAAGATTACGACAAGCACAACACCCTGCAATTGTGTGAAATAACACTAAACAACCTGCTGGAGTCCGGCGAATTTGATGAGCGTGATTTTCTCGACCGCGTTGACCTGCTCAACGAAATCGGGCAGAATGTGATGGTATCGAGCTTCAGGGAGTTTTACAAGCTGGTAGATTATATGTCGCAGTTCAGGATTATAAAACTAAGGGTAGTCATTGGCATTCTGACTTTTGAAAAAGTGATGGACCCGGCATATTACAGCAATCTGAAAGGAGGCCTCTTAAGCGCTCTCGGGAAGCTATTCCCTTCGAACATGAAGATGTATATTTATCCCTCGTTGAACGAAAGCCACGATGAAGTAATTACCCTGAAAGACCTTGAGCTGCCGGAAGAAACCATCCACCTGTTCAGGTATCTTCAGAAAAATCGGCTTATACTTGATATTCCTAATGTGAACCATAAGTTTCTGAACATTTTTTCTCATATGGTACTCGAGCTGATCAGGCAGGAAAATCATGAATGGCAGAAATTGGTACCTAATTACATAGCCCACAGAATAAAAGAGCGTAAGTTATTTGGATACAAACAATTTTGAATCAATATCACATCAATAATAATACCTCAAACCATGTTTAAAACGAATGAATATTTTGATGGAAAAGTAAAATCCATTGCTTTTGATGCTTCAGGCACTCCGGCCACCCTTGGGGTGATGGCAGCCGGGGAGTATGCATTCGGCACATCAAGTACCGAATATATGACGGTAGTGTCGGGAATCATGGAAGTTACCTTGCCGGGCGAACAGGAATCGAGAAAGTATGGACCTTCCGAAACATTTATTGTTCCTTCAGGGAGCACCTTTAAAGTAAAAATCCATAGCGATACAGCTTATTTGTGCCTGTACAAATAATCAGCTACGGCCTAATCTTATAAACTCTGTCCGGTTGGGCGTCCCTGTGGGCTTTCAGCCGGCTGATTGTTTGCTGAAACAACTGTATATCAACAGGTTTTTCCATAATGGAAAAAGCCTGGTACCATTGTGCTTTTTCAGTCCTATTGGTATGGGCGGTCACAAAAATCACATCAAATTTTCGCATTGGAAAGCGGTCGAGCAGGTTAAATCCATCACCCCGAGGCATTTCGATATCAAGCAGGACCAGATCCGGCTGAGCTGATTTTATTAATTCCCAGGCTTCTTCAATATATCCGGCAGTACCGGCTATTGTTAAATCAGGACAAAAATCCCTCACAATCAGCTCCAGTGCTTTAATTGCATCCGGTTCGTCGTCAATGATACATGTTTTCATATCCTACTGTTTAATTTTTAAACCAACCCGGAAACACGATTACGGCCTCGGTTCCGGTTACATGTCCTTCGTCATCTGTCAGGTCGTTGATTAGAATGGTAATCGGCATTGAGTTCCGCGTATTAATCAAAGATAATCTTTTTTGAATAATGCTAATACCAAGCGATTTTCTGTCATGTGAAGCCTTGAGTTTTGCTGCTTCGGCTCGTCCGATCCCGTTATCTTTCACCTTGCACACCATGTCATTACCATTAGATGATATGATGGAAATTTCTATCCTTCCGGGTCTGGAGCAATTCATCAGCCCGTGCCAGATAGCATTTTCCACCAAAGGTTGGATGATATAAACCGGCATGTGCATCTTATCGCGGTTGATGTTGGGAGATGTATAGAACATATAGGTAAATTTTTCACGAAACCGTGCAGCTTCCAGCTCAAGGTAGAGTGACAAAGCTTCAAATTCCTCGTTGATGCTGATAGATTGTTTCTGACTACTTTCCAGAAAACGTCGCATCAGTCTGGCAAATTTCGACAAATACCTGCTCGAAGCGAGCCTGTCGTTTTCGAGAATAAACCGTTGCACCGTATTCAGTGCGTTGAACATGAAATGGGGATTCATCTGGCTGATCAGCGCTTCCTGCCGGTAGCGGTTCAGGTCGTCAACCAGATTGTTGCGCTTATGAATTGCCCGGATACGCCTGTTGATCAGCAGGAATAATATTGCGGAACCCACAAAAATAATCAGAAGCACAAACCAAACAGTTTGCCAGTAAGGCCTGATTATGGAAAAACTCAACGTAACAGATTCAGGGTTCCATGATCCATTCTGGTTCATCACATTCAGCTCAAAGATGTACTCGCCTGGTGGAAGATATGGATAGGAGGCATTTGTTTTTTGGTTAATTACCCATTCATCCTCCAGTCCGATTAGTCTGTGTTTGTATGTTAGCCTGCCTGTATTCAGAAACGAAATAGCAAAATAGTCAATATGAACGGCATTTTTTCTGAAAGGTATCCTGTGTCCGTTTCTCACCTCACAGTTTTCCCCTCCGATATTTAAGGTTGTGATCAATAATGGCAGGGGGTCCAATGGTTTAAGAATAATATCCGCAGGAAACACAATCAGGCCCGAATTGGTTCCCACAAAGAGCTTGTCGTCGGCCAAAAACAAGGAAGAGATTTCCTGTGAGGGAATCAGCGATGTGTTCGTAAGGGTTTTCACCCGTGTGTTAAGTGGGTTGGCCCTGTCAATAAATGAAAGCCCGGAATTAGTCCCCGTAATAATATAATGTTTGTTATACACTATGTGGTTCACCGAATTGCCGGTCAGTCCCTGCTGTTGTGTCAGCTGATACAATGAGTCAGAGGTGAGGAAAAGCAAACCATTACCCCGGGTACCCAACAGAAGCGTGTCTCCCATAGATACTACCCGGGTAATACGTTCGGCCAGAAAAGGATGCTCTGCCGCCCGTGAGCTGAATTCACCATTCGCAAATTGCCACAAACCTTTCAATGTACCCATGCAGATACTGCCCGAAGCATCAATGTCAAGCGACTCGACCCTTTCAGTGAAAGAATGGGTCAGGTTGCTCATAAAATCTACATTACCCTTTGAATTGACACGTGCAAGACCAGAGAAACTGCCTAACCAAATGGTTCCCGTTGCCTGATCAATGACAATTTCCTTAATTCCTGCAAATTTTCCTTTATACCCTTTAATACTCAACTCATGATCATTAAGAAAACGGTAAACCTTGTTGTTTTCCAGGTAATAGAGGTAGGTGTTTGTCCCAATCCATAACCTTTGCCGCAGCACATCCCACTTGAGGTCCGAAATTTCGGTTTCGGCGGAAACAGGTAATTCAACAGGCTTTAATTTTCCTGCCTGCATTTCAACAAGCCGAAACTTATCCAGAGCAATCCAATGACGCTGTTGCCTGTCCGACTCAATATCAATAATTTTACCCATAGGGAGTTGCGAAGCTTCGTCATAACTGGTCACCAATGGATCAGGAAACTGATAAACGCCATTATTCAGGGTTGTGAGCCAGAGGCTCCCTTCATGATCGAATAAAACAGAGGATACAGCTACTTCATCAAGCAGTATTTCAGGTCTTGTACTCAGGTCACCATTGGCATAAACATGCAGTCCAGAACGAAGTGTCCCGACATATAGTGTGCCGTTGGCACCGGTAGCAAGCGTAATAATTTTATCATCAAAGCTGAGCACCTTTTTCACCTGACCATGAATAAGTTGAAACAAATGATCATGGAGCGACAGATACACAGTTGAATCAAACCAAACAGCCCTTGTTTGAACGCTTTTTTGTCCGATATCGTTGAAAATACTCAATGGGTTTACAATTCGCCTTCCATCAGACATATTAACTATAATGCTCTGCGGTGCAGCATTCCATTGGGAGTTCAGAAATAAGCCTCCGGGAGTCAGGTCAATTTCAATACAATTACAGTTTTCGCCCGGTTGCAGATCAGTAATACTGCCGTCCTTGCTGATCAGGTGTTTCCCTTTCGCGACAAGGCTGAATAAAACCGTAGAGTCAGGAAGGATCATAAAGTCCTGAAGAATAGTTGTGTGTGGTTTGATCTTGGCAATGTATTCGGAAAGCTCTCCGTTGTAACGGTATGCTTTGACTGTAAGGTTGTCAATAATTGCCAGATAGCTGTTAAACGAATTTACCCACAGCCTGCCCCAGGGATCCTTTCTGAAATTAAACACCGTACTTTCAGGCAGTCCTTTCTGCTTGTCGAAATTCTCGTAACGATATCCGTCATAACGTGACAGTCCGTGATCAGTGGCAAACCACAAGTATCCATGTCTGTCCTGTGCTGCGTCATAAACTTCAGAAGAAGGAAGGCCATGCTCGGTGCGGTAGTTAATATGAACAGGTACCTGCCCCCGAATGCCGGTAGTTGCCAAAAATGAAATTAACAAAAGAATAAAATACTTCACCTGAATCAGGTTTGATCAACAAAGTTACTATTTGTGCCATCATAATCAAAAAAAACCTGCCGCAAAGCCAGGTCATTCCATAACTCATGAATCTGATACTGTAAAGACTTTAACATCAGACTTCCTGGCTCATACTTAAATTGATTAAGCTTATAGATGCTTAGTCTGATGATGATTTTGGGTTACTTTTGCATCATGAAACTACGCCTGCACTCTTTCATTACGATATTCATGATGCTGTCAGGGCTAATTTACGGCCAGACTGCACAGCGCACGGTTATCCACATAGAGCGGGCACAGACACAACAATACGATGCCCGCCTGGGCAAAGATATTGAGCGGCTGATTGGCAATGTTATTCTTCGGCAGGACTCAACGCGGTTTTATTGCGACAGTGCCCATCTGAATCAACGTACCCGTAATTTTGACGCCTTTGGCAGGGTGCACATTGATGTAAACGACAGCCTGGATATCTATGGCAACCGTTTGTTTTACAACGGTGAAACCCGTGTAGCAGAAATGTTCGGAGATGTA